>Ga0181534_10001687_pt1 | contig 14206 bp, 16 predicted proteins | sample PEATcosm2014_Bin_37_FD_119758 | JGI IMG/M metagenome (GOLD analysis project Ga0181534, IMG submission 119758) | Peatland microbial communities from MTU Mesocosm Facility, Houghton, MI, USA - PEATcosm2014_Bin17_10_metaG | ecosystem: Environmental > Terrestrial > Soil > Wetlands > Peat | place... | reverse complement strand
TAATTGGGGACGAAGTTGACCGTCTCTTTGTCGATGTCGGCCAGCAGTTCGTGCGCGATGCGCGACATGCGCACTTCGGTGTAGCGCATCGCCGCCGGCGGATCGCCGTCCACGGAGCCGAAATTTCCCTGCCCGTCGACCAGCAGGTAGCGCATCGAGAACGGCTGCGCCATGCGCACGATGGCGTCGTAGACCGAGGCGTCGCCGTGCGGATGGTACTTGCCGATGACGTCGCCGACCACGCGTGCGGACTTCTTGTAGGCCTTGTTCCAATCGTTGCCCAGCTCGCGCATGGCGTACAGCACGCGCCGATGCACGGGTTTCAGGCCGTCGCGCACGTCCGGCAGGGCACGCCCGACGATGACGCTCATGGCATAGTCCAGATAGGACTTGCGCATCTCGTCCTCGAGATTTACGGGCAATATTTCGCGTGCGATCTCGGCCATATGCGAGAGTCCGGATGAGCCTTCAGGCTACAATTTAAGCGGGTTTATAGGAGGCGAGACATGGTCTCAACATGGGATAATTCTAGCACAGATCCTCGGCCGTCTTAAGCCTCCGCGAGCGATTAGCCGATATACTGGGGAATGCCCGCCGTTCCCGTCGATTTCTGCGTTGTGTCCCGCTGGATCGCGCCCATGGCGCGCCGTGGCGAGCTGCTCGAACATCACACCCTGGTGGTGCGCGATGGGCGGATCCTCGAGGTGCTGCCGGACGCGGCGGCGCGGGAACGCTATGCCCCGCGCATGGTGCTCGAGCGCCCCGAGCACCTGCTGATGCCGGGTCTCATCAATGCGCGCACCCGGATCGCGCCGGGTGGCCGGGCGGATGCCGCGGCGCCCTTCCCGGCCGACGCAGCCCTGTTGAGCATTGCCAACATGCTCTGCGGAGGCACCACCTGCTTCGGCGAGATCGGATATTTCCCGCAGGCGGCGGCGCAGACGGCCGTGGCCCAGGGCATGCGCGCCATGATCGGTCTGCCGGTGGCCGAACATCCGAGCCCGTGGGCACGCGAGCCCGGCGAGTACCTCACCCGGGCGTTGGGGCTGCGCGATGAGTACAAGGGCCACCCGACCATATCGACCGGCTTCGCGCCGCTCGGGGCTGCGACGCTGAGCGATGCGACCTTCGCGCGCATCGGCACCCTCGCCGATGAGCTCGACGCCGGCGTCCTGCTCTGCATGCATCGCTCGCAGCGCGAAATCGACGCCTCGATCCGCGAACACGGGCGCAGCCCGATGGCGCGGCTGCAGGGACTCGGACTGCTCACACCGGCACTGACGGCCGCGCACCTGGTACGGCTGGACGGGCCTGACATCGAACTGGCGCAGCGCGGCGGCATCGGCGTCACGCTGTGTCCCGCCTCGGACCTGCGTCAAGGCAACGGTGTGGCGCCGATTGCCGCGTTGACCGCGGCCGGCTTGCGAATGAGCCTGGGCAGCGATGGGGCGGTGTGCGGACCTGCGCAGGATCTGTGGAGCGAAATCAGGCTCATCGCCCTGCACGCGCAGCCGCCGATCGAGCCATGGGACGTGCTCGCCGCCGCCACCCGCACGGCTGCCGCGGTAATGGGACTCGACGCCGAGATAGGCACGCTCGAGGCCGGCAAGTGGGCCGACCTGTGCTGTCTCGATCTGCGTGCGCCGCCCGTGCAGCCGCTGGACGATCCGCTGCGGCAATTGGTTTTTTCCGGCGGCCGTGACATGGTGAGCGATGTCTGGGTGGCGGGACGCCAGCTGCTGAGCAAGCGGCAATTCACCCGTCTGGATTGGCAGAGCCTCGCGGCGCGGCTGTCGGCCGCGCCGCGCGCATGAGCCTCGAGGAGCACCACATGAATTCTGCGGCACACAATGTCGATGCGGCCGAGCTCGCGAAATTCGGCGCGCTCGCGCACAGCTGGTGGGATCCGAACGGGCCCTCCAAACCGCTGCACGATCTGAATCCGCTGCGCCTCAAGTACGTCGCGCGCACCGTGTCGCTGCCGGGCAAGCGGGTGCTCGACGTCGGTTGCGGCGGGGGCATACTCAGCGAGTCGCTGGCGCGCGGCGGCGCGCAGGTGCTCGGCGTCGATCTCGAGCACACCGTGCTCGAGGTCGCCCGCTTGCATGCCCTGGAGAGCGGACTCGCCATCGACTACCGGCTGATCGGCGCGGAGGATCTGGCGCACGAACGGGCGGGCGAATTCGACGCGGTGACCTGCATGGAAATGCTGGAACACGTGCCGGATCCGGCGGCGACGCTGCGCGCCCTGGCCGGCCTCGCCAAACCGGGCGGCGCCGTGTTCGTCTCGACCTTGAACCGCACCCCGCGCGCATTCGCGGTGGCGATTCTCGGCGCCGAATACATTGCGCGCGTGCTGCCGCGCGGCACGCATGAATATTTGAAATTCATCCGCCCCTCGGAACTCGCCCGCTGGGGCCGGGAGGCGGGCTTGGAACTCGAAGATCTGGCCGGGATCAGCTACAACCCGCTCACCCGCGCCTTTCGCCTCTCGACGGACACGGGCGTCAACTACCTGGCGCAATTCAGGCGCGCATGAGACCGGATCCGCGCGCGATCCTGTTCGATTTGGACGGCACGCTGCTCGACACGGCGCCCGACATGGTCGGCGCATTGAACACGCTGCGCGGGGAATCCGGGCTCGAGCCGCTGCCGTACGCGACGGCGCGCGCCTCGGTGAGCCACGGCTCCGCGCGTCTGGTCCGCCTCGGCTTTCCGGACGCCGACCCGCTTGAGTTCGCCGAACTGCAGCGCCGCTTTCTCGAGATCTACGGCGCCGGCGTCAGCCGCCGCACGCGCCTGTTCGCCGGCATGGAGGCGGTGCTCGGAGAATTGGCCGATCGCGGGCTCGCACTCGGCATCGTCACCAACAAGCCGGGCTGGCTCACCGAGCCGCTGCTCGAGCAGCTGAATCTGCGCGGGCGGTTCGCATGCGTGGTGAGCGGGGATACCTTGAGCGAGCGCAAGCCCCATCCGCTGCCCATGCTGCATGCCGCCGGGCTTGCCGGCGTGCCCGCCGGGGCGTGCCTGTACGTGGGCGATGCCGAGCGCGACATCCAGGCCGCGCACGCCGCGAACATGCCGGCCTTGGTCGCGACCTACGGGTATCTGCAGGACGGGGAGGATTGGCCGTCGTGGGGCGGCGACGGCTTCATCGACCAACCATCCGACCTGCTGCGCTGGGTCGGCGCCATGCGGCCGGCATGAGCTTCGCGGCGACCTGGTTCGCGGTCACGGCGGCTGGCGCGGTCGGCTGTGCCATCGGGGTGCTCGCTGCGCTGCTCTGGCGTGCCCGCCGCGAGCAGGCGCTGCGCGTCGAGCTCGAGCTGTTGCGGGCCCGGGTCAAGACTGAGGCGAACCTCGTGGCGGAGCGCGATGAGGCGCTCGCCCGGGCGCGCGAGCAGCTGCAGGCGGTGTTCGGCGAACTGGCCCGTGACAGCCTGCAGGACAACAGCGAGATGTTCCTCAAGCTCGCACGCGAGCGCCTCGCGCGCCAGCAGCTCGATGCGTCGGCCGCGCTCAAGGAGCGCGAAACGGCGATCGAAACCCTGGTGCAGCCGATCCGCGATGCGCTCGCGAAGACCGAGGCGCAGATCCAGCACATCGAACGCGACCGCATCGATTCGTTCGCCACCATCAAGGGACAGATGGAAATGTTGGCGAGCGGTCAAAGCCTGCTGTCGCGCGAGACCCGCAATCTGGTCAGCGCCCTGCGCCGCCCGGACGTGCGCGGGCAATGGGGTGAAATCACCCTGCGGCGCCTGGTGGAACTGTCCGGCATGAGCGCGCACATCGACTTCACCGAACAGTCGCATCAACAGACCGACACGGGTGCGATCCGGCCCGACATGATCGTGCACATGCCCGAACGGCGCGACATCGTGATCGACGTGAAGACGCCGCTCGATGCCTATCTCGCGGCGGTCGAGGCGCAGAGCGACGAGGAGCGCGCGAACCAGCTGCGCCGCCATGCACAGCTGGTCGGCGCGCGGGTGCGCGAATTGTCCTCGAAGCAGTACTGGGCGCAATTCGAGCAAAGTCCGGATTTCGTGGTGCTGTTCCTGCCGGGCGACCAGTTCCTGGCCGCGGCGCTGCAGGAAAATCCGGGGCTGCTCGACGAGGCGCTGCGTCAGAACGTGATGCTCGCCACGCCGACCAGCCTGGTCGCGTTGCTGAAGGCGGTGGCTTACGGTTGGAAGCAGACGGTGCTTGCGGACAACGCGGCCGAAGTGCGCCGCCTCGGCGAGGAGATGTACAAGCGCCTGACGGTGTTCGCCGAGCATCTCGGCAAGCTCGGCAAGGCGCTCGGCAACAGCGTCGATTCGTTCAACAAAGCGGTCGGCTCACTCGAGCAACAGGTGCTGCCTGCGGCGCGCCGCTTTCCGGAACTCGGATTGCGGGTCAATCGCGATCTCGAGCCGATGGAGCCCATCGAGACCCTGACGCGATCGCCGCGCCCCGCGAATGCCCCGCCCGAAAACCCTTGAGGAGCCCTACCGCAGCCGCGCCGTGCCCTCCGGTACGGCGCGCTACTGGAGCTGGCTGTTCGCGACCCGCGAGTGCCGCGATGCCTTGCTCGGCGTGTACGCGCTGCTCGCCGAATGGCGCCTATTGATGGATCCGGCCACCGAGGCCGGGGTGGCGCAGCTCAAGATCGCATGGTGGCAGGACGAAATTCGCCGCCTGATGGCGGGCGCGCCGGTGCATCCCATCAGCCGCCATCTCGCCGCGCTGCCGCGGGCCGCCAGCACCGATTTCACGCCGCTGCTGGACGCCGTGGCGGCCGCCGCGCAGGAGGTGGCCGGCGTACCGCTCGAGCATCGCGGGCAGCTTGAGAGGCATGCGGCCGCGCTCGGCGCAGGTCCGCTGATGGTCGCCGCGCGGCTTTCGGACCCGGCGCCGGCACCAGCGCCAGGCGGCCCGCGGGCCGCCCTCGCCGACTGCCTCGCGGCCCTGGCCACGGCCGGCTATCTCGCCCAGGCGCTCACCGATTATCAGCGCGAGACGCGCGCCGGGCGCGTGTCGTTTCCCATCGACGAGCTGCTCGCGGCCGGCATCGAGACCGCCGATCTGCTCGCCGCCGGACCGCCGCCCGCGCTCGCGTCCTATCTCGACTCCAAGCGGTTGCAGGCGCTCGAGTCGTACCGCCACGCCGCCGCGGCGCTCGAGGGCGCCGAGCGTGCACGGCTGCGCCACCTGCCGGTACTTGCGGCGCTTGGCATAAAGCATTTGAATACGCCCACGCCTGCGGCGGCCGCGCGCTTTCGGTTCCACGATTTGTATCTGGCCTGGACCACGGCACGGCGCGCCGCACTCACCTGATCACAGCGGAATCTCACCATATGTCGCTACCCCCGGATTTCACCCCCAGTGCGCAGCTGCTCGACGGACGGGTGATTCTCGTCACCGGAGCGAGCGGCGGCTTCGGGCGCGCCCTGTGTCTCGCGTGCGCCCGCGCCGGGGCAAGCGTGATTCTGTCCGGACGCAACGCCGGCAAGCTCGACCGCCTGTACGATGAGATCGAAGCGCTCGGCGCGCCGCAGCCGGCCATCGCTGCGCTCGATCTCGCGACGGCGACGGCCGCCGACTATGACCGGTTGGCGGACACCATCGGCGCCGAATTCGGCAGACTCGACGGGCTGGTGCATGCGGCCGCCCTGCTGGGCGACCGCACCCCGCTCGAGCAATACGATGTCCCGACTTGGGTGCGCGTGCTGCACGTGAACCTCACCGCCCCGTTCATATTGACCCAGATCCTGCTGCCGCACCTGCGCCGCTCGGCGGATGCGTCGGTGATTTTCGTGAGCAGCGGCGTGGTGAAGCAGCCGCGCGCCTTCTGGGGCGCCTATGGCGCTTCGAAAGCCGGACTCGAGGCGGTGCGCAGCATGCTGTCGCAGGAGCTCGAACGCGAACAGAACATCCGCTTCAACAGCGTCAATCCCGGCCGCATGCGCACCGCCATGCGCGCGGCCGCCTATCCGGCCGAGGATCCGAACACGCTGCCGAGCCCCGCCGACGTGACCGGACCTTTTTTGTATTTGTTGAGCGCGGAGGGCCGGCATGTCGACGGCGAATACATCGATGCACAATGAGCCGCCGGCGGCGTCCCGCGCGATTGCCGCACGCTGCCGCATCCCCTTGCTGCTGCGTGCACTCGGCGTGGCGGCGGCCTGTGCCTGTCTGCTGCCCTGCCCGACGACGCGCGCCGATGCGACGCTGAGCGACTTGAAGCCGGTCGAGGGCGATTACGTCGTTCCGAACTTTCGCTTCGCCTCCGGCGAGATGCTCCCGGAACTGCGCCTGCATTACACCGAACTCGGCAAGGCGCACCGCGACGCCCATGGACGCATCGACAACGCCGTGCTGATCCTGCACGGCACCGGCGGTTCGGGCCATGGGCTGCTGACCGACCGATTCGCGGGCGTCCTGTTCGGCAAAGGACAGCTGCTCGATGCCAGCCGCTTTTTCATCATCCTGCCGGACGGCATCGGTCACGGCGGTTCGAGCAAGCCGAGCGATGGGCTGCATGCGCGCTTCCCCCAGTACGACTACGAGGACATGGTGGCCGCGCAGTACGCGCTGCTGACGCAGGGTCTGCAGGTCGATCACCTGCGGCTGATCCTCGGCACCTCTATGGGCTGCATGCACACCTGGCTGTGGGGCGAGAACCATCCCGACTTCGTCGACGCGTTGATGCCGCTCGCGTGTCTGCCGGTGCAGATCGGCGGACGCAATCGGTTGTGGCGCGATCTGATCGTGGATGCGATCCGCTCCGATCCGCAGTGGCTGCAGGGCGAATACCGCAGCGAACCCCAGGGCGCACTGCGCGCCGCGGCGGGCGTGCTGTTGATCGTCGGCAGCGCCCCGATCCAGATGCAACTCGCGCTGCCGAACGGTGCGGCCGCGGATCAATTCCTGCAAAAGTACCTGGAGCGCGAAATCGACGGGTTGGATGCGAACGATCTGCTCTACCAGGTCGACGCCGCGCGCAATTACGATCCCTCGAGCGGGATCGAGAAGATCGCGGCACCGGTGATGTGGGTCAATTCGGCCGATGATTTCGTCAATCCGCCCGAACTTGGGCTGGCCGAGCGCGCGGTCAAGCGCTTGAAGAGCGGCCGCTTCGTGCTGCTGCCCGCCTCCGACCAGACACACGGCCACGGCACCAGCACGTGGGCCGCGGTGTGGCAGGAGTATTTGGGCGAGTTGCTGGCAGCCAGCAAACCGAAAACCGTCAACTAGCCGAGGTCGGGTCCCCGGTCGGCGCGCGCGCCGCCTCGAACGCGGCCTTGGCGGCGTCGATTTCGTTCATCAAGGCATTGCGTTCACTCGCCAGCATCGCACGCGAATGCCCGCGCGGCAGTTCGCGCGCCAGATGCACCGGACCGAACCGCACGCGCATCAGCCGGCTGACGATGATGCCGCGGGCCGCCCACCAATGCCGCACCTGGGCGGATCGCGTGGCGCGGACCGTGACGTTGAGCCAGTGATTGAATCCCTCGCCGTACTGCGCGGCGGCCTCGAGAATGCTCATCGGTTCGCCCTCGCAGTCGGTTGCGGCGCGAAACTCCGCCACCAGCTCCTCGTTGAGGGGACCGCGCATGCGCAGCACGTAATCCACGGTGAGCGCATGAACGCCGCGCGATACCCGGTGCGCCCACGACCCGTCGTCGGTGAGGATTTCCAGGCCGCCGTCGACCGGCGGCATCGGCTGGATGGCCAGCCAGCGTCCCGAGGTGCGCGGCAGCTTCAGGTGTTCCGCGGCCCGCGAGGTCGCCGCCTTCAAATCGAGCGTCTCACCGGGCGAGCGGTGAAACAGCAGCACGTGCAGGTCCTTAGAGGCCGCGGCGTGCAGGCGCACCGGGCGGCCATCCAGGGTGATGCGGTCACGGGCCTCGAGCCGCGCGCCCAGGGCCGGCACCGCGCCATTGACCTGCAGCCGGCCTTCGCGGATCCAGCGCTCGACTTCGCGGCGCGAACCGATGCCCGCGGCCGACAGCAGCTTTTGAACCCGCGTCGTGGGCTTGGGCTCCGCCGTCTGCACGGCGGGGGCGCTGCGCGCCGAACCGCGGCGCGGCCCCGAGGCCCTGCGATCCGGCGCCGGAGATTTGCGGGGGGGACGCGGACCCATCAGTCCGCGTCGTCTTCGGCACCGCGGGCGACCAGCCCCTGCGGCCGCGGTTGCGCCGCATCGGCCGCCTCGAGTTCATCCTCGTCCGCCGCCGCTTCGGTGCCCGCGCCCGGCCCGTCGGGAGATGGCGCGCCGGCCCCGGCATCCGTCTCGGCCTCGGCGAGCACCGGCTCGGCCCCGGGCAGCGAGAGTTGCACGCGCAAATCCTCGAGTTCCTTGAGCTGCGCGAGCGTCGGCAGATCGTCGAGCTTCTTCAGGCTGAAGTAATCGAGGAATTCGCGGGTGGTGCCGAGCAGTTCCGGCTTGCCCGGCACGTCGCGATGTCCGACCACGCGGATCCAGCTGCGTTCGAGCAGCGTCTTGATGATGTTGGGGTTGACCGCGACGCCGCGGATCTGCTCGATTTCGCCGCGCGTGATCGGCTGTCGATAGGCGACCAGCGCCAGGGTCTCGAGCAGGGCGCGCGAATATTTGCTCGGCCGCTCCTGCCACAGCCGCGATACCGGTTGCGCCATCGCGGCGCGGATCTGGATGCGGTAGCCGCTCGCCACTTCCGTGAGCTCGAGACCGCGGGTCTCGTACTCTTCGCGCAGCGCGCCGAGCGCGGTTTTCACCTCCTCGGCATTCGACCCGTCGCGCTCGTCGAACAGGCCGACCAGTTCATCGATTGCCAGCGGCCGTCCGGCGGCGAGCAGTGCAGCTTCAATCACATTGCGTACGTATTGATCGTTCATTGGGTTCTCGCGGGGTCGTCGTTGGCGGCATCGGCGTCGGCCACCAGCTTGAGGTGCCGGGCCGGATTACCCAGGCGCACGTGCAACGGTCCATAGGCTTCCGACTGGACCATTTCGATGAGTCCTTCGCGCAGCAGTTCCAGGATGGCGACGAAGGTGACGGTCACGCCACGCCGCCCCTCGTCGGGGTGGAACAGGCGCACGAAGTCGACGAATGCATGATCGTTCAAGGCCGCGAGCACATCGGTCATGCGCTGGCGGATCGACAACGGTTCGCGCTGCACATGATGGTGCGCGAACATGTCGCTGCGCGAGAGCACGTCCTGGAAGGCGAGCAGCATCTCCTGCAGCGTGACCTGCGGCGCGACGCGGGTGGTCTTGCGTTCGATGAGCTCGGCGCTTGCCACCCACGTATCGCGCTCCAGCCGGGGCATGCGGTCGATCCCCTCGGCGGCGCGTTTGAAGCGTTCGTACTCCTGCAGCCGGCGCACCAGCTCGGCGCGCGGATCCGCCTCCTCGCCACCCTCGGCCACGTGCAGCCGCGGCAGCAGCATGCGCGATTTCACCTCGGCGAGCGTGGCGGCCATCAGCAGATACTCGCCCGCCAGCTCCAATTGCAGCACCTGCATCAATTCGATGTAGCGCATGTATTGGCGCGTGATCTCGGCGATGGGGATGTCGAGAATGTCGAGATTCTGCCGCCGGATGAGATACAGCAGCATGTCGAGCGGGCCCTCGAAGGCCTCCAGAAAGACCTCGAGTGCCTGGGGCGGGATGTACAAATCACGCGGCATTTCGGTGATCGGCTGGCCCTCCACGACTGCAAACGGCATCTCGGCCTGCGCGGGCGCCGGCGGGGGGGCTGCATGCGGCACAAGTGTCAGATCGGGTCTCATCGGTAATTCATGCCCATGGCTTGACGGACCGCGTCGAGCGTATCGCGCGCCGTCGCGCGGGCCCGCTCGCACCCCTCGGCGATGATACCGCGGACCAGCTCGGGATTCTCCTCGAACTCCTGCGCACGTTTGGAGATCGCGGTGACCTCCTCGACCACCTTCTCGATCAGCGGGGCCTTGCACTCCAGACAGCCGATGCCCGCGCTGCGGCACCCGCGCTGGACCCATGCCTGCGTCTCGGCGTTCGAGTACACCTTGTGCAGATCCCACACCGGACACTTGTCCGGATCGCCGGGATCGGTGCGGCGCATGCGCGCCGGGTCGGTCTGCATGGCCTTGAGCTTCTTCACGACCGAGTCGGGGTCCTCGCGCAGCCCGATCGTGTTGTTGTAGGACTTCGACATCTTGCGTCCGTCGAGGCCGGGCACCTTGGGGGTGGCGGTCAGCAGCACCTCCGGTTCCGGCAAAATCGAAATGCCGGTGCCCTCGAGAAAGCCGAACAAGCGGTCGCGGTCGGCGACCGTCAGGCGCGCATTGGACTCGACCAGCGCACGCGCCCGGGCGAGCGCGTCGGCGTCACCCTTTTCCTGATATTCCTTGCGCAAGGTGCGGTACATCGCGGAATTGCGCGTCCCCAGGCTCTTGATGGCCTTCTCGGTTTTCTGCTCGAACTGCGGCTCGCGCCCATAGATGTGGTTGAAGCGGCGCGCAACCTCGCGCGTGATCTCCACGTGCGCCACCTGATCCTCCCCGACCGGCACGTACTGCGAGCGGTAGAGCAGGATGTCCGCACTTTGCAGCAGCGGATAGCCGAGGAAGCCGTAGGTGCCGAGGTCGCGGTCGGCGAGCTGGGCCTGTTGATCCTTGTAGGAGGGCACGCGCTCGAGCCAGCCCAAGGGGGTGATCATCGAGAGCAGCAGATGCAGTTCGGCATGCTCGGGCACGCGCGACTGGATGAACAGCGTCGCGACACCGGGATTGAGTCCGGCCGCGAGCCAGTCGATGGCCATGGTCCAGACGTATTCCTCGAGCTTGGAGGTGTCCTCGTAGCCGGTGGTGAGCGCGTGCCAGTCGGCGATGAAAAAATAGCACTCGTACTGGTACTGCAGCTCGATCCAGTTCTTCAGCGCACCGTGATAATTGCCGAGGTGCAGCAGCCCGCTCGGACGCATGCCCGACAGCACACGCCGGTTCTGTATGGGGCCGCTCATGCCGGCGACCCCAACACGTTGATGACACGGCCGATCAGCCGAAAGGTCGGCTCGAACAGCCAGCCGAGCATGCCGAGCGCGGACAGTCCGAGCACCAGGAACAGACCCACCGCTTCGAACTTCTCCAGGCGGCTTCCCCACGCCGGCGGCAGCAGGCCGGCGAGCACCCGTCCGCCGTCGAGCGGCGGTATCGGCAACAGGTTGAACACCGCCAGCACCACGTTGATCACGATCCCGGCCTGCGCCATTTCGGCAATCCACCAGACCACGGCCACGGTGCCGTTGACGCGCGCTATCGCGCTCCACACCAGGCACCACAGCGCCGCCATCACCAGATTGGCGGCCGGCCCCGCCAGGGCCACCGCGATCATTGCACGGCGCGGGTTGCGCAATGCCCGGGTGGCCACCGGCACGGGCTTGGCCCAGCCGATGACCGGCACATGCAGCACCAGCAGAATGGCCGGCACCAGCAGCGTGCCGATGGGATCGATGTGCCGCAACGGATTGAGGCTCAAGCGCCCGAGCATTTGCGCGGTCCGATCCCCGAAATACCGGGCCATCCATCCATGCGCGACCTCGTGCAGGGTGATCGCAAAAAGGACGGGAATGGCCCAAATCGAGACTTTCGAAAGAAAATCAGGTAAATCCAATGCTTACACTCGTTAGTTAAAAAAAATACGAGCTGTAGTGCCCGTATGGTCTTGCATTATACGGTCGCCGCGCCCGCAAAGGGGGCCACGTCGCCGCGCCCGACCCGCACCACGATGGCCTGGTCGCCCGACAGATCGATCACCGAGGTCGGCACCAGTCCGCAGTTGCCGCCATCGAGCACCAGATCAACCTGCCGGTCCAGACGCTCGTAGATTTCCCTGGCATCGGTGCGCGGCAGTTCCTCGCCCGGCAGCAGCAAGGTCGAGCTCATCACCGGCTCGCCGAGCTCGGTGAGCAGCATGGCGGTCACCGGATGATCCGGAACCCGCAGACCGATCGTGCCACTGCGCTCGTGCTTGAGCCGGCGCGGCGTCTCGCGCGAGGCCTTCAGCAGAAACGTGTAGGGACCGGGCGTGTGGGCACGCAGCAGGCGGTATTGCCAATTTTCGACCATGGCGTACTTGCCGACGTCGCCGAGGTCGCGGCACACCAGGGTGAAATGGTGATTCCGATCGGTCTCGCGGATGGCGCGGATGCGCTCGAGCGCGTTCTTGTCGCCGATATGGCATCCGAGCGCGTAGCACGAGTCGGTCGGATACACGATCACGCCGCCGCCGCGCAGCACCTCGACCGCTTGGCGAACGAAGCGGCGCTGGGGCGACACCGGGTGCAATTGGAGATAAATGCTCATGGATCACCGGCTATGATACGCGGATGAGCCAGCTTCTCGAGTGGTCCCCGCTGATCGTTTTCTTCGTGGCGTTCAAGCTGTTGGGGATCTATTGGGCCACCGGCGCACTCATGCTCACGTGCTGCACCGTGCTCGTCGTGCATCGGCTGCGCACCGGGCGCTACAAAACCATGCACCTGGTCACCGCCGCGGTGGTGCTGATTTTGGGCACCGCCACGCTGCTGCTGCATGACAAACGCTTCATACAATGGAAGCCGACGGTGTTGCTCGGATTGACCGCCCTCGCCTTTCTCGGCAGCGCCGGGATCGGCAGGCAGCCGCTCGCGCGACGCATGCTCGAGAGTGTGTTCACCGAGCCGCTCGACATCTCGCGCGAAGCGTGGCTGGTCATCAATGGCTTGTGGGCCGGGTGGTTCGCGCTGCTCGCGGCGGCAAACATTTACGTCGCGCACAACTTCGCGGAAGGCATCTGGGTCAACTTCAAGGTGTTCGGCATCAGCATCGCGATGCTGCTGTTCATGATTCCCCAGGTATGGTGGCTCAGCGGCCGAACGAAGCCGGCGCCCGCGGCCGCCGCGCCGCCGTGACCGGCACGGACCGCGAAGCGCGGGTGCGCGCCTGCCTCATCGCCGCATTCGCGCCGCTTTCACTCGACATCGAGGACGAAAGTCATCTGCACGCCGGCCATGCCGGTGCCGCCGGCGGCTTGAGCCATTTTCGCGTACATATCGTGGCCGAAGCGTTTCGCGGCCTCCCCGCCCTCGCCCGTCACCGGCTGGTGTATGCGGCGCTCGGCGGCCTCATGCAAAGCGATATTCATGCGCTGGCGCTGCGGGCGCTGCCCCCGCCGGCCGAATGAGCCCAAGCGGTTTTCGCCAATTGGCGCGAATTATCATAAACTGCCGCCCCCGGGCGCATCGGCCAAGTCGGCCAAAGTCGCCTTTTGCCTAGAGGATCCCAATGAGACATCTTTTTTCTACGTCGTGGAAGCTGGCCGCGACCGTGCTTGCCGTTGCCGCACTCGGTGCCTGCGCCAAGACCCAGCAGGCGTCCGCGCCTGCGGCCGCCGACAAGCCAGCCACTCCGCCGGTCGCCACCGTGAACGGGGTGCCGATTTCGCGCACCGAATATGACATCTATGTGAAGAACCTGCTGCAGGGCAAACAGCAGGAATTGACGCAGGAACAGAAGGATCAGGTGCTCGACGAGCTGATCAGCATGCAGCTGCTCGCCGCCGTGGCGGACAAGGACGGCCTGCAGAAGGATCCGGACACCGCCGCGCAGCTCGACATCCTGCGCATGCGCGTCATGGCGGATGCCGAGTCGCAAAAATATCTGAAGTCCCAGGAGCCCTCGGATGCGGATCTGCACGCCGAGTATGAAACGGCCATCGCTTCGATGGACAAGACCGAATACCACGCGCGGCACATTTTGGTGGCCAGCAAGGATCAGGCCGACCAGATCCTGAAGAAGCTGAAGGGCGGCGCCAAATTCGAGGATCTCGCCAAGGCCCAGTCGATCGACGGGTCGAAGGCGAACGGCGGGGATCTCGGGTGGTTCACCCTGACCCGGATGGTCAAGCCGTTCGCGGACGCGGTGAAAGGCCTGAAGAAGGGTGAAACCACCCCGGAGCCGGTGCAGACCCAGTTCGGCTGGCACATCATCCAGCTCGAAGACACGCGCGAAGTGACCCCGCCGCCGTTCGACCAGGTCAAGCCGCAGCTGACCAATGCGGTGATCCGCAAGAAGCTGCAGGCCTATGTGACGGATTTGAAGAAGACGGCGACGATCGACAAGAAGCTCTGATCAATCGGCTGACACTGGCGGGCCCGGCGCCGGGCCCGCTAGTGCTTCAGCAATTTCACGAAGGCCGCCTCGTCGAGCACGGCGAT
>Ga0181534_10001686_pt1 | contig 14213 bp, 9 predicted proteins | sample PEATcosm2014_Bin_37_FD_119758 | JGI IMG/M metagenome (GOLD analysis project Ga0181534, IMG submission 119758) | Peatland microbial communities from MTU Mesocosm Facility, Houghton, MI, USA - PEATcosm2014_Bin17_10_metaG | ecosystem: Environmental > Terrestrial > Soil > Wetlands > Peat | place... | reverse complement strand
GCCCTACGGCAAGTCAGGGGGAAAGCCTACGACCAAGGGCACTAAGGGAAGGTAGATGAGCCCATCCCGGACATTTATTCTCCGCCCCATCGCCACGTCTTTGCTCATGGTGGCGATCGTCCTCACCGGCCTGGTCGCCTACAAGCAGTTGCCCATTTCGGCTCTGCCCGAAGTGGATTATCCGACCATTCAGGTGATCACGTTTTATCCAGGCGCGAATCCGGACGTGATGGCTTCTTCGGTCACCGCGCCGCTCGAGCGGCAGTTCGGCCAGGTCCCCGGACTGCAGCAGATGACCTCCACCAGCTCCGACGGCTCTTCGGTCATCACGCTGCAATTCAGTCTCGCCCTGAACATCGACGTGGCGGAGCAGGAGGTGCAGCAGTCCATCAACGCCGCCGGAACCTATCTGCCGGCCGATCTTCCGAATCCGCCTATTTATAGCAAGAGCAATCCGGCGGACGCTCCGATCCTGACCCTGGCAATGACCTCGGCCGATTTGGCCCTGCCGCAGGTGGAGGACCTGGCCGACACGCGCCTGGCCCCCAAGATCTCGCAACTGCCCGGCGTGGGCCTGGTGAGCATCAGCGGCGGCCAAAAGCCTGCCGTGCGGATTCGCGCCAACCCCACGGCGCTGGCGTCCTACGGCCTGAACCTGGAAGATCTGCGCAGCGCGCTGGTAGCCGCCAACGTCAACCAGGCCAAGGGCAATTTCGACGGCGCGCACCAGGCCTACCAGATCGGCGCCAACGACCAACTGCTTTCGAGCGCCGACTATAAGCCGGTGATCATCGCCTACCGGAATGGGGCGCCGGTGAAGCTGACCGACGTCGCCGCCGTCACCGACGATACCGAAAATGTGCGGCAGGCGGCCTGGATGAACGACGTGCCGGCGGTGATCGTGAACATCCAGCGCCAGCCGGGGGCCAACATCATCGCGGTGGTGGATCGCATCAAGCTGCTGCTGCCGCAGTTGACCGCCACGCTACCGCAATCGGTAGAGGTCAAAATCCTGATCGACAGAACCAACACTATCCGCGCTTCGGTGGCGGATGTGCAGTTCGAACTGGGTCTGACCGTTGTACTGGTGGTGCTGGTCATTTTCCTGTTCCTGCGGAATGTGGCGGCCACCATCATTCCCAGCATCGCGGTGCCGCTGTCCCTGATCGGCACGCTGGGCGTGATGTACCTGCTGGGTTACAGCTTGAACAACCTGACCTTGATGGCCCTGACCATCGCCACCGGATTCGTGGTGGACGACGCCATCGTGATGATCGAGAACATCTCGCGCTATATCGAGGAAGGCGAGGCCCCCCTGCGGGCGGCCCTGCGCGGCGCGGAGCAAATCGGCTTCACCATCATCTCGCTGACCATCTCGCTGATCGCGGTGCTGATCCCGCTGTTGTTCATGGGCGACATCGTGGGGCGTCTGTTCCGCGAATTCGCCGTGACCTTGAGCGTCACCATCCTGGTTTCCGCGGTAGTGTCGCTGACGCTCACGCCCATGATGGCGTCCAAGCTGCTGAAGCACACGCCGGAAGCCAGCCAGGGGCGCCTGTTCCGCGCTTCGGAGCACGCCTTCAACTCCATCATCGCGTTCTACGGCAAGACCTTGCGGTTCGTGCTGCGCTTCCAGCCCGTCACGCTGCTCGTGGCGATAGCCACTCTGGTGGTCACGATTATCCTGTTCTGGCAGATTCCCAAGGGCTTCTTCCCCATCCAGGACACCGGCGTGATTCAAGGCGTGTCGGAAGCCGCGCAGACCGTGTCTTTTCCGGAGATGTCCCGCGAGCAGCAGGCCCTGGCCAAGATCATCATGCAGGACCCGGCAGTGGACAGCCTCTCTTCATTCATCGGCATCGACGGCACCAATACCACGCTCAACAGCGGGCGCATTCAGATCAACCTGAAGCCGCTCGACCAGCGCAAAATCAGCGCCACGGATGTGATTCGCCGCTTGCAGCCGGAGCTGGCATCGGTGGCCGGGATCACATTGTTCATGCAGCCGGTACAGGACCTGTCGGTCGAAGACCGGGTCAGCCGCACCCAATTCCAGTACACGCTGGAGGACGCCAACGCCGACGAGTTGAACGAGTTCGCGCCCAAGATGCTGGAAAAGCTGAAGGAACTGCCGGAGCTGCGCGACGTAGCCAGCGATCAACAGGTGGGCGGCCTGCGCGCCACGGTGGTGTTCGACCGCGCCACGGCTTACCGCCTGGGGATCACCCCCTCCGAAATCGATCAGACGCTCTACGACGCCTACGGGCAGCGGCAGGTCTCCACCATCTTCACCCAACTGAACCAGTATCACGTGGTGCTGGAAGTGGCGCCCGCATTCGGCAGGAATCCGCTGGATTTGCGCGACCTTTACATTCGCACCGGCATGAGTTCGACAGCCACCGGCGCGGGCGTGGTTTCCGGCGGAACTTCGGCCGCCCAGGTATTCGGTCCGCAAAGCGGATCGGGGGCCTCGGTAGCCAGTTCCTCCACGTCGGTGACGTCCAATAACCCCACCATCGCTTCGAGCACGGTATTCGGCAGCGGGACTTCCTCGGCCTCGGCGTTTCCCAATGGCGGACAGGTGCCGCTCAGTGCCTTTACGCACATCGAGACGTCCAACGCGCCGATCACGGTCAACCATCAGGGCCAGTTTCCCGTGGTCACGCTGTCGTTCAACCTGGCGCCGGACGCTTCGCTGGGTGATGCGGTGAACGCGGTGAACAAAGTGAAAGCCGAGATCGGCATGCCGGCCAGCGTGCAGGCGGCCTTTCAGGGCACGGCGGAGGCCTTTCAGGCGTCGTTGGCGAACGAGCCGATCTTGATCCTGGCGGCGCTGGTAACGGTTTACATCGTGCTGGGCGTGTTGTACGAGAGTTACATTCATCCCATTACGATTCTTTCCACGCTGCCCTCGGCGGGCGTGGGCGCGCTGCTTTCGCTCTCGCTGTTCCATGAGGATTTCAGCGTGATTTCGCTGATCGGCATCATTCTGCTGATCGGTATTGTGAAGAAGAACGGCATCATGATGATCGATTTCGCGCTGGAGGCCGAGCGCAAGGAAGGCATGCCGCCGACGGAAGCGATTTACCAGGCGTGCCTGCTGCGTTTCCGTCCCATCATGATGACCACCATGGCGGCGCTGCTGGGCGCGGTACCGCTGGCGTTTGGCGGCGGGACGGGCGCGGAGCTGCGCCGTCCGCTGGGCATCACCATGATTGGCGGGCTGATTTTCAGCCAGGCGCTGACGCTGTATACCACGCCGGTGATTTACCTTTATTTCGACCGCCTGGCGCGGCGCTTCGCGGGCGAGGGAGCGCGCGAGGTGGACCCCGGAGCGGAACCGTTGGGGGCCCAATGACGAGATTGCCCGCCCCCCAACTGTCTGAAGTAATGTCGGGAGTCGCACCATGAGTGTCTCCGAAGTCTTCATCCGGCGGCCCGTAGCCACCACCCTGTTGACCCTCGCGATTGCGATGGCGGGCGCAGTGGCTTTCCGGATCCTGCCGGTGGCGCCCCTTCCGCAAGTGGATTTCCCCACCATCAACGTATCAGCATCGCTGCCGGGGGCGAGTCCCGAGACCATGGCGTCGTCGGTGGCCACACCGCTTGAGCGCCAGTTCTCGCGCATCGCCTCGGTCACCGAGATGACCTCGTCGTCCAGCCTCGGGCAGACCAGCATCACCCTGCAATTCGACCTGAACCGCAACATCGACGCGGCGGCGCGCGACGTGCAAGCAGCCATCAACGCGGCGCGCGGCTATCTACCCACCAATCTTCCCAGCAACCCGCGGTACCGCAAGATCAACCCCGCGGATTCGCCCATCATGCTGCTGGCGCTGACCTCGCCCATCCTCAGCAAGTCCCAGATGTATGACGCGGCCTCCTCCATCATGGCGCAGAAGCTGTCGCAGCTCAGCGGCGTGGGACAGGTGGGCGTATGGGGCAGCGCGCTGCCGGGAGTGCGCGTGGAACTCGACCCGCGCGTGCTCAACAAGTACGGCATCGGCCTGGAGCAGGTTCGCGGCGTGCTGGCGGCAGCCAACTCCAACACTCCCAAGGGACATTTTTCGGATGGTCAAAGGGCCTGGGAAGTGGGCGCCAACGACCAGATGTTCCATGCCATCGATTACCAGCCGTTGATCGTGACATACAAGAACGGATCGGCGGTGCACATCTCGGATGTGGGCCGGGCGGTGGACTCGGTGGAGGATCTGCGCAACGCGGGCTACGCCAACGGCCGTCCCTCCATCACGATAGTCATTTTCAAGCAGCCGGGCGCCAATGTTATCGAAACGGTGGACCGCATCCGCGCGGAGCTGCCGCGGCTGAAAGCGTCCATTCCGCAAGCCATAGACGTGCGCGTGATCATCGACCAGACGGTGACCATCCGCGCTTCGGTGCACGACGTGGAGCGTTCGCTGCTGATCTCCGTGGCGCTGGTGGTGCTGGTGGTGTTCGCGTTCCTGCGCAGCCCGCGCAGCACTTTCATTCCCAGCGTGGCCGTGCCGGTGTCTTTGATCGGCACCTGCGGCGTGATGTATCTCATGCACTACAGCATCGACAACCTGTCGCTGATGGCGCTGACCATCTCCACGGGTTTCGTGGTGGACGACGCCATCGTGGTGATCGAAAACATCACGCGCTATCTGGAACAGGGCATGCGTCCGTTTCAGGCGGCGCTCAAGGGCGCCAAGGAAATCAGCTTCACGGTGCTGTCCATGAGCACGTCGCTGATCGCGGTATTCATCCCATTGCTACTCATGGGCGGCGTGGTGGGCCGCCTGTTCCGGGAGTTCGCCGTGACCCTCTCGGTGGCCATCGCCGTGTCGCTGGTGGTTTCCCTCACCACCACTCCCATGATGTGCGCGCACCTGTTGCGGGAGCACCGCGAACATGGCTGGCTCTACAACATTACCGAACGCGCATTCCAGGCCACCATCAATTTGTACGGGAAGACTCTCTCCGCCGCGCTGCGTGCCGCGCCGCTGACCCTCGCCATCCTGCTCGGCACCATGGTCTTGAACGTATATCTGTTCATCCGCGTACCCAAGGGGTTCTTCCCGCTGCAGGACAACGGGCGCATGCAGGGCAGCATTCAAGGCGATCAGGATACCTCCTTCCAGTCCATGGACACCATCCTGCGGCGCATGATCGACATTGTGAAAGACGACCCGGCCATCGACACGGTGGCCGGATCTACGGGCGGAGGCGGGCCGGGCGGAGGCTCTTCCAACTCCGCGGGCTTGTATGTCTCGCTGAAGCCCATGGAACAAAGAAAGATCACGGTGGACCAGGTGATCGCGCGGCTGCGGCCAAAGCTGGCCCGCGTGCCGGGCGCGACGCTTTATCTTCAGGCATCCCAGGACCTGCGCGTGGGCGGGCGCCAGAGCAATGCGCAGTACCAGTTCACCATGCGCGGCGACAACCTGGCGGATCTGCAGAACTTCGCTCCCATGATGCTGCGGGAGTTGCGCACCATTCCGGTCATCGCGGACGTGAGCAGCGACCAGCAGGATCGCGGGCTGCAATCCATGGTGCAGTACGACCGCACCACGGCCGCGCGTTTCGGCATCTCGCCGGCGCTGATCGACAACGTGCTCTACGACGCGTTCGGGCAGCGGCAGGTCTCCACCATGTACGCCACGTTGAATCAGTACCACGTAGTGATGGAGGCGGCCCCGGAATTCTGGCAGGACCCGCAATTCCTGAGCCAGATCTATGTGCGGACGCCCGCCGGGCAACAGGTTCCCCTAAGCGCGCTCGCCAGTTTCGTCCCCACGACCGCGCCCCTGGCGGTCAACCATCAGGGCCTGGGTCCGGCGGTGACGGTGTCGTTCAACCTGCAGCCGGGCGTGGCTTTGGGAGACGCCGTGCAGGCGATCCTGGGCGCGGCCGCCAAGGTGGGCCTGCCGCGCACCATCCAGACCGGATTCGCGGGCACCGCGCAGGCCTATCAGCAATCCCTCGGCAACCAGCCTTTCCTGATCCTGACCGCGCTGGCGGCCGTCTACATCGTGCTTGGAATTCTCTACGAGAGCTACATCCACCCGATTACGATTCTTTCCACGCTGCCCTCGGCGGGTGTGGGCGCGCTGCTGGCGCTGATGCTCACGCACACCGATCTCAGCGTGATTGCGATGATCGGCATCATTCTGTTGATCGGCATCGTGAAGAAGAACGCTATCATGATGATCGACTTCGCGCTGCAAGCCGAGCGGATCGAGGGCAAGAACTCGCGCGATTCGATTTTCGAAGCTTGCCTGCTGCGCTTCCGCCCCATCATGATGACTACCATGGCGGCGGCGCTGGGCGCTTTGCCGCTGGCGGTCGGCAGCGGCACCGGATCGGAGCTGCGGCGTCCGCTTGGAATTACCATCATCGGCGGGCTGCTGGTCAGCCAGTTACTGACGCTCTATACGACGCCGGTGGTGTATCTATACTTCGACCGGCTGCAACACTGGTGGTATCGCGTGCGCCACCGTGAGGCGCCCGAAGCCCACCCCCTGGGATCCGAAATCTGATGCGAAGCTCTCTCCTGGTCACTCTCGCTGGCGCGCTGCTATTTATGAGCAGTTGCATGGTCGGCCCGAACTATAAGCGTCCCGCGGCGCCGCCAACTCCCGCCTTCAAAGAGGCTGCGCCCGAAGGCTGGAAAGAAGCGCAGCCCAACGACGGCGCCATCAAAGGCAAGTGGTGGGAGATTTACAACGACCCGCAGCTTAACGCGCTCGAGGAGCAGGTCAGTATCTCGAACCAGAACGTCCTGGCCGCCGAAGCTAATTTCCGGGCGGCCCGCTACGCCGTGGGTATTGCGCGGGCAGGCTTGTACCCGACCGTCTCGGTGGGGCCATCGGTGGGAGTTTCCAGGTCTTCGAGCAGCCTCGGGTCGCCCGTTCCAACCACGGCTGCCGGGCTCTTCGACGCGCCCGCCAGCGCGTCCTGGACGGCGGACATCTGGGGCAGCGTCCGCCGCGGCGTGCTCGCCAACGAGGCCACCGCGCAGGCCGACTTCGCCTTGCTCGAGAACGCGCGGCTCTCGTACCAGTCGGAGTTGGCGGAAGATTACTTCCAGCTGCATGGAACCGATGGCGACATCGACTTACTCGATCGCACAGCCAAGTCGTACGGCGACTATCTCAAGCTGACCAAGGACCGCTTCAATTCCGGTGTGGCTTCGGGCGGCGACGTGGCGCTGGCGCAGACTCAGTTGGACACCACCCGGGCGGCGTTGATCGACCTGGGTGTGGCGCGCGCGCAGTTCGAACACGCCATCGCCATCCTGGCAGGCAAGCCTCCCGCGGCTGTGACACTCCCGGCGTTGCTGCTAAAGACGCCGCCGCCCCCGGTGCCGGTGGCTTTGCCATCCACCCTGTTGGAGCGCCGGCCCGATATCGCCGCCGCGGAGCGCACCGTGGCCGCGGCCAACGAGCAGATCGGCATCGCCATCGCGGCCTACTATCCCACGCTGACCTTGAGCGCGTCCGGCGGCTTTGAAGCTTCCAATATCACGAAATGGTTCTCCCTGCCCAGCCGCTTCTGGTCGCTGGGAGCGGGCATGTCGGAAGTGGTTTTTGAAGGCGGCAAGCGCCGCGCTGAAGTGCGCATGACCGAAGCGCAATATGACGCCACCGTGGCCAATTACCGCCAGGCGGTGCTGACCGCGTTTCAGCAGGTGGAGGACAATCTGGCGGCATTGCGCATTCTCGGCCAGGAGGCTATCGCGGCGGATCAAGCGGCCAAGGCCGCGCATGACTCGCTGGACATTGCCACCTATCAATACAAAGCTGGCACCGTCAACTATCTGACGGTCATCACGGCGCAGGCCACCGCGCTCGCGAACGATAAGACGGTGGTGGATCTGCTGGCGCGCCGCTTGAGTTCGAGCGTCCTGCTGGTGCAGGCGCTGGGCGGCGGTTGGGATGCCTCGGACCTGCCCAGCGGCGGCGAGCTGCGGCGCGGCCTGTAGTCCATGCATGAAATTCGCGTGAACCGCAAAGCGGCCCGCCGGGTCGCGTCCGGACATCCCTGGATTTTTCAGAGCGATGTCCTGGATAAGGGCGGCGCCGAACCCGGCGCGGCCGTTCGCGTCATCGATCTCAAGGGCAAATCGCTCGGCACGGCGCACTTCAGCGCCGCTTCGCAGATCGCGCTGCGGATGCTGTCGCGCGGCGTGGAAGAGATCGGCCGCGAATTCTTCGCTGTGCGCCTGGCCGCCGCCGAGGCGCACCGCCGCCGTGTGGTCTGCGGCACCGATGCGTATCGCGTGGTGCATGGCGAGGGCGACCTGCTGCCCGGGCTGGTGGTGGATCGCTATGCGGACTGGCTCGTGGTGCAAGCCTTGAACCAGGGCATGGACGCGGCGCGCCAGTGGATCATGGACAGCCTGGTGGAGCTGTTTCAGCCGGGCGGCATCGTCGCGCGGAACGATGCGGCCGTGCGCAGCCGCGAAGCGCTGCCGCTTGAATCCGGCGTGATCTATGGCGAAGTGCCGGAGGCCGTGGAATTCCAAATGAACGGACTGCGCCTGCGCGCCGATCTGCTGCATGGCCAGAAGACCGGCGCCTTTCTCGACCAGCGGGAAAACTACGCCGCCTCGGCCCGTTACGCGCGGGGCAAGGCGCTTGATTGTTTCACCTCCAGCGGCGGGTTCGCGCTGCACTTGTCGCCAGTTTGCGAATCCGTGGAAGCCCTGGATAGCTCCGGGGCGGCGCTGGCCACCGCCGCGCGCAACGCCGCGCTCAACGGCCGCTCCAACATCGAATTCCGGGAGCAGGATGTGTTCGTCGCGCTGGCGGCGTACGCATCCGCGCGGCGCCAGTTCCAGACCGTCATCCTGGACCCGCCGGCCTTCGCCAAGTCGCGCAGTGCCGTGGAAGACGCCCTGCGCGGCTATAAGGAGATCAATCTGCGCGCGCTGCGGCTGTTGAGCCGGGGCGGCATTCTGGTGACTTGTTCGTGTTCGCAGCGGGTGGGCGAGGCGGAGTTCTTGGAATTAGTGGCGCAGGCATCGCTGGATGCCGGCCGCCAGTTGCGCGTGCTGGAGCGCCGCACGCAGGCGTTGGACCATCCTATCCTGCTGACCGTGCCGGAGACGCACTATTTGAAATGCCTGATTTTAGAGGTGCTGTAGACGGTGGCCACTCCGGCGGCACAACCGCCACGGCTGCAACCAACTTATAGCAGATCCCGCCGAACGGGTCTCCCAGGCTGACTGTGAGAAGAATCGCGCGGTTTTCCGGAATGCCGAGATCGGACGACCGGTAGTCACCCTCGTCACGCCTCTGCAACGGCCCCGCGTAAGCGGGGTCCGTCAGCGGCAGGTTGTAGGAAACGTCCCCAAGCTGGAAGAGCACCCGTGGCATATTACGCAGCTCATAGGTGCTGAATTCGGTGCGCCACCGGATATCGGCGGGCGCGATGAGTGCGAGCGACTCCCGCGCCGGGCACGCACGAAATTGGGCTAGCGGGGCCGACCGCCGCGTGTCCCCGAAAAGTTGCGAGCCGCTGTACACCGACGCTGCGACTACGTAGGCGCGGTCCGCCGCCGCCGGACGCTCCACCAGCTCCCACGCGGAGCCGTCCACCAGCCAGTTCTCCGGCTGATGCGGCGCGGGCGCGGCGCGCAGAAGCCCTACGCGAATGACATCGAACAAATGCGGCTCGGAATGGTCGGGCAGCCGGTATTGGCTATACTGCACCTCACCGTGCTCTCGATTCGAGACGGGCCGCACCCAGCCGCCGCCATCCACGCGCAGGCCCGCGAGGCAACGCGAGCCTGTTTTGTATGAATTTGCGAGACAGATCAGGTCGACCGATGGCATTGCGGCATCTTATAAGTGAGTGATGATGAAATCGCCCCACTTATCGCGCAGATACTCAAGCACCAGCCGGCGATGACAGCGCTCGGCGGTTGGCTCGCTGCAAAGCAGCGCCGTGGGAACGTCGAACAGTGCGCGATCGATCTCGTTTTCGATTTTTCGATCCGCCATGAGCGCCAGGAATTTGGTCTCATAGTCCAGCCACGATCCTTTGTTCTTCTTGTATTCGTCCAGCATCTCCTGCGTGGGCGCCAGCAGGGGTTCGTGACGGTAGTCCGCGCCGCAGACTTCTTTCAGGAAGAAACGCAGATCGTCGCGCTTGGTGAATCCGGCCAGTTGCGACACATTGTTGAGCCGCACGTCGAGCAATTGACGGATGCCCGCGCGCCTCAGAATCGCGAAGAACTGCTCTGCCGTTTTTTGGGTGAAACCAATGGAACAGACTTCCATGGCGCCTCGATTTCTTCGAACAAACTAAGCTGGCCGTCGTGCGGTTCGGCCGCGCACAGCTCCGCCTCGCTCTGCAGCCGGCCATCGCCCCGAATGTGCTCCACCGCCACGCCGCGCTCGCCGAGCACCCGCCCCACCAGCAGGCGGCGATGACATCCGGCGGGGTCTTCCTCGGCGCACAGCGTGGCCACCACGTACTGCCGCAGTCCCTCCTCCAGACGCGCCACGCCCGCCTGGAAGCCGGGTGACTCGACCACTCTGTCATAAAGGACATGGCCGGCGGCATCGTAGTAATGGTCGCCGCGCGGCCGGCCCCCAAGCTCACCGCCCAGGTAAACATACCGGAATCCCGCCGCGCGCAGCGCTTCGGAGAGCGCTTCGCGGTCGAACTGCGTGGCGTACTTGGAGTACGGGCTGGAGCGGACGTCGGCGACCACCTGCACGGAATAGAGTGCCAAAAGCTCCAGGAGCTTCTCCATGGAGTGGTTCGAGTGGCCGATGGTCAGGAGCCGCGCGCTTTCTGGCACGCCCTCATGATACGACATCGGACCGCGGGCGCGCGATGGGGCGCTACGCCGAACGCAGCAAGTCGCTGGGCTCGAAGCCCGCGGTATCCCGGATCGAGGCGTAGGAGGCGGCCAGGCCGGCGATCAGCAGAATGGCGCTCGCCAAAGCCAGCATGCCAGGGTCAATGGCCGGAACCCCGAACAGCATTGACGCGGCGATCTTGCCACATATGATCGAGGCGGCCACACCGCATGCCACCCCATATGCGACGGTGCGCAGCGTCCGCGAGATACGCATCCTTGTCAGCCCGCCCTCCGTGGCGCCAAGCGCGATGCGGATGGCGTAATCGCGCCGCCGCGTTTCGCCCGCGTATCGCACCACGCCGTACAGGCCGGAGGCCGCCAGCAACAGGGAAATGACCGCAAAGGCCGTTGCCAGCAGAGTCTGTGTTTTCGACTGCGCCAATGGCTCTTGGATGGCGCTCTCGATCGTTTGCACATTACTGACCACCAGGGTCGGGTCGAGCTTGCCCGCGAACTTCGCCACCTGGCCGGCCACCGCCGCGGGATTGCCGGTGCGAATCACAAGATCGGTCATTCCGAACAGGGCCGGCAGGTAGACCGTCGGCGGCGCCGCGTCCAGCAGTGAGTCGAGTGAGTCGCCAACAATTCCAACAATGCGGAAGCGCTTGTCGGGGCCGAGTACACCCCAGGAAAGCTCGCGCCCAATTGGCTCAGCCTCGCCGAAATACGCGCGAGCGAAGGCCGCGTTCACCACGGCGACATCGGAATTGAAGTCCTCGGAGGGAAGGAACAGCCTGCCGCGCAGAAGCGGCTCGTGCATGGCCTGGAAATAATTGGGGAAGACGTCTCGTTTGAGCGCGGGGGTTGGCCTTGAGGAGCCGGCGGCGCCCTGGACCGCGGAGAACGTAAACGTGGGTGGATACGTATTGCTGCCTGGCCGCGGGTAGGCCGCAGTGGCCGCCTGCACGCCTGGGAGTTTTGCGGCGAAGTCGATGATGGACCGCACAGTCTCCATGTCCCTTCGATTTCCGGTCCGATCCTGAAGTCCCGCGGGGTTTGGGATGCTGATCCGGATGGCCAGCAATTCGCGTGCGTCGTAACCCAGGACGCGGCTTTCCATGCGGGCGAGACTGTGACCTGTTACCGCAGCCGTATTGGCGACGACCAGCGCCAGACAGAACTGCGCTGCCACCACTACCTCCGAGAAACGAGCCGACCGCGTCATGCGCTGCGAAAATCCAGCTTGAACCAGCCCGGCAGGAGAGGCCCGCAGAGCCTGGGTTCCGTTCAGTACCAGGGCGGCGGCCCCTGCCAGCAGCGCAGTCGACACGCCGAATAGCAGAGTGACCGGGTCCAGGCGCACATCCGCCAGCCGCGGCATCGCGAACCACTCCGCGTGCGTTTGAACGAACCGGATACCGGCCCAAGCGGCCAAAGTACCCGCGGCTGTCCCGACTGCCACGCTTTGGAAAACCTCCCGCGCGACCGCCATGACAAGGTGGTAGGCCCTGGCGCCGAGCGCCGCTCGGATTGCCAATTCGGCCCGCCTCTCCTCCAGTCGCACGGCGAGAAGCGAGGCGAAGTTCGCTGTTGCTATCAGCCAAACCACGCCGGTTGCCAAGAAGAGAAGCCACAGCAAGCCTACATTCCTGCCCAGGAGAGCGGTCCGGAGGGGGACGACCTCGGATTGAAGAACCTTGCCTGCCGCGGATAAGCGGCGCGCAGTTGCCTGGCGTTGACCTCCATTTCCGCGCGAACCTGTGACAGGGAGACGCCGGGCCGGAGCCGCACCAGAGCCTGGTAGCCTGCCGCGCCCCGGCCGTACGAATCGAGGGACTCCGGGGACGCGAAGATCACATCCGGCTCTTGTGGCAGCAGGAGCGAGAGGAGTTGGGAAGCGGGCAGGACGCCCACAACGGTGACGGGACGCGGTATGTGCAGGACTATCTTGCCGATGGCCTCCGGACCCGCTCCAAGCCGGCCCCGCCAGAAACGCTCACTCACCAGAACGACGTCCGGGTTCCGAGTCCGTAGCGCATCCTCCTGCGGCCATCGTCCCACGACTGGAGAAATGCCTAGCAGCCTAAGCATGCTGCGGTTAAACTCGGCGCACGTAAGGTAATCGACTCCGTTGGGCGACTGGGCCGGTACAGTCCAAACTCCATGGATGAAAGCGCCCACATCCTCGATGCCGGGGAGGCTTCCTACCGAGTCCTTCAAATTAGGACCGGAGATCCCCATGCGCCCGCGAGCCCCCCGCTCGAGCTCCGAGAAAACCAGCGCGACCCGTTCACCATGCGGCAGTGGCAAGTTGGAAAGGACGACAGCGTGGAGGATGGCAAAAAGCATGATTGGCATGGCTACGCCCATGCCAACCACGAGGCACGCTCTGCCGACGAAATAGGCGCGTTGCTTCACGCTGCCAGCCAATAACTATTATCCGTCACCCAGCCAGGCGGTTGGGCTGAATCCAGCCGAGCGACACGCCGGTCATCAACAGGCCGATACAGACGATCAACGCCGCCGAAACCACCGGGATGATCTTGAACGCGGGATGGGCCGCGGCCTTCTGGCTGTCGGGCAAGAAATGCTTGGCGTAGAGCACCAGCACGCCGATTCCCATCAGCACGATGGCCAACCCGGAACTGAAAGCGATCAGCAGCAGCAAGCCCAAGCCTATGCGGCCCAGCGCGATCGCGCTGAGCAGCAGCACCAGCGCCGAGGGGCACGGCACCAGTCCGCCGCTCGCGCCCAATGCGATCAGGCTGCCTAGCGTGATCTCGCCCTCCGGCACATGGGTGTGGGTATGCGGACCGTGCTCGTGATCGTGATGGTGGTCATGATCATGGTCGTGATGATGGTGATGCGTGTCCAGGCGGGACTGAGAGTCCCGCGCAGGCTGGGAGCCTGCCCCACGGAGCCGCCGCGCGCGCTTGTACAGCATCATGCCGCCGATCCAGACGATCGAAAGGCCGGAAATCGCACCCAGTACCGGAAATATTTTTTCCGGCAAAACATATTGCGAAAGGAACAACGTCGTCAGTCCCAGGAAAAACACGCTGATGGTGTGCGTGAAGGTCACCATGCCGCCCAGGAAAATGGCGTGCTTGAAGGTGCCGCGCGAGCCCACCAGGTAGGCCGCCACGATGGTTTTGCCGTGCCCGGGCGATAGCGCGTGCATGCACCCCAGCCCGAAGGCGACGCCCATCCCTAGCAGGATCAGCCCGACGCCGATATCCCCGCGATGCAGCAGGCGCGACAGGAAATCGCCGCGCACCACGGTGCCGGGCGCGGAAGGCGCCGGCGGAACGGGCGACGTGGCGCGGGCGGGGGCGGGCGCCGGGATCGCAGCGACTATCTTCGGCGGCGCCTTCTTCGCGTCCTTCGCCATCACAGGGCTGGCGGCGATCCACTC
>Ga0181534_10001684_pt1 | contig 14234 bp, 2 predicted proteins | sample PEATcosm2014_Bin_37_FD_119758 | JGI IMG/M metagenome (GOLD analysis project Ga0181534, IMG submission 119758) | Peatland microbial communities from MTU Mesocosm Facility, Houghton, MI, USA - PEATcosm2014_Bin17_10_metaG | ecosystem: Environmental > Terrestrial > Soil > Wetlands > Peat | place... | reverse complement strand
TTGTAATTGTCGGCGTAAAGATTGTGGTGGAAGCTCAAGGCCCCGCTGCCATAACGCAGCACCGAGCCGTAGCCGTGCGGGGCGTTTGTATTGTTGAGGCTGTCGGCAATCATGGACCATTGCACGGTGACGTTGCTTGAATTCAGGGCGGACAAAATATCATTCGTGCTCCACGAAGCCGAAATGTGGTCGGCCACCACGTCCGAAACATTCGTCAACTGCAACGACTCGCTTGGATTGAAATTCAACACCGTATTTGTGGTCAGGCTCACTCCGTCCAGAAAGAGTCCGTTTGTGCTGTCGGCCTTCGCAATAGATCTGAAGGCCAGCAGCGTGGAGGGAGAAGTTGCCGTGAACACAAAGGAGGTTGTCTGCCAGTTGAGGCTCGCGTAGGAGTTGGCAATGGTGTTGGTCACTCTCTGGAATAAGGCGCCATTGATAAAAATCTGGCCCAGCCCTGAAGAGGCGCTCGGATTTTTCGCATAGGCAAAATGGAGCGTGTAGGTGGCGTTGGAAACAGTTGTGATGTTGGTGGAAATCCCCCAGGTCGCGCTGCCAAACAGGTCAACATAAAAGTTCCCTTCATATGGTGTAGAACCAAGATACCCGTTGGTGATCCAATTCACCGAGCCGAAGTCAACCGACCACCCTCCGGCAAAATTAGTTACTGAGGTGAGTATGGTATTAGTGGCAAAACCGCCTTCAAAGCCATTAGACCAACAAACCACCGTATTTGTCACCGGCCCGCCCGGCATAAGGTAGCTTGGCCGGAAACGGACGTAGCGGATGACCACGTCGTGCGCGGACTGCACCGTCGTCATGTTGCCTATGACCGTGATGCCATTTGGCGAGGTCTGTCCGGCGATGGTCAGGTAGGAATTGGTGATGACCAGCGGCGACTGCAATTCAATCGTGCCGGACACGTCAAAGACAATCGTCCGCGCGCTGGAGGCGTTGGTGACGCTTCCGTCTGAAAAAGTGTAGGTGCCGGTTCCGGGCGTATTGCCCGCGCCGGTTCCAACGAAGCTGTTGATTCCATAGCGCAGCGATCCCGGCCCGGCGTCGTTCAGGTTGACGACGTGATAAACATCGCCGCCGCGCCCGCCCAGCGCGCCCGCGCCCGCGCCTTCCGCGCCCGGAAACGCGGCGAAAACCGTGTTGGTGTCAATCTCCGCGAGAATCGTGTAGGTGATCGGGTTCGTTTCATCGTCCGGCACGCCCAGATACCAGTTCACGGCAAGGTTGGTGAGCGCGCTGTTGGTGCGGACTTCAATCAGCTCGTCGGTGCGCCCGGGATTCTGGCTGCTCTGGAAAAACGGCGGCGCGAACGGCGGCGCGTTCGTCTGCACCGTCAGGTCGCCGTTGCCGCTCAAATTGTAAAGCTCAAAACGGACGCCCCCGACATAGTTCGTGACCGTGCTTGTGATCGTGTTCGTGACGGTGAAGCTGAAGAAATTCGTCAGCGCCGCGCCGGGGCCGGCGGTGTAATTAAACGGCACGCCGTTCGTCAGATTAATGATGGTCGTCCCGGCCACCCCGTTCGTCGCGTCCAGTTCCTTCGCCAGGATTGTGTAATCCACCGGGCCGGTATCGCGTTTGATCGCGCCGAGATACCAGCGTCCGGCGGAGAGCTTCACCGGCGATGAATTGGTGAGCACATAAATGTTTTCATTCGCGTTGCCGGCGTTGAAACTGCCGTAGTCGGAACTCAAGAGCGTCGGCAGCGGCGACCCTTTGCGGACGACCAGATCGGCGTTGCTGTTCAAGTTCAGCAACTGGAACGTCGCCTCAAACGCGTTCGCTGAAACGTCGAAGGCGAAGTAACGCTCCGAGTCGTTCGTGTTCAGCACTCCGGTGAACGGAACGCCGTTGGTCAAGGTGGTGATGTCAAAATCCGCCTCGACGACCGCCGTGACCGCGTGCGTGCCGGGATTATTGACGCCGAGATAATAACTTTGACCGGCCTGATAAGCGGTAAACGGCGCTGTAGTATTGACCGTCAGAACTGGTGAAGCACCGCCAGTGGAACCCGTCAAAAGCTGGGTGTCGGGTGGAACCGTGCCGGTCGGCGGATTCACCGGGTTGAAAAACAAATTCACCTGCCCGGTGGCGGAATCCAGAATGTTCGTCGCAAAACCCGCCCACGACGGCACGGGAACTGACAGCAGGACGGTCTGCCCCGGCGGCACGGTGATCGTGATCGGGTCCTGCGGATTCAGCGGAAGCGGCGTGGCCAGAATGTTCGTCTGCAGGACGAATTGCAACTGCCAGTTGACCAGTTGCGCGTTGGTCGCAAGCATGTTGGCGCGGTTGTCCCAGATTTCCAGCGTCCATGGGTTGTTCTCGCCGGCGATGCCGGTGCCGTTGGCGGGCGTGCCGGCAAGTTCATCCAGCGATTGTTCCGGCAAATAATACAGGTTGCCCAGCGGCGTCTCGGAAACGTCGAACGAATCAAGCAGGATTCCCGGTTCCAGCCCGGAGATTTGCAGCGGCATCGAATTGGATGCGGCCGTAAAGGTGTAGCTGTTGACTTCCCACTGCCGGTTCTGGCCAAAGATGATGTTGGTGCTGGTGCCGAATGCAACCTGCGCCTCGGCCAGGCCCTCGGCGGGCACGACCGTCGGGTCAAATTTTCCGATGCTGCGGTTGGTGGAGAAATATGAAACCTGGTAGATGTCCTGAATTTCAGAATCCGACAAGGCGCGCGAGTAAATGCTCAGCTCGTCCATTTTTCCGCCGTAATAATTGTTCGTGGCGAGGCTCATGTCCTTGCCGAGCAAGACGTCGCCGCCCGTCTTCGGCACGAACGGCGTGAACACCCCGTTGGTCAGGAAGAGGTTGGTCGTGGCCACGTTGGTGCCGTTGAGATAAAGCATGGCAATGCCCGAGTTGGTGCTGAAGGTCAACGCGACGTGCTGGTAGATGTTCGACTGGATCAATCCCGGCGCGGAAAAGATTTCGTGCGTCACGTTGCTCGTGTCCACGATGTCCGCGTAGAGGCAGCCGTTGCTGCTGACGGGCGAGCCGTCGGCGTTGACAAGCTGGTTCGTCGTGTCCGGCGTGTTGGTGACGGAAATCCAGAACTGGACGCCGTTGGCCTGGAGGTTTGTCACTTCGACGACGCCATAGGCGGTGTTCGTCGCCGGCGTGGTGCAACTCTCGCCTTTGTTGTCCGCAACCACCCAGAGTCCCGACAGCGCGTTCGTCGCGGTGACGATGGCGACGTAATGCTCGTTGCCGCCATTGCAAGCTTCATTCGGCTGGCCGGCCGCCCAATTGGTATAAGCCACATTGGTCACGCCGCTCGAATAGACAAATGTGAGCGGAGCGTTCGTGTCATTCAATCCGATCCACAACGCGCCGCGATTGGTGCCGGTGTAACTGGCAAACGTGTCATAAATCCAGTTTTCTTCGTTCGCGGTGTCAACGGTCGCCAGATGGCCGCCGAGGTTGGTCGCCCAATTTTCCGAAGTCGTCCAGTTCGTCGCCGCCAGCAGATAATAATAATGTTCGGTCGCGGGATTCAAAAACGGCCCGGCCACGATGCTGAAATTTGTGTCGGGGGCATTCGTAAACTCCGGCACTTGTGCCAGCCATTCCACCAGCGGCATTGGCTGCGACAGGTTGGTCGGGTTGATCCAGCCTTCAACCGTGAACCCGCCGCCCTTGCCGACATCGAGCGATGGCGACTGCCGGATTTGAATGTAAGTGTTGGTCCCGGCGAACTCGAAATCCGCGCCGGAATCCTCCAGTTGAAACGCCTGCCCGACTTCGCCCGCCGGAAAATCAAACCGCCCGATCAGTGAGCCGTTGTTCGCGTTCTGCTCCGGGTCGGAACTGTCCGTGGCGTCGCCCTCGCCGCGCCACCAGCCGGCGATGCCGGGGCCGTGATACCAGAAAGTGACGTTGTATAGGCGGTTGGGGATGGTGGTGATCGAGCGCGTGATCGTGCCGTCGGCCAGCGCCAGGAAATTGGTGCCGACATTGTCGCCAAGGGAATCGGCCGGATCCGAGACGACGCTGACTTCATTGCTCAACTGGTTGGTGGAATCCATGGCCGTCAACAGATTGCTGGGGGAAAGGTTCCAGCCGCCGAACGCGTCATAAATATTGGTCATGGTCGGAGGCATATAATCCCCGTTGGTCGCCGATTCAAAATCACTCAGGACATAGTTGGTTGCCGTTTCCAGGAAACTGAAGGGCGGCACCGCAAACTTGATGGGCGTCGTGGTCAGATTGGTGTCCTCGGTGAACACCAGATACTGATAATTCGTGACCTGCGCCCCGGCGGTGTATTCCCACGCATCGCCATTGGTGGAATAGGGATTGCCAAACTCGTTCATGATGATGGTGATGTTGGTTATCCCCGGCGGATAAGGAACGATGATTGTCTCTGGCATCGTATTATTTGCACCCCCGCCTAGCAATGGAGGATTGAAGATAAATCCGGTGTTCGTAAGGCAATCGGGGCCGTTCGTAATGAATAAACTTGGATTGGTGGTGTCAAAGACCGTCATTTCATCCGGCACCGTGTAAAAATTATAGGTGATCGGCACAACCCCGCCGTTCGGGTTAACTGGCAGATAATTGGTGTTGGCCGCCGCCCCGCCGGTTGCCGTGGAGTTCAGCACGTTGGTATAGACAAATTCAGAACCCGCGCCGTTGGTGTCGAAGCCGCCGCGATTTTCCATGAGCAGAACCCGCTGGCCGGTCGGGCTGACCAGCGTGAAGGTATAATCCGAAACGCGCGGCGCATTGACGACCATCCCGACGTTGACCGATATGATCTGGTTCGTCACGGCAATGGGAATTGTATTCGTCGTCACCGCGTCGTCAGTCAGCAGCGGGCCGTCGGTTTGGAAGTCCGTGAACTGCGGGGTCGCCGCGCCGCCGTTGAGCTTCACCAGCACGGACACGTCCTGCGGCGTAGTGGACGGATTATAGACACCGATCCAGTAGCGCGCGGGCTGCAGCGGCGGGCCGTAGGAAATGGAATTGCCGGGATCAGGCGACGGGGGATTGTTCAGGTCGGCCTCAAACAAATAATTCATCAAGGTCGGTTGCGCACCGACGTTCAGGTAAAGTTGCAGCGGCGCGGGCGCGAGCGTGGCGGACACGTTCGTCGCATAAACGGTCAGGTTGGTGTATCCCGCCGGCACGTCAATGTAGTCGTAAAACCATCCGCCCGGCGCGACGGTGTTGGTCGAGCCATTTTGAAGGGACTGGTGAGGCTGGATAAACAGGCTGCCCTGGATGCTGCCGACGAAACTCGGCGCGTTGTCCGAGGCGTGCAACAGCCAGACGCCCATTCCTTCCTGCCCGGTGAACGTGTTCAGGGAGCCGGGACCGTCGGCGGGCTGCGAATCCAAAATGTCGTTCTCGCCGCTGTCATCATAGATGTAGGTAAAAGTGTAGTTTGCGTTCGTCGGTGAATCGTGGTTCAACAAGACCACCGAGCCGTCGCCGTTCGCCACCGTGGAATGATCCAACGAGACCACCAGGTCGCCGGCATTTTGCTGCGTGAGGATGTTGGTGACCACCACGCGCTCGATTTGCACCGGGAAGATGGTCAGGGCAAGGCTGTTCGTGAATCCCGGATGCGTCGCATCGCCGTCGGGAATGTCCACCGTATAAAACGTCGCGGATTCATTGCCGTTGCCATCCAGGCTGCTGAAGGGCGTCTCACTGCACAAACCCAGGAATGAATACTGGCTGGCCATCTGGTCCTCCGATTGCACGCCGATGTAATACACCTGTCCCGCCGTGGAATTCGTATCCACGACAAATTCCGAGCCGCCGCGATCCAAGGCTGCGCCGCTGAAAACACCGCCGATGGACGCCCCGACCTGCGGGTTGGTGATGCAGTTGGCGATCGCCGCCGGATTTAGATTCGTCAAGCTGGAATCGGTCGTCACAAACAGGTCAATGTCCGCTTCAGGCCGCGTGGCGTTCGCGGCGGAATTTGCGAAAACTTCCGCGCGCGGAACCGCCGCCGTCGGCGGCAGGAAGGTGACAAACGCCGCATACTGGCCGCAGTAATTTGTCCAGATGTAAAAATGCCACTGGTTGATCTGGCCCAGGGTGATCTGCCCGCCTGAGTTCGTCCCCAATTGCATGAGGTTGGTGAACTGCACGGTGTTGGTGCCGAGCAGCGCCGAACTCGCGCCGACAAACTGGTTCACCAATGGCGAGGCATTTGTGGCGGTGTCAATCGTGATGCGCTGGCCGCCGGTGGGATTCGACACTGGCGGATTGGTCGTGACGGAGAAGCCGTTGGTGTTCGAGCTGTTGCCGCTGGAAATGACAAACGCAAAATCCTGCACGATGTTGTTGGAGTTCGACGTCACGGCGTTGACGTTCACGGCGGTGCCCCGGATGACAACGGTGAAGTTAGTGCCGGCGTTCTTCGGCAGGAAAATATTTTCAACATTGTTGATGTCGTCCAGGTTGGGCGCCGGGTTGGTGGGGCTTTCCTGCGTGTTGAAAACCTGGTTGGCCCCGATGTCGTTGCCATAATAGACATTTGTGTTGTCCAAGTTGGTGACGATCAAATCAAGGTTGTTGACGAGCTTGATGGCGGCGGCGGGATTGCCGGGCGGATCGGTCCACGCGAGCGTGAGGCGCAGCGGCACCGCCGTCGCGGCCGCCGAGAGGGAGATTTTATAAGACCGGCTGTCGCCCGTGGCCAGCTCATTGATCGGGCTTTGATCAACAAAGAAAAATGAATTGGTGGCGACGGGTGTCGTATTGGTGATTCCCGCAGGAATGGAATTGGGCAGGTTGACCAGCCCCCAGCCTTCGAGGTTGATCGGGTTGTTGACCTGCAGATTGTAGAAGCCGGTCGGCCGCGCGCCGTTGATGAGCATCGCCTTGAGCAGCGCCGGGCTGGGCGTGAGGTGCAGCGTGTTCGTGAAATAATCCTGCATCAGCGCCAGCACGCCGGACACGTCCGCCGCCGCCATGCTCGTGCCGCTCTCATAACGATACCACGGCCCCAGCGTGTTGTTCAAATTGCTCAACACCATGAAATAATTTCCAAGGTCGTTGGTCGTGACCATTTCCGCCACCAAATCGTAATCAACCAGATTGGTCGTGCTGTTGCCGACCGCGAAGTTGAACCCGCCCAGATTGTTGATGATGGATTGCAGGTATCCAGCGCCGCCGTCCGTCGGAATCGCCACGCCGTCTTTCATGGTCTCAAAATCATACGTCGTCGTATCCGGCGGGGCGGGGTAATTGTTCAGTGAAACATAAACCGGCATCGTCGTCGGAAAAGGATTGGGCGACAAAATGTTCGCCTGAACCTGGATGCTGACACTCACGGCGTTGTTCTGGACGACAAACGGGAAGTTGTAATAGTTCAGCGAGTTGGTGTCCACCAACTGGAAGGTCGCGTCATTGTAATAATAATTGGTCGGGTTGTAATACGCCTGCTGGTCCCATTCCGTCGAACGTGTCGAGACCACGAACGATCCCGGCGCGACCACGTCCGGCTTGAACCGCCCATACACCCCTTCCGTGCCGATGCCGACGTTGCCCCGGCTCGAATAATCCGCGACCTCCGAACTCGAATCCGTCCCCGCCTGCCACACGGCGTTGGAGGTGCCGTCAAGCGCCGTGACGATGTTCGTGATGTTCCGCAATTGTTCCAGCGCGCTGACCGTGAGCACGTCCTTGGCCGTGCCGGGCGACGAAATCGTGTCCGGCGTGCCGGCACCGCCGGCGTCGTCACCGTTGGCGCCGTTTCTGCCGATCTCGCCGTCGTTGCCCGCCGAAAAGACAAACAGCACCGGCTGCGAGCCGGTGACTTGCATCAGGGCGTCGCGCGTCGCCGCGTCGTAGCTCGCGGCCGCAAGGTCGTATAAATTGTCGCCGCCGTAGCCCCAGCTCTCGTTGGCAATCGTTGCGTTGGTCAGTGCCGCAGTTTCCTGAAAGTAACGGTCGGAAACCGCGTTCATGTCAGCGCCGCCGAATTTGCCGGCGACTGAATACAACGTCACCATCGGCGCCTTGCCGCGAAAATCCGCGTTTGAAACCGAACCTTGCGCAATTGCACCCACGTTGGTCGGATTGATGCTCATGCTGCCGTTGCCTCCGATGATACCCGCGACGAACGTGCCGTGGCCGTTCGTGTCCACCAAACTTTGCGGCGTATCGCCGGTGACGCGAGTTGCGCCAGATGGTCCGGCAGCGGCAGTTCCAGTCGCCGAAAAATCAGGATGATTCGTATCAATCCCGGAATCGTCCACTACCACGACCACGTTTGAGCCGGTCAGTCCGAGATAATTCACATTGGTGGTCGTGTTCACGGCCACGCCCGTCGTCACGCGCGACAAATCGTTGGCCAGTTCGCGCGTATGGTTCTGCTCGACGATCTGCACGCCGGACAGTTGCGCCAGCGCCGTCCAATCCGACGGCGGCCGCACGCGCACTTCCAATCCGAACGGCTCGCTTTCCTGCGATAAAACGGTGCCGCCGAGTTTTTCAATCTGCTTCACGGTCGCCGCCGCGTTGTCCGCAAATAATCCGAGGTTCAGCACCGCGCCCGCCGGCAAAGCTGTCTGGTCAAACGCGAGCAGCGGCGGCTGCACCTTGTAATATGGCTCGTAGGAAATCACCGACTGCGCCAGCGGACTTGCGGCCAGCGCGCCCGCGCCGCCCGCCGAAACGCGGACCAGATAGGCGTTGTTCGGGATGTAGGAGACAATCTGTGCGCCCGCCGCCGCGAGCAGCGCGCGGAACGCGGCGCTGATCGTCCCGTTTGCCTGCACGATGTAAGCGCCCGGATCGCCCTGCGCCTGCAAATTCTTGGGGATGGTAAAATCCAGTTTTGCGCGCGTGTCAATCAGTGCGGTCTCCAGCAGAATCGCATGGCCGTCTTTTTCCAGTTCGCCCATGGTCTTGCTGGTGTTGCTCAAACGATATGGAAAGGGGTTTGTCTTCGCCGCCGTCGAGCCGGCCTTGGCAGAAATGATGTAGGAGGCCGGCTTGGGATGGAACAGTTGCGGCGCGGTCGAGGCCGGATGAAACGCGCCCGCAACCGGCGGCGCGAATTGTTTCACCGCCACCCGGTGGGCGTGCGGCCAGAAAAACCAAACGCCGGCCAGCAGCAGCAGACCTGGCACAATCCAGATTGAAGGACGCGAACGCATAATAGTGGTCAGTTTAATTGTCTCACATTTTCACCCGCAAAGCGAGCCGTTTCATGCAGGTGACGACGCAAGGAGTCGCCAACTTTCTTAATTTGAGCCTCGTGACCTCGGCATGATTTAGTTTTCATCTTTGGCATCCTCGCGGGTTATTTAATCCGGCGGCAAAAGGTAAAAGCGGCGGCATTGGCGGTATTTCGACCGTTTTCCTTGCAAAATCCGTCGCCGACCTCTTAGGAAATGTCACCAAAATGAAAAACAACGTCGCCAACGTGATCGGAATTGTCGCCAAGATGAAAAGCAACGTCACCGAAACGCCGAAAAATGCCGCCAACGCGATTGGGATCGTCACCCAGATGAAAAGAAATGTTGCCGAACCGTTAAGAAAGGCCGCTGACCTCTTTAGAAACGTCGCCGAATTGTCAAGCAACGCCTCCGACGCTGTAAAATTCTTCTTCATGTCATTTGTCATTCGTAGATTGGTGTTAATTAATCAATCCGGCGGCAAAATGTTATACCGCTCGATCACCGCGCGGTTGTTCGTCACGGTGAGCGTGTTGTTGAGGTTCGTCACCGAGCTGTCAAAGCGCACCACCGAGCGCGTGGCGGTTTCCGCCACGATCTGATAATTCGTCACCATGCCGAAATAGTTTCCGGCGCCCAGATAAGTCGCGCCCGCCGCCGGCTCAAGCGTCTGGCCGTAGCTGTAAATCACATAGCGCGGCGTGCCGGTGCGCAGCAGCGACATCATCTGCTGCGGCAGCCATTCCATGACTTCATCGCTGGGATAAACCGGCGGTATGATCTGTCCAGCGTTATCCATGCCTTGTGGAATGATGGAAATGAAAGGCGATTGTTCCGTGAGCTGCGGCGTGCCGAGAATGTCGCCGATGTGTTCGAACGAGCCTTTCAAACCGTCCGCGTTCACAAGGGTTGCGCGCTCGTTGTTGATGCCCTGCACGATTTGGACGAGCGCCGGCAGATTGGTCGGATTATAAACGCCCGCCGGCTGGATGTTCATGTTGGTCACAGTTCCGCCAAGCACCGGATAGTTCGTCAGCGCAACGACGCCGCTCAACAACGCCGACCACGCAGCGAGGCCGGGCTGGTTGATGGGAAGCTGCCCGCGCGTGGCGTTGTCGTTGAACGCGGTTGTGAAAAGGTCGAACAACGCCCGGTCATTTGTCGGCGTGGAATTGGCCGCGTCAAAATTTTGGTTGCCGGTCAACAGCGTATCTCCCGTCCATGTTGCCCAAGTGCCGGTGTCTATCGGCGAAGATTTGAGATAGACCGTCTGCCACGGTGTGCCGCGATGCACGCGGCCCAGCAAGCCGGTCGTCGGGAACTTGTTTGTTGGGAAATCCCAGTTGTCCGATGAATATGCCAGCGGATCGCGCTCCGCCGAGTTGTAGGCATTTGGGTCAGGTTGTGCCGCTCGTCCTGGAGCTTCCAACTCCGGATTGCCGCCCCACGGCATATAACGATCATTTAATTGCCCCAGATTAAGGCTCGTCAATCCGTTCGTATTAGCGTAATTGTAAGTATGCAAACCGGGTTCCAATGCTGGAGAACTACCGGCTACGGGCTCGTCAATATCGCTGGCCAGATAATGCACGAGCGGATCGTTCACCTGCCAGGTGATATATTGCGTAATATAGCGGGTCGGCGAATAAGGCGCTTGTATGCTTGTTTGCAGATTCGTCACATTTCCAATATGATTACCCGGCAGGAAAAACGCCTGAAAATAGACCGCTTGTTGGGCTTTGGTTCCGCCAAGCGGAACAGCTTGAGGATCTGATTGCCACTGGCCGTCTTCTATCTGCGGATTGGCACCCGTTTTTGAGATGTTAATTTGATTTATTATGCCATGAGTCGGATCAACTGGCAGCCCAGGACTGCCCGGCGGATAATTTGTATTCCACACACCCAATTGATCAACCCCGATGTCAGGATCAGCTAGATTTGAATTCACATTGAACCAACTGTCCGGCCCCTCGAAATGGACATAATCAATGACGTGATAAACGCCGCCACTGAAATCCAGCATGAAAACCTGCAATCGGTTTGTCAGCAGCACGCCAAATTGCGGGAAATTAAAACCGTTTCCATCCGACGCGAGTTCATACTGGATTTGGCCTATAATGCTGTTTGTGGGAAACAAATAAGGTCCATTTGGATAAATTGGTGAACGATAAAATGACGAACGGTAAATCGAGTTGGTCAGAGTGGGGCCGGTAAAAGTAATCGGGACAAATGAGGCGGGATTTGGATTGCCGCCATACCACGGAGACGAACCCCGCCACGGATTGATTGTAGGATTGAAAGTGAACGAAGCATTGTTTGTAGCTGGCTGCAAAGCCCATAATCCCTGATCGTTATTGGTTATCATCGTCGAAGCATTTTCGTTCACGTCAATCATCACCGTTCCGGGATAATTGGCTGCGTAAGAATTCCACAGCTCGACCCCGATCGAACTGTTCAAACTCATCATATACAGCTGGTTGGTGGCGAACGCCGCAATGTTGACACTGGTCGCGGAATTTATCGTTGGACGCGTGACCTGCAACCTGCGCGCGACGACCAGATTGTTCTCCATCGAAATTTCATTGAAGTTGGGAAGGCCTTTCTTTGCGCCGATGATCCACGGCACGCCGTAGATGTTGATGTCGGCTGGCACGGTGGTGCCGGTCAATGCGGAAATGGTCTCGACATCAAACGGCTGCGAAAGCTGGAGATCGTTTGTCCCGGAAACGGTGTTGGGGCCGTAAATACTGTTCAGGTTGGTGTAGCCGGCGATAAAAACATCGCCCGCAGCATCCTTGGTGAACAGCGGACGGAAAACATCGGGATAAAAATTTGTGGTCGTGGCGTCGTAAATGTTCGCCGCCAGTTGGAGGATGCGGTTGACGGCGGGCGTATAGACAAAACGGTTGCTCACCCAGACGGGAATGTCCGTGATGCCGAACGCATTGGTCACGCTGAAGGTCGCGACGAAATTGTTTGAATCCGCCATCAGCCATTCGGTGGAGTAGTCGCGCAGCATCCGGTCGGCGGCGTTGGTGAAAAATCCCAGCGGCGTCCACGCCAGAAAATTGGTCGCGGAGGGAGCGTTGGTGTAGGAAATGCCGCCCACCGTATAAACGTATGGATCAAGGTTGTCATAATTCAAATTCATCTTGCCGGTTTCCGGCGTGGTGTCCGTGCCAAGCTCCGAAAGCAGCCGGTAAAACGTGTAGCGGTCGTAGGTGGAACTGGTCGTCCCGCCAAAATAATTTGTGCCAGCGTTGAGCAGATGTTCCGTGAAGCCGGGCGGCGTCACGCCGGTTTCCGTCTTGGTCGTGTCAAAAAAATCCGACGGCGTGAAAAAATGGTTGGTGTTGTCCGCGCCCGCCCAGGGCAGCGCGGGATTGTCGTTCAGGCTTGGCAGCGTGACGTCGCCGGGCGAGGCAACGGTGGTCTGCAACGGCCCGTCGCTGTAGCCGTCAATGTTGTCGTTCTGAAACGCCGTCGCCCCGGCGTTGCCAAAAAGATTTTGCACCGTGGCGAGCGAGCTGTAATTGTTGGCGTAGCGATACGCGAGCAAGGCGCGGGCGTCGTCAAAGGCGACGCCCTGGCTTCCGCCGACGCCGGGCGGCGGATTATATTGGTAAGTCCCGGCGGTTGTGTTGTCCCACTCGTTCGTGTTCAGATCGGCCAGAAATGCGGGAAGGTTGATTTCCCACGAGCCGACGCCTTGGTTGCGAAAGTAGCCGTCCCCGTCGCCTGCCGGCAAAGGATTGACGGTTGTAACGGCGTTGTTCTCATCCAAAGCCTGGTTGTAAATGTAATTCAAATCGAGCGCGTTCCCGACGGGCAGCGCGATGAAGGCGTAGCGCGCGATGAACGGGTTGTTCGGCCCGTAAGGCTGGTCGGGGTGCTCCAGCACGCCGATCCATTCCGGGTCGCCAACCGCATTGTAATTGGTGTCAATAATGTTGTTATTGTTGTCCACCTCCACGACGTAACCGTTGGCATCAAAAGAGCCGTTGCGGTTAAGGTCGAGATAGAAACGAAAGTCGTTCGTGCCATTTTGCGGAATGAAAACCGGCGGGCGCGGGCTGATTTGCAAAGTGGTGTAGTCGGCCAGCCCGTTGTTGAAATTCAACGGCGGGGCATTCGTCGAGACGAGCAGGCCGAAGTTGTAAGGATTTTTCGTGGCCAGAATGTTGGCCATGACCTGCCCCTCGGCGTTGGCGAGCGCGGAATCGGCGGCCAGGCGCGCGGTGGTGGTCTCGCCCGCAGTCGTCACGGAACTGCTTTCATGGCGGCTGATGGTCAGGAACGCGAGCGCCATGACCAGCGTCACGGCCAGCAGGATGAGCGTGATGACCAGCGCGATGCCGCTGCGCCGCGAAGAAGTTAGAAGTTTGTAGCTAGAAGTTTGAATCCCGGCGACCGGACTTCGCGCTCCCAACTTCTCGCTTCCAGCTTCTATTTTCAAATTTATTTTCATTGATAGGCCGACGGATCAAGGTTGGGAATGGAAACGTGTTCGCAAAAAACATGGACTTTGCCCACCTGTTGCGCGAGGTAATTGCTTTGCGTATTCGAGGTCGGAAAGGATTCAGCGCGCTGCAAGGTGCGGTCTTCGAGCGCGGCCATGTCAATCTCCACGGACGCGGGCAGCGTGTTGCTGAACATATAAAACCCGGTCTCGCCATAGCCAGAGCCGGAGCCGGAACTGAACCGCTGAAAATCATACGCGTTGGTATAATTGCCGTTCATCCACACGCCATTGGGGTCAAAGGCGCGCACGCGAAAATCCACCACGCCGTCCAGCAGATGGCTCATGCCGGTGAAATTGTTGTTGGCCGCAGCATTTGTGAAAACGTAGAAAAGAATCCACGGATTTCCAGCCGCAACATTCGTGCTGATGGAAAAACGGTAGAGCGGATTGATGGACGACAGCGATGTGGGATCCACGACATAACCCGTGCCGGTCCAGGTCTGGTTGTTGCGGCTCAGGATGAAATAGCTTTCCAGCACGTTGTTCCGGGACTGGCTGGTCGGGCTGGCCAACAACGGCTGGCTGAGCGGGGTGGGGTT
>Ga0181534_10001683_pt1 | contig 14236 bp, 12 predicted proteins | sample PEATcosm2014_Bin_37_FD_119758 | JGI IMG/M metagenome (GOLD analysis project Ga0181534, IMG submission 119758) | Peatland microbial communities from MTU Mesocosm Facility, Houghton, MI, USA - PEATcosm2014_Bin17_10_metaG | ecosystem: Environmental > Terrestrial > Soil > Wetlands > Peat | place... | reverse complement strand
TTCATCGCGATCAACTTCATCATCATTCCGCTGGTGGTTGTCACCCACCCGTCGTTCTCGTCGATGGTGAGTCACGTGGTGGTCCCCAAGATCCGAGGGGGGGCCAGCTCCAGCGCGGTGCTCCTGATCATCTCCATCATTGGCACCACGGTCGCCCCCTGGCAGCTGTTCTTCCAGGAGTCCAACATCGTCGACAAGCGCATCACCCCGCGCTTTTTGAACTACGAGCGGGTCGACACCATCGTCGGTTCATTCATCGTGGTGATCGTGGCCTCGGCGCTCGTCGCCGTGTGCGCCATCGGTCTGGCCGGACACGGGCACACCAACTCCTACACCAACGCGCTCGGGGTGGCGCGGGGCCTGGGCCGCTACGTCGGTCACGACGCCGGTGCGCTCTTCGCCATTCTTTTGTTGAACGCCTCGGTGATCGGAGCGGCGGTGGTGACCCTGGCGAGTTCCTACGCCATCGGCGACCTCTCCTCCAGCCACCAGGGGTTGAACGCCCGACTCTCCGAAGCGAAGGGCTTCTACGGCGGCTTCGGGCTCTTGTTGTTGGTGGCGGGCACCGTCGCCGTCGTGCCGGGCGCGCCGCTCGGGGTGATCACCCTCGCCGTCCAGGCACTGTGTGGACTGATGTTGCCCAGCACCACCATCATCGTGTTGATGTTGGCCAACGACCGCGAGTTGATGGGACCGTGGAAGAACGGGCGGATCCTCAACGTGGTGGCGGTGATCATGGTGGTCGTGTTAGTGATCCTGTCGCTCACGTTGATGATCTCCACCCTGTTTACGGGAGTCGACGTCCTGGGGTTGCTGGAGGTGCTCGCCGCCGTGGGCGCCCTCGGTCTCCTCATCGGGCTGCCGATGGCGTGGCGTCGTTGGCAACCGCCCGAGCAGTACTCCATCGACAAGCGTGACTGGCGCACCCCGCGGCTGGCTTTGCTGGCGCCCATTCCCAAGTCCCGGGCTCGGACAGTTCTCATGCGTTCCCAGAGTGTGTATCTCTTCGCCGCGGGAATTCTCCTCGCCGTACGCATCGTTCAACTACTGACCTCCTAACCTCTCGTCATGAGTTCTCTCGCCACCATCGTCTGCGTTCACGCCCACCCCGACGACGAGGCCTTCTTCGGCGCGGGCGCCACCGCTCACTACGCGGCGCTCGGGCATCGCGTGGTCCTCATTACCTGCACCAGTGGCCAACTCGGATTTGACGCGCGGGGACGCTCGGGGGACGTCGAGGGCCACGACGAGGCGCAGACCAAGGCCACCCGGGCGAAGGAGCTTCAAGTTTCGGCGGCGACCCTCGGCTTCGCCCGCGTGGTGACGCTGGGCTACGACGACTCGGGGATGTCGGGGTGGCCCCAGAACAAGAACCCCGACGCCTTTATGAACGCGAACGTCGACGCCGTCGCGCGAACGATCGCGTCCATTATCGACGAGGAGGACGCCAAGGTCATCGTGACCTACGACGAGAACGGCTTCTACGGCCATCCCGACCACGTACAAGCGAACGTCGTCACCCGTCGAGCCATCGAACTCTCCACTCGCGTCGATCGCCTGTACTACTCGGTCGTGCCCGAGGGGATCATTACCTCGCTGGTCGACCGGGCGAAGGCCCAGGGACTCTCGATGCCCGCCTGGGTGCTGGACGCGAGCACGCACGTCAGTGACTCCCTGGTGGCGACGACCCTGGACGTCAGTGAGTACCTACACACCAAGCACGACGCCATGGCCGCCCACGCCACGCAGATTGACAACGAGGATCTGGTGGAGATGAACGAGGATCTGTTCTCGCTGCTCTTTAGTACCGAGTACTACCAGCGGGCGTGGACTCGACGTGACACAGCCGACGATACGACTGACCTCATGGGAGGACTCTGATGGCCTTGACCTTTCTCGCGGTCCACGCGCACCCCGACGACGAGGCGAGCTCGACCGGCGGGACGTATCGAGTCCTGGCGGATGAGGGAGTTCGCACCGTCCTCGTGACCTGTACCCGGGGGGAGTTCGGCGACGCCCCGGGGGGCATCAAGCCCGACTCCGAAGGACACGACGCTGACGACGTGGCGAAGATTCGCCACGGTGAACTGGACCGGGCGGTTGAGATTTTGGGCATCAGCCGGCTGGTACGACTCGGCTATCGCGACTCGGGAATGATGGGCTGGCCCCAGAACAGTGACCCGTCTTCGTTCTGGTCGACCCCGATCAATGAGGCGGCCGAGCGCCTCGCCGCCGTTTTGATGGAAGAACGCCCCCAGGTCGTGGTGACCTACAACGAGAACGGCTTCTACGGACACCCCGATCACATACAGGCCCATCGGATCACCATGTCGGCCCTGGCGCTGATCGACTACGAGCCGACCCTCTACTTCAACGCGATCCCGAACTCGGTCATGGCCATCATGCGGGCTCGCTGGGCGGAGGAGGAACGACTCGAGCGTGAGGCCCAGGCGGCCAAGGGCCACGTGAGCGAGAGCGAGCCGGAGATGACCGAAGAGGACATCATCCAGATGGGCACGCCCGACGATCAGATCGGCGCGGCCATCGACGTGAGTTCGGCGACCGACGCCAAGTACGACGCGCTCGCCGCTCACCACTCTCAGGTGGGTGAGTCGTTCTGGATGAAGATGAGCCGCGACGAGTTTCGCCAGGCCATGGGCACCGAGTGGTTCGTGCGCGTGACCAACCCCAAGGGAGTCTCGGGGACCGTCACCGATATTTTCGCGGGTTACCGCTAGGCGCGATCAGTACCGATAGGTGTCGGGCTTGTACGGTCCTTCGACCGCGACGCCGATGTAGTCAGCCTGTTCCTTGGTGAGCGTGGTCAGTTTCACGCCGAGCGCGTCGAGGTGGAGTCGGGCCACTTTCTCATCGAGGTGCTTGGGCAAGACGTAGACCTTGTTCTCGTAGGTGTCGTTGTTCACGAACAGCTCGATCTGGGCCATGGTCTGGTTGGTGAAGGAGTTACTCATCACGAAGCTGGGGTGACCGGTGGCGTTTCCGAGGTTGAGCAGGCGACCCTCGGAGAGCACGATGATGGAGCGACCGTTGGGGAACGTCCACTTGTCGACCTGGGGCTTGATCGTCTCGCGGACGACTCCCGGGAGAGACGAGAGACCCGCCATGTCGATCTCGTTGTCGAAGTGGCCAATGTTGCCGAGCACGGCCAGTTCCTTCATCTGCTGCATGTGATCGACCGTCACGATGTCGCGGTTGCCGGTCGCGGTGATGACGAAGTCGGCGACGGGCAGCGCCTCGTCGAGCGTGGTGACCTGAAAACCGTCCATCGCCGCCTGCAGCGCGCAGATGGGGTCGACCTCGGTGACGATGACCCGAGCGCCCTGGCCGCGGAAGGACTCGGCCGAACCCTTGCCCACGTCGCCGTATCCACAGACCAGCGCGACCTTGCCGCCGATCAAGATGTCGGTCCCCCGGTTGATGCCGTCGATCAGGGAGTGGCGCACGCCGTACTTGTTGTCGAACTTGGACTTGGTCACGGCGTCGTTCACGTTGATGGCGGGAAAGAGCAGCGTCCCGTCGCGCTCCATCTCGTACAGGCGGTGCACGCCGGTCGTCGTCTCTTCGGAGACGCCGATGATGCCACGGCTCATGGGTTCGAAGACCTTCTCACCTTTGGCGATGATCGACGAGAGAAGAGACAAGATGACGCGATACTCCTCGGACTCCGCGGTCTCGGGTGACGGTACGAAACCCGCCCGCTCGAACTCCAGCCCCTTGTGGACAAAGAGCGTGGCGTCACCGCCGTCGTCGAGAATCATCGTCGGTCCGTCAAAGCCGGGCCAGCGCAGCAGTTGCTCGGTGCACCACCAATACTCTTCGAGCGTCTCGCCCTTCCAGGCGAAGACCGGTACACCCGCGGGACTCTCGACCGTGCCACTCGGACCGACCACGATCGCCGCGGCCGCGTGATCTTGGGTAGAGAAGATGTTGCAGCTCACCCAACGCACGTCCGCGCCGAGCGCCACCAGCGTCTCGATCAAGACCGCCGTTTGAATGGTCATGTGCAACGAGCCGGCGATTCGCGCGCCCTTGAGCGGCTTGGACGCGCCAAACTCCGCCCGCATGGCCATGAGCCCGGGCATCTCGTGTTCGGCCAGCGTGATCTCGGCCCGACCGAAGTCGGCGAGGGAGAGGTCGGCAACTTTGTAGGTGAAGGCGTCAGAGGTCATATTTCTCCTAGGAGTTTGAGTTGTCCAGGCGCCGACCTCTGTCGCAGTCGCCTACCCCTATCGTAGCGCTAGACACCCACGCGAAACTCAACCACGTCACCATCGCGCATCACGTATTCCTTGCCTTCGATGCGTGCCTTGCCGGCCGCCTTCACCGCGGCCATCGAGCCCGCGCTGATGAGGTCGTCGTAGGAGACGACCTCGGCTTTAATGAAGTGCTTTTGAAAGTCGGTGTGGATCTCCCCGGCCGCTTCGGGTGCCGTCTCGCCCTGATGGATGGTCCAGGCCCGCGCTTCTTTGGGGCCGGCGGTGAGAAAGGTCTGCAGGCCCAGCGTCGCGAAACCAACGCGGGAGAGCTGGGCCAGCCCTGACTCGCTCTGCCCGTAGGACTCCAGCAACTCCAGCGCTTCGGCGTCGTCGAGTTCCGAGAGCTCCGCCTCGACTTTGGCGCACAGCACCACGCTCGGCGAGGGGGCGACCGAGTCGCGTAGTTCTTGTTGGCGCCCTTCATTGGAGAGCGTCTCTTCGTCGACGTTGAACACGTAGATGAATGGCTTATCGGTCAACAGATGGAGGTCGTAGAGCAGGGCTCGATCGAGTTCCTTGGCGGCGAGTTGGGAGATCACTCGCCCCTCGTTCAGCGCCCGCTCGGCTTTTCTAACCTCCGCCAGTTTTACCGCCGCGTCACCGCCCCGCTTGGCGTCGCGGTCGAGGCGCGTGATGGCCTTCTCCACCGTCTGCAGATCCGCCAGGATCAACTCGGTCTCGATGGTTGCGACGTCACTCGCCGGGTCGATGCGACCGTCGACGTGAATGACGTCGTCGTCTTCGAAGACTCGCACCACTTCGCAGATCGCGTCCGACTCGCGGATAGCGGCGAGAAACTGATTGCCGAGGCCCTCGCCCGTGGAGGCGCCGCGAACGATGCCCGCGATGTCGACGAACGTGACCGTCGCGCCGATGACCTTTTCGGAGTGAAACATCTCGGCGAGGACCTGCAGGCGATCGTCGGGCACGGCGACAATACCGACGTTGGGCTCGATGGTGGCGAAGGGATAGTTGGCCGCGAGCACGTGGTTCTTCGTGAGCGCGTTAAACAGCGTGGATTTTCCGACGTTGGGCAGCCCGACGATGCCGATAGAGAGCCCCATAGAGCAGTCCAGGCTAGTGGACCGCCCGCCACGAGCGTCTCGGTCTAGGCGATTTCCGCGAGAACTCCGTCGTCGATTTCTAGCCGTCGATCGGCCTGGCTGGCCACTTTCTCGTCGTGGGTGACGACGAGGACGGTGGCGCCCTGGGCGGAGGCGGCGCTGCGTAGCAGTTCGACGATCTTCTGTCCGGTCGACTTGTCCAGGCTGCCCGTGGGCTCGTCGGCGAGGATTAACTGGGGTTGCGCCGCGAAGGCCCGCGCGATGGCCACCCGCTGTTGTTCGCCGCCCGAGAGGCGCGCCGGACGGCGTTGCGATTTCTCGCCGTCCAGTCCCACCAGGGCGAGCATCTCGTCGGCTCGGCGTGCGCGATCCGCCTTGGGCCAGTGCGAGTACTCGAGCGCGAGGAGCACGTTCTCGCGGGCGCTGAGATTCGGGATGAGATTGAACTGCTGGAAGACGAAACCCACCTGGTGCGAGCGGTACTTGGTACGCCCACTCGCGTCAAGGTTCGCCAGTTCGACACCGTCGAGGTCGATGCTGCCCTTATCGGGGGCGTCGAGGAGTCCGAGCAGGGCGAGCAAGGTTGACTTTCCGCTACCGCTCGCGCCAATGATGGCGACCATCTCACCGTTGTCGGCGTTGAAGCTCACGTCGCGCACGGCGTGCACCTCGCCGGCCGCCGTGTGAAACGTCTTGTTGAGACTGTCAACCTTCAGCATTACTCACTCCTCAATACTTCGGCGGGACGGATCCGGACGATGGTGGCGGCCGCGACGGTCGAACCGAGTGCGGCGATGACCACGGCGAAGACGAAGGCGTAGGTCAGCGTCGACCAGCCGACCGACGTGTGCAAGGTCGTCAGGGTGTTGGAGACGCTGGCGGGGTGAAACGGACTGCCCCCGCCAAAGCCGGTCCCCGACGGTGGAGTAAATCCGCTGCCCCCGCCCCGGAATCCGCCCGCCCCGCGAACAAAGCCGCTCGTGGGAGTCGTGGAACCTTCGGAGCTCACGAGGGCCGAGGCGATCGGACTGCTGAGAGCCGCCCCCACGATGAACCCGACGATCGCACCGAGGACCGTGAAGGTGGTCGATTCCGCGATGAACTGCCCGATGATGGAGCGGTTCGGCGCGCCCAACGCCTTCAGCACCCCGACTTCACGCCGCCGTTCGCGAACGATCATCAACATCGACAGCAACAAGATGATGGCGGCACCGATGACCGCACCGAAAAGGGTGTACGTGGAGATTGTCTTTACCGAGTTGAGTGGCGCCAACGCCGCTTGCGTTGTCGCTTCGGTTGACGTCACGTCCGCTTTCGAACCGAGTTTTGCGCTGATGGCCTTGGTCACGCTGGTGACGTTGTTCACGTTGTTGACGACAACCGTCGCCGCAGTGACCTGTCCGGTCGCGGACGCCAACGTCTGCAGACTGGCGAGGGGCATCAACACGTCAGAGTCGGCGAAGGTGGAGCCGGAGTTGTAGATGCCCACCACGGTGACGGTTTTGCCGTAGGCGGTAAAAGTTGAGCCGACCTTTAATTTGTTCTTCGAGGCCAGCGTCGCCCCCACCACCGCCACGTTCGCCTTGGACGTCGGACTAAAGGACGTCCCTGACGTCAACTTTTCGGTCCCTCCGCCGTTCGCGCCACCGACCAGGGCGTTGCCGGGGGAGTTCGTACCGATGACCCGCACCGGAATCGTAAAGGTGGTGCCGGTGCCGCCCGACCCGGTTGATCCCGTTGATCCGCCGCCGCCAAAGTTGCCGAAGCGACCGCCGAGCGAGCCGCTCGGCGTGGGTGACTTCAGTGACGTTTGCGAGCTCTGCAGCTCCTCGCTCAGGGACTCTTGGACCGAGGTCACGTTCTTCAGGTCCAGCAGGTCATTCACCTCCGCCGTCGTCAGCGGCGTGCCGCCACCGCTGAAGCCAAAGAACCCCTTGGGCGACACGGTGATCGTAGTGCCCGTGGACGCGCGGACACTGTTGATCTTGGTCGTGACCGCGTCGCGGGCGATCAGCATCGAGATCGAGAGCGCGATTGCGACAGCCAAGATCACTACGACGCCGATCGAGCGCATGGAGTTCCTGAACGCGTTACGAACGCCACGGCGCAGTGAGTTCACAGATGTCCTTTCCGATTGGGCGGGGTTCATACTTCCCTGCGCTCTGTAAGGCGGACACAAAGGTGGCTAAAACCCGTCTAAGAATCACTTTCGTTGATCTACAGTCGAGGGTCATGGGCGACTACACAACGACCGAGGGCTTCGTGCCGTTTCGCGACTACGAGACGTGGTACCGGATTACCGGCGATGTGCACTCGGGCGTGACGCCCCTCGTGATCGCCCACGGCGGGCCGGGCTGTTCGCACGACTACCTGGACTCGCTGGTGGACCTGGCGAGATCGGGTCGGGCGGTCGTTCACTACGACCAACTCGGGGGAGGTCGCTCGACACTTCTACCGGACCGCGGCGAAGACTTCTGGACAGTCGATCTCTTTCTCGCCGAGCTTGACAACCTCCTCGAGTCGCTCGGCATCAAGGACCGCTATCACCTACTCGGTCAGTCCTGGGGCGGCATGCTGGCGGCCGAGCACGCGATTGGCCAGCCCGCGGGACTGCGCGGCCTCGTCCTGAGTAACTCGCCGGCGTCGATGGATCTGTGGGCCAGCGAAGCCAAGATCTTGCGAGGTCAACTTCCGCGCGACGTCGAAGCGGCGCTCGACCGGCACGAGGCGGCGGGCACGCTGAACGACCCCGAGTATCTGGCGGCCACCAAGGTGTACTACGACGAGCACGTGTGTCGAGTCGTGCCCAATCCACCCGAGGTGGTGCGCACGTTCGAGTTCATGGAGAAGGACTCGACCGTCTACAACACGATGAATGGACCGAACGAGTTCGTTTGCGTGGGGACCCTTCGCGACTGGAGCGTGGTCGATCGCGTGAAGGTAATCACCGCGCCCACGCTGCTCCTTTCGGGGCGCCACGACGAAGCCACCCCGGCGACGATCCAGCCGTTCTTCGACCACATCGGCGACGTTCGATGGGAGATCTTTGAAGACTCCAGCCACATGCCCTTCGTCGAGGAGACGGACGCGTACCTCGAGGTGGTTGACTCGTTCCTCGCCTCAGTGGACCTCAGTCAAGAAGGCTAAGCCAGTGCTCTTCGGCGTCGTGGAGCAGACCTTGCACGTCGGCTAACTCACTACCGAGACGAGTCTGTTCGGTGTGTTCGGTCGTGCCGAGCAGTTTTCGAGTGAGGGTGACCTTTCTCCGCTCGAGTCGAGCCACGTCCTTCTCCGCGTCGCGCAGTTGTCGGCCGCGCGAGACCGCGTCCGGCGCCTCGGTGCTCGACCCGGCGCGCGACGGGGTGCCGCTGAGGGCGCGAGCGATCCACGCGTCAATGCCCCCCGGCACGTCGGCGATGCGCCCGTCGTTGTGAACCGCGAGTAGTCGGTCCGTCGTGCGGCTGAGGAACGTGCGGTCGTGCGACACCACCACCAGTGTCCCGGGCCACTGACTGAGAAACTCCTCCAGGAGCCGAATGGTCTCCAGGTCGAGATCGTTGGTCGGCTCGTCGAGGAATAAGACGTTGGGACGGACGGCCAGGGCCAACAAGAGTTGCAGGCGACGTCGCTCGCCGCCGGAGAGGTCCTGGGCTCGGGTCACCGGCAGCGCGCCGGTGAACCAGAAACGCTTCATGAGCGCCAGGTCCTCGAGAGAACCGGGAATGCCTTGGGGCCCCGCCACCAGTTCCTGAACGGTGGCGTCCAGATCGAAGTCGCCGCCACCCTGGTCGAGGTAGGCCGAGACTACGGTCGGTCCCGTTTTCACCGTGCCCGTGGTTGGCTCGAGCCGACCCGCGAGCAACTTGACGAAGGTTGACTTTCCCGAACCGTTGGCGCCGACAACTCCCACTCGGTCGCCGGGTCCCAGGTCCACGTCGACGTCGCGCAGGATCACGTTCTCCGGCTCATAGGCGAAGCCCAGGTGGTGGGCTTTGATGACCGTTGTACCGAGTCGTGGCGTCTCGAGGCCGAACTCAATCGTGCGGCTTCTCGCCGCGGCCTCGGGTCGCTGGGCCAGGAGCCGTTTGGCCGCGTCAATGCGGGCTTGAGGTTTAGTGGAGCGGGCCTTCGCGCCGCGCCGCAGCCAGGCCAGCTCGGTTCGTGCCAGGTTTCGCCGGACCTGCTCCGCGGTGGCCGCCTGCGCCTCGCGGTCCGCCTGGGCTTCCAACAGTCGTGAGTAGCCGCCCGCGTGAATGTAGGTCTTGCCCCGGTCGATCTCGATCATGCGGTTGGTCACGCGATCGAGCAGAAATCGATCGTGGCTCACGAGCACGATCGCCCCGGGATAGTCCATGATCTGCTGTTCGAGCCACTCGATGGCGTGCAGGTCGAGGTGGTTGGTGGGTTCGTCGAGAATGAGCACGTCGCTTGGTTCGGCGAAGACTCGAGCCAGCGCGACGCGTTTCAACTGACCCCCGGATAACTCCGTGGTGGGGGTGTCGACGGCGTCGAGCATGGCCAGTCGATCCAGGACCGCGTCGACCTGCCAGCCGGCGCCCAGCGTTTCGCGGACGGTGCCGACCGGAAGTGAGGGAATCTGTGGAAGAGACTGGACGCGGAGGTCTCGTCCTCGACGGATGTGGCCGGAGTCGGGGGTGACCTCACCCGCCACGATATTGAGCAGGGTGGTCTTGCCCACGCCGTTGATCCCAACGACCCCGATTCTCTCTCCGCTCGAGATGGTCATGGTCAGATCCTCGAAGATGGCTCGATCTGAGCCCTGCAGGGTTACTTTTTCGAGGTCGATAAGGATTGCCATGGGTCTTTCACGTTACCGACGGACCGGTGACCCGCGTGCCGCCCTTCGAATATCGAACCCGTAAGGTGTTTTCTTGAATCAAATCGACGTCACCCGAGCGCGCGCGGACACTCCTGGCTGCGAGTGCGTTGTTCACCTCAATAACGCCGGAGGCTCCCTTCCGCCACGGGTGGTTGTCGACGCCGTGACGGGCTACCTCCAACGCGAGGCGCTCGCGGGGGCCTACGAGCAAGCGGTCCTCGACGCAGCGTTGATCGACCGGTATCGACCGGCGGCAGCCTCGCTCATCAACGCGGATCCCTCGGAGGTGGCCTTCGCCTACAACGACACCTTGGCCTTCACGAACACCTTCTGGGGACTGGTGGCGACGGGGGCCGTTCCTCACGACAGCGTGATTCTGGTGGATCGTGCGGTGTACGTCTCGCACTACCTCGCTCTCTTGCAGGCTCGCCACCTACTCAACGTCTCGATCCGGGTTATTGAGTCGGGGAGTGACGGGGCGCTACGTCTCGACTCACTCCAGAGTCTGTTGGACGAGCGGGTCTCCTTCGTGCAACTGACCCACATCGGAACGCACCGCGGCGTGATCAACCCCGTCGAGGAGGCCGGCGCCCTGATTCGCTCGTCGGGCAACGCCATCTACTCACTGGACGCGTGTCAGTCGGTCGGCCAGATACCCCTCGATGTTCAACTGATTGGCTGTGACGTGATGACCGCCACGGGACGTAAGTACCTTCGGGCTCCACGAGGAACGGGCTTCGCCTTCGTGTCGAGTCGGCTGATCGATCGCGTGAACCCGCCGGGCATCGATGGTCACAGCGCGTTCTGGCGCGACGATGACTCCTACGAGCTCCTTGCGGGCGCCGGCCGACTCGAGTCGTTCGAAGTCAATATGGCCACCAAAGTCGGTCTCGGCGTCGCCATCGAGTACGCCTTGTCGTGGGGAATCGACGCCATCGCCGAACGCATCGCGTCGCTGGCCACCGAACTGCGCGACCGTCTTTCGGCAAACGGATTCGAAGTGTTGGACGGCGGCGCCGCGCGCAGTGGGATCGTCACCTTTCGTTCGACCACGGAGTCGCCGGAGGCGACCCAATCGTGGCTGAGTACGCGCGGCATTAATACCAACGTCGCGCTGACTCAGTCGGCTCGCCTCGACATGGACCAGCGGGGTATTCCCGCCGCGGTGCGAGCCTCCGTTCACTACTTCAACACGACAGAAGAGATCACCGCACTCATCGACGCCCTGCACGCGAACCGCTAATTTTCGGCCGATCTAGCCGAAGGTGAAGTCGTAGACCTGCACGCCCGGCGAGACCCTCATCACCAAAGTGCCCACGGAGGTGGACTTCGCGTGAAAGAGCGTGTACAGCCGCGGCACACCCGTGACCTGAATGGTCTTGGGCGCGGTACCGTCGCCGGTGGAGACAGTGACCGCGCCCGAGCCGCCCATGACGAGATAGATATCTTGATCTTCGTAGCTGAGTTCGAGCTTGGCGTGGGAGACGGCGGTCGCCTCCTGGGCGTGATCGTTCCAGACTCCCGACAGCGCAAAGTAGTCCGCGGCCAAGGACTTTGGAAACTGATACGTGACCGCCCGATTCTGGGCGGGGGCGCTGGTGTTTTGGAGATACTGGACTCGCTCGTATCCCACGTAGGACTCGGGATTCGTGACCTGGGTCGGAGTCAGGTTGGGTACGTCAGTGCGTGGAGGAAGTTTGAGGCCCGGGTGGGCGTCGACCAGGAGCGTGCGGATCAGACTTTCGGTGAGTCCGTAGTCGCCTTCGCCGAACTCGTCGTGACGGATGACACCGTTCGCGTCGATGAGGTAGTCGGCGGGCCAGTACTCGTTGTTGTACGCGTCCCATGTGCCGTAGTTGTCGTCGACGGCGACCGGATAGTCGACGCCTAGCGCCTTGGTCTCGGCGCGCACGTTGGTGACCACGTGTTCAAAACCAAACTCGGGAGTATGGACACCCACGACCACCAGTCCGTAGTCTTTGTAGCGGTTGTACCACGCCTCCACGTGAGGCAACGTTCGCTCGCAGTTGATGCAGGAGTACGTCCAAAAGTCGACGAGAACGACTTTTCCTCGTAACCCACTGATCGACAACGGCTTTGCACCGGGGGTGTTTAGCCACGCCGTGACGTCAGTGAAATTGGGTGCCTTGCCGCATTTCTGCAAATTCGGGTCACCCGCGGTGCACGCACTGAGGGCGCCGTCGTAACTGTGCGATTTACCCTTCAACGCTTCGAGTTGCTTTCGTACAGACGGCGAACCCTCGACGTGGGCCTGAAGGGCGTTGGTGTAGCCCGGAACGTCGGTCTGTAGAGAGTTGAACACGTTAAAGCCGATGGCGACCGACATCGCGATCAAGACGACGCCGCCAACTCTGCGTAGCAGCGGTCCGTGTTGGCGCAGTGTGCGCGCCCGTTCCACCAGGGCGCTGCCCGCGAGGGCGATCACGAGCAGGGGGACGGCCGCGCCAATGGAGAACGCCAGCGTGACGAGCAGGGTCATAAAACTGACCTGTTCCTTGGCCCCCAAGACGATGATTGTCGAGAGCACCGGTCCGGCGCAGGGAACAAACACGAGTCCCAGTGCGAGACCGATGACAAAACCGCCGCTCGACAACTTGGGCTGGCGGGCCACGAATCGCGAGAACGGCCGTTCGAGGACGTAGCCGAGCTCGGGTAGGCACAGGCCGATACCGACGACGCCGAGAAGGACGATTCCCGTCCAGTGCAGGAACGTCTGGGGGAGATGCAGCAGCGAGACGATTTCAGACCCAGCCAGGATCAAAATCGAGAAGCTGATAATAAGTCCGAGCACGATCGAGAGCGCTCGTCGCAGCGACGATGGCGACTTCGTGGTGGCGCCGGCAACGAACACGACGGGCAGCACTGGCAGTACGCACGGGGAGATGCCCGCGATCAGGCCCGCGACGACGGCAATGAGAATCAGTGTCACGTCACTGCTTTCTAGAATTTGTACGGCCCGTGGAATCGGGCGATCCCATCCTTTACTCCCTTGTAGTCATCCTCGCGAGAACCGCGTTACATCGTCCCGTTCAACAATAAGTTCATGGCGAGGCACTGCCCAGAGTGCGAGATAAGGCGAACATAAGAAGTCGGCAGCTCCGCTTCACTGATTCGCGGCCATATGGAGCATCAGATAGGTCGGCACTGGTTACAGTTTCGTGGTGTCCTCACTCGTCATCTTCTCAAAGGATGTGGGTCGTTTGGCGACCTTCTACGAAGCCATTCTGGAAGTCAGGCCGAAGGCGGAATCTTCGGGGGACATTCGTCTGGTTGGCGAAGGGGAGGAGGTATTGATCCACACGATACCCAAAGCATTTTCGCGCCACATCGAAATAAGTTCGCCCCCAACAGCTCGCGAAGGATTTCCCATTAAGCCGGTGTTCAATGTCGACTCACTCGAAGAAGTACTTGAGGTCGTCCAAGCTAACGGAGGGGTGGTAACTGACAATCGGTTCACTTTCGATGGGCTCACTCGGTGCGACGTGCTTGATCCCGATGGAAACGTCGTCCAGCTTCGTGGCTGGTTAGCGTGATCTCGGTCGCGCGAATAAGCGACCACTACGTCTCTCGTACTTGAGCCCGGACGTAACCGTCGCTAACAGTACATTCGAAAATGTGGAGTAAGAATGGAGCAACGGAAGTTCCAAAGGATCGCTCATATAGCTGCGTCGTAGCGGTATGCCCGAGAGCGCGGCGGACCGACGTGCGTCCAACTCGGGAATACCGAAACATTCTTCCAAACGCGATGTTTTGCATTCGTCGTTCAGCTCGCAGTCCGGAGATTCGTCGGCGTATTGTCCTTGACGAATCGGGAGACCCGATCCAGCGCCGCGTCGCCTTCTTCGAGGAGGCCGGCAAAGGCCTGGAAGACGTGCGGGACGCCGGGAGTTACGTCCAGGATGACAGCCACATCGTCGTGGGCGGCCTTCACCGCAAGACGAGTGGCATCGTCGAGGAGAACCTCGTGTGATCCAACCTGGATCAGCATGGGTGGGAGTCCGGAGAGGTCTGCAAAAATCGGGCTCACAAGGGCG
>Ga0181534_10001679_pt1 | contig 14257 bp, 9 predicted proteins | sample PEATcosm2014_Bin_37_FD_119758 | JGI IMG/M metagenome (GOLD analysis project Ga0181534, IMG submission 119758) | Peatland microbial communities from MTU Mesocosm Facility, Houghton, MI, USA - PEATcosm2014_Bin17_10_metaG | ecosystem: Environmental > Terrestrial > Soil > Wetlands > Peat | place... | reverse complement strand
GAGCAAAAACGGCAACTACTAGGAGCAGACCCAGAAACACTGCTCGGATGCCCGCAACTTGGCGCATAATTTCCTCCCTGAAGTCCTAAATACCAACAAATAGGCCGCTATAAGCCGCGAAACCGCATAAAACCAAGATAAAGCCCCAACGGCTCCGGCGACATTAAACCGGGTCGCCCGCAGCCGGCGCAAATGACAACGTTTGCATTCGATTTTATTCGAGGTCGCAGGCGGTGTCAAGGGTTTTCAGTATTTTTCCAGCAAGGCCTTATTTCGCCTTGATTGTGGGCCGTCGCAGAGGTATAAACGAGCCTTGAGGCCCGTTCCACCGCGTTCCAGCCGGCGTCCGGTCCGGCGCACCATCCGCGAGGTCGCGCGGCGCGCGCAGGTGTCCACCTCCACGGTTTCCCGCACGATTAACAGTCCCTCTCTGGTCGATGCGGAGACTGCCCAGCGGGTCCGGAAGGCCATCGAGGAGTTGAAGTACTATCCCAACTCGCAAGCGCGCTCCCTGGTCTCGGGACGCAGCCGCATCGTGGGCATGATTGTATCGGACATCACAAATCCGTTCTTTCCCGAGCTGGTGAAGAGTTTTGAAGACGTCGCCGCGCTGCACGGCTACGATATCCTGGTCAGTTCCACCAACTACGATTCGGCGCGCATGGCCGACTGCGTCAGGCGCATGCTGGAGCGCAAAGTGGATGGGGTTGCCATCATGACCTCGGAGATGGACACGCATCTTATCGAGCAACTGGCGCAGGGAAAGGTGCCCATGGTTTTCCTGGACACGGGCCCTCAGGGAGAGCACATCAGCAATATCGTCGTGGACTACGCGATGGGTGTGAACGAGGCCATTGAGCACTTAGTGGCACTGGGCCACCGCCGTATCGGTTTCATCAGCGGCCCGCTGGGATTGAAGTCGTCGCAGGTCCGGCGCTCCGCATTTTTGCGCGCTTTGGAGCGTTACGGCATACGGGAGGATGAAGCCCTGGTGCAGGAGGGTAACCACAAAGTGGACGGCGGGCTCCAGGCCATGGCCCGCATGCTGGAGCAGGCCCAAGCTCCCACGGCGGTAATGGCTTCGAACGATCTGACCGCGGTCGGAATGCTGAGCGCGCTGCGCCGCGCCGGCTTGGATGTACCGCGCGACATCTCGGTTGTGGGATTCGACGATATCTGGCTGGCTCGATTCACGGAACCTCCCCTAACTACCGTGCGGTTATCGCAAAACGAGATCGCCGAAAAAGCCTTCCGCGCGCTGTTGGCGCATCTGGGCGAGTCGCCGGGCGGAGCGAAGCCCGATTGCAATATGGAGACCCACCTGGTGATCCGGCAGACCACCTGCCAGGCGGACCCTGCGCGAGATTTTTCCAAGGTGCTAAGCTCTCACTAGGAAGAAGCTTTGCTGCCTGTATTCCTGCTGCTGCTGTGGGCCGGCCAACCGTCGTTCGAAACCTTGTTCCGGTCGGGGCTGGCCGCGCTGCAGCAGAACCAACTAGCCGCCGCCCAGGCGCAACTGGAATCCGCCGCCAAGCTGAAGCCGGACAGTCCGCAGGTCTGGCTGGCGCTGGCCCACACCTACCACAAACTGGACCGGGCGGCGGCGGCGGAAGCGGCGATCGGAAAGGCGGTGTCGCTGGCGGGCAACGATCCGACCGCGCTGCAGGGGCTGGCCTTGTACTATTCCGAGACCGGCAGTTTTGAACGGGCGGCGGATTTTTCGGCGCGATTGGCGCGGCTTTCACCCCACGACGCCGGCGCAGCCGCGCGCGCGGTCGAGCTATATCTGAAGGCCCGCAAGCCGGAGCCCGCCATCGGTCTGGCAAGCCGGGCGATCCAAGTCGAAGATCGCGCCGATTTGCGGGCCTTGCTGGCGGCCGCCTACGAGACTGCGCAGCGGCCCGGCGAAGCGGCCGGGCAATTGGAACGAGCCATTCTGCTGAACCGCTACGAAGAAAGCTATTACTTCCGGGCGGCGCGCGACTACGTTATAGCCGGAAAGGCCCCGATGGCGGTGCAGGTAGTGGAGGCCGGCAAGAAGATCTTCGCCCGCAGCGCGCAATTGGAACTGATTCTGGGCATCGCTTACTACGCCCTGGAACGATACACGGAAGCCCTCGACGCATTTCTGAACGCGATCGGGATGGATCCGACCGTCGAGCAGCCCTATGTTTTCATCGCGCGCACCATGGACCATACGCCCAGCCGGCTGCCTCGGATCCTGGCGGCATTCCACGCGCTGGCCGCCAACGACCCGGACAACTACCTGAGCAATTATCTGTACGGCAAGGCCTTGCTGATGAGCGGCGACGACGATGACAAGGCCGAAGCGTTGCTGCGCAAATCGATTTCGCTGAAGGCGGACTACTGGGAATCGCACTTGGAAATGGCCAAAGCGCTGGAGCAGAAGGGCGACCTGGAGGGCGCTCGGCCCGAATTGCAGCGCGCCATCGAGCTGAACCCGAAGAGCGCGGAAGCGCACTTCCGCCTGGGTCGGGTGTACGGCCGCATGGGCAAGCCCGAAGAGGCCAGGAAAGAATACGCCATCCAGACGCAGCTCATTGACGCGGAGGAGTCCGGGCCTCGCCATTCGGGCAGGCTGAGGCAGGGCGAAGGCCTGCCGGCGAAGCCTTAAGGCCGACGGGGGTTCACGGAATCAGTCATTGGTGAGCACGATTTTTCCTTGCACGGAACCCGCCGCCAGAAGGTCCAGGGCCTTCCTCGCATCCAGCAGGGGGAACGTGCAGGTGACTAAACTAAAGGATCGATCTTATTCTCGGCGAGGAGGGCGGAGATCTTGGGCAGGTCCTCGCGTAGCGGCTTGAGGTCTTTCCGATATAGCATCGTGATGCCGTAGAATTTGCCGCGCCGTCCGCGCAGGGCGCGCTCCGAGGAATATATTGGCGAATGTTGCCAGTTGGGAGAGCGTTCCGGGCGCTCCTAGGAAACCAAATCCGACCAACGTCCCGCCGCGCCGAAGCACGCCCATGCAATGGCCGATGTTGGCGCCTCCGACCGCGTCGAACGCGTAATCGACGCCCTCCGGTTGGAGGAGCCCACGCCCCCTGCCGCGCCCATAACCAGCGCAGTATGGCCGGACTTGACCTTTGCGGACCGATGGATCATTTGCCATGCGGTCACGTAATTCAGGATCACGGTGGCCGCATCGCGATCCGAGACGCCGCCGGGAATCGGGATGAAGTGCTCGGCCTCGCGCACAAGAATTTCCGCGAAGCCCCCGTAAACAGTCAGTGCCGCGACGCGATCGCCCACTCTGATAATCAAATCGGTCGCACCCACGCCCGCGGCCCGCACCCGCACGCGCAGTTGCGCTGGGCCGGGAGGATCGATAGGCAACTCAACGATCCGGAGAGCGTCCGGCCCGCCCTTCTTCGTCAACATCACTGCGCGATATTGTGCCGCCATCTATATACTTCCTCGCAACTGGCAATACAATCCACGATATCGTGTATGCTCAAATGCATGCTGTTTTCCGGTTTTCCCGGAGTCGCTACCGCGGTCGGACTCTTCGCGCTCATTTGGCTCATCGTCTATTTGCAGAGCAAAGGGCATCCAGTCGTTTTCGATCCTGGCGGCAAGCATGGCGAGTTTGGCAAGAGGCTGCTGCCTATGTACCTGGATATTACGAAATATGTTCTAGGTCTGGCCGCCGGGTCGATCGTGCTGCTGGTCGGCTCGCTGAATTTCAATCGGTCAAACGCAGGCTCTCTCAGGTCGTTCGCCTCACCGTTGTTTCTGGTGGCGATGAGCATTATCTATGGAGTGCTTTTCATGATCCTGCTGGCGGTGAACTACGAGCATCATTTACATCATCCCAACGATCCCGGTTCCTATACCCGATTCCAGTACACGCGAAACCGTTCGCTAGGCGTCGGCGCTCTGGTCTGTTTCTGTATCAGCTACATCTGGCTGATCGCCGCCGCAACCAAATGAAGACAAGGCTCACCAAACTCCGCCTTCCTGCCGCCATTCTGATTTTGGCCGTTGGCGGTGTGGGTGCTTACCTGGTCCGCGGCGGTTTTCGCCGATTCGATATCAAACCATATCCGGTTCCTCCCGCCGCATTCACAAACTGGAACGATGTGCTGGCGCACCCGCGCGACATTTCCTTAACAAGCTTTCAGACCGGCGTGGTCCACATGGACGCCTGCCTGAACCTCGATCCCGCGAGCCCCAGGCAAGCCGACTGCGATCACACGCGGCGCGATCTGGCCGTGCTGGTGCACTGGATCCACCATCCCCGCTTCGGAGACTTCCTGATCGACACGGGTTTCGACGACTCGTTCGCGAAACATCCGCCTTACGGCAGTTACACCGAGGCGATGAAGTTGTTCAATTGGGCCAATGGAGTGACGAACCGGCAGGAGCCCGGTGCGGATCTTTCGGCGCAGCTCGGGCGCCTGCACGTTCACCCTAAGGCGGTATTCTTCACGCATCTCCATCCCGATCACACTGGCGGCGTTCCCGCACTCGGGCCTGAGACCGAATTCATTTTCGGCAAGGCCGAAGCGAGCTTCTTGGCGCGAGCCGCCGTCGCAAATCACTTTTCCGGCAAATCGAAGTTCTCAGGCATCGATTTTTCGGCCGCGCCTGCGATGCCGCCTGTCGGCCCGAGTGTGGACCTTCTTGGCGACGGGTCTCTTTGGGGCATCTCGGCGCCCGGCCACACCGACGATGACATCGCGTACCTGGTTAATGGCGCCCAACCGGTCCTGTTGACCGGCGATGCGAGCCACTTCGCCTGGGCATTCAAGACCGGTGTCGCGCCACGCGGCTGGAATAGCGCGGGAACCGCTCGCGGCTACGTGAGCTTGGAACAACTGCGGGCCTTCGCCAGAGCTTATCCGGGCGTAAAGCTTATTTACGGACACGAAGCGCCACGATAGACCAGCGCGCCCTACTGCGGTTCCTCGACCTTCAGAATCCGGCCGCCGGCGACATCCTTCAGCGTCTGCACGTCGCCGTGCGGCCAGCGAATTTCGACCGTCGCGGCGGAAGTCTCCGCGCCCAGGCCGAAGTGCACGCGCCGGTCGCTCGACGACATGAAACCGGCGCTCACGTTGGGGCGATTGTAGAGCGTGCGGCCCGACGGCGTGGTGAGTTTCACCGTCGCGCCGATGGCGTCGCGGTTGCTCGAATGGCCGCGCAGATCCAGAATCAGCCAGTGATTTGCGTTGTCCGCCGAGTTCATCAGAATGCGCGGCCGCTCGTTCAGCGCGGTGACCACGATATCCGGAAAACCATCGTTATTCAGGTCGGCGAAGGCCGAGCCGCGCTGGAATCCTGGAATCAGGAAGTCATTCCCCATCTCCTGCGAGACGTCCCGGAACTCCTTGCCCTCCACATTTTCGAACAGCGTATCGTGCTGGCGCGCGTTCGCGATCACGTCGTCGATGTCGCCGTTGGCCGAATAGATGTCCTTCCAGCCATCGTTGTTGTAATCGATGAAACCGGCGCTCCAGCCCGAGAGCGATTCGCTGAGCTGCGCCACCCGCGTGCGTTGCGAAACATAACGGAATGAGCGGCCCTGCTGGTTGCGGAACAGCGCCCAGATCTGGCCCACCAGGTTGTTATAGAAGATATCCACCCAACCGTCGTTATCGTAATCGTTGGCGTCGCATCCCATGGCCGAGACGGTGGCCCCCTCGTCGTTATAGGCCACGCCATATTGCAAGCCGGCTTCCTTGAAGGTGCCGTCGCCCTGGTTCAGAAACAGAAAATTCCGCTCCGTATCGTTGGCCACGAAGATGTCCGGCCGGCCATCCTGGTTGAAATCCGCGATGCTGATGCCCATGCCCTTGCCTAGCACTTTGCCGATTCCGGAACGCTCCGTCACATCCTCGAATTTGCCGTGGCCCAGGTTGTGATAAAGCCGGTCCGGCACGCTCACGTACCGCCGCGGATTGCAATAGCGCTCGCCGTCTTCCGCCGCGCAGCGGATGTCGGTTTCCGGGCTCCAGACGGTGTAATTGGAGACGATCAGGTCGAGCAGGCCGTCGTTGTCGTAATCCAACCAGGCGGCCGCCACGCTCAGGGTGTTGGCGGGCTTGCCGCCGATGCCGGAACTGTCGGTCACATCGGTAAACGTGCCGTTGCCGTTGTTATGGTACAGCGCGTTGCGGCCGGCATTGCAGACGAACAGGTCGGGATAGCCGTCGTTGTCGTAGTCCCCGACGGCCACGCCAAAACTGTAGCCCAGGTTTTCGCCCGCCAGGCCCGCCTGCCGCGTGACGTCCTCGAAGGTTCCGTCGCCGCGGTTGCGCAGCAGGCAATTGTAATAGGACGGATCGGCCTTCTTCATCTCCGGAAACTTCGCGCCGTTGGTGAAGAAAATGTCCATGCTGCCATCCTGGTCGTAATCCAGGATGCCGACGCCGCCGCACATGGGCTGCGGGAAGTACTTGCGGACCTTGTGGTCGTTATTGCTGCGATAGGAGAAGTGCGACTTCGGTGCGATATCGGTAAAATGGGGCCGCGGCTGCGTGGCGCGGGCGGATTGCGGCAGGCCGGCCAGATGCAGCAGCAACAGGGCCGCCGCGAGGGTAAGCACGAAACAGGCGTGGCCCGCGAGCCTCCGATGAGATCGGGATCGCCGACGGTTTGGGGTTAGCATGCCACTTGTGGGCTTTAGGCGGACAGAATTCAGTATATCTTTGATTGCCGTTGCCTGGATGTGCAAGCGGGAAACTGCGTTCGTGCGGTTCCCTCCGTGCTTTAGGGGATGAGGCCAAAGCCCAAAACCGACTGAAGACTGGTACGCCCGAGTGGATTCGAACCACCGACCTTTTGCTCCGGAGGCAGGAACTCCCAAGAAATCAACGAATTAGCGGTGGGCACAGCTATTGCGCACGGTTCCTATACGTTGCGGGTTCCCAATGGGTTACATCTCTCCCGAATCGGCAACCCTCGCACCGTGAGCAACGCTTCCATGCATGGGGTGGGCACAAATTGGGCACCGCGGGGATGGCCGGGTCAAAACATTTTGGCTAGCTGTTGTGCGCCTTGCTTTGTCTCCACTGCCCTCATCTGATTCTCTTTGGCGTGCTTCTGAAAGATCGGCTCGAACCGCAGGCCGGCGCTCTGTGCTTCCTTCGCTATCGCCGTCTCTTCTTTTGCCATCTTTTCATACGCCCTCAGGAATTCATCAGCGCTCTCTTCAGTTTCGCGCGCCGTCTCCAAAACCTTTGCTTTCGCCTGGCGGAGGCGATCCCGGTAGAAATCCCACCCGTACGAAGAGGATGGATAATCCTTCGACTGTTCCAGGTACGAATCGGCGGCTGAGGACTGCTCCATCGACTTGCGGTAAAAATCGCGTTTGGAACGGACGATCTCGTTTTCGGCGCTGAGGTGCTCGACAAGCCTGGTCTTCAGTTGATAGTCCATCTCCGGGAACAGGCCGCGTAGTTCCGCAATCAGGTTCGTCCGATTCTCGACCGACTTGTTACAGAGTTCAAAGAATTCCCCGTAGGTAATCTTCGAGGATTCGGACTCGACCTTCAGGATAGTCTCCGTGAGGCCCAGGTCCTTGCCGATGGCTTCCCCGAGCTTCTGCCTTAGGCTATGGAGTTGGTACTGATGGTAGGCGAGGCTACCGAGTCCGCCAAGCACAATCACGGTGCAAAGAGCGGACCAAAGAACATTCCGGGACAGAGCGCGCTCCCGCAGCAGGTGCGGATTGCTCGGCTTCGTGGCGGGCCCTCTCTTCCTCATAGATCCTCTGGCGTTCTTCCGGTGTCAGTTCAGCCATGACGACTCCCGTATAATCATATGGTGCCTTGGCTGCGCCCTTTTCTCACGATCTATCCCGCTCTACAAATAAACATAACGGTCAAACCCATCCGGAACTGATAAAATTGGAGTTGGCCGCCTAGTTCCGGTCTGACCCACCGGGGCGAAGGCTGGGGTCCCTGCCCAGCGAGCCCAGGGGCGGCTACTCCACCCAGGGATCGCAAAAGGGTGCGATGGTGGGTTCCAAGTTTTGGCACGACCTTGAAGCCCAGTTTCGGGAACTGTCTTGCCCGTTTGACCTTCGAGCAGACTGGAACCGACAATTCGGCACTGATAGGGTGAGATGGGGCCAGATTGTCGGGTTTTCGTCGCGCCTGCGGCTTGAGGACTTGGCGCGGCAAGCCGGCGCCGCGGTAGGATCGGCGGGCGCTGATTCGCTAGAAGCCTGGCTGAACCTGATCTGGACACCGGAATCCGTCAAGTTCCCGGGCACTCCAAACAACCGGCTTGCGATCTCCGCCCGCTGGCTCCCGGTATGGCCAGCTTTGTCATAAAATCCGAATGGCAACCATTCCGGAACTCCTGGACGGGCACATCACATTGGAAGTGGAGTGCCTCGGCCGTCTTTATCTCAATGGCTATATCGGCAGGCTCGCGGCATCGAGCGGTTGCCGTTCTACACCTTCCGGCACACTTGCTTGACGCGGTGGTCTTCACACATGGACCCGTACACGTTGGCGTACTTCGCTGGGCATAGTGACTTCGGCACCACCCGGCGCTACGTTCACCCGAACATGGACACCGGGCGGGCGGCAATGGAAAAGGCGCGCGAGGTTCAGGGTGGGCACAAATCTGGGCACAACTCCGAAAACACCGTTGCGGAAGGGGAATCGACGGAGGGCCGTAAATCTAGGAGCGGGGAAGACTTGAATTGGTACGCCCGAGTGGATTCGAACCACCGACCTTTTGCTCCGGAGGCAAACGCTCTATCCAGCTGAGCTACGGGCGCACAGGCAACGCTGCTCTTCATTGTACTCGAATTCAGCAGCAGCGCCGCGGCTCCGTCGCGCGCTCGTAGCTTTATAGTTTCGACGCCAAAGGCGAGGAAAGGTGCGTACGGCGATCTCCTCGCACTGCCCGTATGTCTGCTGAGCTTGCCGCCTACATGGGCTTGGGCACGCGCCTCTGGTTCGTCCTGCCCGCCACATCCTCGGCGCTGCCATGGCAGGCCGGGGCATCCCCATGGGCCGCGTCGCACGGGACTAACAGCATCATATGGTTGTCGCCGTTCGGGAGATCCGCGATACCGAAGATCGAACCGTCGTCGGCAATGCAGCACGCGCCGTAGAATGTCAGCCCCGACGCCAGGGGAGCATAGAGGGTGGTCAAATCCACCGCGGGCCCACCGTTTTCCCAAAGAAAACCGTGACTCCCCGCGCCGCAAGTCTCGATACCGGATCCGTCGCCGGAATCGCCGACCACCTGGCCGCGCGCGTTGACGGCATAGGCCGTGCTGCAAGGATCGCCATCCACCGTGCCCAGATCCGTCATGGTTCCGTTTTGCCAGAGAACTGCGTGATGCGCCTGGCTGCCCGTCAAGTCCGCCCAGCCAACTACCGTGCCGGCGTCGTTAATCTGCAAAGCCCCGCCGTTGTTGCCGCCGAGGGTTTGCAGATCGGTCATGGTATTGTCCTTCCACACGTACGGGTGATACATGGCGTCTCCCGCCAGGTTCGATTGGCCGATGACGTGGCCCAGATTGTTAATGCCGTTCACAAATCCCAGCGTCCCGCCCAGCGAACCGAGATCCTTCATGTGGCCGTTTTCCCAGAGGAAGGGGTCCAGCGTCGGATAGCCCGTAGTCGAATTCGGAGTGCTGTTGGTCAGCGAGGCGCCGGCCACCTGGCCACTCTCGTTGATGTACAACGCGTAGCTATCCGGGCCGCCCAGTGTCTGCAGGTCCTGCATCACGCCGTGGTCCCACAAAAATGCGTGCGTCTCGGTGGACACCGGAAACACGCTTGGAATCCACTCGTACGGACCCCAACCCATGTAGTAAAAGCTGCCCCCGAGCGGGTCCGCCGTCGCGTTCGTAGCGCCTCCGACCACCTGGCCCGAATTATTGACGCCAAATGCGTTGCTGGCATTGCCGCCCAGCGTCCCTAGGCTGATCGGGGTTCCGCCATGCCACAGAACCGCGACGACTTCCGGATATCCTGTGGTGGGGTCGAGCACGCCATTCTCGGAGAACCCCGAGACCAGATTCGAGTCGCTAACCCATATGGGACGGGTTTCGGAACCACCCGGCAGCGGTTCCAGAATGGTGTTGTCGCCGTACTGATATTTCACGCCGATGGGGGCATAGCAGTCGATCAGACAAAATGTGTCCGGGGCCGGCGTGTCGGCGTCAAAAAGCGGCACTCCCAGGTGGTTTAAGGGACGGCAGTTCGGAACACAGCCCCAGCTGCTGGGTCCGCCCAGCGTGCCCATATCCACAGCCCTGAATCGGTAGGTCGTGGTCGTCGATGTTTGGGCAGCCGGGGACTGCGCTGCCGCTTGAAACGAGATCGTCAGTGCGGCGCAGAATACCAGTGCCAGTATCTGCGCCCTCTTCGATTTCATGTGCTTTCTCCAGTATTGGTTTGGCTCACCCTCCAGCCTGAGCGCGATTATGTGGTTTGGCAGCGGCTGGATCAAGGTGCCGCCGGTCATCTGCGGGTATCTTTGCGATAGCCGCGCACTTATCTGAAAACGCGAGGCTTGCCCGCGCTGGATCGCCGTGATAGACTCGGCAGGATCATCCATCGTGGCTGAAATAACCTCTCCGCGGGTGCGCCAAATTCGATTCGGGCCCTTCGAACTGGATGTGCGGGCGGGAGAGCTGCGCAAGCACGGAGTCCGGCTGCTCCTGCGTGAGCAGTCGCTCCGGATTTTGCTGCTGCTGCTCGAACATCCGGGCGAGATCGTGGTGCGAGGGGAGATCCGCGACAAGCTTTGGCCAAACGAAACCGTGGTCGAATTCGACCATGGCATCAACAACGCTGTCAGAAGGCTCCGCGATGCTTTAGGCGAAACGGCCGAGAAGCCGCGCTACATCGAAACCGTGGCACGCCGCGGGTACCGGTTCCTGGGGGAAGTCGAGGTGGTCGAGGCGCCTTCTTCGGGGCCATCCGGACCCGAGCCGCCCACACCCGCCAGCCCCGAAATCTACTCGGACGATCTGGAGGGCAAACCCGTCTCCCACTACCTGGTGCTCGACAAACTGGGCACCGGCGGCATGGGTGTCGTTTTCCGGGCGAAGGACCTCAACCTCAAGCGCAACGTCGCGCTGAAGTTCCTGCCCGAGGAATACAGCAAGCATCCGCGGCCTCTGGAGCGCTTCCAGCAAGAGGCGCGGGCCGCCGCGGCACTGAACCATCCGAACATCTGTACGATTTACGAAATCGCCGAACATCACAGCCGGCCTTTCATCGCCATGGAACTTCTGGAGGGGCACACCCTGAAAGACCTCCTGGCGGAAAGGCCGCTACCGCGTGAAGAGCTACTCGAACTGGCGACGCAGATTGCGGGCGCGCTGGAAGCCGCGCACAAGAAAGGCATCGTCCATCGCGACATCAAGCCGGCCAACCTCTTTGTCACTCGGCAGAGGCAGGCCAAGGTGCTGGACTTTGGCCTGGCGAAGCTCTTGCCCGAACAGCAGTTCAGCACCGTCCATACGATCACGGAACACACGCCGGATTCGGCCGCAGCCGGGCAGCGGACCGGAGCCAGTTCCCCGGTGGGGACGGTAGCCTACATGTCGCCGGAGCAGGTGCGAGGCGAGGACGTGGACCCGCGCTCCGACATTTTCAGCCTGGGCGCGGTCCTTTATGAAATGGCCGGCGGCAAACGGGCGTTCAGGGGCGGGTCTTCGGTGGAGACCATGAACGCCATCCTTTGCGACGATCCGCCTGCACTGCCCGATTCGGTACAGCCAGCCGTCGAGCGGCTTGTGCGGCGCTGTCTGGAAAAAGAGCCGGACCGCCGGTTCCAGTCCGCGGCGGATCTCGTCTTCGCTCTTCAAGCGGTGTCGGCGCCACCTGCCGCTGCAGAGCGCTCCAAGGGCAAGGCGTGGTGGAAGTGGGCGGCGCTCTTGTGCGCGGGCCTTGCTGGGGGCGCCGTTTACTGGCTTGCACTGCGAACGCCCGAGCCGCCTGTGCCGCTGGACACCACTCTCCGCCGTCTGACCAATGACCCGGGTCTCACCACGGGGGCTGCTATCTCAGCCGATGGCAAGCTGATAGCCTATGCGAGCGACCGCGCAGACTCCACTAATCTGGACATTTGGGTCCAGCAGGTGGACGGAGGCGGCATGGCTCGGCTCACCGACGATGCCGCCAACGATTACGACCCCTCATTTTCGCCCGACGCGACCCAGATAGCCTTCCGCTCGGAGCGCAGCGGCGGAGGGATTTACATGGTCCCCACGTTGGGCGGCGAAGCCCGGCTGCTGGTTCCCGAAGGCCGTCGTCCGCGCTTCTCCCCCGACGGGCATTGGCTCATGTACGGGACCGGTCCTGCTGATGTAAACGACGTATCAGGTTCGAGTGACGTGAAAGTGTGGGTGCGGCCCGTTGCGGGCGGCGAAGCCACGCAGATTGGCGCAGGATGCCGTCTATTCGAGCAAACGCCCGTCTGGGCGCCCGACTCGGCGCGGATCCTTTTTCTGGGAATCTGTGGCATTGACCTAGCCCGCATATCTCAGCCCGAGAACTACGGCCTCACCGCATGGGTTGCCACCATCGGTCGGCAGGGCCTGAAACAGAATCGCGAGCTTTACAGCGTCTGGCACTCGATCCACGGCGCCAATCGAACGCGCATCGACCAGTGGGTTGCGAATCCCTCTCGCCTGCTCATTCCGCTGTCCGTCGGAGATGCGACCTCAGTCTCGGCCGTGCCGGTTTCGGCCGACGGAACCAAGGTCGGCGGTCCGCCACAGACTTTAGCGCTTGCTAGGGGAAGCGCTGCGCGAATTTCTTCCGCCCTGGCGGGACGCATTGCCTTATCCGACGAAACGTCGCAGTCGCACATCTGGAGTCTGCCAATTAACAGCAAGGGAGCTGCGGCGGGCGCGCCGGCACAACTGACGTCCGGACCTGCCGGCGAGTATTTCCCTTCGTTATCGGCGGATGGCAGGAGGCTTTCGTTCCTGTCCGCCCGGGCGAATGGTATCAGGCTCTTCTACAAGGATCTGGCGACTGGCCGGGAGAAGGAGGTATCCACCGAAGGGTACCGGTACGACACGCCGGTGTTCAGCCATGACGCAACCAGGATATTGTGCGTGCAATACCCCAGTCCGGAGAGTTGGCGCAATGTCATCTTCGAGGCACAGGTCGCAGGCGGCCTCTCCAGGATAGTCTGGGATAAAGCCATTTTTTCCTGGCCGTGGGACCTGGCTCCCGATGACGCCCATCTTCTTTTGTCGCATGAAATGGGCATAAGTGACCTGGACCTGAAAACTTTGGATTCGACGCTGTTCCTCACCGGTACCCCGGACGAACTTGGGGGCGCGCGCTTCTCACCCGACGGCCGCTGGGTCACATTTCTTCGGTGGCCAAAGATGAACGCTGTTGAGAAGTCCTCGCGCTCAACGATTTTGGTGGCGCCATTCCGCAAAACCCTGGTGCCAATGCGCGAATGGGTTCGCGTGAGCGATAGCGATAGCGTTTCCGATTCGGATCCGCACTTTTCGTCGGACGGTAAATTGATTTTTTTTGGGTCTGAGCGAGACGGCTTCGGGTGCGTGTGGGCTCAGAGGCTCAGACCGGATATGCATCCGGACGGTAGACCCTTCGCGGTGTACCACTCCCATCAACGCAGACGCCCCTTGGGAGCGCATTCGACTGTCGGCTTGGCTGTTGGCCCACATGCAATCGCCTTCTCGCAGCGTGAACTGGCTGGCAACGTTTGGCTGCTTGAGCCGACGAGGTAGGACGCGCGCTAAGATACGCGTCACAGGCGACATGCGCTGCTTCTTCGATGTTCCCTATTTCAGGTTGTCGTTGAACCACCCGATCATGCGCAGCAGCGCGTCTTTCTGATGCTCGGGCTGGTGGAACATGTGGCCCTCGTTGGGATAAACCACCATCTGCGTTTTCACGCCCAGCGTCTTGAGCGCGCGCCAGAATTCGTAGGATTGCGGGGCGGGACACTCGCCGTCGCGGTCCCCTACCACGATCAGGGTCGGCGTCTTCACCTGCTTGATGAAGTCGATCGCCGACATCTTCGCGTAGACCGCCGGATCGTCGTAAACCGATGCGCCGAAGTACGGCATCATCCAGGTGTCGATGGCGTTCTCTCCATAGTAGCTTTGCCAGTTGGAGATGCCCGCGCCTGCCACGGCGGCCTTGAAGCGGTTCGTCTGGGTGACTGCGAACATGGTCATGAAACCGCCATAGCTCCAGCCGGTAATACCGATGCGCTGCGCGTCGACCGGAGCCGAACGCACCGCTTCGTCCACCCCGGCCAG
>Ga0181534_10001678_pt1 | contig 14258 bp, 8 predicted proteins | sample PEATcosm2014_Bin_37_FD_119758 | JGI IMG/M metagenome (GOLD analysis project Ga0181534, IMG submission 119758) | Peatland microbial communities from MTU Mesocosm Facility, Houghton, MI, USA - PEATcosm2014_Bin17_10_metaG | ecosystem: Environmental > Terrestrial > Soil > Wetlands > Peat | place... | reverse complement strand
CGAAGTCGCACACCGCCTGCACCCGCCCCCAACCCGGCGCGAGGTGACCGAACAGTCGCCAGGCGTCCGACATCAGCCGCTCGGTCTCGCAGTAGCGGCTGCCCAGCAGGTAAACCAGCGCCTCCTGCGGCAGCTCCTCGACCGGATGTTCGCGCGCGTTGAGATCCTCGGGCTCACGATGGCCCGAGTCGCGCATGATGCCGGCGGCGCTCAAGCGAATTCCGCCGGTGGGGGCCACCAAGCGGGTGCAGGTGTTGCCGAAGCCATCGGTGTAAGTCTGCAGCGGCACCCGGGGCTCGCTGCGCATGCGGTCGGGCGTGAGCAAGTCGGCGGCACGGCTCGGGTGTACATGCAGCATGAGGATCATCGGCATCGGCTGCGGACAGCTATAGGCCATTTCGTAGCCGAATCGTATGTGCATGCGGGGTACTGTGACACCTTTCCCTGCGGCATCACGTAGGAAAACTCAGAACACCCCCGTAGGCGCCATCGCGCACGCGGTCGCGCCCGCGCGCCGACAACCCGCGAATTCCATCGCAGCGGATAATGGGGCGTGAGGACCTTCCACTGCACGCAGTGCCAAAACCTGGTTTTTTTCGAGAACGTGCGCTGTCTGCGCTGCGAGCACACGCTCGCCTTCCTGCCGGATTTGCGCATCATGGCGGCGCTGCGGCCTGGCGCCGACGGCACCTGGCTGTATGCCGAGCCCGGCGCTGAGACGCGCATTTACCGGCGCTGCGCCAACTACGACGACATCAGCGTCTGTAATTGGGCGCTGCCGGCTGAGGCGCTGCCGGCCGAGGCGCTGCCGGCCGAGGCGCTGCCGGCCGAGACGACCTCAACGCTATGCGGATCGTGCCGGCTCAATCGCGTGATTCCGGACCTGTCCCGGCCGGCCAATCGCACCGCCTGGTTTCGCCTGGAAGTCGCCAAACGCCGCATGCTCTACACCCTGCTCGGACTGGATCTGCCGGTCACGCCCCAGAACGGTGGTGAGTGCGGACTGGCGTTCGAATTCCTCGAGGACTCGGCGGCGGGCGGCACCGGGCGGGTCTACACCGGCCACCGCGACGGGGTCATCACCGTCAACATCGCCGAGGCGGACGATGTGCACCGCGAGCGCGAGCGCATGCGCCACGGCGAGCCTTACCGCACCCTGCTCGGGCACTTCCGGCATGAAATCGGCCATTACTTCTGGGACCGCCTCATCTTGAACGCCGGGCACCTCGAGGCGTTTCGGGAGCGGTTTGGCGATGAACGCGGCGACTATCCGGCCGCGCTCGAGCGGCACTACCAGGCGGGCCCGCCGCCGCGCTGGTCCGAGCGCTACATCAGCGCCTATGCCAGCGCCCATCCGTGGGAGGACTGGGCGGAATCCTTCGCGCACTATCTGCACATGGTCGATGCACTCGAAACCGCCGCGGCCACCGGGCTCGCGCTCAGGCCCTCACGCCCGGACGAACCGCGCATGCAGCCGCCGGCGGACCCGATTGCCTCGCCGCATCAGGCATTCGACTCCATGGTCGATTCGTGGCTGGCACTCACCTACGTCCTCAACAACCTGAGCCGCGGGCTCGGCCTGCCGGACAGCTATCCATTCGTACTCTCCGCTGCGGTGCTCGCCAAACTGCGCTTCATCCACGAGCGGATTGGCGCAAGCCGCGCTCCAATTGCGTGCGCGGGCTGAATTCTCGACCACTCGACAGCAAATTTCCGGCCGTGATGTAGACTCGATCGTCCTTGCCGGAGATCTGAAGCTCGTGTCGATCCATGTAGCGCTGAACCACGTCATGCGGTACCGGTATGAACGGCCCGTCACGTTGGGGTCGCAAATCATCCGGCTGCGTCCCGCCCCGCATTGCCGGACCCGCATTCTGTCGTATTCGCTCAACATCGAGCCGAAGGAGCACTTCCTCAACTGGCAGCAGGACCCCCAGTCGAACTATCTGGCGCGCGTGGTGTTTCCGAAACCGGTGCGCGAACTGCGCATCGAGGTCGACCTCACCGCCGAAATGGCGGTGTTGAATCCGTTCGACTTTTTCCTCGAGGACTACGCGCAGGAGTTTCCCTTCAAGTACGAATCGAACGAGCGGCGCGGCCTCGCGCCTTTCTTGGTCAAAGCCCCGGCCACCCCGCGGGTGGCCGAGTATCTGGCGGGCATCGCACGCACACCGCGCCGGACCATCGATTTCCTGGTGGAACTCAACCAGCGGCTCGCCGCCGACGTGAAGTACCTGATTCGCATGGAGCCCGGGGTGCAATTGCCGGAGGAGACCCTCGCCAAGCGCTCCGGCTCGTGCCGCGATTCGGCCGAGTTGCTGGTGCATCTGTTGCGCCATCTCGGACTCGCCGCGCGTTTCGTGTCCGGGTACCTGATTCAGCTGGTGGCGGACGTGAAGCCGCTCGAGGGAGCGGCCGGACCCGCCCAGGATTTCACCGATTTGCATGCCTGGTGCGAAGTGTATCTGCCGGGCGCCGGGTGGATCGGCCTCGACGCCACCTCGGGTCTGCTCACGGGCGAGGGGCACATCCCGCTCGCCTGCGCCCCGGACCCGCAATCCGCCGCCGCGCTGAGCGGGGCGGTGGAGCGGTGCGAAACGCAATTCGACTTCGAAATGCGGATCGAGCGCATCTGGCAGGCGCCGCGCGTGACCAAGCCGTATACCGACACGCAGTGGCGTGCGATCGATGCGCTCGGCCGGCTGGTCGATGAGCAGCTGCGCACCGATGACGTGCGTCTCACCATGGGCGGGGAGCCGACTTTCGTGTCCGCCGAGGACGCCCTGGCACCGGAGTGGAACAGCGCGGCGCTCGGCGGCTCGAAGCGGGAGCTCGCGGCGCAACTGTACGCGAAGCTCAAGAACCACTACGCGCCCGGCGGTCTTCAGCATTTCGGCCAGGGCAAGTGGTATCCCGGCGAGCCGCTGCCGCGTTGGTCGCTCAATTGCTTCTGGCGCCGCGACGGGGAACCGGTCTGGCGTGACGCCGCGCTCTGCGCCGATGAAACCCGCGTGTATCCGGACGCGGCGGCGAATGCGCCGCGCCTGCTGCGCGCGGTGGCGGATCGGCTCGGTGTTTCGGCGCAGCATGTCTTTCCGGCCTACGAGGATCCGGTGTACTACCTGTGGCGCGAGCACAGGCTGCCGGTCAACGTCGATGTACACGACGCCAAGCTCACCGATTCACTCGAGCGCGCGCGCCTCGCGCGTCTCCTCGACGGCGGACTCGGCGAGGTCGCCGGTTACGTGCTGCCGCTCGCCCGCAGCGACGATGAGACCGCCTGGCGCAGCAGCCCCTGGTTCCTGCGCCGCGAGCGCTGCCACTTGATCCCCGGCGATTCACCGCTGGGACTGCGCCTGCCGCTCGATTCACAGCCCTGGGTCGCGCCGGGCGACCTGCCGCAGGTGATACCGGCGGATCCGACCCAGAGTTTTGCACCGCTCGCGCCGTATTCGCGGTTTCGAGCGGCCAGCGGTGAACCGAGCCCCGGCATGTCGGCGGTGCCGGCGAGCGCCGCGGCCAGGCCGCCCAATGATCCCAAATCGGTGGTGCGCACGTCGCTTTGTGCCGAGGTACGGCACGGCGTTCTCTATGTGTTCATGCCGCCGACACCACGCCTGGAGGACTATCTCGAATTGGTGGCGGCGGTGGAGGCGGGCGCGCAGGCACTCGGCCAACCCGTGATTTTGGAAGGTTACGAGCCGCCGGGCGATCCGCGACTGGTCAATTTCAAGATCACCCCAGACCCCGGCGTCATCGAGGTGAACGTGCAGCCGAGCGCGGACTGGCCCGCACTCGTCGAACGCACCACGCATCTTTACGAGGCGGCGGCCGAGTGCAGGCTGCGCCCGGAAAAATTCATGCTCGACGGCCGTCACGTCGGCAGCGGCGGGGGCAATCACATCGTGCTCGGCGGGGCGAGCAGCGCCGACTCGCCGTTCCTGCGCCGCCCCGACCTGCTGCGCAGCCTGATCTCGTACTGGCACAATCATCCCTCGCTGTCGTATCTGTTTTCAGGCCTGTTCATCGGCCCCACCTCGCAGGCGCCACGCATCGATGAGGCGCGCAATGACTCCTTGTACGAGCTCGAAATCGCCTTCCAGCAATTCCCCGCGGTGGGCAGCCCGGTCGCGCCCTGGCTCGTCAATCGGCTGCTGCGCAATCTGTTGATCGACGTGACCGGCAACACCCATCGGGCGGAGTTCTGCATCGACAAGCTGTACTCGCCCGACGGCAGCGCCGGACGGCTCGGCCTGCTCGAGATGCGCGCCTTCGAGATGCCCCCGCATGCGCGCATGAGCCTGCTGCAGCAGGTCTTGCTGCGCTCGCTGGTGGCCAGGTTCTGGCGCGAGCCGTATGCACCCAAGCGCCTCGCCCGCTGGGGCACCCAACTGCATGATCGATTTTTGCTGCCGCACTTCGTCGCGCAGGATTTCGCGGATGTGCTCGAGGAGCAATCCCGGGCCGGGTTTGCCATGCCCTTCGCCTGGTTCGAACCGCACTTTGAATTCCGCTTTCCCCGGCTCGGCGATCTTGCGGTACGCGGCATAGAGCTCGAGCTGCGCCAGGCGCTCGAACCCTGGCACGTCATGGGCGAGGAAGGCGGCGCGGGCGGCGCGGTGCGCCATGTCGACTCCTCACTCGAACGCATCGAGATCAAGGTGAGCGGGCTCGCGGGCGACCGACACGTCATCACCTGCAACGGGCACGCCATTCCACTCGGTCCCACGGGCCGTGCCGGCGAGTTCGTGGCGGGCGTGCGCTACCGCGCCTGGCAGCCCGCCTCCGCACTGCATCCGACCATCGGCATCCATTCCCCGCTCACCTTCGATGTCGTCGATACGTGGATGGGCCGATCCGACGGCGGCTGCCGCTACCATGTCGTGCACCCGGGCGGGCGCAGCCACGAGTCGTTCCCGGTCAACGCCTTCGAGGCGGAAAGCCGCCGCCTGGCGCGGTTTTTTCGGCTTGGCCACACACCGGGCCCCTTGCACGTCGCGCCGGCGGCCTCCGGCGAAGGCGATGAGTTCCCCTTCACCCTGGACCTGCGCCATCATCGATAATCCCAGCGATCCGCGGTTGAGTCAGTATCGCAGTGATCCGCGGCGCTACGATGAGCTGCGGGACGGCGAGGGGCGCATCCGCGCTCATTGGCAAAGTCTGATCGCGGGCGTGGCCAAGGATGATGCACAGGCCGCGCGGCGCGCCACCGAGCTCACGCGGCGGCTGATCATCGAGAACGGCATCACCTACAATGTGTATGCCGACGGTCAGGGGCGCGATCGGCCCTGGATCCTCGATCCGTTTCCCTACGTGCTCACGGCGCCTGAATGGCAGCGAATCGAAGCGGGCGTCGCGCAGCGCGCGCGCCTGCTCAATGCGGTGCTCGACGATCTGTACGGTAAACAAGAACTCCTCTCGCAGGGCGCCCTGCCGGCCGAGCTGCCGTTCGGTCATCCGAATTTTCTCTGGCCTTGCACCGGCATCCGCCCGCCCGAGGGGCGCTGGCTGTCGATCTATGCCGTGGATCTCGCGCGCTCGGCCGATGGGCAATGGTGGGTGCTTGCCGACCGCACACAGGCCCCGTCGGGTCCGGGATACGCACTCGAAAATCGCCAGATCGTCGCGCGCGCCTTTCCGGAACTGATTCAATCGCTCGACGTGCGGCCGCTCGGCGCGTTTTTTTCGGCGCTGCGCGATGAACTGCTGCGCGGCGCCGGCGAGCTGCCGCTCGCCGTCGTGCTCACGCCGGGCTCGTTCAACGAAACCTACTTCGAACACGCCTATCTTGCGCGCCAGCTCGGTTTCCCGCTGGTCGAAGGTCACGATCTGACGGTGCGCGGGGACACGGTGTTCTTGAAGACCCTGGCCGGGCTGCGGCGGGTGCATGCCATCATGCGCCGCCTCGACGATGACTTCTGCGACCCGGTGGAGCTGCGGGCCGACTCCGCGCTCGGCGTGCCGGGGCTGCTCGGCGCCATCCGCGCCGGCCGCGTCGCCATCGCCAATGCGCTCGGCAGCGGCGTGCTCGAATCCCCGGCCTGGCTCGGATTTCTGCCAGCCATCGCCGAGGGGCTGATCGGCGAGCGCTTGAGCCTGCCGTCGGTGGCCAGCTGGTGGTGCGGCGAAACGCCCGCCTTCGAATCGGTGATCGCCAACCTGCCGCACCTGGTGATCAAGGGTGCGTTTCCCAACCAGAAGCTCCCGGCGCAGTTCGGCCGCGACCTGAGCGGCGGGGCGCGCGCGGCACTGATCGAACGCATCCGGGCTCGTCCGCACGCCTTCGTTGCGCAGGAGCACCTGGCGTTTTCCCAGGCACCGGTCTGGTACACGAAAAATTCCGACGGCTTTTCGGCCCGCGCCCTCGGCATCCGCGTCTACGCGATCGCGACCCCGCAGGGCTACAAGGTCATGCCGGGCGGCCTTGCGCGCTTCGCCTCCGATGCGCACGCGGAAATCGTCTCGATGCAGCGCGGTGGGGGCAGCAAGGACATCTGGGTGTTGAGCGATGCGTCGTTGGCAGTGGAGGAGCCGGCCGGCGGGGAAACTCCCGGCGAGATCGCGGCGGCCGTCGATCCGCAGCTGGCGGCGAAGCATTTGGATCTGCCCTCGAGCCTGGTCGAGAACCTGTTCTGGATGGGACGCTACGCCGAGCGCTGCGAGGACAAGACCCGGTTGCTGCGCGCGACCCTGACGCTGCGCCGGGATTTGCCATTCTGGTCGCAGGCCATGGAGATCTGCCGGGACTTCGCCGCCGCAGCGGTCTTCGACGCCGAGAAGCGTTCCTCGCTGAGCGGCGACGTCGAGCGATTGAGCGAGTGCGCCGCCCGGGCGCGCAGCAATTTGTCGGTGGAAAATTGGCGCGTGCTCACGCTGCTGCAGCGCGATTTCCAGCTCGATGCGACGGCGCGGCGTGATGCGCGCGACACGCTCGACCGGCTGCTGTTGTCGCTGGTGGCGCTCGCCGGCTTCGCCCACGATGACATGACCCAGGACGATGGCTGGCGGCTCATGATGATCGGGCGCCGGTTGGAGCGGCTGCAGTTCCTGGCGGAGTTGCTGGCGCGGCGCCTCGGCGCAAGCGAAGCCACGCTGCGCGGCGAACTCGAGTGGCTGCTCGAAATCGGCGACAGCGCCATCACCTACCGCACCCGCTACCGCGCCGCGCCGGTGTGGGATCCGGTCATCGACCTCTTGGTGTATGACGCGCGCAACCCGCGCGCCCTCGCCTTTCAGTGGCAGGCCATCGAGGGGCTAGTGGCGGACCTCGCTGAATCGCTCGGGCTTGAATCGCAACGCACGCTCACCGAGTCGATTGCGGCCCTCGCGGCCGTGCGCGGCAATCATCTCGGCGGCGAGTCGGAGCTGGCGCGTGCCGCCCGGCGCCAGCTGGCGCAGGCGCTCATGCAGTTGAACGGCGCCGCCGGACGTCTGTCGGACGAGCTCACCTCGCAGCATTTCTCGCACGTCGAATTCGACCTGCGGGCGGTGTCCGCATGAGGCGCTACGCGGTCCGCCACGTCACGGTGTATCGCTACGGCGGCGATGTGGCCCACTCCCATCACCTGCTGCACCTCAAGCCGCGCGACTTCGAATTCCAGCGCTGCCTCGCGCACGCGCTGATCCTCGATCCGCCGCCGACGTCCCAGCATGCGGACACCGACGCCTTCGGCAACGCGATTGCGCGCCTCGAATATGACCGCACGCATGACCGGCTGTCGGTGAGCGCCGAGATGCAGGTGGAGGTCCTCCCGCGCCCGCACGGCGCGCTCGAGACCAGCGAGTCCTGGCAGGTGGTGCGGCGCCGCTTGAACTACGATGCCAAGCCCATGGCGGCGGAAGATCTCGAGGCCTGCCGCTTTCGCATGCAATCGAGCTATGTGCGCATCAAGCAGTCCTTCGAGGATTACGCCGCGGATTGCCTGCTGCCCGGCCGCCCGATCGGCGCCGCCTGCGCCGCGCTCATGCACAAGATTCACCGCGACTTCGACTACGTGCCCGGTGCGACCACCAACCGCACCTCGGTGGCCGAAGTGCTCGAAACCCGGCGCGGCGTGTGCCAGGACTTTGCGCATTTGATGATCGGCTGCCTGCGCGCAGCGGGCCTCGCCGCGCGCTATGTGAGCGGCTACATCCGCACCGTGCGGCCCGACGGCGCGGCGCTGCTCGGCGGCGATGCCTCGCATGCGTGGGTGTCGGTGTACTGCCCGCCGATTGGTTGGATCGATTTCGACCCCACCAACGACTGCCTGATCGGCGCGGATCATGTCACGCTCGCGTGGGGCCGGGATTTCGGCGACGTCTCGCCGCTGCGCGGAATCATCGTCGGCGGCGGGGAACATGAACTCGAGGTTGACGTCTGCGTGCGGCCGCTCGACCGGGCATCATGACGCCTGCGCCCACAAAGAGCGGCCTGCGCCACACGCTCAAGCAGCGCCACATGACCATGATCGCGCTCGGCGGCGTGATCGGCGCCGGTCTGTTCGTCGGCAGCGGCGTGGTGATCAAGGCGGCCGGCCCTGCGGCGGTGTTCTCGTTCGTGATCACCGGTCTCTTGGTGGTGCTGGTGATGCGCATGCTCGGCGAGATGGCGGGTGCGCTGCCGGCAGTCGGATCCTTCTATGAATACGCCCGCCTCGCCTGGAGCGACCGGCCGCGCATCGGCGAGCTCGCCGGCTTTCTCACCGGGTGGATGTACTGGTATTTCTGGGTGATCGTGGTGGCGCTCGAGGCGGTCGCGAGCGCCGGACTCGTGCGGGTATGGCTCCCGGGCGAGCCGCCCTGGCTCATCAGTTTGGCGCTGCTGCTGGCGCTCACCGTGACCAATCTCACCTCCGTTCGATCCTTCGGCGAGTTCGAGTTCTGGTTGTGCTCGATCAAGGTGGGGGCGATCAGCGTGTTCCTGCTGGTGGCCGGCGCGTTCGTGCTCGGCCTGTGGCCGGGCGTAAGCTTGAGCCTCGCCAACCTCACCGTGCACGGCGGCTTCGCACCGAACGGCATTCTGCCGGTACTGACCGGGGCGGTGGCGGCGACCGGCTTTTACTTCGGCGCCGAGATCGTCAGCATCGCGGCGGCGGAAGCGGCCGAGCCCGCCAAGGCGGTTTCGCAGGCGACCCAGTCGGTGATCACGCGGGTGCTGGTCTTCTACGTCGGCTCGATTCTGCTGGTCGTGTGTCTGGTGCCGTGGAATTCCCCCGCCATCGCGACGCCGTACGTGAGCGCGCTCAATGCCATGCACGTCCCGGCGGCGGCGCACATCATGAACGCGGTGGTGCTGACCGCGGTGCTCTCGGCGCTCAACTCCGGCCTGTATGCGTCATCGCGCATGCTGTTCGCGCTCACCCGCCGCGGCGATGCCCCGGCCGCGCTCGCGCGCCTGAGCCGGCGCGGCGTACCGGCGCGCGCCATCCTGCTCGGCACGCTGTTCGGCTATGGCACGGTGGTCATGTCGTACGTCTCGCCGGACACGATTTTTGCGTTTCTGGTCAACTCCTACGGCACGGTGGCGATCTTCGTCTATTTGCTGATCGCGGTGTCGCAGCTGCGCCTGCGCGCCCGCCTTGAAAAAGAAGATCCCGAGCGCCTGCGGGTGCGCATGTGGGGTTATCCGTATCTGACCTATCTCGCGATCGCCGCCATGCTCGGCATCGTATGCGCCATGGCCTTCATCCCCGAGCAGCGCACCCCGCTGCTGTTCGGCATCGCAAGTTTGGGTGCCCTGCTACTCGGGTTTGTGGCGCGCCTGCGCTTCGGCGCCAAACCGGCCATCGCACCGCTGCGCTTGGAAGCGCACCAGTATCGGGAACTGTAGCGGGCATCGGCGGCGCGGCGGCTTTCAGACCGGCCGATCGCCGATCACGGTAGCCCGATGCATGATGCGCCGTTCGGGCAGGTAATCGGCCACCGCATAATGCTGGGTGATGCGATTGTCCCAGAAGGCCACGTCGTCGCGCTCCCAGCGCCAGCGCAGCGTGAACTCGGGCCGTCCGGCGTGCGCGAATAAAAAGTCGAGCAGGGCCGCGCTCTCGCGCGCACCGAGTTCGTGGATGCGGGTGGTGAAGCCCTCGTTGACGAACAGCGCCTTGGCGCCCGACACCGGGTGGGTGCGCACCACCGGATGTGTGACCGGCGGATGCTTGGCCACTGCCCGCTCGTAGCGCTCCTTGAATCCCGGATCCGCGGCCCAGCGATCGGCCGGAAAGGACTTCACCACCGAATGCTCGGCGGTCAAGCCTTCGAGCTGGCGTTGAAGCGGCGCCGAAAGGGCTTCGTAAGCGGCAAGGTTGCTCGACCACAGGGTGTCGCCGCCGACGTTCGGCAGCTGCTTGGCGGCGAGGATGCCGGCCAGCGGCGGGGTCGGGCTGAAGGTGACGTCGGTATGCCAGTTGTCGTTGTCCGGCAGAAAGCTTCCGTGGGTGTCGATCACCATGATCTCGGGCAATTCCGGCAGCACCGGATAGATCGGATGGATGTGCAGCTCGCCGAAGCGCGCCGCAAACCGGCACTGCTGCTGGGGGGTGAGCGGCTGGCGTCGGAAGAACAGGACCTGGTGCTCGACCAGCAGCGCGCCGAGCCGCTCGATCGTGGGCTGCGGCAATTCTTCGGCCAACGAGACGCCTTCGACGATGGCGCCGAGGGCCCGGGTCAGACGGGTGATGGTGATACTCATGGAACGATCATGCCATGACCGCCTGCCGGTGCGCGAACGCCGCGCGCCTCTTCGAGGCCATGACCGCGCGGACCCGCCTCGCGGCGCCAGAGCAGCGCCGCCGAGGCAAGTGCGACCAGACTCAAGATAAAGAAGAACCATAGCATCACGGCGTAGCCGCCCGGATTGTGCGCGCCGGCACCGGCCCGATCGGCAAGCCAGCCGGCGGCAAGGTTCGACGCCGCCAACGCGAGCGCCTGAACCAGCGTGATGAGCCCGAGCGCCGTGCCGAGGCGCCGCGGCTCGACGATCAGCGTCGTCGCCGGCCAGATCACCGCCGGGACCAAGGAGAAGCTGATGCCCATCATGACCGTCGACACCCATAAGTTGAGGTCGGTCAGACCGAGCACCACGAAGGTCACCGGCAGGAGCAGTGTGCCGAAGGTGAGCATGAGCGCGCGGTGACCCTGCCGGTCGGCGAGCAAACCGAACACGGGTGTGGCGAAAATGGCGGCGAAGAACACCCAGCTGTTGGCGACGCCCGCCTGCGCGAGGCTGAGCCCCTTGACGTGCTGGAAATACTCGATGGCATAGGTGGTGCGAAACGGGAAAAACACCGCCGCATAAAGCACATGCAGGCCGAGGATGTACCAATACGACATGTCGAACTTCAGCAGCTCCTTGAGCTTCACGCGCTCGCCGGTACCGCCGCCGCTCGATGCACCGGGCCGGTGATGCCGATCGAGCCAGTAGAACCCTGCCGCCGCGGCGAGGCCCGCGCAGGTGATCGCGGTGCCGAGCCACAGCGGCGGCTGCCAGCCGCGCTCGTACAGCGGGCGCGCCCAGGCGGTCGAGGTGTCGACCGCATAGGAGCCGACCCGGGCAAGGCTCAAGTACAGGGCGGTGGCGAGCGCAATGCCGCGCCGTGAAAACCACTGGGCGAGACCCGCGATGAGCGCGATGAAAATGGCGCCCTCGCTCATGCCAAAAATGAAGCGGCCGGCCACCATGAGCGGGTACGGCTCCCCGACCGCCGTGAGCGCCGCCCCGAGCACCCCCACCGCCGCCGCCCACAGCGCGACGCGCGCCGGGCCGAAGCGATCGATGAGCACGCCGCTTACGAGTGCGAGCGCCACATTGGGAAGGCTGATGACCCCGTTCAGCATCCCGAGCTGCGATTGGCTGAAGCCGCGCTGGCGCTGCAGCAGATCAGCGATGGGGCCGATCACGTCATCCTCGTAGTAGCTGCTCGACACGGCGATGGCCGCGAGCACGAGCACGCCCCAGCGCATTTGCGCATGGCCGCTGGCGCGCGAGGCGGCGGGTTCGGCGGCCTCGATCACCGGAAGCGGGCGCCCTGCCTGGCCAACTCCCTCTGCACCGCGCCGACGTCGAGCCGGTCGAACGGCTCATCGCGCGCGATCGATATCGCGGCCGCCACCCCGGCACCCTGTCCGCCCACGGCGCAGCACATCATGTTGCGCGCCGAGGCATGGGAGATCTTGTCCCCGCCGATGCTGCGGCCCGCCACCAGCAGATTGCCGACGCCCTTCGGCACCAGCGCCCGGTAGGGCACGTGCCAGTACCGCCCCGTGGTGGGCAGAATGAGCGTGCCGTAGCCGTCGATGAATTCGGGAAAGATGCCGATGGCATCCTCGAAGCGGGCCTGCTCGCGCACGTCCGTGCCGGTCAGGTTGTACAGCGCGTCGATCTTGCGGGTGTCGCGAATGCCGAGGGTCATGCCGAAATTGCGCAATTTCGCCGCCTCGCAGCCGGGCATGAAGCCGCGCAGCGCCTCGAGCGCATAAATCGCCTCGCGCCGGCCGCGGATTTCGCCGCGCGTGAGATCATCCGGATCCGTGCCGTCGAGCTCCGGGATGTGCACGAGATTCAGATAGGTCAGGTCACCCTGCTCGGTGACCGTGCCCCAGGTCCCGGCGATGGTGTGCAGGCTCGACGGAATCAAACCGGCGGCCAGCGCCTGCTTGAACGGTTTGCGCAGGAAAGGTGAGAACAGGGCATCTTCTTTCCCCGTGGTTTCGTAGTCCCACTCCCCGTTGCCCGACCAGTCGGCATAGGTCTGGGGATCGGCCCGCACGGCTTCCATGAAGCGGCGCTTGTTCACGCCGCTCATCGAGAACATGACCGAGGCGGACATCATTTCCTGCTTCGGGAGCTTGTGCACCGGTGCGCCGGCCCGCGCGGCGATGTCAGCATCGCCGGTCGCGTCGATGACGCGCTTGGCGAGGATCGCCTCGCGGCCGGCCTTGCTTTCCGTGATGATTCCGCGCAGAGCGCCGTGTTCGATGATCGGCGCCACGAACATGCGGTGCAGCAGCGGGATGATCCCGGCCTCCTGCACCAACACGTCCGCCACCCATTTGAACATCTCCGCATCGAGCGCATGGCTCAAGGACTGCGGCTCGGGCATCGCCGCGCCCATCGCCTTGGCTCGCTGCTCGAACTCGATGCCGATGCCTTCGCAGTCGACCGTGTGTTCATGGCGGTACCAGGCAAACCCCTCCACCCCCACCTGGGTGATGTTGCCGCCGAAGCAGCCGTTGCGTTCCACCAGCGCGGTGCGTGCCCCGGCGCGGGCCGCCGCGAGCGCCGCGGCGAGACCCCCGGGACCGCTGCCGACCACCAGCACGTCGGTTTCCAGCACCACATCGACGCTTCGAGCAGGTTCGAGGATCTTCCCGGTCACGTAAGTCTCCGCTGGGTTTCGTGGGCGGCAGAATACCGTGTTGCGCACCAACGATCCGCACCTTCGGCGCGCCGGCGTGGGCGCACCCGCTGTCATGGTTCAGTCATGATTCGTCGATATATTCGCGCCCCGATGTGCTTTAAAAGCAACGTAGGGTGGCAATGGGGGTCGGGTCGGTATGCCAAACCGGCCAGCCGCGCCATTAAATCGTTGCAAGCTGATGCCGATCCGCTATGCTCAGAGTTGCGCGATCAGAGCCTGGATGGCCTGTTGCGCCGATACATCACGGGTCTTTGAAGCTTCCGGCAAGGTTGCGCGAACATAAAACCAACAACAAGCGCCTGGGTTGAATAAGACAAGGGGTCGGGTCGCGAACGCGCCCGGCAAATAGGATTTCTTAAGGGAAGGGATGGTCAATATGAATTCAAATTCGAAGTTGTCGTATGCAATCGCCGCGATCCTGAGCGGTTCGGGCATGGGACTCGCCCACGCCGCCACGGCCACCGATGCCAGCGCGAGCGATTCCGAAGGAATTCAGGAGATCGTGGTCACGGCCCAGCGGCGCAATGAAACCATCCAGAACGTGCCGATCACGATTCAGGCGATGAGCGGTGACACGCTGAAGCAGCTCAACGTCACCACCTTCGACGACCTGATTCGCTACACGCCGAACGTGACCTTCAGCGGCAACGGCCCCGGCACCGGCAACATCTTCCTGCGCGGCTTGAGCTCGGGCGGCTCGGGCAACCAGTCCCAGTCAACCACGGCGCCGTTCCCCAACGTCGCGCTGTATCTGGACGACCAGTCCATGCAGTTCCCGGCGCGCAACAACGATGTGTACATGGTGGACATGGAGCGCGTCGAGGTGCTGGAGGGTCCCCAGGGAACGCTGTTCGGCGGCGG
>Ga0181534_10001675_pt1 | contig 14260 bp, 13 predicted proteins | sample PEATcosm2014_Bin_37_FD_119758 | JGI IMG/M metagenome (GOLD analysis project Ga0181534, IMG submission 119758) | Peatland microbial communities from MTU Mesocosm Facility, Houghton, MI, USA - PEATcosm2014_Bin17_10_metaG | ecosystem: Environmental > Terrestrial > Soil > Wetlands > Peat | place... | reverse complement strand
CGGCGAAATCACCGGCGCGTCGGGCGGCATCGCTCAGCAGCGCCTGCGCTCCGTCCGGTCCACCGTCCACGACCGTCTCGAGATCCCACACCGCCGCCGCCAAACCCGCGTCGCCGATCTCTCTCAAAGACATGATGCTCCGCAATCCTATTCGCCGAGACCTGCTCTACGACCGCAGCGAGCATCTCGGCGAAGGCGAAAGCCGCACCGAGTGAACCAACGTCGGCCCGCGCTCCGACACGAACTCGCACGCCGGCACCCTGTGGCCGTTCGTTGAGTCCAGAACCCTCTGCCCTGGGTTATCCCCTTCGCTCATGTGGCAATTGTGTCGCGGCGCACCGAGACTGTCGCTCCCGAGGAAAAGGGAGCGCGCCAGCGAATGCCAGGTCGTGGCTGCCTTGCGCGACGAGCGAGCGCGTGCTCGACCGACGGTTTCGGCTTCGTCGCCGGCACGGACACCGCCCTGCCACTACTCGTGCTGTGCGGTTGTCTAGTGGTTGCCCTCGACGCTCGCAACGCCCGCGGACTGGGCTTCGCGTAGCGCCGGCGCACCGGGGGACGGCTGCGGTGTGTCCGGTGTGTTGGCGGCTCGGCGGAGGGCTCTGGTGGTGAGAATGCCGAGTACGAGCAGGGCGGCGCCGATCCACCAGCCGCTGCCGCCGACGACCATCACCAGGATCCCGACCGGCACGAGGTAGGCCGCGAGCGGGCGGAGCAGCTCGCGGGCGTGTCGCGTCCGGTCCGGGGCCGGGTCGGTGGGCGACTGGGTCTCGGCGGTGGCGTGATCTGGGTAGGAGCGGGTGAACTTGAGCGCGAGGATCACGAGCGCGATCTGGATGATCCAGTTGGTCCAGATGTTGTCGGGCTGGTGCAACGGCCCGTCGCCGATGTAGCCGACGATCGCGATCAGCAGGAAGACGACCGTCCAGACCGCCGCGATCACGTAGTTGATCCGCACGAACAACGGTGTTTCCCAGTCCTCACGGTCGGTCATCTCGCGCGCGTACTGCAGCGTGAACGGGGAGCGCAACGCGATCGACAGGCCGGCGATGACCGCGATCGCCGCGTTTGAGAGCTCAGCCGACCACAGGCCGAGCCAGTGACTCGCTGCGTGGCCGCTCACCGCTGCGACGACGGTGAGCCCGGCGAAGAAGACGATCGCGGCCAGGTCCAGCAGCTTCGGGGAGGTCTCCGCGATCGCTCCCGTCGCGCAGATCACGACAGCGAGCGTGCACGCCAGTGCACTGGCAAGGACAACGCGGCCGGCGCCGTCGAGCACAGATAACAGGATCCACGGGGCAAACCCCACTGACGGCTGGTCGACGACGGCGCGCAGCCTGGCCTTGCGGGCGTCGCTCATCGCAGGTAGCTCTCCAGCCAGTCGAAGATACGCGTCTCGCGCAGCGAGCGCGCCATCGGCTCGCAGTGGCGGTTGGCACCCTCCTGGGCGGTGAATGACACGAGCTGCTTGACCCCGGGGAGGCGGTCGTACAGCTCGCGTGACTGTCCCGGCCAGAACTGCTCGTCCTCGGGGTCCGTGATCAGCAGCGGCGTCGTGATCTGCTGCTCCTCGCCATCCAACCGGTAGGTCGCGACGGTCTCATACAGCTCGAACCGTGACCCCCCGTCAACCCCGAACGGCCGGCCACGAAACTCGAGCGTGGCCGCTGTGCCTGGCGATAGCCGCTCGACCATGTGCATCTCGCGATCAAACGCTGCCTGCTTGCCGTCGCGAAGCTGGTTGCGCATCACCTGCGGCAGTGGCCGCGTCCACGACTCAAGGACGTCGGTGACGCCGGGATCGACGACCGCCGCGACCGGGCGGTGCTCGAACGCGAGCGCTCGCGGTACCCAGTAGCCGGCCTGGCTGATCCCGATCACCGCGACCCTGCCCGGATCGACGTCCGGCCGCTCGAGCATCGCGTCGAGGATAGGCGTGAGCACCGCCTCCCAGTCATGGCGAAACGCGATGCCCTGCTCAAACCACGCGGCCTGCTGCCCCGGACCATCGAACGTCATCCAGTGATACCCACGCTCACCCGCGGCAGCACCACCCTCAAGCCACATCTGTGACGTCGCGCCATCACTGCCGTTGTTGAGCACCACCAGCGGCCGGCGCTCACCCGGCTCGGCATCCGGCGCACGAAAGAAATACCCCGGCAACGTCACGTCCTCATACGAAATCGTCAGCCGCTCGCCCGGCACCACCTGCAGATCCACGACCCGATCCCAGCACTCGCGCTGAGCACGCCACACGTCAAACTCGCGCTCGGGAGCGCTGTCGGCCGCGTAGGCGAAGCGGTACAGCGCCGTCGCGTAATAGGTGGCCGCACGCCGATACTGCGACACCGCTGAGACTCGACGCCCCGCATCCTCGGCCTCCCGCGCCGCCCCCGCCAACCCCTCCGCCGTCGCAACCCACTCGCGCACCCACCCGTCCGAGTCCCCATCCTTGATCCGGCCAGCAGTCGCGAGCGCCTCCCCGACATCGGCCGCCTGGCGATACGTCGCCCCAAGAGCAATCTCCAGCCCGAACTGGAAATCATCGTCCTTGAAGAACCTCACCGGACAACCCCCACGATCCCACCCCAGCGCGCTGCCTCAGCCATACGAGTCCTTCCTCACGCAGCTCTCGACACACCATCCCGGGTGCGTGACCATCCCACCACGCAGCCGTAAATAATCGCCCGAAGCGCGGCTTGTCAAGGCTCCAGGGCTACGCTTGCGCCGTCCGCCGCGGAACGCAGTCGTCTCTGCAGCCTCCGAAACGTGCCCTTGTCCCGAGCCGCACGAAGGACCCACTCGGGACCCAGCAAGTCCGGTGTTCACGTCGATGCCCGATCAAGCGCGACAAGTAGATGTGGGGTCCGGCTCTGACCGCCCGGACGTGCCATAGGGCTTGCGGTTTCAGCCGACTCGGTACTTGATGTGCGTGACGCCCGGTGCGTCGACAGCCCGGATCTGCGTCAGCTCGAGAGCCCCGCGCGGGAGGCCCTCGAATAGGCGCTCGCCGCCGCCCAGGATCACGGGCGCAACGGAGATGTCGAGCTCGTCGACGAGGCCCGCGGCCAGGTACTGATTGACCAGCGAAGCGCCGCCGGCAAGCGCGATGTCCTGCCCGTGTGCCGCGGTCTTGGCCTGCGCGAGCGCCGACTCGATCCCGTCGGTCACGAAGTGGAATGTGGTACCGCCCTTCATCTCGAGCGGCTCGCGCGCGTGGTGGGTGAGCACGAACACCGGATTGTGGAAGGGCGGATCCTCGCCCCACCAGCCACGCCACGGATCCTCGCCCCACGGCCCGGAGCCGCCGCCGGACATGTTGCGTCCCATGATCGTTGCGGCGATGTTCGCGCGGCGCTCATCGACTACCGGGGAGCTGGCGTTGACCTCGCCGCCATGCTCGCCGTGCATCTCGCGGAACTCCTTGAGCGGAAAGAACCACTCGTGCAGCTCCATCCCGCCTACACCGAGCGGGTTCTCCTCGCTCTGGTCAGGACCCGCGACGTAGCCGTCCAGCGACATCGTGATGCTCAGTCTGAGCTTGCTCATGTCAACTCCTGCGGGTTGTGGAACCCGCGCAATCGTAACGACGCAAAGCCCCCACTACTGGGTCGCCACGGTGCGTTGTGCCAGCAGTAGGAGCGTTCAGCGGCAACGGTCACGCCCCGGCATCAAACAACACCGTGACCGCTTCTTGGCTGCAGCAGTCTCAGGTCCTCAAGCCGGGTGACGCTCGCTCGCCCACTAAAGCAGCGACAAGCCGGATGCAGGGTCGCGTTGTGGCGTTGCGCGAGCCGCGAGCGACCGCGGCGCGTAGCTGATTCGAGCCTCCTCTCGCCGCGCTGCCAAATCGGCCCGGGAGCACACGCCGCCGAGGCCTTTTCTCGGGCGCCGCGATGCGAGCCGCGCCGGAAAATAAGTCCGGGATTGAGTCGCGGACCGGCCCTCAATACGCGGAAAACCCCCGCGATTTGCAGGGGTCATCGAGAAATCGGGGCGCCCGGATTTGAACCGGGGACCTCTCGCTCCCAAAGCGAGTGCGCTACCAGACTGCGCTACGCCCCGTGCCCCAAGACTAGGGACTCAGAGCGCCCGGAACTGCCCCGCTGCTAGCCTCGCGCCTTCCATGGCCGATATCGAGCCGCTGCGCGCGCTGCATTACGACATCCCAAAGGCGGGCCGGCTCGGGAATCTCGTTTCGCCGCCGTACGACGTGATCGACTCCGAGGCGCGCTCAGAGCTGGCGTCGCTGTCGCCTTACAACGTCGTGCACGTGGATCTGCCGATCGGGGAGGATCCATACGCGCAGGCAGCGGCGCGCTTCAGGGACTGGCAGGACGAGGGTGTCGTTGTGCGTGACGGCGAACCGGCCCTGTGGGCCTACGAGCAGCACTACACCGGGCCGGACGGTCACGGTCGGACCCGCCGCGGGTTCTTTGCACGAGTTCGCATCGAGGAATATGGAGCCGGGCGGATCCGCCCGCACGAGCGCACGCATCCCGGACCGAAGGAGGACCGGCTGCGGCTGACCCGCGCGACGAAGGCCAACCTCTCACCGATCTTTTCGCTCTATTCCGATCCTCAGGGCGCTGCATGGGGTGCCCTCGCACCGGCGGCCCGCGGAAAGCCGTGGGGCGAGGTGAAGGATCACGACGGCACCGTGCATCGGCTCTGGCGGATCGGCGAGCCGCTGGCGATCGCGCGCGCGCAGCAGACCCTGTCGGGCGTCGAGTTGCTGATCGCCGACGGTCACCATCGCTACGAGACCGCCCGCGTTTATGCCGAGGAGATCGGTGGCGAGGGCGAGCATCGCTACGTCCTGATGTGTCTCGTCGCGCTCGAAGACCCGGGCCTGACGGTTTTTCCCACGCATCGCCTGGTGCGTGGCATCGACAAGAAGCGCTGGGGTGCGCTCGACGCGGCGCTCGCTCGCGACTTCATCACGACGGCCGTGCCGCGTAGCCAGATAGCGCCGCCGTCCAGCCTGGGGCCGCTCGAGCTCGGCTACATCGATGTCCGAACGAAAGCGCCCCAGCGCTTGGTGCTGCGCGACCAGGAGATTGCCGACGCGGCGCTCGAAGGTGCTTCACCGGCCTATCGCCGGCTCGACACGGGGGTGCTCGAGGAGCTGCTACTCAAGCGTGCGCTCAGCCTCAGCGACGACGATATCTCCCACCTCAACAACTTCGGCTACGCCCGCGACGCCGATCAGGCGCTCGCGCTGATCGACTCGGGTGAGTACGACGCGGCTTTTGTGCTTCGCCCGACACCGGTCGAGCAGGTTCGCGAGGTCGCCGCGAGCGGCGAGAACATGCCGCCAAAGTCGACCTACTTCTTTCCGAAGCTGTTGACCGGGCTGCTCTTCAACCCACTCGGTACGTGAAGCCGGCGCAGGCGCAGAGCCTGCGCGATGTGCTGCTCGACCCGGTCGAGTCGACCCTGATCGAGGTGGCGGGAGCCGCCAAGGCTGCCGTCCTCGTGCCACTGCACGATCACGATGGCCGGCTGTTCGCGGTTTTCACGCGCCGCCGCGCTGACCTGCGCCAGCACGCGGGTCAGATCTCGTTTCCCGGAGGCCGGCTCGAACCCGGCGACCCGGACCTGATCGCAGCGGCACTGCGCGAGGCAAGCGAGGAGATCGGCCTCCCGCGCGCAGCGGTCACGCTGCTCGGCGCGCTGCGACCGGTCTCCGTGACGGTCTCCGGCTTTGCCCTGTACCCGTTTGTCGGCGACATCGTCCGGCCCGAGGCATGGATCCCCGCCCCGATCGAGGTCGAGGAGATCCTCGAGCTATCGCTCGAGGAACTCGCGAGCACCTACGCGCATCAGACGCTCGTGCGCGGCGAGCGCAGCGTTGATACGCCCACGTTCCGCGCCGGCGCCGACACCATTTGGGGGGCGACGGCGCGCATCCTCACTGACCTCCTGGCCCGCATGCACCTGCTGTAGCAAAGCCGCCCGCGCGAGCGCAGCGCCGCCCGGTGCGGCGTTCACAGTGGGGGGTCGGGCGAGTGGCCCGAGTCAAGCAGCTCGGCTATCGCCGCCCTGGCCCCGGCTGCCCATACGGCCGCGTCGGCCGGGTCGGCGTCGATGACACGCACGGGAATCTCGCTGTAGGAGGCCTGGGCCGTCACGAGATCGGCGCCGGCCGCGAGGATCGCTCGATCAACGCACCCGGCGGCCTCGTAGACCAAGCCCCGTACGGTCGTGTCGATCGCCTGCGTGCAGAAGAAGGCGAGTCGCGATCCGTGCAGAGCCGCGAGCTCGTCGGCGCCGCCGCGCGCGGTCCCGAGCAGCCAACAGGCGATCGTGACGCCCTCGAGCGCGTAGCGCAGCGACGCGATCCGATCCGGGGTGCCGATCCAGCATTCGGCGCCAGCGGCCTCGATCGCGGCGCGGCCGGCCTCGCTGCGCGTGGTCATGCGCACCGCGTGCCCTTCGCCGACAAGGGTGTTTGCCAGTCGCTGCGCGCGAGCCCCGCCTGCAACGAACAGAATCCGCGCCACATCGGTGATTATCGTCGCGCAGCGATCTCACGGTTTCGACCGCTCCAGCGTTAGGTAGGAGATGACCACCGTTCCACCGTTCCAGCGGACGCTCGAGGCGCACGGAGACGCCGTCTGGCGCTACCTGCGCGGGATGGTCGGTGCCTGGGCCGCCGACGACTGCTTCCAGGAGACGTTCATCGCGGCACTGCGCGCATACCCGCGCCTGCAGCCTGAATCAAACCTGCGGGCGTGGCTGCTGACGATCGCGCATCGCAAGGCGATCGATCACCTGCGCCGGCAGCGACGGGAGGCGCTCGAGCCGCTGGCCGGCGAGCTCGCAGCCGAGCCGCAGCAGGACGGCGCGATCTGGAGCGCGGTCGCAAAGCTGCCGCCACGACAGCGCGCGTCCGTCCTGCTGCGCTACGGCTGCGAGTTGCGCCATCGCGAGATCGCCGCCGCGATCGGCTGCTCGGAGGAGGCCGCGCGTCGCTCGCTCCACGAGGGACTCAAACGACTGAGGGAGACACTATGAACAGGACACCGGACCCGCTCAAAACCGCTCTTGGATCGCCGGCAGTCGAGGCGCGAGTCGCGGCGCGACGCTTCGCGGACCGCGCTGCTCACCGCGGTGCCGACCTCTTCTATGCCGAGGAAGCCAGCCCACTGGGAGCGCTGCTGCTCGTCGCCGGGCGGCGGGGGCTGATCGTCCTGCGCTACGACCCGACCGACGTCGACGCGACGCTGATCGAACTCGCTGAGCGGCGCTCGCCGCGCATTGTCGAGTCTGCGGCAGCCCTCGACCCGTGGCGACGGGAGCTGTTCGAGTACTTCGAAGGCACCCGGCGGCACTTCGAAGCGCCGCTCGACTGGCAGGACATCGCCGGCTTTCGCCGCCGCGTGCTGCGGGCAACGGCAGCTATCCCCTACGGCGAGCTCGAGAGCTACAAGGCGGTGGCGACGAAGGCCGGGAGCCCCGGCGCGGCGCGAGCCGCGGGGAACGCGCTCGGCTCCAACCCGCTACCGATTGTCATCCCCTGTCACCGCGTGCGGCACGCCGGCGGCGGCCTCGGCGGCTACACCGGCGGTCTCGAGCGCAAACGACTGCTGCTCGCAGTCGAGTCGGCGCGCGTCAGCGCCGACGAAAAGAGCTGACAGCGTCGAACAAGATGCCGCGTGCCCGACGCGTCAGCTTGAGAGGCGCGCTACGCCGCTTGCTTCTGCGCTACCGACGCCGCCACGGGCGTGTCGCGCAGGTACCACTCCGCGTCGAGCGCTGCCTGACAGCCCGAGCCGGCGGCCGTCACCGCCTGGCGATAGGTGTGGTCGACGAGGTCGCCGGCAGCGAACACCCCGGGGAGGTTGGTCCGCGTCGAGCGGCCCTCGACCAGGACGTAGCCGTTGGTGTCGAGGTCGACCGTTCCCCGCACCAGCTCCGACTTCGGCTCATGGCCGATCGCAACGAAAACGCCGGTCGCCTCGAGCTCGCGCAGCTCGCCAGACTCGACATTGCGCAGCCTCGCGATTTCCAGCGCGCTCGTCTTGCCGGGCAGCAACTCCTCGACGACATACGGCGTCAGGAACTTGATGTTGCCCGTGGCGCGCGCGCGGTCGAGCATGATTCGCGAGGCGCGAAACTCGTCTCGGCGGTTGACGATCGTCACCGTGCTGGAGAACTTCGCAAGGAATATCGCCTCCTCCATCGCGGAGTCGCCACCGCCAATGATCAGCGCATCCCGATCCCTGAAGAACGCGGCGTCGCACGTCGCGCAGTAGCTCACGCCACGGCCGGCGAGCGCTTCCTCACCCGGAACGCCGAGCTTCTTGTGCTCCGCCCCCATCGCGAGGATCACGGTGCGGGCCTCGTATTCGTCCTCGTCCACCCAGACACGATGCAGCCCGCCCGGCTCGCTCGCAAGCTCGACGCGCGTCGCCTGGTCGGTCAGCAGGCGAGCCCCGAACCGCTCCGCCTGCGCGCGCAGCTCCTGCATCATCTGCGGCCCGGTGACGCCGTTCGGGTAGCCGGGGAAGTTCTCGACGTCGGTCGTCTGCTGGAGCAGCCCGCCCCAGGCGAAGCCTTCGATCACGAGCGGCTCGAGCTCGGCGCGAGCCGTGTATAGCGCCGCCGTGTAACCAGCCGGCCCGCTGCCAATGATGATGACCTTCTCCGGGGCTGACATTTGTTCTCCTAGATCTTTCGATACTTCACTTAGTATAGCGCCGTTTTGCCGGTATTTGGACGCCGCCGGCCGGCCACCCGGGGCGCGCCCAGTTCCGCCCCAGCGGACTCCTGAACACGGGCTCCGCCTACGCCTTCTGGCCGCCGGGCGAGATCACACTGAGCCGGGCTCGAGCGCCAGACGGCGCAGTCCCGCGACCAGGGCCGCGACGCCGCGCAGCGGCCGCCGGGCGAGCGGCTCGCCGGCACGAACGAGCAGGCATAGCGCGAGGCCGCCGGCGAGGTCGACGACGTAGTGCTCGCCGAGGTAGACGAGCGCAAAACCGAGCACCGCCGCGTAACCGGTGCCGACCACGCCCGGCAGGAACCCGGTCTCACTCAGCAACAGGGCGGCCATCGAGGAGGTGGCGAAGTGCAGCGAGGGCATCGCGGCGAGCGGGTTGCCGCCGAACACGCTGTAGAGGGACTCCCAGCGATCGCCCCAGAAGCTCTCGCCGTATTCGACCATCAGGCGACGGACGCGGATCGTCTCCCCGGCCTCCAATGGACCAAGCCGATCGCGCTGCGCCGCGTACCATGGCGGCGCGGTCGGCACGAGCCAGTATGTGATCACGCCGAGATCGAACACGGTGTAGGTCAGGGCTGCGGCGCGGACGAAGCGCCCGGGATGGCGCGCGCGGATGTAGAGCAGCGCCGCGTGCGGCGTGGCAAACCAGACCCAGTGCGCCCAGACAAGCACCTTCTCGAGCCCGGCGAAGGATCCGTCAGCGTGCAGCGAGCGCTGGAGCCGCTTCGTCGGCAGCTGGCCGAACCCGAGCGCGCGGTCGAGGGCGACCGGATAGTCGATCCTGACGCGCGCCTCGAGCGCCGCGGGATCGTCGTGCGGCATCTTGTAGGCGGCCACATAGACATACATCTGCAGAGCACAGACGACGACGGCACGACCGCGCGACCGCGGCCAGATCACAGCCGCCGACAACGGCGCGAGCGCCGCGCCGGCCAGAACGGTGGCCGGCGAAAGACGCATGCGCCGGCGGACCGCCGGCAGCGCCAGTCCGCCCACGATCAGCGTCGCGCCGATCGCCTGCAGCGCAACGCGGCGTCGCCGCGCACCGCGCTTGGAATGTGGGCATGAGCCGATCAGGCCGCTCGCGCGAGCGCGTACTCCCGCGCCTCCCGGACGAGCCGCGCGATGATCGGGCTCGTCTCATCGGCTTCGGGGTGCCACTGCACGCCGAGAGCGAAGCGCTTGTCCGGGATCTCGATCGCCTCCGGCAGCTCATCGATGTCGGCCCAACCGCTCACGACGAGTTCGTCGCCGAGCCGGTCGACTGCCTGATGGTGGTGCGAGAGCGTTGCGTGGTGCTGCTCGCCGGCGGCGGTCGCGGCGGTCGACCCGGGGGCAAGGTGGACAGGATGCTCGGCGTCGTCGAAGCTGCCGGGCACACGGAGGTGCTCGCCGTGGCCCACGTGCGAGGGCACGTGCTGGATCAGCGTTCCGCCCTGGGCAACGTTCATCAGCTGCATGCCGCGACAGATACCGAGGAACGGAATGTCGCGCTCGAGCGCGCGACGCGTCAGCGCGAGCTCGAACTCATCGCGCTCGGGAACCGTGTGGATCGTCTCTGCTGCCCGGACCGCCCCGTAGAGCGTGGGGTCGACGTCGGCGCCACCGGCGAGCAGCAACGCGTCGAGCAGGTCGAGCACGACGTCCGGATCGGCGGCGACGGCGGGATCCGGCGGCAGCATCACGGTGACCGCGCCGGCTCGCTGGACCGCCCGCACGTAGCTGTGCGGCAGCAGCACAGCCGCCTGGTCCCAGACGCCCCAGCGCGCCGGCTCAAGCGCGGCGCAGATCCCGATGATCGGAGTGCGCATCCAAGGAACCGTATCGACCGCGGGGCTTTTGGAGTTGATCGACTTGCCGGCGCCACCAAGTGAGCACGGCGCGCCGCGGCCTGAATAGAATCCGGCGGCGTTGCGCCGCTCGGCCCTCACAAAGCTCACTCGCCGCCGGACGTCAATGCTCGCCGGCGGGCTGTCGCTGGCGCTCGTCCTGCTGCTCGCGCCGAGCGCACTGGCCGGCTCGGTCATCCCCGAGAGCGGTGGCTCGTCGGCCGCGAACCACATCTCGAACCTCTACACGATCACGCTCTACATCGCGATCGTGATCTTCCTCGGCGTCGAAGGAACGATCGTGTATTGCCTGTTCCGCTTCCGCGCGCGACGCGGACGCGAGGCCAAGCAGATCCACGGCAACACGCGCCTGGAGATCGGCTGGACCCTCGGCGCGGCGCTGATCGTCGTCGCGCTCGCGACGATCACGTTCCTCGACCTGCACTCGATCCGCGACCCGAGCAACTCAGGCCCCGGCGGGTTGGACCTCAGCAACGGGGCTCAATACGAGACGACCGGCGCACTGAAGCCGCCGGACGGGCGGGCGCTGACGATCCAGGTCAACGGCATCCAGTACCTCTGGCGCTACACCTACCTCGGCGTCTCGAAGAACCCCGATGGCCTCGGCGACCCTTACACCTATTACCAGATGGTCGTGCCCACAAACACCACGGTCATCCTCAAGGTCGTTTCCCAGGACGTCGTCCACGAGTGGTGGATCCCGCAGCTTGGCGGCAAGGTCCAGGCGGTCCCGGGGTACGTCAACGAGACCTGGTTCAAGATCACCAAGCCCGGCAATTACAAGGGGCAATGCTCGTTCCTCTGCGGTCGCGGCCATGCGCGGATGATCGCCGAGGTGACCGCGGTGTCGCCCCAGAAATACAAGCTCTGGCTTTCGCAGCTGCAGGCCAACCTGACGGCGGCAGACACAAATGCCGCGAAGTGCCGGACCGAGCTGGCCAGCGGCCAGGGTCCACAGTCCGTCGAGTTCACCAAGGACTGCTGAGTCGGTGGACTCGCGCGGAACAGGCAACGCATCTTCGCCACCCGGCGTGAAGCCTCGCGCGCTGGTGGCGCATCATTCCGAGCAGGCCGACTAGGGAGGACACGATGGCGACCGCAGTACTCCGCCCCGCCCCGCAAATCGTTGCCCATCGCGTCGATCCCGCGCCACGCGGCCTGATGAGCTGGCTGACGACGACCGACCACAAGCGGATCGGGATCCTCTATCTGGTCACGTCGTTCGTCTTCTTCATCCTCGGCGGCACCGAGGCGCTGATGATCCGCCTCCAGCTCGGCGAGGCGAACAACACGCTCGTCACGCCGGAGGTCTACAACCAGCTCTTCACGATGCACGGCACGACGATGGTGTTCCTGTTCATCGTCCCGGTGCTCGCCGGCTTCGGCAACTACTTCGTACCGCTGATGATCGGCGCGCGCGACATGGCGTTCCCGCGGCTCAACGCACTGTCCTACTGGCTCTTCCTCGCGGGTGGCCTGGTGCTCTACGGCTCGATCTTCTGGAGCCCGCCCGAGGCCGGCTGGATCTCGACGGTCCCGCTCGCGACCTCGACCTACCTGCCGTCGGGCGGCGTTGACGCATGGATCTACCTCGTCCACCTGACAGGTCTCGCGTCGCTGCTCGGCGCGATCAACTTCTACGTGACGATCGTGAACATGCGCGCACCGGGAATGACCTGGTCGCGCCTGCCGCTGTTCGTCTGGTCGATCATGGCCTACACCCTGCTCCTGATCATCGCTATCCCGGTGGTCGCGGGAGCGGTGACGATGCTGCTGCTCGACCGGCATTTCGGGACGCATTTCTTCAATACGGCGGAGGGCGGCTCCGCGCTGCTGTGGCAGAACCTGTTCTGGTTCTTCGGCCATCCCGAGGTCTACATCCTGATCCTGCCGTCGTTCGGGATCTTCTCGGAGGTCCTGCCGGTGTTCGCGCGAAAGCCGATCTTCGGCTACAAGGCGATCGCCGCCTCGACGATGATGATCGCCTTCCTCGGGCTGCTCGTGTGGGTCCACCACATGTTCACGACGCCGACGCCGCTCGTCGTGATCGTCTTCGCGATGATCAGCTCGTTCCTGATCTCCGTGCCGACCGGGATAAAAATCTTCAACTGGGTCGGCACGCTCTGGGAGGGTTCAATCGAGTTCAAGACGCCGCTGATGTTCTCCGTCGGGGGGATCGCGCTGTTCACGATCGGCGGCATCTCGGGCGTGTTCCTCGCGATGTTCCCGGTCGACTGGCAGCTCAGCGACACGTACTTCGTCGTCGCCCACCTCCACTTCGTGCTCGTCGGCGGCTCGGTCTTCGGCATCGTTTCGGGCGTCTACTACTGGTACCCGAAGATCACCGGGCGGATGATGAGTGAGGCGCTCGGCAAGTGGTCGTTCTGGATGATGTTCTGGGGGACGCTGATCACGTTCATGATCCAGCACTCGCTGGGCCTCGACGGTATGCCACGGCGCGTCTACGAGTACCCGGACATCGGGCATCTGCAGCTGTACAACCAGATCTCGACGTTTGGGTCCTGGATTCTCGGGATCGGCGTGCTGCTGACGGTGATCAACGTCTGGCGGTCGCTGACGCACGGGACGATCGCCGGTCCCGATCCGTGGAAGGCGAATACGCTCGAGTGGTTCACCACCTCGCCGCCACCGGTGAACAACTTCGACGAGGTCCCGCGGATACGCTCGCTGGAGCCGATGAAGGACATCCGGCGTGAGGTCGAGCGCCAGTCGAAGGAGGGCGCCCGGGCGCGCACGCATACCCCTGGCGAGGCGCAGGTAACCGTCTAGGCTTCGCCGATGAGCGCCTCCCAAGCCAAGGCGGTCGCGGCGCCCGCGCGCGAGTTCAGCCCGGCGCGCCAGCTTCTGGCGGACTACGTCTCGCTGACGAAGCCGAAGGTGCAGTCGCTGCTGCTGCTGACGACGGTCGCGACGATGTACGTGGCGGGCACGCCGTCTCCGTGGCTCGTCGCGCTGACCTGCCTTGGCGGCTACCTGTCGGCCGGCGGCGCCGGCGCGGTCAACCATTACTGGGACCGCGACATCGATGGGCGGATGGAGCGCACCGCGGACCGGCCGATTCCGAGCGGTCGCGTGTCGCCGTCGGCCGCACTGCGCTTCGGCATCCTGCTCGTGATCGCTTCGGTCGTGCTGCTCGGCGGGGCGGTCAACTGGCTGGCCGCTGGCCTCTCGTTCTGCGGTTTCGTCGGCTACGTCGGTGTCTACACCATCTGGCTGAAGCGGCGCACCGTCCAGAACATCGTGATCGGAGGTGCCGCCGGCGCGGTGCCGCCACTCGTCGGCTGGGCAGCCGTCACCGGGCACCTCGCGTGGACGGCAGTGTTCCTGTTCGCGATCGTCTTCTACTGGACGCCACCGCACTTCTGGGCTCTCAGCCTGCTGATGAAGGATGAGTACGCCAAGGTCGACGTGCCGATGCTTCCGGTCGTGCGCGGCGAGGCCGAGACGCGGCGCCAGATCCTGATCTACACGGTCCTGCTCTACGCGGTCACGCAGCTGCCGTTCTGCGCCGGCAAGCTCGGAGGCATCTACCTCGCGGCTTCGATGCTGCTCGGGTTCGCCTTCATCTTCGGCTCGGTACGCCTGTACCGGCTTGCCACGCGCCGCGCCGCGCTGCAGCTGTACCTGTTCTCACTCGCCTACCTCGCACTTCTGTTTG
>Ga0181534_10001673_pt1 | contig 14277 bp, 9 predicted proteins | sample PEATcosm2014_Bin_37_FD_119758 | JGI IMG/M metagenome (GOLD analysis project Ga0181534, IMG submission 119758) | Peatland microbial communities from MTU Mesocosm Facility, Houghton, MI, USA - PEATcosm2014_Bin17_10_metaG | ecosystem: Environmental > Terrestrial > Soil > Wetlands > Peat | place... | reverse complement strand
GCTTGGAGTGGAGCGTCGATCGGCTGGCGAAGTTTTTCGACGCCTACCCCAACGCCACCGCGGATCTCGCCGCCCGCATGACCCAGGTGCAGTTTCAGTCAAATGCCGATCGCGACAAGGTGCGGCAGTTCTTCATCAAGTACCAGGACCGGCTGTTGTACGGCACCGACCTGACTGAGAATCCTCCCGACCCGCATGCCCGCGCCCAGAACCCACCTGACACCGGACAGGGATTTGCGAAGGAAGCGGATGACTTCTGGCGCTCGGACTGGCTGTATCTCGCCACCGGCAAGGTTCAGCACATCGATGCCATCAAAGCCGATGTCCAGGGGCTCGCCTTGCCGAAGTCGGTTATCGACAAGATCTACTACGCGAACGCCCATCGGGTGTTCACGCGGTTGTCGAAGCCTTAGGTGTTGAGGTCGCTCAGCATCGTGGAAAAGATGCTGAGCACCAAGCTGCATCCGAAGTAGGCGCCCAGGATCTTCCGCACGAACGGGCGCTCGATCTCGCACCAGCTCACCAGCGCGGCTCCCACGAAAGCGACGGTGGCGAGCACGGCGATAATGGCACCCAGCAATCCCGGGAACAGCTCACGCAGGGAAGCCTGGACCAGGACCGATGCCACGGCCACCGCGACCACCTTCCAGCGACCGGTTTCCTCGGCGCCCATCAACATGGACAGCGAGAGGATCAGAAAAATGACGGTATTCAGCGAAGCCAAGTTGTTCTTCTTATTCAGGCTGAGCACAGCATAGCGCTCCCGGCCGGGGCAGGCTGCCGTTCACAACATAATCAAGAACGGTTGCGCTAGGCTACGCGCCCCATGCGCTGCCTGCTCGTCACGCCCCCGATGATTCAGCTCAATACGCCGTATCCTGCAACGGCGTACCTGACGGGCTTTTTGCGGCTGCACGCTGCCGACCTCGGACTGGAAGTGAGCCAGGCCGATGCCTCGATTGCCTTGTTTTTGCGGCTGTTCTCGGCGCCCGGCATCACGCAGATGGCATCCGAGTTGCGCCGCCGGGCACGCAGCGTGGCCAAGAAGGCGGCCATGCCCGCCTCAATTGCTCATTTTCTGGAGCATTCCGAGCAGTATGCCGACACCGTCGAGCCCACTATCCGGTTTCTCCAGCGCCGCAACCCCAGCTTGGCTTTCCGCATAGTCGGCCGTGCATTTCTTCCCGAAGGCCCCCGCTTCGAGCACCTCGGTCTGGACGAGCATTTACTGCCCGCCTTCGGCACCCTTGGAACGACGGAGCAGGCTCGTTATCTGGCCAGCCTGTACGTGGACGACCTCGCCGATGTCTGGCGCATCGGCATCGATCCGCGCTTCGAGCTGGCTCGTTATGGCGAGCGGCTCGCCGCCAGCGCGGGCAGCTTCGATCCCCTGGAGCAGGCACTGACCGGCGCGCCGACTATAGTCGACGCCACGCTCGATGCGCTCACCGCCGGGCTGGTGACTCAACATCGTCCCGACGTTGTAGCCGTGACCGCGCCGTTTCCCGGCAACGTGTATGGCGCGTTCCGCATGGCACGGACGATCCGGGCCGCAGCCCCCGGTACCCGGTTGATTCTCGGCGGCGGATGGGTCAACACCGAGTTGCGCTCATTGCGCGACCCCCGGGTGTTTGACTATTTCGACTATGTCACCCTGGACGACGGTGAGCGGCCGCTGTTGAACCTGCTGGGCTTCCTGAGTGGCCGGCCGCGTGCACTCGTGCGAACCTATGTGCGCCGCGCAGCCGAGGTCGTTCTGGAGAATGATGCTAGTCAACATGACATTCCACAGCGGGATACGGGTATACCAACCTACGATGGCTTGCCGCTCGATCAGTACGTGTCGCTGCTGGAGATGCTCAACCCGATGCATCGCTTCTGGTCGGATGGCCGCTGGAACAAGATTACGCTCGCGCATGGTTGCTACTGGAAGAAGTGTTCCTTCTGCGATGTATCCCTCGACTACATCGGTCGTTACGACAAACCGAGTACGGATCTCATCCTGGAGCGGATCCGCTCGCTCATTGCGGAAACCGGCGAAACAGGCTTTCACCTCGTTGACGAGGCAGCCCCGCCGGCCGGCCTGCGTTCCCTGGCGAAGCGGCTGATTGCCGAGAAGCTCAGCGTGACCTGGTGGGGCAACATCCGTTTCGAGAAGACCTTCACGCCCGAGTTGTGTCAGTTGCTGGCGCAATCCGGGTGCGTGGCTGTGAGTGGCGGCCTCGAGGTTGCGTCGGATCGGTTGTTGGAACTGATGAAAAAGGGGGTCACGGTAGAGCAGGTGGCTCGTGTTACCCGGGCGTTCACGGACGCGGGCGTCATGGTTCACGCGTACCTGATGTACGGTTTCCCGACAGAAACCGCTCAGGACACAGTCGATGCACTGGAGCGGGTGCGTCAGCTTTTCGCAGCGGGTTGTATTCAGTCAGCCTATTGGCATCGCTTTTCGGCTACGGCGCATTCGCCTATCGGTTTGGCGCCGGAAGCCTATGGGATTACCTTGCGGCCTCCCGCGGACATCCGCTTCGCCCACAATGACTTGATGTTCGATGATCCCACCGGCACCGACCATGACTACCTGGGTGGTGGCCTGCGGAAAGCGATCTATAACTACATGCACGGCGTGGGACTCGATGCCGATGTGCGCGAGTGGTTTGGTGATGAAGCGGGCCGCGGCGCGGGTCGCCACTCGCGCCGACGTGACGCACGACCCCGCGTGCCGCGAACGACCGTCCCTCCGGACCTCATTGAGCAATTTCTGTCCTGACCCCAACGCGTGCTCATCGCCTTCAACAAGCCCTTTGGTGTCATCTGCAAATTCCGCCCCGAGCCCGGCCGGCCCACGCTGGCTGATTACATCAAGGTACCTGATGTCTATCCGGCAGGCCGCCTGGATACCGACAGCGAAGGGCTCCTGTTACTGACCGACGACGGCGTGTTGCAAGCGCGGATCTCGAGCCCGCGCCACAAGCTCGCGAAAATATATTGGGCCCAGGTTGAGGGCACTCCCACTGAAGCGGCGCTCGCAGCTCTGCGCGCCGGCGTCGACCTCGGCGACTTCAAAACCCAACCCGCCGGGGCGCGGCTCATTGACGCGCCGCCCGACCTCTGGCCGCGCGACCCTCCCATTCGCTACCGCGCCAAAATCCCAACCGCTTGGCTCGAAATCACCTTGCGGGAAGGCAAAAACCGCCAGGTCCGCCGGATGACCGCCCGTGTTGGGTTTCCGACCCTGCGGTTGGTACGCGCTGCCATCGGGCGAATCGGTGTTGCCGGCCTGGCACTGGGCGAATGGCGAGAGATCGACCCCAAAGGGCTTTGAGCGTTCGCTCAGAACCACAGGTCCCGAACGCATCGCCCGTCGCGGGGCAGGTCGTCAAACTTGTCCAGCCCGTCGAAATGATCGATCAGCAGGTGGCCGACCGCCTCTGGTTCGGCAAGGCGCACATTCACAGCAATGCGCCTGCGCCCGTCCTTGTCGAGGCGCAGACCCCGCCAACAAAGCACGCAGCCGCAAGTAGGGCAGAAGTGGATTTCAAGCGAGGGGTCCTTTCCTGACCGGTGATACGTCGAGCTCGGACCAGAGATCTTGATGCGCTCGTTCTCGTAGTCATAAGCCCAAAGCACGCCATACCGGCGGCAAAGCGTGCAATTGCACGCCGTAATCGACCCCGGATCCCCCTCCAGTGTCCAGCTCAACGCCCCGCAATGACAGCTGCCAGTCAGCATCGCCGTGCCTCTTCTGTCTCGTTCGCCCGAGCATACAATCTTAGCGCTCGCAACCGTCCTGTTCACCCCTGGGCCAACGTCTGCAGCGCGAAGTGCCTAAAGTAACTATGACCGCTGCGCGGCATCCGGCACAGTCCCGGCCACAAGCTTTTCACGCTGTGAGCAGGGGACACAATGAAACGGGCCTGGGTTTTCTCGAGCCTCTATGTTGGATTGCTCTGCGGGTGCGCCGCGGTCCGCATCCCTGAATACAAGCACCCGGAGGCCCAGTCCAAAGCCAACTGGTCGCGGCCTGCGGGCAACACGCTGTCGGCGGCCGAGGCGATTTCACCACAGTGGTGGTCGCAATTCGGTGATCCCAACCTGGATTCACTGGTGTCCCGGGCAATCGCCGGGAACGTGGACCTGAAAATCCTGGCGGCGCGCATCACTGTGGCGAAGGCGCAAATTGCCGAAGTTCGCGCCGGTGCTCTCCCGCAAGTGGATGTCGGTGCCGGGGGTACGTTCCAAAAATCCACGGGTAGCGCGCTCAGCAAGCAATACAACGCCGGTACCCGGGTCGCCTGGGACATCGATATCTGGGGCGAGGTGGAAAAGGGCGTGCAGGGGCAGGCGGCGGAATTTCACGCGACCGAGGCGGATTGGCGCGCCGGGTATCTGCAAATAGTTGCGGATGTTTCGACTACCTACTTCGAGATCCTGCAACTCGATGAGCAGATTGACGCGCAGCAACATGCGGTGACCAAGAACGAGCAGATCCTGGTCATCTACGAAAACATGCGAACGAATGGTTTGCTGGCGGACACCGAAGTGTTGCGGCAACGGGCCGAGAACAACCGCCTGACCAAGGACCTGCTCGAATTACGGCGGGTACGCGACGTGTCCGAGAACGCCTTGGCGACTCTGGTCGGCGTGCCCGCCGGGGAGCTGAAGATTCCCCCGGGCCGACTGCAGAACCGCGTGCATGCTCCCATCGTGCCGGCCGCATTGCCTGCGGACATGTTGGCCCGCCGGCCTGATGTCGTAGCGGCTGAGTATCGCGTGCTCGAGGCACATGACCTGATGGGCCAGGCGCGGCTCGCGCAGTTGCCAACGGTGAGTCTCACGGGCCAGGGCGGTACTGCCAGCTTCGCACTTTCCGACCTGTTTAAGGCTTTCACTTTCGGCCTGATGCCGACCGTCAACATCCCGGCATTCAACCCGGGCATCAAGGCCCATGCCAAGACCACCGAAGCGCAGATCAAAGTCGCTGAAGAGGACTACCGCAAGACTGTCATCTCCGCGTACGAGGAGGTCGAGGACGCGCTGGTCAATCTGGATGCGCACCGCAAGCAAAAGGAAGAGCTCCAGAAGCAGGTCGACCAGCTGACGATCGTGTCGGTACAGACAGCCTCACAGCTGGAGATCGGCACGGTATCGCAACTGGATGTGTTTGAGAACGAACGCACTCTGCTGGCCGCGCAGCTCGGACTGCTGGCCAGCCACCAACAGGTGTTGGCCGACACGGTGACCTTGTACAAGGCGCTCGGCGGCGGCTGGGATCGCGTCGAGGTAGTCAATGCAAGCCGCTGACGGGCCGGTATCCGTGGAAAACGATGCAACTATGTGGTCGGGTGTCAGACAGGCGCCCGCGGTTCGTCACCTCGACGTGATCCTGAAGCCCCTGTCGCGTCCCGAGCTGGGCGAAATACGCATCGATGCGGCTGTGTTTTCCATCGGGCGCGTCGAGCAGCCGTTCGAGTCTTACGGCAATGATGTTCTCAACATGCTGTCGCGCCGGCACGCGAGCATCTTCCGCAAGGAGGGGTTTGTTTACCTGGTCGATCTGCAAAGCCGCAATGGCACGACGGTCAACCGCACTGGGATAGGGCACGAGCCATGTCAGCTCCGTGACGGCGATGAGATCTGCTTCGGCGGGTCTCTGTCGTATCGCATACAGATTACGCCACGGCTGCGGCCTGAGGGCACTGTCACGTTGATGTTGACGCCTGAGTCCGGGGACTCGGGGCTGGAGACGATTGTCATTTCGAAGTTCCCGTTTCTGGTCAGTAAGACGGACGGGATCTTTGCGCACTACAAGAGTGATGACTCGCATGGCGCGGAGGTGCGGTTTTTGTCGCGGCGCCATGCGCACATCTATCAGAAGGGTGATCAGGCTTACATCAATGATCTTGGCAGCGCCAATGGGACGTTTATTGACGGCCAGAAGCTGCAGGAACAGGCGGTGCCGCTGCAGGATGGGGCGTTGGTTGCGTTTGGGGGCAAGCACTTTGTGTATCGGGTGCGTATTGTCCGCGAGACGGGGGTCGAGGCGGATGTTGATATCTCTCAGCATTTGACGGAGCGCCGGCTACCTATCCAGCGTCAAGTACCCACCCCACCGCCGGCGGCCGTCGCAGCGAAGTCGCCAGAGAGCCCGCCCCCGGCCCCGGCGGCGGTCCCGGAGAGCAAACCCAAGTGGGGAATATTCGGCCGCAAGTCACCACCCCCCGTAGCAGTCAGCCCGAAGGCCGACAGCCAACCGCCCAGCCCCGACGCCAACTCGCTGGCCGCTGCCTCACCGGGCGCCGGAGCCAAACCCGCGACTCCCACGCCCTCAGGCGCTAGCGGCAAGCCTGTTAGCTCCGCTGCCTCGAAAGCGAGCAGCCAGCCTTTCAGCGCCGTCGCGAGCAAGCAGCCGGCGGTCAAGCCGGAGAAGGCCCCAGCGGCCGGTGCGTTGATGGCGTCCCAGCCAACACCAACGGACCAAGCGCCGGTGGCGGAAGCGAAGCCCCGCCCGGAAGTCAGCACCAGCTCAGGAGCCCAGCCGCAAGCCACTCGCGCCGAGCCCACCCCCCAGCCCCAGCCGGAAGCCAAATCCGACCTCAACCTCCTGGCCATGGACAGCGGCACCACCTTCATGGCTGCGCCAACGTCATTCCTGTCAGTCCTCTGCGCAGCCGACGGCCCCAAGAAGCAAGCCGTGCCAGACCCAGCAGCAGAGGCCAACGCCAAAGAAAGCAACATCAAGAAGCCCCCCCGCGGCCGCGTGTTGCTGCTGCTTTCCGAGCTTGTCACCCTGATCAGGGGTGAGCCCGACGGCACCTTCCAACGCCGCTGGAAATTTGCGGCCATCGGCGCCGCGGTCATAGTAGCCCTGGCCGTGACCGCCTACATCTGGAACGCCAACGAACGCGCCTTCAAAGACGCGATCGCCCGAAACGACTACCCACGCGCAGCCACCATAGCCGTGCGCCTCCTGGACAAACACCCGGACGACATCGAGCTCCGCGCCAAGGCCACCGAAGTGGGCCTGAAAGCAGCCGTTCCAGCGTGGCTGGACAAAATCGAGGCTCGGGACTTCGACGCAGCGAAAGGCGTCCTCGCAAGCACAACAGCCCTCAGCAAGCAGGACACCGACCTGCGTCCACTCTTCGACGAGTTGGAGTGGTTAGGTGACCTCGAGCGCCTGATCAGCGTACGGGGTGGCCCCGAAGCCCCCATCCGTATCTACGCCGACGAAGACAGCATCGAACACATAGTCAGCCGCTGGAACGAAGACACAGGCGAGCACCAACGCGCCCTGTCCCGAATTGCATCCTACGTACCGCAGTTCGGTGATTGGTACGGCGAGGCGTTGACACACCTGCGTCGCTTACAAAGCGAATCCACCGTCTACCTGCCTGTCGTCGAGCGCATCAAAGCCAATATCACTACCGAGTTGTCCCGCGACAACCCTGATGCATTGCGACCCACTCTCGAGGACAGCGTCGAAAAATATCCGCGTTTGGGAGGCATTGATATCGTTCGCCAGGACCTGGCCCGATACACCGAAATCCGCCACGAAGCCCGCTCCCGCAAGTCCGGCCGCCTGTTCGCTCTCCTGGAGAAGGCACACTTTGCAACACCCCCATTCCAGCAGAGCTTTCACGCACTGGTCGAAGGTGGTCAGCTGCCGCCACCGGATTTGCTAAAGCAGTATGACGCGGCCACCCGATCCTGGCGGGAACACAATCCAACCGACGCTCTGGCCGAATTACAGAAGCTGACCACCACCGGCCCCTGGGGTGAATATCTCTCCCGTGAATTGGAGCGCAGGGGCGGGGTCGCGTCGGCGTTTTCCGCGCTCCAACTGTCACGGAGTGCTCCTGACTACGTCGATCGGCTGCTGACTTTCCGCGAGTCCCTCGATCCCGACGAGGACATTTACTTCACACGCGCAACTGCCGCCGACCTCACCCAGCAAAAAGGCCAAGTCATCCAACGCGCCCAGGACGCCATGAGCCGCGCCCGGACATTTTGGCAGGAGTATCGAACCACAGGTGCCATAGACGCCTCCGAACGGATCGAAACCACCATCTCAGACGAATTCCGCTCCCGGGCTCACTCGCTGGCGGAGGCCAACAAGTACGTACAGCAGGCATTTCAGCTCTATTCACTGGTCGAGCCGGCCGGCGCCACGCAATGGACTGCGATTCGGGACGAGATACAGACAGAAGTAGATGAGCAGCGCAGCCGGTTGCGCGATCTGAGCAATGTGGTCGAGCCCGCGTTGTTGAATTCCAAGTTGGCCTTGCTCGGAGACGCAAACGAATGAGCCAGTCGAGTCGCCTCGTTCCCCTGACCGATGTGTTGGGCGATCACAGCTCCGAAGGCATCGCCATCCTGACGGCCGAGCCGTGGCGGGCCCTGCACGGACTCGTATACACGATGATCGGCCTGGTGCTGACCGGATTGATCTGGTCCTTCTTTGGGCGGGCAGATGTCATTGTGACCGAACAGGGACAACTGGCGCCCGCGTCCGAGGTCCGGCGCTTCTATGCCCCGGTCGATGGCGAGTTGGTGAATCTGTACGTAGCGGAGGGTCAACCCGTCACCAAGGGGGACGTACTGGCGCGACTCAACGCCAGGGGTGCGATCGAGGCGGCCAGCAACGCCATGCAGGCGCAGCTGAAACTCGAAAACGCCGAGCGTGAATGGCGTCAATTTCCGGAAAAAAAGGCGCTTCTGGAGCAGAAGGCCGCCACCTTGCGCCAGGCCATGGAGCTGGAAGAGCAGCAACACCAGAAGCGCACCGCGTTGGGAACGAGCAGGTTGGTCGAGGAACAGAAGGCGCAGATGGCCCAGGCGCGCACCGACGTGGAAGAAACGCGCAGGGCACGGGATGCCGCCCAGGCGGAGGCTGAGAAGTTCGAGCGCGTTCTCGCCGGCCCCGGCGGTAGTGGCGTGTCGGTTCTACAGGTGGAGGCCAAGCGCAATGCCCGGCTGGCCGCCGAGAATGCCTATCGGGTGGCGCAGTCCAAGGTCAGCGAGCTGACCGCCCGGCAAGGTCAGGAGCTGGTCCAGGCGCAGGCGCAACTCGAATCGAGTGGTGAGCAGCTGAAGAAACTGCGGTTGGACTACGAAGGCGCTGCCAGCGAGCTGGCCAGCGCAGAAGAAAAGTTGCGCCTGCAACTCAACACCGCACGAGTGGAAGCCGATGCCGCCGCCCGCATCCGCTTTGAAAATATCGACAAGGACAACTTCCTGCAGATCCTCGCCCCGGTGTCGGGCGTTGTCACGGATCTGACTTCCACGCAGACAGGTGACAAGGTGCAGGCGAATGCCCCACTGGGCGGTATCGCTCCGAGCCGCTCGCGCTCCGTGGTGAAGGTCGAAATCGCCGAGAACGACCGGGCTTTTCTGCGCGAAGGGTTGCCGGTCAAACTCAAATTCAACGCCTTTCCGTACCAGCGGTACGGGGCCATCGACGGCACCCTGGAATACGTCTCGCCCGCGACGAAGCCCTCGGCGCAGACCAAGCTTCCCGTGTACGAGGCACGCATATCGCTGGAGCGCGATTACTACAAGGTGGCGCAGATACGCTATCCACTGCGATATGGAATGACAGCAGCAGTGGAGATCATCGTGCGCGAGCGACGGCTCATCGATCTGGCCCTCGATCCGTTCCGCAATATTGGCGGCTGATCCCAATCAACAATCGAAGGAGAAGGAGCGAATCCCATGACGAGTCTCGTAAAAATCGATGGTGAAGAGGTCGGGCTCGAGGAGTTTATCCGCGTGCTCAAGCTGACGGGGCAGTTCCAGGAGCTGTTGGAGCAATTCGTGCGCGATCGGCTGGCCGCCCGCGGCGCACGCAAGGCGGGAATCCGCGTGACCGAGGCAGAGATCCAGGAGCGATCCGATCAGTATCGGCGGGTCCGGGGTCTGCACCGGGCCGTTGACACCAACAAGTTTCTCGACGCGCTGCGCGTCAGTCTCGAGGAGTTCGAGGCGTTCATCACCGACAGCCTCTACCAGGAAAAGATGATGAGCAACGTGTGCGGCGACAAGCCGGTGGAGGGGTACTTCAAGCTCAACTCCCCCAAGTTCGACAGCATCGAGGTGAGTCACATCGTGCTCGATTCCGAGGCGAAGGCGCGCGAGATGATTGCTGTTCTGCGCGATGATCCGGACAGCTTCGACGAGATGGCCCGGGAGCATTCGATAGCCGACACGCGGGAGGAGGGTGGCTACATCGGCAAGGTACTGCGTGGCTCGCTGCGTTCGGACGTCGAAGCAAAGGTGTTCAACGCGGCCGCCGGCGATCTGTTGGGCCCGTTCTCGTCGGTCGACCGGACCGCCTACGAAATTTTCCGGGTGAATGCCAAGCGCCCTGCGAGTCTCGATGAGGATACGGCCACCGAGGTTCGGCGGCTGTTGCGTGAGGACTGGTTGCGGGCGCGGGCCGCGGAACATGTGATTCAGGCCGCCTGACGCGTCGCATGAACAACACCCAAGAATCGCAGTCGAGCGTGCCGGAGCTGCAGGCGCGGGTTGAATTCCTGGCCTCGGTCGATCTGCTGTCCACACTGACACGCGGGGCCATCGAAAGCCTGGCGCGGAGTGTGGAATCCCGGCACCTGGCATTCGGTGACACCGTGTGCACGGCCGGTGAGCCGGCTAACGGCCTGTTCATTGTCAAAAGCGGCTCGATCCGGGTGTTCGCCGCCGACGGCGACAAGGAAACCAGCCTGGGGATTCGCAAGACCGGCGAAGTCCTCGGCGAGATGACCATCCTGCGTGAGCACAAACACGAGTGGTCGGCACGCTCCTCGGGTAAGACCGAGCTGTTGTTCATCCCTCGCGAGATCATCGGACCGATCGTTACGAGTAATCCCACGGCGCGCGCGTTCATCGCCGACCGGGTCGCGATCAGCTCGGCTGGGGGTCTCATCAGCCACCTGTTTGACCTCAAGAGCAAGGTCGACAAGGGCGAGTTGGAAGCACTCACGCGCAGCGTGGGGGTCAAGCGGGTAGGTGCCGGCAAGGAGATTCTGAAGCAGGGAGCGAAGGAGGATCGCCGACTGTACGTCGTGCGCGACGGCGAGGTCCGGGTCGTGCGCAATGAAGAGGGCGCTGAGTATCAGGTGGCCATCTTACGCAAGGGTGAAACCTTCGGCGAAAAGGCCTGCCTGATGCGGCAGGAGCAGAACGCCTCGATTGTGGCGAGTACCGATACAACCGTACTCGTGATTCCCGAAAAGGCCGTGCACATCATTCTGGAACGCAATCCGAAGGTGCGTGAGGCGTTGCAGGAGCGGATCCGGATCCACAACCGGGAGCTGCAACGGCAGATGAAGGTGGCCGAGCTGCGCCGCCCGAAGTTGGTTGTCGACCTGAAATCGAAGCCCGAGCTCGGTGAGAATGTCATCCGCCGCTTTGCCTGGATCCAGCAGGCGGAGGAGATGGACTGCGGCGCGGCGTGCCTCGCCATGATCTGCAAGCACTACGGAATCGGCATGACCTTGGGCAAGCTGCGCGAGCTTGCCAACGTCACCACACAAGGCGCGACATTAGACAGTCTGGCCCGCACGGGAGAATCCATCGGGTTCACCACCAGGGGCGTGCAATGTACCTTTGACACGTTACGCGGGTTTGAAATTCCGGTCATCGTGCACTGGGAGGGCTACCACTACGTAGTGGTGTACGGAGTGTCCGCCACCCAGGTGTGGGTGGCCGATCCGGCCGTCGGCTTCCGAAAGATGAGCGTGGAGGAATTCGAGCGCGGCTGGAGCGGCACGTGCCTGACTTTCACGTTGCGCCAGAATGCTGCCCAGGTCACGGCGTCCCGCTCGCCGTGGGTGCGTTTCGCGCGCTACCTGCTGCCCTATAAGAAGATCCTGCTGCACCTGTTCATGGCGACGTTCGTGATTCAGATCCTGGGGATCGTGCCGCCCATGATCATCCAGAACATCCTGGACGGCGTCATCGTTCATCAGAACGTGAGCCTGCTGCATTTGTTGATTGCGGGCCTGGTCATCTCCAACCTGTTCACGCAACTGACGGCGACCATCCGGGCAACGCTGGCCAACTTCATGGTGCGCAAGCTCGATTTCACCATGATGTCGCAATTCATGCGGCACACGCTGTCGTTGCCGTACTCGTTTTTTGCCAAGCGCAAAACGGGCGACATCTTCGCGCGGTTCCAGGAAAACCAGACCATCCGGGCGTTCCTGACCGAGTCGACCATCACCACCGTGCTCAACCTGTTGATGATTTTCATCTACTTCTCGGTATTGTTTCTCTACAACGTCAAGTTGACCCTGCTGCTGATCGCATTCGTGATTCCGATCCTCGGCCTGACCGTGCTCGTGACGCCCAGGGTCAAACGCAACGCGCGGGAAGTGTTTGGCGCGACCACGGATGCCAAGTCCTACCTCATGGAATCGCTCGGCGGCGCGGAAACCGTCAAAGGCATGGGGATCGAGCGCCCGGTGCGCCTGAAATGGGAAACCAAATATGCCAAGGCGCTCGAAGTGCAGTTTCGCGCGACGTCCTTCAATATTGGCGTGGGTTTCTGCGGCCAACTCCTGAACTCGGCCACGACCATTGCCATACTGTGGGCCGGGGCCAGCCTGGTTCTCGATCGCGAGCTGACTATCGGCCAGCTCATTGCTTTCAACGCCCTGATGGGCAGCGTCCTCGCGCCGCTGATGGGGTTGGTAGGCCTCTGGAGCCTGCTGAACGATGCCTCCGTGGCAATGGAACGTCTGGGTGACGTACTCGATCTCGAGCCGGAGCAGAAGCCGGAGGACATCACCTCGCGGGTCGTCATTCCTGAGCTGCAAGGCGAGGTCCGCTTCGAAAGCGTCTACTTCCGCTACGGCGGTGAAGACACGCCTTATGTGCTCGAGAACATCAGCCTGGACATCAAGCCCGGTGAGCTGATCGCGATTGTGGGCCGCAGCGGCTCGGGGAAAACGACTCTGGCCAAACTCCTCGTGGGGTTTTATCCGCCCAGTGAGGGCCGGCTGACTGTCGATGGGTATGACATCGGGGTCATCGATAAGGAGTACTTTCGGCAGCAGGTCGGCTACGTGATGCAAAGTAACCTGCTGTTCTCCGGGACCATCGCGGAGAATATTGCCTGTGGCAATGACGAACCGGACCGGCGGCGCATCGAAGAGGTCGCGAAACGAGCCGATGCCCACGGATTCATCAGTAAAATGCCCCAGGGCTATCAACAGCTGGTCGGTGAGCGCGGCACCGGCCTCTCGGGCGGGCAGATCCAGCGCCTGTGCATAGCGCGGGCACTGTACCGCGATCCGCGTCTGTTGGTGCTGGATGAGGCCACGTCAGCCCTCGACACTCAGTCCGAAAGCAACATCATCGCAAACATGGAGGAGATCCTGAAAGGCCGCACCGCCGTCGTCATTGCCCATCGCCTGAGTACCATCATGCGCGCCGACAAGATCCTGGTGCTGTATGAGGGGAAAGTGGTCGAGCAGGGTCGCCACCAGGAGTTGGTCGACCGCAAGGGTATGTACTATGAGTTGGTCCAGAAGCAGTTAAATGCCGCATGAAAATACTAGACCAGGATCCCCAGGCCAGCTCGACGGTCTCCTACGCCGGGCTGATCGAAAAGATTGAGATCCTGCGCTCGACCTTGCGCTGGGCTTCCAAGCTTGAGCGTGCGGAAATCGAGAAGCTGCTGCGCCAAGCCGGCGCACTGCGCGACGAGGTGATGCAACTGTCGCACAAGGAGCGCTTCGTCAACGCGGCAGCCGCGGAACCCACTCGTTCCGACTTGTCACGCGGCCAGCGCCGCAAGGCGCTCATCGAGCGCAGCTTTATATTCGAAGGGGCGTTTGGCGACAATCCGAAGTTGCTCGAGGCACTGGAAACCGCGGAGAAGGCCGCGCCCACGGGCTTGCCGGTGTTGATCGACGGCGAGAGCGGCACGGGTAAGGAGCTCATGGCCCGGGTCATCCACGCCAACGGCGATCGCTCCAACAGACCGTTTGTTTCGGTCAACTGCGGAGCGATTCCCGACAACCTGCTGGAGTCCGAGCTGTTCGGACACTGCAAGGGCGCGTTCACCGGCGCTGTGAGTGATCGCAAAGGCAAGTTCGAAAGCGCGCATACCGGCACCATCTTCCTGGATGAAATCGGCGAGTTGCCGTTGGCGGGCCAGGTGAAGCTGTTGCGCGTCCTCGAAGCGCACGAAGTCCAGAGAGTAGGTTCCGACCAGTCGATCCGGGTCGACACGCGCGTGGTGGCGGCAACCAACCGCAACCTGCGCAAGAT
>Ga0181534_10001672_pt1 | contig 14280 bp, 12 predicted proteins | sample PEATcosm2014_Bin_37_FD_119758 | JGI IMG/M metagenome (GOLD analysis project Ga0181534, IMG submission 119758) | Peatland microbial communities from MTU Mesocosm Facility, Houghton, MI, USA - PEATcosm2014_Bin17_10_metaG | ecosystem: Environmental > Terrestrial > Soil > Wetlands > Peat | place... | reverse complement strand
GAGCGCACGCGTGATGACGTTCTTCGGAAGCTCGCTCTTCTGCTCGTCCGTAAGGTCTGGCATCGCCAAGAGGTAATCGTTGATGAGCGAGTGGTCGCGCGTCAGAAGCGCGATCTGCCCCCGCCTCACGCGGTAGCATCGCGAGTCGCCCACGTGGCCGATGTACATCCGCTGCTTGCGCAGGCTGAACATCGCGCTGACGACCGTCGTCCCCATCCCCTGACACTCGCGCGACCGGGAGCTGCGCTCGAAGATCTGGCGGTTGGCGACGCGGATCCCCGTCAGGAGCCGGTTCTCCTCCTCCGACAGGTTGGTGTCGAAGTGGAAGGGCCACGTCACGTCGTCGTTGGCCGTCGACTTGAAGAACTCGCCGATCGTCTCGGTCGCGATCCGCGAGGCGACGTCCCCGGCGCGATGCCCCCCCATGCCGTCGGCGACCACGTAGAGATCGAAGTCGTTGAGCACGATGAAGGAGTCTTCATTGTGCTCTCGCTGGAGCCCGACGTCGCTCAGACCGGCGGCATAGGCGCGCATCAGTGGCATGGGGACCGGGGCTCCGTGATCGTGTGCAGAACCGAGCGAAATGAGAGTTTCATCGGGGAAAGAGGGTGTCAAGGACATGCTGCCCAGAGGGCCGCAGCGTCCTCGCTCTCAGACGTCGAGGATGTCCTTCTCCTTGTGCGAGACGATCGTGTCGACCTGCTTGGCTCCCTCCGCCACGGTCTCCTCGACCTTCTTCTTCGCCCTGTCGACGTCGTCGGCGCTCGCCGCCCCCTCGGCGTCGAGCTGCGAGAGGAAGTCGAGCGCCTCGTGCCGCGCCTTGCGGATCGTGACCTTGCATTCCTCGCCGTACTTGCGCGCGATCTTCACGAAGTCCTTGCGGCGCTCCTCGGTCAGCGGGGGGATCGGGATGCGGATCAGATCGCCATCGGTCTGGGGGTTGAGCCCGAGGTCGCTCTCGCGGATCGCCTTCTCGACCGCCTTGACCATGCTCTTGTCCCACGGCTTGACGGTGAGGAGCCGCGCCTCGGGGACGTTCACGTGCGCCATCTGCGAGAGCTGCGTGTGGGTGCCGTAGTAGTCGACGCGGATGCCGTCGAGCAGGCTCGCGTTGGCGCGTCCTGCGCGGAGCTTGGAGAGCTCGCGCTTGAGGGCGTCGTGCGCCTTCGAGATGGCCGTCGCCAGGTCCTTCTGCACATCGTCTAGCATCGCTTCCACTCCTCGAAAGGGACCGGTACCTTAGAGCGGATTGTCCCGTCGTGGGAAGGAAAGCCGGCAGCGCCCGTCGTGGGAAGGAAAGCCGGCAGCGCCCGGCGCGGCGCCGGAGCGCCTCCACTAATGCTGCAGCCCCGTGGCGGTGCGGTAAGCTGGAGGTGATGCTTCGGTGGGGAGGACGATTGGGGCGAGGGTCGCGAGTCCGGCAGCGGGTCGCCGCCAGCGCGGTCGTGCTCATCGTCGGCGTTCCCCTGGTCGCCTCCGCGACGCCAGGGCCGACCGCTTCGACCACCCCGGCCGTCCCCGCCCCGCCGACGCCGGCGTCCGACTCCGCGGCGCTGACCGACCGCGCGCGGCACGGGCGCGTCATCCCTCCCGCGATCGACGACATCGAGCAGGTCTGCGTCCTCCTGATGTCGTGCCCGGATCTGCCCATTCCTCCGTCGATGGTCCCGACCGACTTCGCGTCGTGCGTGCGTGGGCTCGCCGGCCAGCTCTCGTCCCCCGCGGGCGTCTCGTCCTCGCTGCTCATCCGCGAGTGCGGCCTCCGCGCGAACTCCTGCGCCGAGCTCCGAACGTGTGCCCTCCGAGGAGCGAACAGGACCGCCTGCGCCGGGCGCGGAAAGGACAGCGCCGTCGGCTACTGCGACATCGACGGGCGGGCGCTCTCCTGTCTTCACGAGAAGATCGCCGGCGTCCGCGACTGCCCGCGCGGCGGAGAGCAGTGCTCGGTGCGAGAGGGTCAGGCTGCTTGCTCCCTCGGCCCCTGCCCGAAGGAGATCGCGGAGGGTGCGCCTCCGGTGTGCTCGGCGTCCGGGACGCGAATCCTGCAGTGCGAGCACGGCGTCCTCAACAGCCTCGACTGCGACGCGTTCGGGCTCATCTGCTCGACCAGCCCGGGCGCGGCCGGGGGGCCGCCCGCCGCCAAGTGCGCGCCACCCACGACTCCCTGCACGGGGACCGCGACGCGCTGCGACGCCGACGTGGCGGTGAGCTGTTACAACGGGCACGAGGTCAGGGTGGAGTGCGGCGCCGCCGGCATGACGTGCGCGACCACCGAAGCCGCGAACAGGACCGTCGGCGCCTGCGTCCCCGCCGCCCCTACCGGGGCCGCGTGCGACGCAGCGGCGCCCGCGCGCTGCGACGGCGGGTCGATCAAGTACTGCGCCGCGGGGACGCCGCGGAGCTTCCTGTGCAAGACGCTCGGGTTCAACCGGTGCGTGGGCGGGGCGAGCGGCGCCCATTGCGGCTGAGCGAGCTCGGCGCGACGCGCGCGTGGTAGCGTCGCGCGCGTGAGGTCCCGCGAACGGCTCGTGATGACGGCGGCCGCGCTGGCGTGCATCGCCTCGTGCGGCAAGGAGCCGCCGCCCGGACCGAGCCACGCCCCTCCCGCGACCTCCCCGGTTCCGCCTCCCGACGGGCTCGTCGCCGAGGTCTCGGCGCGGGGACCCGACGCGCTCTGGGGCCGGCTTCAGCAAGGCGTCGCGGGCCCGCTCGAGCGCCTGCCCCAGACCGTGGCGGGGGCGCTGGCGACCACCGCCAAGCTCGACCTCTCCATCGCAGGGGAGGTCGATGGCGCGGCCGCGGCGTACGGCGTCGTCGCGTCGTCGGGCGCGTCGCTCGGCTGGGTCGCCGCGCTCGGCCTGCGAGACTTCGACCACGCGCGCGCGACCCTGCTGGAGGGGAAGAGCCCGCGCTTCGCGGGCGACGACGCCGGGAGCGGGGTCGTCGCGCTCTCGCCGAACGGCTCGCGCGACGGCGGCGAGCCGGGCTTCGTCCTCGCCCTCTCACCGCTCGGCTACCTCCTCTTCGCCAGCTCGCGCGCCGACCTCGCGGCGCTCGCCCCTTACGCGACTCGCACGTTACCCTCCCGGCGGAAGAGCCCGCACGGGGTCACCGCGACGATCACCCACGGCGCGCTCGCGGGGCCGATCCACGACCGACTCGAGGCCAGCCTCGCCGCGCTCCGGGCGGAGGCCACGCGCCTCGACGCGTCGCTCCGCGCCGAGCACGGCGGCAAGGCGCCTGACCTCGGCGATCCGACCGTCGTCATCCAGGCGCTCGACGAGCTCGCCCACGAGAAGCTCGCGACGCTCGCCGACCTCGCCCGCGTCGACGTCACGCTCGACGCCGCCGACGCGGACCTCGACGTCGAGCTCGTCGCCGTCCCGGGCGCGGGCCCGTCCAAGGCAGCCTTCGCCGGGCTCGTGACCGGGGACGCGACGCCCCTCCTCACACTGTCGTCGGACACGGACGCGGCCATCCTCCTCCGCGACGACGCCGAGTCCCTGCGGGATTGGGCGGCGCGGACGGAGCAGCGCGCCGCCGCGATCTTCAAGCCGGCGCTCTCCGAGAAGGACGTGAAGACGATGCACGCCGCGCTGGGCGCCTGGGCGGAGGCGCGTGGCGCGTGGCTCACCGCGAGCCTCGAGCTCGAGGGCGCACCCGCGCTGACGCTCCGGACTCCCGCGTCGGACCCGGAGCGCGCGACGAAGGCGTTCGGCGGCCTCGTCGACCTCACGAAGATTCCGCTCTTTCGGACCATGCTCGAGACGCGCCTCTCCGTCACGGGGTCGTCGACGGCCACGGCGGAGGTCGCCGGGTCGGGCGCGACGTCGATCACGACGTTCAAGATGGACGACTCGCACGACCACGCCCGCCACCGCCAGACCGATGGACATGGCGCCGCCGAGCTCGCCGTGGCCTGGGCCGCCACAGGTCAGCTCCTGCACGCGGCCGCGGCGACCAGCTCGGCGCGGGCGCTCCGCGCGAGCAAGGACCCGACCAGCCTCCTCGGGCGCGACATGCTGCTCGCCGGCAAGCTCGGGACCCTGCGCGACCGTGCGGCGTTCGTCTTCGCGGCGCGACGCGGCGCGGAGGAGGGCGCCCGAAAGGCGAGCGTCGTGGTCGCGCTCGGTCGAGAGCGCGAGAGCGGATGGGGCATGCTCGAGATCGACGATGAGCTCGTGCGCGAGGCCCTCACGCGCGGGCTCGAGCCGTGATGCGCCGCGACGCCGCGGCGGTGGGCATCGGCCACGAGATCGGCTAATCGGCTGACGACATGCCGCGGCCTGGATGCGAAGAGGTCGTTCTCCTCACGGGCTTTCCGTCCTTCCAGGCGCGACGCCTCCTCGAGGAGCTCGTCCGTCCCGACCGGGGCGACCGCGGCAGCAGCTTCGTGCACGCGGTGGTTCAGGCGAAGTTCCTGGACCGCGCCCGCGACGACCTCGAGGCCCTACCGCTCGAGCAGCGGGCGCGAGTGAACCTGATCGAAGGGGACGCCGCGGCGATGGATCTCGGCCTCTCGGGGCGAGAGCTCCGCGCGCTCTCCTCGGAGGTCGACCGGATCCACCACGCCGCTCACGTGTCCTACCTCGGCGTCGACCGGAAGACCGCCGAACACGTGAACGTGAACGGCGTCCGTGAGGTCCTCGAGTTCGCGCGCATGTGCCCGCGCCTCAAGTGCCTCGTCGCGCACTCGACCGCGCACGTCGCGGGGGACCGCGCCGGGCGCGTGCTCGAGGCCGAGCTGAAGGCAGGGCAGGCGTTCCGGAACGTCGTCGAGGAGACCCGAGCCAGGGGCGAGCGGATGCTCCACGCGGCGATGGACCGTCTGCCGATCGCCGTCCTTCGGCCCGCGATCGTGGTCGGCGACTCGACGACGGGCGAGATCGACCGCTTCGACGGTCCGTACTTGCTCTTCGCGCTGATCTTGAACGCACCTCCGGACCTCGCCATCCCCATCCCCGGCCAGGCAGACGCCCCGCTCCCCCTCGTGCCGGTCGACTTCGTCGCGCGCGCCGCCTGTCACATCGGGCGCGACCCGCGCGCCCCCGGCCGCACCTTCCACCTCGTCGACCCGACGCCGCTCGCGGCCCGGAGAGTCTTCGAGCTGGTCGCGCGCGCGGGCGGACGCAAGTCTCCGCGCGGCTTCATTCCCTCGAACTTCGCCCGCGCCGTGCTGAGCGCGCCGGGGCTCGAGCGCTTCGCCACGAGCCCACGCGGCCTCCTCGAGACGCTGGGGACCGACGTCTCGTTCGACGCCGCGAATACCAACGAGCTCCTGCGGGACACCGACATCCGGTGCCCGCCCCTCGAATCCTACATCGGCCGGCTCGTCGAATACGTGCAGCTCCGCCTCCGGGAGCGGCGTGCGAAGCACGAGGCCGACGTTCACGACCCGCTCGGCTGAGGGATGACGGCCCTGCCGCCACGCTTCGTCGGTCTCGGACCCGGGATGGTCACCCGGAGCCTCCTCGTCCGTGCCGAGGACGTGGTGTTCGTGAAAGGGATCGTGGAAGCGTCCGAGGGGGTGGCGCAGGTGTTCGCGGTGACCGGCGGCGACCTGACGCTCGCGGCGCCTGCCGACCGCGAAGCCGAGCTGGTGGCGCTGGTGAGCGAGCTGGCGGCGGCCGTCCTGGGCCACGTGGGCACCTGAGGACCGAGGATCAGCGAGGCTCCCGGGAGGCGCTCGTCAGGGCGGCTTCGAGGTCGCCGGGGAGCGGAGCCTCCACCGTGATCCGCCGCCCCGAAGACGGGTGGACCACCTCGAGGCGGGCAGAGTGCAGGAAGGTGCGGTCGAGCCCGTGCCGTTCGGCGAAGAATCGATTCGTCGGCGCGTGCCCGTAGCGCGCGTCCCCGAGCACCGGGTGGCCGATCGAAGCGAGGTGACGTCGGATCTGGTGCGTTCGACCCTCGCGCGGCGTCACGCGCAGGACCGAGTGCGCTCCGAGCTCCGCCGTCCGCGCGAAGGTCGTGTGGGCGTCGCGGCGCTTGCCCTCCACGACGAGTGGCCGGTCGACGACGCCGGCCTCGGGGGCCCTCCCTCGTACGGCCGTGACGTAGGTCTTTTCTCCGCTGTCACGAAGGGCGGTCGACCATGCGCCGGCGGGCGCAGCGTGCTTCGCGAACACGATGACGCCGCTCGTACCGACGTCGAGTCGCTGCACGGCGACAGCGCCCGGGGCGAGGCGCCGCACGCGTTTGAGGAGGGAGCCGTCGTGTTCCCCCTGCGGCGTAGTCGGCTCGAACGGCGGCTTGTCGACGATGACGATCTCGTCGTCCTCGAAGAGGACGACCGGTGACGGCGAGGCTGCGCGGCGGAGCACCGCGACGGTCTCGACCTCCTCGGTCAGCGGGATCATGTCGAACGGCACCAGCAGCCGGGTCGCGAAGCCGAGCCGCGCCAGGTGGTCGACGTCGCGTGCCAGGGTCTCCGGATGGCAGGAGACGTAGACGATCACGCGGAGCTGCAGCTTCGCGAGGCGAGCGCGCACCTGCGGGTCGAGGCCCCGACGCGGTGGGTTGACGACGGCGGCGTCGTACCGGGAGCCACGCTCCGCCAGAGCGCGGAGGCCGTCCGCGACGTCGGCGCGCTCGGCGACCAGGCGGTGACCGGCGGCCTTCGCGCTCTCCAGGGCCTGCTGGACCGCGGGCGCGAACGACTCGATCATGTGCACCTCCGCGCCGCGCGCGGCGAGCCCGAGGGCAATGGCCCCGGAGCCGCCGTACAGATCGAGCACGCGGGGAGCCGACGCGGCGTCGGCGAAGACCGCGGCGGCGATCTCCGCGTGGACTCGCGCAGCCTGACCTCGATGCGCCTGGACGAAAGAGCCGAACGTGGCGCGGTGGAGCACGCCGCCGATGGCGTCGTCCGCGGAGCTCTGACCGGCCAACCCGAGCGTCTCGGCGCCGAGCACCTGGGGGCTCTCGCCGTCGTGGAAGTTCACGGCGACCCCCCGCACCTCGGGCACGGCCCGGGAGAGAGCGGACGCGGCCTCGCGGAGCCGCTCGAGACGGACCCTCGCGCCTCGGACGACGACGAGCGTGACGAGCGCGCCGGCCGAGCCCCCCTCGTGAGACACCACCTCGCGGAGATCGACGGCGACGAGCCCTCCGTCACCGCTGCCCCCGCCGCGCGGGGCGAGCGGGCCGTTCTCGACTTCGTCCCTCGCGATCATGGCGCGAAGGAACCCCGCGACACGCGCGAGTACGGGTGCGAGGACGATGCACTCGGGGGTGTCGACGACCGCGTGAGCCCCGGCCGCGGCAAAGAGCCCCAGGCGCCCCCCCGGCGCGACCATCAGCTTGGCCCGCGTTCGATAACCACTGCGCGGGTTTGCGCCTCTGACCGCTTCGACGCTCACCGCGGCGAGCGCCGGGTACCTCTGCACGCTCTGGCGAACCCGCTGCTCCTTTTGCGCCAGCTGCTCTTCGTAGCCAAGCCGGATGAGCGGGCACCCGCCGCACGTGTCCGCGTGGACACACGCGAGCGTCGGGGTCACTGGTCGGTCACGACGCCGATCCAGACGTTGTGGATCGTGCCGAGCGAGCTCTCGACGTAGAACGGGTGAGCCATGAGGCCGTCGTTGCTGAGGTTCGTGACCGTGAAGTCGAGCTTGTAGCCGTTGGACCCCATCACCGTCGCGGGGGTGAAGACGAGGTCCGCGGCGTTTCCGTTGTAAGGGCTGTAAGCCTCCACCGACCAGTCCTGGCCAGCCGTGCTCATGTCGCTGAAGAGGTCGACCTCCACTCGGGTAGGCACGTTGGGAGGTGCCACGAGGCCGAGGGTCTGGAAGGGCTCTCCGTCGACGTCGACCACCACCGTGCTCAGCTTCGGGACGGCGTTGAAGTAGAACGGCTCCTCGCTCGTCGGCAGCGCGGGCTGGCAAGGGTCGTGGCCCGCGGCCGCGTTCGCGTTCGACCAGATCCGCTGGACCGTGTACCGCGACAGCGCCGCCTCGGGCGGGTTGAAGTAGGGGGTGGACGAGACCTGGCAGAGGTCGCCGACCTCACCGATCCCGCCGCTCGGTCCGACGAGGACGATGGACCAGTAGATGTGATCGATGTCGACGTTGATGTACGCGGGGGACGACCTCGGCAGCGGATCGGTCGACGCCTCGGCGAGCTCGTGGCTGAGCGCGCCGGTGACGATGTCGAAACCGGTGAGACCGTTGAAGGAGGTGCAGCGAGGGATGACCGCGTAGATGATGGAGCTGCCGTTGGGCCCGTAGGTCGTGTTGGTGTGATAGCCGCCGTAGCTGACGCAGCTCGACTGCGACCCGTAGGTCACGTTGGTGCCCGACGGCGCGAAGATGATGTAGATGGCCTGCGAAGGCGGGGTCGCGGTCGGGTCGAGCGCCTCGCTGAGGGGCGCGTTCGCGTCGAGGGACACGGCCTTGTGGGCGTCCGCAGGGTGACCTGCATCATGCCCGCCGTTGCCCCCATCGGGGCGCCCACCATCGGTCCGGCCGCCGTCCGGATGGCCGCCGTCGGCGTGCCCGCCATCGGCGCGACCCCCCTCGGCATGACCGCCGTCGCCTTGACCGCCGGCGTCGGATCGTCCTGCGTCCGGGGGCGATAGCGCGAGAAAGCGTGGGTCGCTCCCGATCCTGTTCTGCAACCAGACCTGGAGCTGCGTGTCGTCGAGGATGGCCGGCAGGGTCTCGTCGAGCACGATGGCGGGCGCGGACGTCCCGGCGCCGACGCCGTACTCCGACACCGCCCCCTTCCAGTAGTCGCTCCCCCCAATCGCGCTCACGAAACCAGGGATCTCGGCCGCATACTCGTCGCCGGCGAAGATGATGGGGACGAACACCGGGTTCGTCAGGACCGGCCCCCCGTAATCCTGAATCTGAGGCGCGGGCGGCACGAACGCCGGATACGTGGTGGCCTCGGCATCCGTCGGAGGGGGCGGCCCGGCGACGTCGGGCAGGCCCATGCTCGCGTCGCGAGGCATCGAGCCGTCGGGCGACTTCGCCCCGGTGTCGTGGCCGGCATCGGCCGGGAACGCGTAGGCGGAATCGCGAGGGGGGAGCGTGAACGTGAACGCGCTATCTTTTCCCTTGCCGCCGTCGTTGGAAGCGCCCCCGCCGCCGCCGCTGCAGGCGAGCACCGCGGTGGAGAGTGCGGCGAGCGCCAGGCGCGACGAACGACGAAGAAAATGCATGAAGGCTCCTCTGCGAGCGGCGACGGCGTCCGCGCCTCTGGCGAAATCTGACTCTTCGTCAAGCCGCCCGCGGGCGCAAGTGCTCCCAACCGAAACCGGCCACCCGGCGGCGCCGTACCCGGTTGAATGACCCTCTCGGTCGCGACCGCCGACGTCCTGCCGGGCGCGAGCCTCTCTTTACTCTGGCCGCGTGCTAGAAGCCGCCTGGTGGCCGCGGTCGCCCCCTCGCCTGCCGACGTCGCGATGGCCCGTTACGCCGGCGGCGACGACGCCGCCTTCGCGGACGTCTACGATCTCCTCGCGCCACGCCTGCTGCGATATCTCATCCGCCAGACCCGCAACGAGGCGCAAGCCGAAGACCTGGTGCAGAAGACGCTCCTGCGCATGCACCGCGCACGGGGCAGGTTCTTGCCGGGTGCCGCCGTGCTGCCGTGGGCCATGGCCATCGCACGTCGGCTGCTCATCGACGATCTGCGCAGCCGGAAGGAGGAGCGGCAAGCCCGCTCGCTCGACGACGAGCCGCACGTCGACCCGCCAGACCGGGGGCCGAGCGCGGCAGACCTGGTCGCCGCGAGCGAGCTGGCGGGCCGCATCGAGCGCGAGCTGGCCAGGCTTCCGACGGCCCAGCGCGAAGCGTTCGAGCTGGTCAAGCGGGAGGAGCTCTCGCTCGCCGAGGCGGCGGCAGTCCTCGGCACGACCGTGACGGCCGTCAAGCTGAGGGCTCACCGGGCCTACCAGGCGCTCCGACTGGCGCTCGGCGACCTCGCCGAAGGCGCGACCGACAGAGGCCCGCTCGAAAGCGGGGGCGAGTCGTGAGTACGCCGCAGGAGAGAAAGGCACGCGTCCTCGACGCCGTCCGCCGCGTCCCGTCACCGACACGCCGGGAGGTCCGACGAGGCGACCTCGGCATCCTCCTGGCCGCGGTCGTCGCGTCGCTCGTCGTGTTCGCCGCCGTCGGCGGGATCCGCGTCGGGTCGCGTCCGCTTCCGCTCATCGTCGGCTCCGGAGCCGCCTGGGGAGCCATCGCAGCCGCCGTGACCGCGCTCGCGCTGTTTCGCGGCCACTCGATGCTGGGGGCACCGCGAGCCTGGCTCCTCGGCGGCGCGCTGGCCATCGCGCCGCTGCTCGCCCTCACCTGGGCTTGCCTTCCTGTCCCCAGCGGCGACGCCGCGACGCCCCACGCGTTCGGGCCCGACGCCGTCTGCTTCGCGGTGACCATCGCCCTCGCCGCTGGCCCGCTGTACGCGCTGGTGAGGGCCCGCTCGGAGGGGGACCCCGTCCGCCCGGTGTGGACGGGGGCGGCGCTCGGCGCGGCCTCCGGGGCGTGGGGCGCCGTGCTGATCGACCTGCATTGCGACCGCGTCGACGTCGCGCACGTCCTCCTCGGGCACGTCGCGCCGGTCCTCCTCCTGACGGCGGTCGGCGCGGTCTGGGCGCGGGCGGCCCTCACGGTCCGCGACACGTAGAGGGATCGAGCGGTTCAGCGCGAGACGATCGCGCTCGCAGCCTCTTCGGCCTGGCGGACGCAGTCGGGCAAGCCCACGCCGTCGTACCCGCTCGCGACCAGATGAAGCCCCGGCGTCTCGGCGAGGATCGCGCGCGCCTTCTGCATGCGCCCGGGGTGCCCGACCAGCGGCTGCGGGCTCGCGCGACGAAAGCGGAAGACGCGCGTCATCGACGGCGCCGCCTCGACGTGCATCGCGCGCCCGAGCTCGGTGCGGGCAAGGGACACGAGCTCGTCGTCTTCCCTGTCGAGCAGGTCCTCGTGCCCCTTGCCCCCGAGGAAGACCCTGATGAGCACGGTCCCCTCCGGAGCGCGGTGGGCCCACTTGCTCGTGACCCATGTCGCGGCGAGCGCCGGGCGGCCGAGGACACGCGGGACGATGTAGCCCGTCGCGTCGAGGGGTCCGGGGACGTCGCCGCGCGCAAAAGCCAGCATCACGACGCCGGTCGACACGTACGGCATCGCCGAGAGGAGCTGCGTGAGAGGCTCTCCGAACGGACGGAGCGCCAGGGCCGCCACGTGCGCGGGCACCGCCATCACGACGTCGTCCGCGTGGACGGCATCGCCCCCGTCGAGCTCGAGGGCAAAGCGGCCCCGCGCGTCGCCGGCGGGGAGCGGGGCCACGCGGACGACCGTCACGCCCTTCCGGATGCGCGCGGCGCCGATCGCGGACTCCAGCTTGTCGACCAGCCCTCCCAGGCCGCCGACGAGAGACGTGAACATGCTCGGCTTCTGCTTCCCGCCGCCCCCGGAGACCAGCGTCCGCTTCATCGCGCGGATGAGCGAACCGTGCTGCTGCTCCATCTCGACGAACTGGGGCAGCGTGGCGCGCATCGAGAGCTGCCCGGCGTCCCCGCCGTAGATGCCCCCGAGGAGCGGCGCGACGAGGCGCTCGGCGACCTCCGGGCCGAGGCGACGCCGGATGAACGCGTCGATCGACTCGTCGTCGTCTCCGGCGTTTCCGCCGTCGGCGCCGCCGCGCGCGCGCCGCGGGACGAACGGCTCGAGCGCCATCCGGGCCTTGGCCTTGAGCGAGAAGAGCGGCGTGCGGAGGATGGGGAGGATGCTCGTGGGGACCCCGAGCACGAAGCCCTCCGGCAGGGGGTGGAGCTCGTCGCCCCACGCGATGAGCGAGCGCCGGTTCTCCGGGACGGTGCCGATGAGGTCACCGCCGAGGCCGAGCGACTTCGCCAGGGTCGTCGCGTGGGGCTTGTTCGCGACCCAGGAGTCGGGCCCACCGTCGAGCACGAGGCCGTCCTCGCGCACGGTGACGATGTTGCCCCCCACGCGCGGCGCTCGCTCGAGGAGGGTGAGCTCGGCCGCCGCGTCCTTCGCGAGGACGGCGTGGGCGGTCGCGAGGCCGCTGATGCCGCCACCGACGATGATGACCCGCTTCACGCCGGCGCCCCTCCGGCGATGAACGGCGCGGCGACCGCCGCGACCGCCGCGACGAGCGCGTCCGACGCGTTCAGCGACGCGGTTCGCGAGTACGACATGCCGCGCGCCTCTGCCCAGCCTCGCGCCTCGATGTCTAGGTCGTAGAGCACCTCGACGTGGTCGGCGAGGAAGCCTATGGGCGCGAAGACCACGTGCTTCACCCCCTCGGACGCGAGCCGCTCGATCGTCGTCGCGACATCAGGGCCGAGCCACTCCCCTCCCCCCATTCCCTGGCTCTGGAAGACGACCTCACTCCGCGGCATGCCCGCCCCGAGCGCCGTCGCCACCGCCCCTGCGCTCGCGCGCACTTCGTGCTCGTACGGATCCCCGCCCCGGATGACCGCGACCGGCAGGCTGTGCGCGGTGAAGAGCACGCACGTCGCAGGACGGACGGACTCCGGCAGCGGCGTGAGCGCGCCGTGGAGCGAAGCGGCGAAGGCCTGCGTGAGCTTCGGCTCCCTTCCCCAGTTCCCGGGCCCGACGACGTCCATCGGCGCCGCGCCGGCGTCGCTGCGCGCGCGGGCCGCGCGTCGGACCGCCTCCACATAGATGGGCGCCGAGTGCTGCGCGAGTGGCAGGACGACGACGCGGTCGACGCCGTCGGCCGCGAGATCGGCCAGCGCGACCTCCGGGAGCGGCGTCCAGAGTCGCGCAGCGTATGCCGCCGGTAGCGCGAAGAGCTCGCCGAGCTTGCGCGTGACCTCCCGGCAGATCTCGGTCAGCGGAGAGCTGCCGCCGATCGCCTCGTAGCGCCTTCGCACCTCGGCGACGAGCGCCGGTGGTGCAGGATGCCCGCGGCGAATCATCGCGAGGAACGCCGGGAGGTCGTCGAGGTCGTCGACGGTGCCGTGACCGATGGTCAGGATCGCGGTCTTCGCGGCCATCGCTTCAACCTGGCGTGGCGCCCCGAGCCGGCCTGTGCCCGTGCACGAAGTCGACGAGCGCCTGCACCGTCTCGACGGGCGTCTCGGGGAGGATCCCGTGCCCGAGGTTGAAGATGTGACCCGGACGACCGCCCGCGGCGTCGAGGACGCGGGCAGCGTGCGCCTCAGCGACGGCGCGCGGCGCGAAGAGGACCGTGGGGTCGAGGTTCCCCTGGACGGCGCGATCGTATCCGACGCGGGCCCAACCCTCGTCGAGGGGCGTGCGCCAGTCGAGGCCGATGACGTCGCCACCCGCCTTCGCCTGCAGCTCGAGGAGCGCGTGGGTGCCCGTCCCGAAGTGGATGACCGGCACGCCGGCGCCGGCAAGCCCGGAGAGCACGTGGGCGACGTGGGGCAGGACGTAGTCTTCGTAGTCTTCGCGCGAGAGCTGGCCCACCCACGAATCGAAGAGCTGCAGGCAGTCGGCGCCCGCCGCGACCTGAGCGAGGAGGTAACGGCGCACGACCTCCGCGAGCTTGCCCATGAGCAGGTGCCAGGTCTCGGGCTCGGTGTACATGAGCCGCTTCGTCTTGACGAAGTGCGCGCTCTTGCCCCCCTCGATGAGGTAGCTCGCGAGCGTGAACGGCGCGCCGGCGAAGCCGATGAGCGGCACCTTCCCCGCGAGCTCCCGCTTGATGAGCCGGAGCGACGCGAGCACGTATCCGAGCCCGTCGTCGGCGTCGATGACGCGGAGCGCCTCGACCTGGGCGCGCGAGGCGATGGGCGTGTGCACCACGGGGCCCTCCCCCTTCGCGAACTCGAACGGTGCCCCCATCGGCTCGAGCGGCAAGAGGATGTCGGCGAAGAGGATGGCGGCGTCGACGCCGAGGCGCATCGGCTGCAGGGTGACGGCGAGTGACAGCTCCGGGTTCTTGCAGAGCTCGAGCATGGAGTAGCGCTCCCGGAGCGCCCGGTACTCCGGCATGTAGCGCCCGGCCTGGCGCATGAACCAGACCGGCGTGCAGTCGGTCGGCTGCCGCCGACAGGCGAGCAGGAAGCGATTCGAACGGTCGGACTGCATGCGCGGAGCGTAGTGCACCGCCGCTCGGTTGACATCAATCGTCACGGCGACGGCGAGACTTCGGACGCGGCGCGAGCCTGGGGGGGCGCGGCGCCCGTGCCGTCACGCCGAGCCGACGGTGGCGGAGGGGACGGCCTTGCCTGCCGCGCGACCCGATGGCGACCGGCTCAGCACGAACCCGACGAGCGCGGCGAGCGCGGCGACCCACGCCCACACCGAGAGCGCGCCGTGG
>Ga0181534_10001671_pt1 | contig 14283 bp, 12 predicted proteins | sample PEATcosm2014_Bin_37_FD_119758 | JGI IMG/M metagenome (GOLD analysis project Ga0181534, IMG submission 119758) | Peatland microbial communities from MTU Mesocosm Facility, Houghton, MI, USA - PEATcosm2014_Bin17_10_metaG | ecosystem: Environmental > Terrestrial > Soil > Wetlands > Peat | place... | reverse complement strand
CGTTGCCGATCAGCGTGGCGTCGCGCACCGGGGCAGTGATTTTGCCGTCTTCGATGAGGTAGGCCTCGGAGGCCGAAAAGACGAATTTGCCGTTGGTGATGTCCACCTGCCCGCCGCCGAAGTTGACCGCGTAGAGTCCGCGTTTGACGGAGCGGAGGATCTCGCCGGGGTCGTCTTCGCCGGCCAGCATATAAGTATTGGTCATGCGCGGCATCGGGATGCACTGGTAGCTCTCGCGGCGGCCCGAGCCGGTGTTGGCCGCGCCGGTCAGTCGTGCAGACAGCTTGTCGGTCAGGTAGCCTCTCAAGATGCCGTTCTCAATCAAGACAGTCTCCTGCGTGGCCGAGCCTTCGTCATCGACGTTGAGTGATCCTCTGCGTCCGGCAATCGTCCCGTTGTCAACAACAGTGACTTTGGGGCTGGCGACGGATTGGCCGATGAGTCCTGAAAAGGCCGAGGTTTTCTTGCGGTTGAAGTCGGCTTCGAGTCCGTGGCCGACTGCTTCGTGCAGCAGGATTCCCGGCCAGCCGGGACCGAGAACGACTTGCATTTCGCCTGCCGGGGCGGGCACCGCTCCAAGCTGTAGGATGGCTCCACGCGCGGCTTCGTGGGCCAAGCCCTCTGGGCTTTTGGAGCCGGCAAATTGGTCGAGTCCGGCGCGACCCCCGCCGCCTGCCGAGCCTTTGGTGGTGTTGGCCTCGTCTTTGGCGATGACAAATACATTCAGCCGGCAAAGCGGCTGGGTGTCGCTGGCGAATGCGCCGTCAGACGCGGCAATCAGAATGCGGCGCAACTCCTCAGAGTAGCTGGCGCGGACCTGCACGATGCGCGGATCGAAGGCGCGCGCGGCGCGGTCGGCTCTCAGAATGAGTTCCAGCCGCGCGGCCAGGTCCAGATCGAATCCGCCCAACGGCACCGGATAGAGGTCGGCAACCGGCGTCTCCAGAAATCCCTGCACGGGCTGCTTGGCCGGGCCGGAGGCGATGAGCGCGGCGGTGCGGGCAGCGTGGAGCAGGCGCTCTGGGCTGAGATTGTCAGTATAGGCGTAGCCGGTGCGCTCGCCGGAGAGAACACGGATGCCGCAGCCCGCGCTGGTGCCTTGCGAAGCGGATTTGACGATCTGCTCATCGACGCCCAGCGCCGTCGCCGTAACCGACTCAAAGTACAGGTCTGCGTAGTCGCCGCCTGCGCTGAGGGCCTCGCCCAGGCAGCGCTCCAAAAGTCGCTCTGTGATGCCAAACTTCTCAAAAAAATAACGATTGTGGCTATCGTTGGAATGGTTGCCGGGAACGGTACCGGTATTGCTGCGCAGGGAAGCGTCTTGTGTGCTCATCGTACCTCCCAGTTTACGCCCGCCGGAGCACATCCGGTGCGGCAAACGCTCGCAGCAGAGGTTTGAGCTTTCCCAGGTCGCCAACGACGAAGGACATGGGAGACCCAGCTGGTAGAGCGGCCGGTTCCTATTTTGATTCTGCGCCGTTCGTTCTCTTTCGCGTCATTCTCCATCATGCTAATATTCGGTTCATGAAAAAGATTCTTGCCCTTGCCCTGTTGTTGATGGTCTTTTCCAGTCCGGCGTTCGCTGCCGGCAGGCACCATCATCACCACTACAACCATCACCACCACCACAGCGCCTAAAACGGACCCCGGTCCCAATGCTGTACGGCTGCCGGGCAAATACGTGAAGTGTGCGATTCCATCGCCGCAAGCCGGCATGGTAAGGTTCGTGAGATGACAGATTTGGACGATCTCCGCTACCCGATTGGCCGCTTCAGCCCGCCTGCCAGCAGCATGGCCGGGATTCGCATGGCAAATATACAAACGCTGCGCCTCTTGCCGGAGCGGTTGCAGGCAGCGGTTAAAGACCTAGACGATCATCAGCTAGACACGCCCTATCGGGAAGAGGGTTGGACGGTTCGGCAGGTGGTGCATCACGTGGCTGACAGCCACGCCAACGCCTATATCCGCTTCAAACTTGCGCTCACTGAAGAGTGGCCAACGATCAAACCGTATGACGAAGCTGCCTGGGCCACGCTGCACGATAGCTTGTGGCTGCCCATCGATGGCTCACTGGCGCTGATTACCGCGCTGCATGGCCGCTGGGTGGCGTTGCTCGATTCCCTCTCGGACGATGACTTTCATCGAGGCTACAATCATCCCGAATCAGGCCATGTGAACCTGGCCAGAGCGCTCTCGCTCTATGACTGGCACTCGCGCCACCATACGGCGCACATCACCCGTCTGCGCTCTGCAAAGGGCTGGTAAGAGGCCGATGGCCGCCGGCGCGGAAGCCGCTTCCCCCGCCGCCTTGGCCAAATCTATTGAAGAGTATCTGGCTAGCCATCCGGCTGCGGCGCTGCTTGAGGATGGCCGCGTTCTTTTTGACATGCGCTTGGCTCGGTACTCGGTCACTGAGTCGCATGGCCGCTGCCTGCTGCAACTGTGGAGCGAGGAGCGCAACCTGGTCCGCACTGTCTCCGAGGTCAAGGAGCGGACGCAATGCCTGCGGCTAATGACTCGCCGCATGGGTGCTGCAAAACCTGTCGCCCTGGAGCTGGTGCCGACCAGTGACCGCCGCACTCCCACAGCCCGCGATGCAACCCGTCGCAATTATCAGCGACTGCTGGAGCGGGTGCTGACGCGCAGCTTCATGGGATCTAAGGTTGACGGCCTACGCTCGGCGATGGATCTGGAACACAGCTTTGGCCCGGCGTACGTGCGCGGACGGCTGCTGCATGGCACAGCGGCGGAGGCGGTGATCGGCGTAAGCCAGGCCGAGTCTGGCGCGATGGTGGACGGCATTTTGACGCTGGGCGTGCTGTGGCTCGACCATTGTAGGCAGAAGACGGACGGACGCCGCCACTTTGGCGGGTTGAAGGTGATTGTTCCTGCCGGGGCCTGGCGAACGACTGCGGAGCGAATGGCCTGGCTGAATCATGCCGCAGCTGATTTTCAACTTTTCACACTGGATGAGCGCAGCGAAGAGCTGACCGCGGTCGATTATCGCGATACCGGTAACCTGGAATCGCGGCTGATCCATGCCTTTGACCCGGCAACAGCGGTGGAGCGCTGCCGCGCGGGACTCGACAGGCTGTTGGCGCTGGTTCCTGCCAAGGCCAGAGAACGCATCGAGATTCGTCCGCGCTCGGCCACGGAAGTGGGCCTGCATTTGCATGGGCTGGAGTTTGCGCGGGTGCGGCACGGAGCTTCGGCCCACTCCTTTGCCTTGCAGGAGGAGGCCAGCTTTGGCGCCGGAGTAAGCGAAACGCCGCTGATAGCGGAGACCGAAGCTCTCTGCCGCGATCTCTTTGCCCGGCTCTTTCTCAGCCGCCATCCCGATGGAGCGCACACCGACCCGCTCTTCCGTTTGCAGCCAGAGCGCTGGCTGGAGGCGGAACTCCGGTCCGAAATAGCGCAACTGATGCCCGGCCTGCGCGACGACCTGCTCTATACACAGGTTCCGGCTCTCTCAAATGGAGACCGCAGCCTGCTGGACCTGCTGACTCTCGACCGCGGCGGCCGCCTGACGGTTCTGGAGCTGAAAGCGGATGAGGACCTGCACCTGCCCCTTCAGGCTCTCGACTACTGGATTCGCGTCCGGGCGCTCAATGCGGATCGGCAAGCTATCAGCGGCGGCTCCAGGGCACTCTCCGCCTTCGAGCGGCAGGGATATTTTGCGGGAGCTGAGGTTTCGCCGCTGCCGCCGCGTCTGTTGCTGGCCGCGCCGGCGCTTCGCATCCATCCGGCCAACGAGCCGGTACTGCGCTATCTTTCACCAGAGGTCGACTGGGAGCTGATCGCCCTGAGTGAGCATTGGCGGCATGAGTTGAAGGTCGTCTTCCGCAAGCGCTGCAGCGACCACCTGCGCTGAGGCTGAGCGCCTGCGGCTTTTGGAAAATGAGCGGCGTTGCTGGGCGCGCCAGATCTCGATTCCGAGGCCTGGGCAGGCGTAATTCTCCACAACCTCGACGCAAACGATTCCCAAAAAGACAGTTCCCCCGCCAATATCACAGACTTACCCATGCACGTCCCGGCTAAACTACATTTGCGCACCTTTGGGCCGACCCTCTGCATCTACTGAGAAAAGAGATTTTTCACCCGCAACGATTTTTCCGCTTTGATTCGAAAGAGTTCCATGTCTCGATTGAATTCGCTTACCTCCACGGCACCGGCAGGCGCATTGACGCTGCCACTGGGTCTTGCGGCTCTATGCATCGGTTTTGCCGCCCTCGCGCCAGCCACTTGCTCCGCGCAATCCGCTTCCACATTCCAGGGCAGCGTTGTTCAGGGCGAGGCCACGGCGAAGCCGTTAGATCTCTCGCTCAACGAGGCGATTCAGCGCGGGCTGAAGAACAATCTCGGCATCATTCTGAGCAACACTCAGGCGGCGGGAGCCAGGGGCGACCGGCTCAGCCAGTTGCAAGCTCTGTTACCCGAGGTTGACGGCAGCATTAAGGAAACCGTGTCACAAATTGACCTGCCTGCCGAAGGCCTTCGCATCAAAGGCTTTCCCACAATCATCGGGCCGTTCGGATTCACCGATCTGCGCGCCTCGCTGAGTTGGCAGTTGATCAACGTCAACTCGCTGCGTAGCTATCTTGCCGCACGGCACAACTTTGCCGCCGCCGAGTTATCCGCTCAGGACGCGCGGGAGCTGGTTGTGCTCACCGTGGGCAACGCTTACCTGCTGGTGCTGGCTGACGAAACCCGTGTTGCCAGCGAAGAGGCGCAGGTTGCAACGGCAAAAATCTCGCTTGATCAGGCCATTGCCAACCACCAGGCTGGAACGGCGCCGCTGCTGGATGAACTCCGCGCCCGCGTCGACTACCAATCCCTTGAGCAGCAATTGATTGTTGCGCAGAATGCTTTGGCCAAGGACAAGCTGGCCCTGGCGCGCACCATCGGTTTACCTCTGGCCCAGAGCTTCAACCTGAGCGACAAAGCCCCCTACGCGGCCTTTGACAAGATGGATCTTGATGCGGCGCTGCGCGAAGCTCACGCCAACCGCAAAGATCTTGCCGCCCAGGCCGAGCAGACCAAAGCCGCCGAAGAGCAACGCAAGGCCGCAACAGCGGAGCGCCTGCCGACTCTCGCCTTCAACGGTGACTATGGCGATATCGGCGTGAACGTGAACAAGTCTCACGGCACAGGGGACGCAACCGGAACGCTGAGCGCGCCGTTGTTCAAGGAATTCGCGCTGCGCGGCCAAGCCCAACAGGCGCAGGCGCAGCTCAACAACCAGCAGGCTGAGTTGAGCGACAAAAGCGCTCAGGTAGACGCCGATGTGCGCGATGCCTTGCTAGACATTGCGTCTGCCCAGCAGCAGGTTGAAGTCGCCCGCTCCAGCGTCGAGCTTTCTAACGAGGCGCTGAGCGAGGCGCAACTACGCTACAAGAACGGCGTCAGCGATAACCTGGCCGTCAGCCAGGCCGAGCAGTCCGTCGCCCAGGCCAACGATCAATACGTCGCCAGCCTCTACCGGCACAATGTTGCCAAGCTGAGCCTGGCCCGCGCCCTCGGCGCCGAAGCACACTACAAAGATTTTCTGGGAGGAAAGTAATCGTGCCAGATCCTACACCGCCAACAACAGAACCGACACCTGTGATCGAGCCGCAGAACTCCCGGCGTAGAGGCATTGCTATAGTGGTTGTCCTCGTCCTTGCCCTCGTCGCGGGCGGGCTTTGGTGGCGCTCCACGTACAGCGAAGATACCGACGACGCGCAGATCAACGGCCACCTCATCCAGGTCAGCTCCCGCATCACCGGGCAGGTGCTCAAGGTTGACGTCGAGGAGAATCAGGTTGTCAACAAAGGCGACGTCATCGCCGAGCTGGACCCGCGCGACTACCAGGTCGCGGTCGAAAACGCCGAAGCCGCTCTGGCCAGCGCGCAGGCCAACGCCGCTGCCGCGCAGGTCTTCGTGCCCATCACCAGCGTCAACACCGGCAGCAATCTGAACTCGGCCAATGCCGATGTCAGTGGCGCATCCGCTGCTGTCTCTCAGGCCCAGCATCAGTTGGAGTCCGCACATGACCGCGTCGCTCAGGCCAAGGCCAACAACACCAAGGCACAGGCCGATCTGGAACGCTACAAGCCGCTGGTCGAGAAGGACGTGATTAGCAAGCAGCAATACGATGCAGCGGTTGCCGCGGCTGACGCAGCCAAAGCCGCTCTTTCGGACGCCAACGCCTCTGTTCGCGCCGCTGAAGACGGCGTCAAAGTCGCGCGCGACCGCGAAACCCAGGCCCAGGCCATGCAAAAATACGCGCAGACCGGCCCGCAGCAGGTTGCCGCGCAGACCGCCCGCGCCAAGCAGGCAGAAGCGCAGGTTGCGCAGGCCCAGGCCCAGCTCGACCAGGCCAAACTCAACCTCAGCTACACCAAAATCGTTGCTCCCGCGGCCGGCATCATTACCCGCAAGAGCGTCGAGATCAACCAGAACCTCGCCGTTGGCCAGAACCTGCTCACGCTGGTCTCGCTTGAAGATCTGTGGGTGACGGCGAACTTCAAAGAGACTCAGTTGAAGCACATGGCCGCAGGGCAGGCAGTCGAAATCGAAGTAGACGCAACCGGGAAGAAGTACCACGGCCACGTCACGCAAATCGGTGGCGCAACCGGCTCGGTGCTGTCGCTCTTTCCGCCGGAGAACGCCACCGGCAACTACGTCAAAGTCGTACAGCGGCTGCCCGTCCGCATCGACTTCGACGACTTGAAGAACGAAGACCCCAATCACGCGCTGCGACCGGGGCTGTCGGTTGAGCCGAAGGTGATGGTGAAGTAAGATGCACACGATTGCCGCGTCTTGTATCAGGGCATGACTGCCGCAAACGCAGAATAATGAACGCCGGGGCTTCTGCCCCGGCGGGAACCTAAGTCAACTAAAGTCTGCTCCCTCAACGACTCAACCCACTTGATCGAGCAAGCGTGCTTTCTTATAGTCATAATCCTGCTCAAACGAAATCGTCCCAAGCAGCCCCAATATTTCAATCTGTTTCATGCGGGTTAACTTTTCCTGCGATTCCGCTTTGCGCTGCTCGTCAATTTCCGAACCCTTTTGCATTGCCATATCCCCGTATTCATACAGTGCCACAGATTCGGGGCTGCACATGAGCGATGAACCAAAGTTGTGCTTTGCGTTCCCTCGATAACGCATAAATTCCCCTTCGCTATTCCCCGCGTTCAATTTCAGCGTACGCCCTGTAAGCTAGAAGCAAGAGGCCAAAAGCTGAAAGCTAATAGCTGATAGCTGAATTCCAGATGAAAGACTCCATCCACGTATCGAAAGAAAATTACCTCAAGGCTGTGCTTGAAGCCGAGGCCGAGGGCCATCAGGTCATCCCGGCGCTGCTCGCCCACTGGCTTGAGGTTTCCGCGCCCGCAGTCACCATGGCCCTCAAGCGCCTCAAGCGCGACGGCTACGTTGAGGTGGGCGCGGACGGCATCGTCCGCCTCACCGCGCAGGGCCGCGAAACCGCCTACCGCACCGCGCTGCGCCACCACCTTATTGAGCGCATGTTGAGCGAGATCTTCGGCATGGAATGGTACGAGATCCACGAAGAGGCCGAGCGGCTGGAGCACGCCGTCTCCCCGGCCTTCGAGGCCAAACTCCGCGAAAAGCTCGGTGAGGCCGGAGCCTGCCCCCACGGCAACTCCGTGCTACCCGAAAGCCCCGCCGAGCGCAAGCGACGCGGCGAGCTTCCTCTCTCCGAAGCCACTGAGGGGCATAGTTATACTGTCGCCAGCCTCCAGGAGCGCGACCCCAAGCTGTTGCTCTTCCTCCATCGCACCGGCATCGGACCGGGCCAAAGCCTGCGCGTTCTCAGTCAAAATTACGACCAAACTGTTTCGATTGAGCTACCTGCGGATGGATCCGTGCAGAATTCAATTCTGGGAAGGCCGGCAGCCGAAGCAGTCTGGCTTTGCCCAAAAGAAAAATGAATTAAAAATAACAATAATAGTTAACCTAGATTAACAACCTATGCCATACTCTACTAGAGAGGCCTCCAAGCCCCATCCCCAGTCCTATGGCCACTGAAATCTATCCCAAGCCCGCGCTCCCCCGGCCCGTCGCGGCTGAGCCTTCGCTCCCCGAGGTCTTTTCCAGCGTCCGCGTCTCCAGCTCGCCCTTTTACTGGCGGCGGCTGTTGGGCTTTCTCGGTCCCGGCTTCCTCATCTCCGTCGGCTATATGGACCCCGGCAACTGGGCCACCGACATTGCCGGGGGCGCACGCTACGGCTACACGCTGCTCTCCGTCATCATGCTCTCTAACCTGACGGCGATCCTGCTGCAAAGCCTCTCTCTCAAGCTCGGCGTGGCTACCGGGCGCGATCTGGCCCAGCTCTGCCACGAAAGCTACGGCCGCCGCATCAGCTTCTTCCTCTGGGTCGGCGCGGAGATTGCCATCGCCGCCTGCGATCTGGCCGAAGTCATCGGCTCAGCCATTGCCCTCAACCTGCTCTTCCACATTCCGCTCTTTTACGGCGTGCTCATCACCGGTCTCGACGTGCTGCTGATTCTGCTCCTCCAGCGCTGGGGATTCCGCTATATCGAAGCGCTGGTCATCGCGCTGATCGGCACGATTGTCGCGATGTTTGGTGTGCAGATTTTTCTCTCCCGCCCCGAATACTGGCCGGCGCTGAAGAACCTCATCGTCCCTTCGCCATCGATTATCACCAATCCCGAAATGCTCTACATCGCTATCGGAATCCTCGGCGCGACAGTGATGCCGCACAATCTTTACCTCCACTCCTCCATCGTGCAGAGCCGCAACTACGAGCGCACGCCCAAGGGCAAGCGCGAAGCCATCCGCATGGCCAATATCGATTCAGCTCTCGCGCTGACGATGGCGCTCTTTGTCAACGCTGCAATTCTTGTAGTCGCAGCGGCGGTCTTCTATCGCAGCGGCCATTATGAGGTCGCCGCTATTCAGGATGCTTACAAACTGCTCTCGCCGCTGCTCGGCGCGGCGGGCGCCAGCACCCTCTTCGCCGTCGCCCTCCTGGCCAGCGGCCAGAACTCGTCGATTACCGGGACGCTCGCCGGCCAGGTCGTCATGGAAGGCTTCATCAACCTGAAGGTCTCGCCGTGGCTGCGCCGGCTCATCACCCGTTCGCTGGCCATCATCCCTACCATCATCGTCGTAGCCGTCACCGGCGAACAGGGCACGGAAAAGCTGCTGATCCTAAGCCAGGTAATTTTATCGCTGCAACTCAGCTTCGCCGTAGTCCCGCTGGTGATCTTTACCAGCAGCCGTAAAATGATGGGCGAGTTCGCCAACGCGCCGTGGCTGAAGTCGCTGTCGTGGTTCGTCGCCGCGCTGATTGCCGGATTGAATGGATGGTTTCTCGTGCTGATGATGCGATGAGGTAGGAAACAGGGGTTCGACGGACGCAGGCCAGCACGTGAAGACCTAGCTCAATTCTTTTAACAGATCAACATCCAGCCACATGGTTTCAATGATTTACAACGGCATAAATAAACATTCCACATCAATTTGATTTCATATCGGTGTACAATAGATACGGGTGATGTCCACAAGGAAATTGACAGTGGTGACCTCCCTGGGTTTATAGTGTCCGATCGACAGGAAGGTAAGGCTTTGCCACGGTTATCCATCCCTGAACGCTACCGTGCCGGCGTGGTCGCGCTTGCGGCTTTGCCCGAGGAAATCTTCGTCAAGTTATCAGAAGCGCTGAAAGCGGCTACCTCCGCAGAAACGTCTAGGTCTCTCGCATCCCAAATTGGACCGTCTCTCCCTTCTGTCCCTATCGAGACCTTATCAAGCATAATCGCGGCTGTTTCTTCGATGCAGAGCGTCTATGGGCGCGCCCATGTCACCAGCATCGAGACATTTGTGTCGGACATTTGGGATGCGTTCACAGAAGATGTCCCCGATATTGCTAATGAGATCAAATCGGAAGCCTTAAAATCGAGACTATCCCAACTGGTTGATGGAAAGACCATCAATATTACGAGTTCAAAAATCAACGAATTAAAGCTCGAAGTTGAGAGGTACTTTTGCCGGGCGAGGATTCTGACCGACGTTAGAACGGCCTTTTCGGGCGACCTTACTGAAGCTCCTCATGGAATGACGATACTGCATAATTTGCAGATTGGTTATCATGACGATAGAGGGGAGCACAAGGAGTTTTACGTCGCTTTGGACAGCCATGACCTTTTGGTTCTCCGAGAGGCGATAGATCGGGCTGAGACAAAAAAGAAGACTCTTGAAGAAATGCTTGCTAGGGTGGATTGCAAGTTGTTTGAGTGAGGAATTATGCCTGAAACGAGTATGTGCCGCGGAATATATTCGCGTGATTGGACCAGACCGCCCAAGAGTCGCTCACAGATAGACTTTCGCACGCTTGAGCCAAGAAACATCCCGAGGGGCATAGACTTCCTCCTCACTCAAGAGTGTCGGAATGAGGCAAAATTCAAGCGTTTGGCAGAGGCGTGGCAGGCGGACACGGCAACTTATTCTTCGATGGCCCAAATTGCGATGCATCCGGCCTACCAAAATATCATCGGAATGGGAAAGGACGCACTTCCGTTTTTGCTTAAACAGCTTAAATCAGAAGGAGATGAACCGCATCATTGGTTCTGGGCGCTTGCGGCAATTACCGGCGAGAATCCCGTCCCGAAGCAGAGCCGTGGGAAAATAGTCGAAATGGCCAAAGCGTGGCTTGAATGGGGCAGACAAAGTGGCTATGTCAAATTGGGCTGATTGGCACCCTGACTTTACTCTAAGCACGGAGCCAAGCTTTAGTCGGGATTTCCCTATGCTCCATCCTGGCCACTGTGTTGGCGATGTTAGCAGTGCCACGAGAAGCTATAACTGCTTTGCGTGGGCCGCCCAAGATAACACGCGATGCTGGGTACCAGACCCATGGTTTCAATACTACTGGCCCGACAATGTTCCTCGCACCCCATCCATTCCGGCCTTTCTGCTAGCCTATGGCACATTAGGGTATGAGAAATGCGATAACGGTGATCTGGAATATAAAGTGGAAAAAATCGCGATATATTCCCTTCAGGGTGTGCCGACTCATGTTGCCCGCCAATTGCCAAATGGAAACTGGACGACGAAATTTGGAGGTTTTGAGGACGTTGAACATATTAATCTAGATTGCTTGACTGGCCCCAAGTACGGAGAGACATTAGACTTCATGAAGCGTTTGAGGGCCAGTGAGTAGAGACTAAATAGTCTGAGTAAAAGGAATTTCGTATCCTAAATCGAAAAGATTCTTTCTACCTCTCGCAAGGAGATGAAGATGCATCGTTCCCAAGCCTTCGCATTCGAGGACCTTGGAACAATGCCTACACCCTCTCAATCGCTTGTACAAAAACCTCTCCGATCACTCGTCCCTTACTCCCTACCAACTGTCGTACCATAACTCCCATGCACGTTCTTTCTGCTGCTGAAATGCAGGCTTGCGACCGGATCACCACCGAGCGCTTCGGTGTGCCGTCCATTGAGTTGATGCGCGCGGCCTCGGCGGCTGTTGCGGCTTTTGCGCGGCAGCAGTTTCCCGAGGCGCGTTGGGTGACCATCCTCTGCGGACGCGGCAACAACGGCGGCGACGGGCTGATGACCGCCCGCTTGCTGGCCGCTGACGGACTCGACGTCACTGTATTGCTGCTCGGCTCTCCAGATTCGCTCAAAGGCGACGCAGCGCAGGCATGGCAGGAACTCCGTAACAGCGAGAGCAGTTCCGAAGGCGCGCTAGATGGCGGACGAATTCATGTTATCCAATCGGCAGAAGATTTAGCCCGCCATAACGATGCGCTCGATGCTGATCTGATTATTGACGCGGTGCTCGGCACGGGATTCAAGCCGCCGATGAAGGGGTTGGCGCTGGCCACGCTGCACTGGCTGAACGAGAGCCACTCCAAAACGCAAGCGCCGGTTTTGTCTATCGACCTGCCCTCGGGCTGGGAGGCCGATGCGACTAGCGCTGCGCCCGCCGGTCCTGTCTTTCCCGCCGACGCGGTGATCACCTTTACCGCGCCCAAGCCCGCGCACCTCTTCGGTCAGTTGACGCGGCGCTGGGATCAGCCCGTGGTCGTCGCGCAGATCGGCTCGCCGGAGGAGGCAATTACAGCATCCCTCGACCCGAAATCCCCGCGCTACCACTGGACCGGTTCGGCGCTGGCGCTCACGCAGATTCCCCGCGCCGCGGCGGCGAACAAGGGAAATTATGGCCATGTCCTGATTGTCGGCGGAACCTTCGGATCAGCAGGCGGCAAAGCAGGCGCGCCGGCAATGGCCGCTCTCGCCGCACTCCGCGCCGGAGCCGGTTTGGTCACCGCAGCCGTTCCTGCGCCAGCGCTGGCTGTTGTCTCCGCAGTTGCGCCAGAGCTGATGACGCACCCCCTGACCGCAACCCCCACGGGCTGCATCTCTGAAGAAAATATTGCCCCTGAGCAGTTGGCCGCGCTTCTCAGGGGAAAAACCCTCCTCGCCATTGGCCCCGGCCTCGGCCAATCTCCGGAGACAGCGAAATTCGCCCTTGAACTGCTTGCGGCTACAAAAATCCCGGCGGTGATTGACGCCGACGCGCTCAACATTCTCGCGGCTCAGCCTTCGCTCCTCCCAGAACTGGCAAAGGACAGAAAAGTCGTCCTCACGCCCCATCCAGGCGAGATGGCGCGGCTAGCCGGAATCACTGTCGCCGAAGTCCAGGCCGACCGGCTTGGTGTCGCCCGCGATTTTTCCCGTCGCTACGGCGTTACGCTGGTTCTCAAAGGCGCGCGCACCCTCGTTGCCCATCCCGATGGCCGCCTGAGCATCAACACAACCGGCAATCCCGGAATGGCCAAAGGCGGCAGCGGCGACCTGCTTACCGGACTCATCGCCGGACTGCTGGCGCAGCACCCCGAGGAACCGTCCCGCGCCGTCGAAGCAGCGGTTTATCTGCATGGATTGGCTGCGGATATGGCCGTTCGCGCCGCCGACCAACACACCTTGCTGGCCACAGACTCGCTTCGATATTTGCACGGTGCCTTCCAGTTTCCAGATTTTCACTTTCATTTACACAGCAACAACAGATATGTTTGGTTACAGGGCCTGCCGCTTGAGCTATCCTGACGGTAGAACCGTTAAACAAATCAGAGGCCAGAATGACCCAGGCAACCCTACCCGTTGAAGGCAGGATTCACGAGTTCACCAGCCGCAGCGGCGCGGAGACCGTAGAAGTGGGACGCAAGCTGGCCAGCCTACTGAATCCGCCACAGTTTCTGCTGCTGCGCGGCGACCTGGGCGCGGGTAAAACCACGCTGGTCAAGGGCATTGCCGAGGCGCTGGATGCCGCCGAGGCAGACGAAGTGACCAGCCCCACCTTCACGCTGGTGCATGAGTACGACGGTACGCGAGAAGGAAAGACGGTCAAGCTCTTCCATCTGGATGTTTACCGCCTGGAAGGCGAACGCCAACTGGAGACGCTCGGCCTGGATGAACTCCTGACGCCGGATGCGCTGGTTCTAGTGGAGTGGGGCGAGAAGTTCAAGAGCATTCGCAAGCGCGCAACCGGCGAGATAGAAATTACCTCGACCGGCGGCGACGCGCGCAAGATTACTGTGACGCTGAAGGAATAGAGCGGCTACTTCGCGCCCGCCGCGCCGCGCAACCCCGCATCGACCGCAGCTTTCATCACGCCGCAGTCGGCGAAGAACCGCACCCAGCCCGACGTGAGAGGTTCCAAGGCGGCCAGCCCTTCGCCAGCAGGTTCATTTGAGTGGTTCGCTGCCGCCATGTGCATCTCGCCAGAACCTTGCCCATCAAGAACCAGAGTGGTGAGCTTGCGGGCTAGATCAAGATCGAAACTTTCCGCAACAAAAACCAGCTTGCCGCGGGTAGTGATCACCACCGGACCCTCCTTGGTGGAGTAGACCTGTTCTTCGATTCCATCCGGCGAGGTTTTCTTTGCATCAAGGTCCGGCTTAACGCCGGAGTATTTGCGGCCCAGTTCCTTCGCGTATAGCTGCGCAAAGCTGTCGGCGGAAGCGGTGTTCTTCCACGCAGAAAGATAAAAGAGCGCCAGCGAGGCAGGGTCGGCTTGCTCGGCCGCGGTCTTTGCGCTCAGCTTCTGGCCGGCCCAGTAGATGCCGCCATCCCAGGCAGGGGTGAGGTCGCGGGCCGCGCCTTCGCCGCCGAAAAGACCCGCCAGAATATGCAGGTCTAACTGGCCTACCTGGCCGATGTCGTAGGGCTTGTAGAGCTTGTCGACAAGTGAATGAATGTTGGGCAAGAGCGGCACCGCCGGAAGATGATTCTTTTCATATTCG
>Ga0181534_10001670_pt1 | contig 14285 bp, 11 predicted proteins | sample PEATcosm2014_Bin_37_FD_119758 | JGI IMG/M metagenome (GOLD analysis project Ga0181534, IMG submission 119758) | Peatland microbial communities from MTU Mesocosm Facility, Houghton, MI, USA - PEATcosm2014_Bin17_10_metaG | ecosystem: Environmental > Terrestrial > Soil > Wetlands > Peat | place... | reverse complement strand
AATGCCAGAGGGTAGCGAACTCGTCCGCGCCACTGTCCTGCCGCCTGCAGGCGGCAGGACAGTCCCATCTTCCCATGCCCGCACGGCCAGACAAGGTTAGACGGAAATTCAGATACAAGAGGGAAGCTTGGAGAGGGAAGATGGAAGATGGAAGATGGGAGGTCAGAGGGCGGAAGGTGGGAAAATATAGAAATTGGGAAAGCAGAAAGCTCAAATCAGGAAAGAAGTCAGAGGCCAGAGATCAATTTCAGCGTTTCAGTTTTTCAATATTTCAGAATTTGATTTTGTGACTGCCGCCTTCAATTTTCCTTCCGCCCAGGCCGGGGACGATCTGCCCAAGGACACCCGGGTGGCGGTTTTGTTCCAGCGGTTCGGCCCTTATCATCATGCGCGCCTGAACGCCGCCGGAAAGCTGATGTCGGTCTGGGGGGTGGAAGCCTGCGCCATGGAGGACACCTACGCCTGGGCCAAGGTCGAAGGCGCGGCGGCTTTTACGCGCGTCACGCTGACCGACCGCGAGGCCGGCGACCGGCGAGGGAGGCTGGAGTTTCAACGCAAATTGCGGCGTGCGCTGGACAAGATCAAACCGCAGGCGGTCGTGGTTCCGGGCTGGTTTTCCGCCGACGCGCTGGGCGCGCTCGGGTGGTGCGTGAAGACGAACACGCCGACGGTGGTCATGTCTGAAAGCACCGCGTGGGACGAGCAACGGGCTGGTTGGAGGGAGTGGATCAAGGGCCGGCTGGTGAAGCTGAATTCCGCCGGACTGGCGGGCGGCACGCCGCACGCGGATTATCTCGCGCAACTTGGACTGCCGCGCGATAAAATTTTCAAGGGTTACGACATCGTGGACAATGAATACTTTTCGGCGAAGGCCGAAGAAGCGAGAAGGCAGAAGTCAGAAGTCAGAAGTCAGGAGCTTCCTGCCCGTAGTGGCATACAGCCCGGAGGGAGTCTGCCGGAAAATTATTTTCTGGCGAGCGCGCGTTTTGTGGAGAAAAAAAATCTGCGGCGATTGATTGAGGCGTATGCGAGATACCGTGAAATGGCACAGAAGCCAGAAGCCGGAAGTCAGAAGCCGGAAGTCAGAAGCCGGAAGTCGGAAATCTGGAAGCTGGTTCTGCTCGGCGACGGCCCCTTGAAATCCGATCTCTGCCGCCTGATCTCCGACCTCGGCCTTCAGGACTCCGTGCGGCTGCCCGGCTTCAAACAGTATGACGAGCTGCCGGCTTATTTCGGGCTGGCCGGGGCATTCGTCCACGCCAGCACGACGGAACAGTGGGGTCTGGTCGTGAACGAGGCGATGGCATCGGGTCTGCCGGTGCTGGTGTCCAGCCGCTGCGGCTGCGCCGCCGATCTGGTGCAGGAAGGCGTGAACGGTTTTCAATTTGATCCCTTTGACATCGAACAACTGGCGAACCTGATGTTCCGCATTTCCGATTTCCGATTTCCGATTTCCGATTTCGGCGCTGCCAGCCGCCGGATCATCTCCGGCTGGGGGCCGGAACGATTCGCGAGCGGATTGCAAGGTGCGGTCGCAACAGCCCTGAAAAATCCGCGCCCGCGCGCGGGGCTGACGGACCGGCTGCTGCTGCGTCTGCTGTTGCGCAAGTGACATTATTAGATGGCAGATTGGAGATTGGAGATTGGAGATGGGAGATTGGAGATGGGAGCGAAAATCAAATGCTGAAAAGCTGAAATTGGAAATGTGGAAAGCAACAAATCAAAATTTGAATGAGGCTGGCGCAATCCAACTGCAGCGGCGCTCCATGAACACCGAGCAGCGTTGGATTTCGAGGAAATCACGGCGGTCACAGACCGCCGCTACAACAATATTAAACTGGTTTTGCTGGAGGCTCGAACTGGCAAGTCAGAAATTAATTTCAGCTTTCAGTTTTTTGAAATGATCAAGACGGCTCATCTGACGGGTTCGGTTTCGCGGAAGGCCGGCGGCCTTTTTGACGCGGTGTCGCGCCTGGCCCGGGCGCAGCAACGGCAGGGCATGGAGGCAAAGGTGTTCGGCTTGCGGGATGAATTCACCGACGCGGATTTGAAAGCGTGGAGTCCGGTGCCGGTCGCCGCCTTCAAACCGTCGTGGCCGGACCTGATCGGGCGGTCGCCGCAATTGCTTGAAGCGCTGAATGAATTTGCGCCGGACATCAGCCACACACACGGCCTCTGGCTTTATCCGGGGGTGGCGGCAAACCGTTACAGCCGCAGAAGCCGCCGGCCATACCTGGTTTCTCCGCACGGCATGCTCGACCCGTGGGCGTTGAAAAATTCGCGCTGGAAAAAGCAGATCGCCTGGCGCCTGTTTGAGCGGGAACATTTGCGCGGGGCGCGCTGCCTGCGCGCCTTGTGCGGGCCGGAGGCAAATTCCATCCGGCGGCTTGAACTTAAAAACGACATCGCGGTCATCCCAAACGGAATTGACCTGCCGGAAACCGAAGACGGCGAAACGCTGAAATCTGAAAGTGGAAATCCGCCGTGGAAAAACTTTGTTGAGCCAGGAAGAAAGGTGCTGCTTTATTTGGGCCGGATTCATCCAAAGAAAGGGCTTGTCAACCTGCTGAAGGCCTGGGCGGAAAGCCAGAAGCCAGATAAATGGGTGCTGGCGATGGCCGGATGGGATCAAGGCGGGCATGAGGCGGAGTTGAAACAACTGGCCACGGAGTCGGGATTGGTTTGGTCGGACATCCGCTCCCAACTCCCAGCTCCCAGCCCCCAACTCCCAACTTCATGCTCCGTCATTTTCCTCGGGCCGCAGTTCAACGAGGCCAAGGCCGGGTGCTACCGTCATTGCGACGCGTTTGTCCTGCCTTCGTTCAGCGAGGGATTGCCGATGGTGGTGCTGGAGGCATGGGCATATTCCAAGCCGGTGCTCATGACGCCGGAATGCAACCTGCCGGAAGGGTTTCTGGCCGGCGCGGCGCTCAAGGCGGAAGCAACCGAAGCCGGCCTGTTGGCGGGACTGAACGAACTGCTACGCATGACCGACAACGAGCGAACGGCGATGGGAAGCCGCGCGCATGATCTGGTGGTGGAGCGGTTCACCTGGCCGCGGGTGGCGCGGCAACTGCAGTCGGTGCAGGAATGGATTCTGGGCGGGGGCGCAAAGCCTGAAGGCATCTTCGAGGCTTGAAGGCGGCACCCCGAACCCTCTACTGTTTGTCCCGGCATGAGCGAACCACAATCCAAGACATTGAGCGGGCCGACCGATTCCGCCCCGGCCGGGCGTTCGTTGCCGGTGGATTTGTCGGGTTATAATCCGGGCCGGTTTGACCGCGGGGCGGGCACGGGGAAGGAATGTCTCTGGCTGGTCGTCAGCCTGGTTTTGTTCCGGCTGTGTCCGTTCAGCTTTTCCGCCTTGAAACGGGCGGTGCTGCGCGCGTTCGGGGCGGGCATCGGGCGGAACGTCACCATCAAGCCAAATGTCAAAATCACCTTTCCCTGGAAGCTGACGGTCGGGGATCATGTCTGGCTGGGCGAGGAATGCTGGCTGCTGAACCTGGAGCGCATTGTGATCGGGAGCAACGTCTGCATTTCCCAGCGCGCCTTCCTTTGCACCGGCAGCCATGATTACAAAAAAACCACGTTTGATTTGATCACCAGGCCGATCAGGCTGGAGGACGGCGTCTGGATCGGGGCCGGCGGCTGGGTCGGGCCGGGCGTGACGGCGGAATCCCATTCGGTCTTGACGGCAGGTTCCGTGACCGCCAACAACCTGGCCGCCAACGGAATTTACCGGGGCAATCCCGCCATGCTGGTGAAGCAGCGCGTCGTCTCCTGACATTTCATTTGAGAAAACAATTTAATATCTATGGCGAATCCTGAAGAATCATCCGTAGCGGCGTCCATTCAACTGCCGCCGGCCGCACCCGGCAAAAACCGCTGCCTCATGAAATGGGCGTTGCTGCTCCTGCCCCTGGGCTATCTTTGGTTCCACCTGCTTGACAACCTCCGGTTCGAATGGACAACTGACCCGCAGTATAGCTACGGTTTGGTCGTTCCGCTGCTGGTGGCTGGGATGCTGCTGCGCCGCTGGCAGCATAACGAGGGCCGCCACTGCGCCTCGGTGGCCGGAAATCCGTGGCTGGCGGTGTTGTTTTTCTGCCTGCTCGCGTTTCTTTACCTGCCCACGCGCCTGCTTGAAGAGGCAACGCCGGAGTGGCGGCCCATCCAATGGTCGTTGGGCATTCAAATCGTCGGGCTGACCCTCTACGCCGTTTATCTGGCCGGGGGGAAAGGCCTGCTGAGGCAGGCCGCATTTCCCGTGGCCTTCTTTTTGGTGGCAATCCCGTGGCCCACGCTTTTTGAGCATCCGATCATCCAGGGATTGAGCCGCATCAATGCCGCGATGGTGGTGAATGTGATGGGAATTCTGAACGTGCCGGCGATCCAGCATGGCAACGTGATTGAAGTCAGCACGGGAATGGTTGGGATCAATGACGCCTGCAGCGGCATCCGGTCCCTGCAATCCAGCCTGATGATCTCGCTTTTCCTGGGGGAATTTTATTTCTTCAACTGGCGCCGGCGGCTGCTGCTGATACCCGTCAGCTTTGCCCTGGCCGGGACATTGAACGTGTGCCGCACATCATTGCTCACCTGGATCGCGGTGAAAAAAGGCATCGGAGCCATCGCCGTATATCATGATGAAGCAGGCATGACGATTTTGCTGGTCTGCACCGCCATGCTGTGGAGCCTGGGCTGGTTTTTGAACCGCCGGAATGTTCCGCGCGCGGATGACCAGAAGACGGTGAAAGACGACACCCGGCCGGCAAGTGATGACAGCGGCGGCAAAACCCGCCGCCGGATGAACCGGCTCGGCATCCTGTTGATCGGCTGGCTGGCGGCGGTCGAGTGCGGAGTGGGACTTTGGTATGGGATTCGGGAATCACAATTGAAACCAGGACCTGACTGGACGGTAAATTTTCCAACCAGCAATCCCACCTACAAGGATGTGCCGCTCACCGTGGACGAACATCAACTGCTGCGTTTCGACCAGGGGCAGCAGGGCGAATGGCAGGAGCCGGATGGCACGGTGTGGCAGACTTTTTACTACAACTGGCTGCCGGGACGGATTGCGGGCTATCTGGCCAAACGGCACACGCCGGACATTTGCATCACCGCGAGCGGATATAAGTTGACCTCGGGGCCGACCCTGATGGTGCTCGACGTGAACGGCGTGGAACTGCCGATGCGCCACTACGTTTTTGACAGCTCGAATGGCCCGCTGCAGGTCTATCAATGCCAATGGCAGGCCGGCATGGGAACAGATTCCTATACGGCAGATGAATCGTCACGCTTCAACCTCATCCGGGGCATCTGGGCCGGCCGGGGCAACAAGGGACAGAAGGTGCTGGAAATCGTCATCACCGGCTATGACGACCCCGGACGGGCCAAGGCGGCATTGGTGCGTGAACTGGCCAGCTTGATCAAAGTGGAAAAGTAAATTTTTTGGAACCAGGTTTCCGTCCATGAAAAGAAAAAAAGTATTTGTCAGCGGTTGTTTTGACATGCTGCACAGCGGGCACGTCCGTTTTTTGCAGGAGGCTGCCGGCTACGGCGATGTTTATGTCGCCTTGGGATCGGACCAGACCATCCGGGATTTGAAGGGACGCGCGCCGGTCAACACCCAGTCCGAACGAAAATACCTCCTCGAATCCCTGCGGCACGTCAAGGCGTGCCGCGTCAACAGCGGTTCCGGGGTCATGGATTTCCTGGCCGAATTAAAGCGCATATCGCCGGATATTTTCATCGTGAACGAAGATGGCAACACGCCGGCCAAGGCCAAGCTGTGCCGCAAACTGGGCATCAAATATGTCGTCTCGAAACGGCTTCCCCAGACGAACCTGCCGGTGCGCTCCACCACGAGCCTGCGCAAGGAATGCCTGATTCCCTACCGGCTCGACCTCGCCGGCGGCTGGCTGGACCAGCCCTTCGTTTCAAAACACGCCGCCGGCCCGGTGCTGACCATTTCGCTGGAGCCGCTGATGGAATTCAACGAGCGCAGCGGCATGGCCTCCAGCTCCCGTCGCCGGGCCATTGAACTCTGGCAGACGGATCTGCCGGAAGAGGATCGCGAGAAACTCGCCAAAATCCTGTTCGCATTCGAGAACCCGCCCGGCACGCAAATTTTCGCCGGTTCGCAGGACTCCATCGGCATTGTGTTCCCCGGACTGAACCGGCTCGATTATGGCGGCCAATACTGGCCGGAAAAAATCACCGCCCGGCACGACGAAAAAATCCTCACCTGGATTGAACAGCATTTATATCTGCTTCCGCTCGATCCACGTCCGTCCGGATTTGATGTTTTCAAGCGCAAGAGCATCACGCCGTCCAAAGTCCGCGCCCTGGCCGCCGCCGCCGACGGCTGCTGGAACGCCATCCAAAAAAGGAACCTGGCGGAATTTGGCCGCCAGGTTCGCGCCTCGTATGAAGCGCAGATCGCGATGTTCCCGCAAATGACCAGCCCCGCCGTCAATGAAATGATCCGCGAACACGGAAAGGAATCCCTGGGCTGGAAATTATCCGGTGCCGGCGGCGGCGGTTATCTGGTGCTGGTCCGCCGGCAGCCGGTTCAAGGCGCCATCCGCTTGAAAATCCGCCGGAAGAATGTCTGAACCGTCCTGATGTGAAAATCCTCATGCTCAACCAGGTTTTCTATCCCGACGTCGTTGCCACCGCCCAATACCTGGGCGATCTGGCGGCGGCGCTGGCGGAGCGGGGCCACGAGGTCACCGTGATCAGCAGCCGGCAGGCGTATGAGCATCCTGAAACCGTTTTTCCCGCGCGCGAAACCTGGCGCGGCGTGAAAATCCTCCGTGTTTTTTCCACCCGCTTCGGCAAAAGTGCCAAATGGCGGCGCGCGGCGGACTTCGCCAGCTTTCTTTTTTCCAGTTGCGGCCGGCTGATGTTCCTGCCGCGACAAGACGTGGTGGTGGCCCTGACCACGCCGCCGCTGATTTCTTTTCTTGGCGCGTGGCGGGCGAAATTGTGGCGGGCGCGGTTCATTTATTGGGTCATGGATTTCAACCCGGACGAGGCCATCGCCGCCGGCTGGCTGCGGGCGGATTCGTTCGCGGCAAAATTCCTGGAGCGGCTTTCCCGGTTCAGCCTGCGGCGTGCCGGCGGCATCATCGCGCTCGACCGGTTCATGCGCGACCGCATTGTGGCGAAGCAAATCGCGGCGGAAAAGGTCACCGTGATTCCGCCGTGGTCGCAGGACAGGCAGGTGACCTTCGACGCGGCGGGACGTGAGGCGTTCCGGTCGGCGCATGGACTCGACGGCAAATACGTCGTGATGTATTCCGGCAACCACAGCCCGGTGCATTCGCTGGACACATTGATGCAGGCGGCGGATCAGATGCGCGGAGAAACGGACATCGTCTTTTGCTTCATCGGCGGGGGCAGCGAATTTTCGCGCGTGAAAAAATGGGCGGATAAAAATCCGAACACGCTCTGTCTGCCCTACCAACCGCTGGACCGATTATCCGCCTCGCTGTCGGCGGCGGACGCGCAGGTGGTGGTGATGGGCGACGCCATGCTGGGGCTGGTGCATCCGAGCAAAATTTACAACATCCTGACGGTGGGTGCGCCGGTGGTTTACATCGGGCCGGAGCCGAGCCACGTCACGGAAATCCTCGCCGGAATAAAATCACGGCATCCGTGGGCGGGCGTCAGGCATGGTGCCGTTGGCGAGCTGGTCAAACAGATTCATCAATTGCGCCGGAACTGCGCGGGAAAAGACCGCCAGCCGCCAGCCGAGGTCGAAGCTCATTTTTCGCAGGCGGCTTTGTTGCCGCGCCTGATGGCACTGATCGAGTCAGCGGATTCGCAAGACTTGAAGACATGAACCCGGCCAACAATTATTTGAAACCGCGCTTTGCTTATGTTTGGTGACTTGGACAAGTATATCATGGTCTTTCTGGTCGGACTGCTTGTGACCTACCTGCTCACGCCGGTGGTGCGCGGGCTGGCCATCCGGCTTGGGGTGGTTGACCTGCCCGACGCGCGGCGGCCGCATAAACGTCCGACCGCGCGGGGCGGAGGGCTGGCGGTGGTGCTTGGAGTTCAGGCAGCGTGCCTGGTGGCGGTTTCGTTTCCCGGACCACGTCTGGCTGGGGCGGTTGATTTTGCCTGGTGGCAGAAATTTGCCCTGGCCTCGCTGGTTTTGCTGGTGATCGGGGTGATTGACGACGTTCGTGGAATGAAGCCGTTGATCAAACTCGGCGGACAGGTGGCCGCCGCTTTGATCATGTGGTTTTCCAAGAGCATCCAATTCGGCCAATTGTTAGGATATAACCTCCCGGCACCGGTGGATTGTGTGCTGGTCGTAATATGGCTGGTGGCCATCATCAACGCCTTCAACCTGATTGACGGTCTGGATGGGCTGGCGTCGGGACTGGCGATCATATCCGCCGTGGGGTTGTGCGGCATTTTGCTGATGCAGCAGGTTCCGGGTGAAGTGCTGCTGCTGCTGGGTTTCATCGGCGCCTGCCTTGGGTTTCTACGGTATAATTTTAACCCGGCCAGCATTTTTCTGGGCGATACCGGCAGCATGTTCATCGGGTTCACCTTGGGCGTGGTTTCCCTGCAGACGTTCAACAAGAACACGTTCCTGATTTCCATGGCCATTCCCATCATGGTGCTGGGCGTGCCAATCTATGACGCAATGCTGGCGATCTGGCGGCGCTCGGTGCGCTCCTGGGTGAGCGGCAAGGGCGACGGCGCCAGGCGCGGAATCATGCAGCCGGACGTGGAGCATCTGCACCATCGGCTGACTCAATCCGGTTTAAGCACCAAACGGGTGGCGACGTTTCTTTATGTGATTAACGGCGGCCTGGTGACCTTTGGTCTGTTAATCATGTTTTTCCAGTCGCATGCGGCGGGAATATTTCTCATCGCGCTGCTCGCCGGCGTGTATGTGCTGATGCGGCAGCTTGCCGTCATCGAACTGCGCGAAACCGGCAGCGCGATATTGATGGGCTTGCGCCGCCCGACGCAATCAACATTCAAGGCGCTGGTCTACCCGGTCTGGGACATGGCCTGGCTGGCCGGTTCACTGGCTTTGATCATGTGGTTCATCGAATTGCAGAGGGTGGATTTCTGGCACACCTGGTTTGTTGACCTGCCGATCTGGGTGACACCCACCTTTTCGCTGCTGGCGCTCTCCCGCACTTATGTGACCTACTGGCCGCGAGCCAGGCTCCGTGACGTGTTAATGGTTCTGTTCTGGTTGCAGACGGGAATTGTTTTCAGCCTGGGACTTGCTTTGATCATTGATCCGGAGAAGAGTTCAACTTGGCTTCTCCGGGCGGTTCTGGTTGCGGGCATAAGTCATCCCGTCATCGTGACATCGAGATTGATCGACCGGTGCATTGAAGAACTCGTGGTGTGGCTGAAACGTCAAGGAGACGCGTCCGGCGAAATTGAAAGGGTGGTGCTTTACGGGGCGGGCATCCGCGCGCAGTTGTTTTTGAAGGATCGCGCGATGAAAACCTCAAAAAGTCCGGACGGGCGCCAGATACTGGGGTTTGTTGACGATGAAAAAGGATTGCATTACCAGTGGGTTTATGGGTTTCTGGTGCTGGGCGGCCTCAAGGAACTCCCGTTGCTGATCGAACGGCAGAGAGTCAGCCGCGTCATCATTGTTTCGAATCTGCTGCCTGAAAGCCGGGCAGCCATCCGGGAAATTACGGCCCGGAGCGGGATCAGGATAAGCGAGTGGAAGCCAGAGGAGCATGAGGTTCTCCCGGCGGCTTGAGATTGCCAAAACATTTTTTAAATATTACCATGGTAAAATTATGCGCAAGATAATCATCGTTCTTTCGTGCTTTGTCGGTTTGCTGCTGCTGGGCTATTCGGGTTATCGCGGCTACCAAGTATGGAAGCAAAGTCATGGAATGGCCATGGCCAGGACATATTTTGCCAAAGGAGACGCCAAAAACACCATTCTTGCACTACAGTCGGTGCTTCACACCAATCCCCGGAACATTGATGCCTGTCGCATGATTGCAGGTCTGACCGAATCGGTGCGCGATCAACGCGCCCTGGTCTGGCGTCAGCGAGTTCTGGAACTCGATCCCAACTCCATGGCGGATCGTTTGGCGCTGGCGCAGGCAGCCATAGTTTTTCAAGACTATCTTCTGGCCTCAAACACCTTGGCGGGTGTGCCGGCCTCTGACACAAAAACTTTTGCCTACAATAATATTGCCGGCACTGTGGCTCTGGTGGACGGGCAGCTTGATGAAGCCGAGGCACACTTCAGCGAGGCTATCCGCCTCGACCCGTCAAATCCAATCCCCCAAGTGAACCTGGCCGTGGTGCGTCTTCACCGGACCAACGCCCTTGACATGGCTGAGGCGCGCATTGCCCTGCAACGGGTCATCATGACATCAACCAATGTCGCCCTATGCAGCCAGGCACGCCGTGAACTGATCAATGATGCATTGCGCTTCAATAATATCACGACGGCCTTGACGCTCTCGAGGCAACTGGCGGATCAAACTAATTCCGCTTTTGCCGACAAACTGTTGCGGCTTGACGTGTTGATGAAAACTCAGAGCGCCGAATTCAAGCCCACCCTGGCCGCATATCAGCATGAGGCCGCAGTCAACCCCGCAAAACTTTTCGACCTGGCAAACTGGCAGATTAAAAGGCTTTCATCAGCCGATGCGCTTGGCTGGCTGCAGAGCCTCCCGATGCAGGTCAGGACAAACCAGCCGGCGTCATTGCTCGCCGCCCAATGCCAGATGCAAACCGGCGACTGGCGCGGCTTGCAAGCCGCCATCCAGCAGCAAAACTGGAGCGAGCTTGAATTCATCCGCCATGCGTTTCTGGCCCGCGCCCTGCGCCAGCAAAACCTCACCGAGGCATCAACCGCCGAGTGGGGCGTGGCACTGCAATATGCCGGCCAGCAGAAAGGCACTTTGATCGCACTTTTCCGCCTGGCGGCGGAGTGGCGATGGAACACCGAGGCCGAACAAATACTGTGGACCGTGGTGAACAAATACCCGGAGGAAAAATGGGCCACTTCCACCCTGTCCCAGGCGTTGATTACCTGGCACCGCACCCGCTCATTAATGGAATTGTTTGACATCATGTTCAAACGGAACCCGGCTGATCTGGACACTGAAAACAATCTGGCCATGACCGCCATGCTTTTGGGGGCGCAGGAGCTTGACCCCTACGACCTGGCCCGGGAGGTGTATGAAAAGGCACCGGCGAATCCATCCTTTGCATCCACCTACGCCTTTTCGCTATACTTGCAGAGAAAATTTCCCGAGGCGCTCAAGGTAATACAACAACTCACCCCAAAAGATCTCCAGAATCCTTCGGTTGATGGTTATTATGGCCTAATTCTCAAGGCGAACGGCATGGCGCAGGCAAAGTCCTATTTGGACCGGTCTGCCAAGGGGCAACTGCTGCCGGAGGAGCAGGCTCTTTTCGATCAGGCCAAGGCGGGTTTGTGATTTTTGGCAGTGCGGGCGGGTGATATGCAGATGCTTCAGTGAAGTTTTTGGCTTTCAGCGGCAAAACGAACCAGGCCGGTCTAAATGACCGGCCTGAATTGTTATAAGAATGTCGGTTCAAAATCATCGCGCCCGATTCTACCGTTTCCACCCGCCATAATCCCGCAAGCACCTGCGGAATAAACGCGAGATTCCAGAGGCTTTTTACTTGGACTTTATCGGCGGCGGGTGTTACCTTCTCAATTATGTTGTGGTTGCAACAGGCAATCAGAGGGCTTTATTTGCAATTATTAAAATCCGCCTGTTGTCTCGTTCATGCCACGGTTTGAAAAAAGACGTTTATGAAGACTCCCAAAAAACGCGAGCCGGGCTTCACGCTGGTGGAGATCATGATCGTGGTGGCCATTATCGGCCTGCTGGCTGCGATTGCGATTCCCAACTTCATCCGCGCCCGCGCCACCTCGCAGGCCAATGCCTGCATCAGCAACCTTCGCCAGATTGACTCCGCCATCAATGAATGGGCGCTGGAGACTGGAAAATCAAATGGTTCGCCTGTTGCCAGCGTCCAGACCATTTCCGGCTACATCAAGCTGAATTCCGCCAGCAGCGTTCCCGCCTGCCCGGCCAACGGCACCTATACCACGAGTTCCGTGGGCACGATTCCACAAGTGCAATGTTCCCTCTCCTCTTTGACACCGGCGCACACGCTGCAGTAATGGAAATTAAATTTCCAAACACAAGATCAACGCGGCAAAATTCTCCGGCTTTATGGTGGAATCATCCGCGCGGAATGTCCCGCACGGATGAAGAGTTCCATTCTTTAATTGCATGGTGACGCGCTTAAAAAAACTGGAGATGTGGTCGAGTCCTTTTGTGGCGGCAACCTGCATCGCACTTGTGGCTGTAATCGGCTTCTTGGATTACATCACCGGCTATGAAATTTCTTTTTTCATGGTTTATTTGATTCCGATCCTTCTGGCCGTGTGGCGCGTCAGCACCTTTTTTTCGGTCGCAATCTCGGTGTTGTGCGTAACCTGCGTTCTTGGCACCAACATCGCCGCCGGCTGGCATTTCTCGCATTGGTTTGTCCCGGTCTGGAATTCGATGATGGTGGGCACGTTCTACCTGGTGGTGGTGCGCGTATTTATTTTACACCGTGAGTTGGAGAATCACGTGCGCCAGCGGACCGCCGCGTTGACTCAGGAAATGCTCGAACGCCGTCGGCTGGAAAAGGAATTGCTCGAAGCCGGCGAACGCGAACAACGGCGCATCGGCCACGATTTACACGACAGTCTGTGCCAGCATCTGACAGGCACGGCGCTGGCCGGGCAGGTTCTCGGCAAAAAACTGGAGGACAGATTGCTGCCGGAAGCCGCGGCGGCAAATCATCTGGTGGAACTTGTCGAAGAAGGCATTAAACTTACCCGCACCATCGCGCGCGGACTTCATCCCGTCGAGATGCAGGCCGAGAATCTTACGGATAATTTTCAGGAGCTCGCAGCCAACGCCAGCGAACGATTCAACGTATCCTGCAAATTTGAATATCCGCAGCCAGTGTTGTTGCAAGACGCGAGCACCGTCACTCATTTGTATCGCATCGCGCAAGAGGCGATTACCAACGCCGTGAGGCACGGCAAGGCGCGGCACGTCAACATCTGCCTTGATTCCGCAGACGATGAAACCGTGCTGACCGTCACCGACGACGGCACTGGACTTCCAGAAAATGCGGGGAACCATCAGGGAATGGGATTGCGCATCATGGCTTATCGCGCCAGCATGATTGGCGCGACGTTCAATATCGAACGTCTGTCAATGCGCGGCACGCGCGTCACCTGCACGCTGCCGGCAATCACTGAAACTCATGGCGCAAAAAAATAAAATCCTGCTCGTGGACGACCATCCGCTCGTGCGCGAATGGCTCGCCAACCTGATCAACGAACAGCATGACCTCCGCGTCTGCGGCGAAGTGAGCAACGCGCCGCAGGCCTTTCAGATGATTGGCGATGAAAACCCCGACATTGTGATTGTGGACATTTCGCTCGAGGGCGGTTCGGGAATTGAACTGATCAAAAACGTCAAGGCAAGCCATCCCAGCGTGGCCATGATCGTGCTTTCCATGCACGACGAATCGCTTTACGCCGAGCGCGCCCTGCGCGCCGGCGCGCGGGGCTACATCATGAAGCGCGAGGCGACCAAAAAAATCCTCCAAGCCATCCGCTCCGTGCTTGAAGGAAAACTTTACATCAGCGACAAAATTTCCGACGCGATGGCTGAAAAATTTGTCGAAGGACGGGCAACGGCGGTCAAATCCCCCGCCGAACAGCTCAGCGACCGCGAACTGGAAATTTTCCAGTTGCTGGGCCGCGGACGCAGCACGCGGCAAATCGCCGACCACCTGCACATCGGCTTCAAAACGGTCCAGACCTATTCCGCCCGCATCAAGGAAAAGCTCGAACTCGACAACGCCACCCAACTGCTGCACGAAGCCATCCGCTGGTGTGAAATCCAGCAGACAAAATAACGATGTAGGGTTTAACCTTACATAAAATCGAGGCGATATACTACAGATTTTTGCCAGCTGATACGTTAGTTTGGTGGCAAGACTGCCTGAGCAGTCATGTTGCGGTTGCAACAGGCAATTTGTGAACACCATTTGTAATGATTATATAACCCGCCTGTTGTTTTGTTCACGCCGCAATCAGAGAGGCAAAAACAACAATGAAAACAAACAAAACATCCCGCAAGGCGGGCTTCACACTGGTGGAAATCATGATCGTTGTGGCCATCATCGGCCTGCTGGCTGCGATCGCGATT
>Ga0181534_10001669_pt1 | contig 14288 bp, 10 predicted proteins | sample PEATcosm2014_Bin_37_FD_119758 | JGI IMG/M metagenome (GOLD analysis project Ga0181534, IMG submission 119758) | Peatland microbial communities from MTU Mesocosm Facility, Houghton, MI, USA - PEATcosm2014_Bin17_10_metaG | ecosystem: Environmental > Terrestrial > Soil > Wetlands > Peat | place... | reverse complement strand
GACGGCCTTCAACGAGATGCCGCTCCGCTCCAGCGCGGCGAGAATTGCGCGGGCTCCCGCGACATCGAGTTCGATGGCATCGGGATTGGCCACGCCATGATCGCGGAACGCATCCATGGTGGCGGGCGGGATGGTGTCCACCGTGTCGCGGCCGATCAGCGCCTCGACATACATTGTGTCCTTGTATACCGGACTCTTGACGCTGGTCGACGCCCATAGCAGGCGCTGGGTCTGCCCGCCCGACGAGGCGAGACTTCGCCAGCGCGGGCCGGAGAACAGCGCCTTATACCGTGCGTAAGCGATTTTGGCGTTGGCGATCGCCACCTTGCCGCCGAGGCGCGACGCCAATTGCCCATCGCCGAGCTTCTCGAGCCGCTTGTCGATCGCGCTGTCGATACGACTGACAAAGAAGCTGGCGACGCTGCCGATCTTGGAGACATCGCCGCCGGCCTGCGCCAGATCTTCGAGGCCGGAAATATAGGCTTCGACCACTTGCTCATAGACATCGACGGAAAACAGCAAGGTGATGTTGATATTCAAGCCGCGCCCGATCAGCCGACGGATGGCGGGAATACCGGCCTGCGTCGCCGGCACCTTCACCATGAGATTGGGACGATCCACCGCCGCCCACAGGCGCAACGCCTCTTCCATCGTGGCTTCGGTGTCGTCGGCCACGTAAGGCGAGCATTCCAGGCTGATATAGCCGTCGCGGCGCTTCGTCTGCTCATAGACGGGAAGCAACACTTCGGCGGCGGCGCGGATATCGGCGATCGCCAGATGCTCGTAGATGGCCGGAATCTCGTCGGAGGCCTGCGTCTCGAATCGCTCGATGGCTGCGGCGTATTCGTCGGTCTCGCCGATCGCCTTCTGGAAGATCGAGGGATTCGAGGTCACGCCCTTCAAGCCATCGCGTTCGACGAGCGTGCGCAATTCGCCGTTCTCGATCAGGCTGCGCTTCAGATAGTCCAGCCAAGGCGACTGGCCGCAGATTTCGAGTTGCTTGAGCCGGTTCATGCCGCATGCTCCTTGTCCAGCGCGAGCTGCTGCTTCGCCGCGTCAACCACGTTCTCGCGCGTCAATCCGAACCACGTCCGCGGGTTCTCGATGGGAGCGGACACCCAACATCATCAATGCCAATTCTGGCGCCTGTATGGCCGACGTAACGATCCCGTCCGACCACCAAACGCGCCTCGACCGGATCGCCGGCTTCATGTAGCCGGAAAGGATCAGAGGGCTCGAGCCGAAACACCGTCGCCGAGCGTTAGGCCGATTTTATCCAACCGGGCGCGTCACTGGCCGGAAACGAACCCTGGGACGACAGTTCGACACTGTCACCCGTGTCGCTGCCCGTCCGCTCGAATTCGACTTCCGCCAGCAGGCTTTCGCGATCACGGAAGACGGTGGCGACCGCCAGTTTGCGTCCACCCCGCCAGAATGTCGCCGTGCCGTCCTTCGCACCGATATTTCCATCGACGGCGATGCGGTCCCATGTCTCGGCGTGGCCGACATAGTTGATGGCAAGATCGTAGTGCTGGCTCCAGAAGAACGGAATCGCGTCGAATTTTTGGCGCCGGCCAAGCATGTTGCGGGCCGCGACCTGACCCTGCCGCTCGGCGACGACCCAATGCTCGACGCGGATGCGTTCGCCGGTCGACCGGTCGGGCCAGCGCGCAATGTCTCCGGCCGCGAAAATACCGGTCACGCTGCTCTCAAGGTACTCGTCCACGGCGATGCCGCGGTCGATCGCGAGCCCGGCCCATTCGGCAAGCGCCAGCGCCGGCCGCACCCCGATGCCGACGACGACCAGCTCGGCCGACAGCGTTTCGCCGTTGTCGAGCGTGACGCTCTTTGCGGCGATTTCGAGGACCGTACGGCCAAGATGAAAGACGACCCCGTGCTCCTGGTGGATCGCGCGCACGAGATCGCCGATCTCCGGGCCCAATATCCGTGCCAGCGGACGCGCGTCCGGCGCGACGACATGGACTTCGAGATTCCGAGTACGCAGCGCGGCCGCGACTTCGAGACCGATGAAGCTCGCGCCGATCACGACAACATGCCGAGCCCTGCCGGCACTGGCGATGATCGCCCGGCTATCGGCGAGCGAACGAAGGTAGTGCACATGCGGACGTTCGGCGCCCTGCACCGCCAATGGAACAGGATCGGCGCCCGTCGCCAACAGAAGTGCGTCAAAAGGATATCGGTCGCCGTTCGCGAGCGTGACCAGTCGCGCCGTCGTGTCGATCGCGGTTGCGCGCGCGCCCAATTTCAATTCGATCGCGTGTTGCGCATAAAATTCCGGCGAGCGCAGTGGAATCCAATCCTCCGACGCAGTGCCGGCAAGATAGTCCTTCGACAGGTTCGGACGGTCGTAAGGAGCGGCTTCGTCGGCACTCAAGAGCAGGATGTGGCCAGCAAACCCTTCCTGGCGGAGAGTCTCGGCGGCCGCATTGCCCGCCGCTCCGCCGCCCACGATAACGACGTTCTTCGGACTGCCGGTTGCCACAGGACTTGATGTCGGATTCGTCGTGGGTATTTTCTCGCGCACAAAGATCGTGCCGCCTTGCCGTTCGACCCGCCAACAGGCGATTGGGTTCAATGCCGGAGCGCGTAGCGCCGCCCCGGTACGCAGACTGAAACACGCATGGTGCCATGGGCACCGAATCGTCTCATCGACAAGGATTCCCTCGGCAAGCGGCCCGCTATAGTGCGTGCAGACCGCGCCGACGGCGAACGCATCGTCGCCGCGTCGGGCGAGCAGCACGGGTTCGCCGTCGGCATGGCCAAGAAGAACGGAATCGGTTGGGATTGTCGCCAGCGCAACCCCACAGGTGAAATCGGGTCCGTCAAGCTTGGGTTTTTGGTCGGTCATTCGGCAACTCCGGGGTCAGATGCGTTCGACACGGCCTGGCCGGACCGTTCCAGTATCACCCCTTGCCCTTGCCGCCGGTCTTCGCGCGGAGGCGGCGCGAATGATGAGCGAGGGGAATCGCCGCCGGCGGCGACAACAGCCAGAATGTGAAACTCTCTTCGATATAAAGACTGACCTTGTCGGCGCTGTGGTCTTTGTACCCGATCGAAAAATCCTGTCCAATCGTCAGTTCGAAATCCTCGCCGCGCAGCGACAGGACAACCGCTCCTTCGAGGCCTGGTGCCCATACGATCGGGCCGTCGATCAGGCGCCGGACATGCTCGATCACCGGATAACCCGATTCGGTGATTTCGGTCAGCTCGGTATAGAGGCGCTCGCTCAGGGCCACCGCATAGGGCCCGCCGACCCCTGCGTCGCGCAGCTTGTTCAGCGCGATCGCGATGGCGATCGGATAACCCTCCCGATTGTCGCTCAATTCCACGGATCCCGCAGCCTGTGCCTGGCAAATGCCGACGATCCCGGCGGCCGCGTAGCCGTGAAATATCGCATTGTCCTCGGCGATGGCGATCGATCGCGCGGCCGAGACGACTGGCCCCATATCGGGGTCTTTGGCGCCACGGTCGATGGCGTCGAGCTCCGCGCGAGTCAGCTCAAACGGTACGCGCAGTTCCACGAACGGCAGGACGCGCCTCTTTCGCGCCGTAACCTCGCCCTTGACGGGACTCGCGATCGGCTCGCTCCGTCCGGTCGCTACCGCCGCCGCCGCCCAACCCTTCGGTCCAACAAAATCGACGAGTTGGCGGGCGGCAAGGCTCGTTTTGAGCGTTCGCTTCGCTTCCTTTTCGATCTCCTGCCATCCCGCCGCCGAGATCGGCGCGAGTTCACGAAACAGATGGTTCATCGTGCACTCCCACTGTGGCGCGCAAGCTGCCGATAGCCAGGCTTCCGTCGGCGTTGGCGGCCGGCATCGTTCCCGGTTCGACGGCATTGGCGTCGTGGATCGGACCGGCGCGGAAAAGATAGGTCCGAAGCTGGCGGTCGAGCGCCGGGTCTTGGCGCCGCAGCCACTCGAGAACCATGGCGGCGTGTTCCTTCTCTTCGTCACGGTTGTGGGCGAGGATGGCCCTCAGCTCGTCGTTTTCGGTCGCCTTGCAGCGTTGGTCGTACCAATCGACGGCTTCCAGCTCTTCCATCAGCGAAACGATCGCCCGGTGGCGATCGATTGTTTCTATACCCAGTTTTGCCGGATCCTCGTGAAGCGACTCGCTTGCCATGGTCATGCTCCGGATGGTTTCGTCGGCATTGGACCTTGGTCCATTCAGATTGGCACCACAGAAGGCAGCCGCCGGTCTAAGGGGGGTTAGACCGGCGGCTTAGATGGCCTGATCTCTCGTGAGTACCGGGGGGACGTTACTCGGCGATACGATCGCCTATAAGGCTAGAGGCCAAGTTGTGACCGTACTCGCTGAGGGATCGGTGGGGCAGGTTCGGAATCTACTCGCTCGGAATTTGAAATTGGGATCGGTGCTTATCTCCGGATCTCCGGAATTGGAGGCGCCTGAGGCCCGTAGGTAGTTTCCGAAGGTTATTACGCCCTTGCCCGAGCGCCTACCATCAAGCATTCGGCACTGAACGATCGATCCGGAAAGGCGCTTGCGCGACCAAATTCGGTCGAATAGGCGGCGCAGTATCGTTAGGCCGGACGGTCGGGTTTCAAATCCTGCAAGGAGCGACGGTGGCTAACCCCTCTGCCATTTCCTTTGGATCGAACGACGCACGCGGCAGTCCGGAACACGCGAGCCCGACGTGAATATCGACGTCGCGCCGTCCGTCGCCACCGCTTCGCATCCCTCTCGGCGCCGACGATGGTGGCCTCTCGTATGGGGACTCCTAGCCTGTGTTGTCGGCATCGCGCTCTGGTTTTTCCTGCGCGACTATTTCAAGCCCGCTCCGGTCGCTGCCGTTCTCCCGATTCCGGTTGTCGCCGTCGCGGCGCAGTCGGGCGACGTGCCGATCTATGTCACCGGGCTGGGCACGGTTCAGGCCTACAACACCGTGACGGTCCATGTTCGCGTCAACGGAGCCCTGGACAAGGTCGTCTTCATCGAGGGCCAGGACGTCAAGGCCGGCGACTTGCTCGCCCAGATCGACCCTCGTCCCTATCAGGCGCAACTCGACCAGGTCGTCGCCGCCAAGGCCCGCGATGAAGCGTTGCTCGCGAACGCCAGGCTCGATTTGCAACGCTATGACAAGCTGGCCTCGCAAAACTCGATCGCCATGCAACAGCGCGACACCCAAACCGCTCTGGTCGCCCAATACGTCGCCACGGTCAAGAACGATCAGGGGCAGATCGACTTCGCAGCGGTCCAACTCGCCTACACCGCGGTTCGTTCGCCGATCGCGGGCCGTACCGGCGTGCGGATGATCGACGCCGGCAACATCGTGCAGACGACGGATACCACCGGATTGGTGGTGGTGACCCAGCTCGAACCGATCTCGGTGTTGTTCACCTTGCCCGAGGACGATTTCGAGACGGTCAATCGACAGATGTCTTTGGGGACGCTGACCGTCGCCGCATCGAGCCGGGCCGACAACAAGGTTTTGGGCCGGGGAACCGTGCTGCTGATCAACAACCAGATCGATCAAACCACCGGCACGATACAATTGAAGGCGACGTTCCCGAACACGGATCACGCGCTGTGGCCGGGGCAGTTCGTCGACATCCAGCTGCTGGTGGAGACGCGGCATGGCGCGATCACCGTGCCGTCCGCCGCCGTGCAGCGCGGTCCCCAGGGCGTCTACGCCTATGTCCTGACCGCAGACAACAAGGCCCAGATGGCGCCGATCAAAGTGTCGACCGCCAACCCGGGCGCACCGACTGCGCTGATCGAATCGGGCGTGACCGCTGGTCAGCAAGTCGTGATTGACGGCCAGTTGAAGCTTCGCACCGGGGTCAGCGTCAAGCTGGTTCCGGCGGTGTCGCTCTCCGGATCGGCACCGCTATCTTCGTCGGCGCCCCTTTCACAATGAGCATCTCCGAACCGTTCATCCGCCGCCCGATCGGGACGACCCTGTTGGCGGCCGGATTGCTGATGATCGGCGTGGTGGCCTTTCCCATGCTGCCGATCGCACCGCTGCCGCAAGTCGATTTTCCCACCATCCAGGTTTCCACGTCGCTGCCGGGCGCCAGCGCCGAGACGGTGGCGGCTGGCGTGACAACCCCGCTCGAACGGCAATTCTCCCTGATCGCCGGGGTGACCGAGCTGACCTCGACCAGTTCCCTCGGTTCGAGCTCGATCACTGTCCAATTCGCGCTCGATCGCGACATCGACGCCGCGGCAGGCGACATCCAATCCGCGATCAACGCCGCCGGAGGGCAGTTGCCGACCAACCTGCCCAGCCCGCCGAGCTACCGCAAAGTCAACCCGGCGGATTCGCCGATCCTGATCCTGTCGCTGACCTCGGCGTCGCTGCCGCTGACCGTGGTCGACGACTCGGCCGACAATATTCTGGCGCAGCAGTTGTCGCAGATCAGCGGCGTGGCCCAGGTCACGATCAACGGCCAGCAGAAACCGGCGGTGCGGATCCAGATCGACCCCGCGAAACTCGCGTCGCTCGGTCTCAGCCTCGAGGATGTCAGGACACAGATCGCGGGCGCGTCGGCCGATGCGCCCAAAGGCACGCTGGACGGCGCGCAGCAGAGTTTCGCGGTCTACGACAACGATCAGATCCTCAGCGCGGCGCCCTGGAACGACGTGATCGTCGCCTATCGCAAGGGCGCACCGGTGCGCATCAGCGATATCGGGCGCGCGGTGGATGGGGCCGAGAACGTCAAGCTCGCCGCCTGGGCGAACGGCAAGCGCTGCATCCTGCTGGCGGTGTTCAAGCAGCCCGGCGCCAATGTGATCGACACGGTCAATCAGGTGAAAGCCGCGCTGCCGCATCTCCAATCGACCATTCCCGCCGCGATCGACGTGGCGATTCTGGCCGATCGCACCCAAACCATCCGCGCCTCGGTCTCCGATGTGGAGGCGACCTTGGTGATCACCATTTGCCTCGTCGTTGCCGTGATCTTCCTTTTTCTGCGCAACCCATGGGCCACCATCATACCCGGCGTCACCGTGCCCTTGTCGCTGGCCGGCACCTTCGGTGCGATGTACCTTTTGGGCTACAGCCTCGACAACCTTTCGCTGATGGGAATCACGATCGCGGTCGGCTTCGTGGTGGACGACGCGATCGTCATGCTGGAGAACATCGTCCGCCACATCGAGGACGGACTTAGCCCCCTGGACGCCGCGATCAAGGGCGCCGGCGAGATCGGATTCACCATCGTCTCGATCAGCCTGTCGCTGGTCGCGGTGTTTATTCCGCTGTTGCTGATGGGCGGCATCGTCGGCCGTCTGCTGCAGGAATTCGCCGTCACCGTGACCATCGCGATCCTGGTCTCGGGAACCCTCGCCTTGACCCTCACCCCGATGATGGCCGCGCGCTTCCTCAAGACTGACAAGGAAATCCAACACGGCCGCGTCTATTTGTTCTTCGAGAAGCTGTTCGACAAAATGCTGGCGGGCTACGAGCTGGGCCTCAAGCGCGTGCTCAAGAATCAGTTCCTGACGCTGTGCGTATTTCTCGCCACGCTGACGCTCACCGCGGTGCTGTTCCTCACCATGCCGACAGGCTTTTTTCCCGAGCAGGACACCGGAACGCTCTCGGGCAGCGCCGAGGGATCGCAGGATATCTCATCGGCGGCGATGTGGGCTCATCTGGCCGCGCAGGCCAAGGTGGTCAGCGATGACCCCGGCGTGCAGGATGTCGGCTACAGTGCCGGTGCGTCCGCCTACAACACCGGCAGCTTCTACATCACATTGAAGCCGCTCGCGCAGCGAAACCTGAGTGCCGACCAGATTATCGCCCGGCTGCGCCCCAAGCTCGCCGCGATCGAGGGCGCCAACCTCTATTTGCAGGTCCCGCAGGACGTGAAGGTCGGCGGGCGAACCGGCCGCACCCAGTATCAATACACGCTGCAGGACGCCAATCTCGACGAACTCGATGTCTGGGCGCCAAAGCTGGTGACGAAGCTCCAAGGACTCACGCAGCTCGCGGACGTTACCAGCGATCAGCAGGCCAACGCCGCAACCGCGACGTTGACGATCGATCGCGACCGGGCCTCGCGCTTCGGCATCCAGCCGCCGCTCATCGACGCGACGATCTATGACGCCATCGGTCAACGCCAGGTCGCGCAATATTTCACTCAGCTCAACTCCTATCACGTCGTCCTGGAGGTCGATCCGGCTTTGCAGACGGATCCGCGGCTGTTCGACCAGCTCTATCTCGCTTCCCCGCTAACGGGACAGCAAGTGCCGGTATCGACCTTCGTGCGCGTGGACACGACCAAGACGGCCTACCTTGCCATCAATCATCAGAGCCAGTTCCCCGCCGTCACGATCAGCTTCAATCTCGGAGGGGGAGCGGCGCTCGGCGATGCAGTGGCGGCGATCCAGCAAGTCGAGACCGATCTAGGTTCCCCTTCGACGCTGACCGGGTCGTTTCAGGGAACGGCACAGGCCTTTCAAACCTCGCTGGCGACTCAACCTTACCTAATCGCGGCCGCGTTGCTGGTCGTCTATCTCATTCTCGGCGTTCTCTACGAAAGCTTCATCCACCCGCTGACCATTCTCTCGACGCTTCCCTCGGCCGGGGTCGGCGCACTGCTGTTACTGATGCTGTTCGGCGACGATCTCAGCGTCATCGCGTTGATCGGCATCATCATGCTGATCGGCATCGTCAAGAAGAACGGCATCATGATGGTCGATTTCGCGCTGACCGCGCAGCGCGAGAAGAATCTGCCGCCGGAAGAGGCGATCTACCAGGCCTGCGTGCTGCGCTTCCGTCCGATCATGATGACGACGATGTGCGCAATATTCGGCGGATTGCCGCTGATGTTGGGAAGCGGCACCGGCTCGGAGCTGCGCCAACCGCTTGGCATTGCCATCGTCGGCGGGTTGCTGGTCAGCCAGGCACTGACGCTGTTCACCACGCCGGTGGTCTATCTCTACCTCGATCGGCTGAGCAATTGGCACAAACCGCGGGCATCAGAGCCGACCAAGGCCGTCACCGCAACCTAGGGGTCTCTCCGGCGGCCGGCCCGGCGCGGGGGCGCGCCGATCCCGGAAGGGTCGCTAGGCGGCGCACGATTGCGCGCCGTCGAATCTCGGATCTGAGTAGTTTCCGTATCTGGCGTCACTTCGGAGCCAAAGCCTATCGTTATCGCCGTTCGAAATGGCGTAGACGGAAATAGATCCGATGCGGACGATCTTGGTACCAAGCGCCACTGTACTGGTCATCGCCGCGTGGGCGGCAATCGCGCCCGCCGATGCGCAGGTCCCCCCAACCTGCCCCTATGGCTACTATCTCGCGACCGATGGACAATGCTACCCCGGCCAGCCACCCATATATGACGCACCCGTCTACGATGACACGCCTGCGGTATTTCAACCGCCTGTTGTTTTCGACGGGTTCGGCATCGGAATCGGCATTGGCGGCGGTGGATACAGCGGGGGAGGAGGCGGACACTTCGCCGGAGGTGGATCCGGTGCACGGGCCACACACGGTGCCCGGGCTGCGCCGGCCGCCCGATCAGCACCTGCAGCGCGATCAGCACCGGCTGCCGGCGCTGACCATCGCCGCCCTTGATCAACGAACACGGCAACGATCAAATGAAACTCTCAGAGCGAGATTGACATGTACTTTCAACTCATACCCCGGATCGGTAGGACTATCGTCGCAACCATGATTCTCGGCGCGGTCGCGTTGGCCGCTCCTGCAGCCTCGAATGCCGAGGACACGCCGGTGACCAAGGCAATGCCGGCTCATAGCCCCATCGAGACGCACATCAAGTCACTCCACAGCGCATTGCGGATTACGGCTGCCCAGGAGCAACAATGGCAGGCAGTCGCCGACGCAATGCGCGATAGCGCCAAGAACGTCGGAGCTCTGATAAGGGATCGGGCGGCCAATCTGAAGACGATGACGGCGATCGACGATTTGCACTCTTACGAGGCCATTGCCGACGCCCATGCGGCGGGGGTCAAAGCGCTCATTCCATCGTTCGAGGTGCTTTACGCCACCATGTCGGACGCGCAAAAGAAAAATGCCGACGCGGTGTTCCGCCACCGTCCGCGGCCGACGGTCCTCAAGACGAACGGCTGAACAACAGCCCGTCTATTTTGCTGCGACAATCTGATCGCGCCGGTGCGAAAGGCCGTCGGAGTGTCCAACTAGGGTCAATCTCGCCGATTCGACGATGTCCACGTTAGGTCTGCTTTGGGGTCCTAAAGCGGACCCAGACCGGAGATCACGCCAGGTCCGAATCGTGCCAACAGCAGACGAGCGGTCGAACGATCTTGAGCAATACGCGGTGCTACGCAAATCTATTGCCTTGGCCTTGCTGAAAGATGAGCGAGGGTTGCCAATGTCGCGACGGGCACACATGGAGCTCGATGTCAGATGCTGGGTGGCGCTTGCCTGCAGCGAACTCGCTGTGGGCGAGTTCGCTCGGCCGCCGAATATGTCCTTGGATTCCGCTATGCTTCACGAATCCACAGACCATCCAAAGCCCACCTCACTTTTGTTCTGCGGGCTTCATCGCGATTACGGACTTTGTCGCCGCTGCGAGGACGGGATTCGGTTCAACGATAGCGGCGGCCACAACTTCATCGACCAACGCGCGGCATTCATCCAACCCGTTCGCCAGAGCATCGCGAATAGGGGCAACACGTGAGACAAGCCACAGCATCGAAGCGACCAAGATAATGGGCGAGGAAGCGATCACGGATTTGAAGCGTGGATATACGCCGTGCCCCAGTTCTCTGATGATTGCGAAAGCCGCGTGCAGGCCGCGCGCAGCTATCATCGCTTCCGCCCAAGTGGCGCCCTCGCCACGTCGTTTCGCCGCGATCGATATGGCTTCCGTAGCGATGCAAAATGGAACGTGGCAGCGCAGCCAAAGCATCATGTCCCCCTCGAAAGCCGAGGGTAGGCCGCAATTGGCAAACAATTGAACCCAGCGGCGGTCGCCGTGAAGGGTTTTCCGACTGGAGGTGATGGTCGACCGAAGCTGTCCTTGTGGATTTAGCGAGGCCACCACCATCGGCATGCCGAACGTAGATCGGTGCTCGCCTACTGCATTCCTTAGACGTTCGGGTTCGAAGGTATTGAACATGAAATGGATGCACCGGGCTTTGCTTCGCTGCAACCCCGGCAGAACTGCTTCGACCTGATGGGCGAGCGTCGTCACCACTACAAGATCGTAAGCCACTTCCTCGTCCAGCGCGTCGGCGACGTGCGTCGCAACCCGTTCGCCTGTCTGGCGTACGATGCCCTGGTCGCGTTGCAATTGTCGGAGTCTCTCGGAACCTGGCCGGGCAACGACAGTCACCTCATGACCGGCGCGCGCGAGTTGATACGCAATGGTGCTACCAATTTTTCCCACACCGACGATTGCGATTGAGAGACGAGATGAGGCTGTGATTGCGTCGCTGTTCATTGAGTTAGTTTCCAATCTCTGGGTGGCGGTCAGGCGGTTCGGAGCCCTTCTCGCGTTACGGCGACGACAAGACCCGATGAAGCCGGTCGCCCTGTTACGAATACACACATGATTGTGAATCCCGCTTTGTTTCTTGGTGCGTTTTCTTCGGCGCTCCGCTCAGACATTGGCGAGATGGGCGTCGAAAAAGCGGATCATCTCGGAAAACACTTCGTGTGGAACCGTGCCGGTCGGATCGAAGAGATACTGTGCGTGCGACAGCCCCTCGTAGACGTGCAGTTCGGCAGTGACGCCCGCTCTGCGGAGCTTACGGTGCGTCCGCACGGCGTCGGACAAAAGCAGATCGCGCGTCCCTGCCGTCAATATCGCGGGGGGAAGGCCATGAAAGTCGCCATGAAGCGGCGAAAGCATGGGGTCGGTCAGGTCGTGCGGCCCTGCGTATAGCCGAAGGGCTTTGCTAGCGTAGCCATCGAAACTCACGATGACGTTGTCGATCCACTCGTTCGTCTTGAGACTGTCTCCGCTTGCCGTCAGGTCGGCGGCCGGCGAACCTGCGGCGATTGCGGCGGGTAGCGGCAGTCCTTCGGCTTTGGCCCTGAGCATGAGAGCGAGTGACAGTCCTCCCCCGGCGGAGGTGCCCTCGACGGCGATCCGACGAGGATCGGTGGTCGCCGCGACGGCGCGCCAGGCGGCCGTCGCGTCATCGAGTGCGGCCGGAAACGGCGCGCTTGGCGGCATGCGGTAATCGATCGACAGGACTTTGTAGCCGCCGATGGCGGCGATCAGCGCGGCCTCTCCGGTTCCGGACTCGCCGCCGCCAAAAATGTAGCCGCCGCCGTGGAGGTGGAACACGAGGTGTTTGGAATGGACCCGCGAGATATGACGAGGTGTCAGAATGAAGGCGGCAACGCCTCCGAGCGTGGTCGGCTCGATCGTCACGCCCAGCGCTTCGCGCATCTTTGCGATCATCTGCTGGGATGCCCTGTTCGCTTGGTCGACTATGGCTTGCCAACCGGCCGCATTCGACGCGTCCAGGTTCCAGAACGGCGAATAGGGCGCGGCCACGAGCGCTGACGTAGCGGCATCGAGGTCTGCCGGGACAGGAATTACGCGAGCGGGAACGGTACGTGCGCCCGGTTTGCTATTGAGTGCGCCTTGAGCCAGCCCTGCCGCATCGGGATCCGCAGCGGCGAGTCCGGTGGCGACCAAAGGGACCGAAGCTGCTCCCGCCATTATCGTTAACGCGCCGCGCACGGCGTTGCGACGCGAAACTCCAGTGTTCCCGTTCATATCCGATCCTTTCCATGCCGCTTGCCACCGCGGGCGACGTTCGGGCGCGCGCGCGAGAAGTAGGCGGCCATCGCGATCATGAACGAGATGGTAGCTATCGACGCCGAACAGTCCATGCGATAAGGTTCACATTATCGTCGAGATCGTTCGGATTTGACCATGGACCCCCTTTCCGAGGTGTTGGCGCTACTACAACTGCGCGGTTACATGTCGGCTGTCTTCGATGCCTGCGGCGACTGGTCAATCTCGTTCGGCCATCTGGAGGGCATCAAGTTCTATGCCGTGGCATCGGGAACATGCTGGCTCGCCGTGGATGGCGTGAACGATGCCGTCTGTCTGAATGCCGGTGACTGCATCCTCTTGCCACGCGGATCGCCATTCCGTGTGGCGAGCGATCTGGCCATTTCGTCAGTCGACGCCCTGACAGTGTTTTCGGGCGACGGCGAGCGAGTAACTCACAATGGCGGCGGCGAATTTCTCGGGATCGGAGGCTATTTCACGCTGGATGGTCGCCATGCCGAGATGTTGCTTGGCGTGTTGCCGCCGATCGTCCAGATCCGGGAGGAAGCGAATAAGGCCGTGATCCGCTGGACGCTGGATCAAATGTGCAAGGAGATCGGTAAGCCTGAACCTGGCATCGTGCTGATGGCACAGCAACTGGCCACGATGATGCTGATTCAGGTTGTGCGTCTGTATCTCGCGGACTCCACGGTCGGGAGCGTAGGCTGGCTGTTCGCCCTTGCCGATAAACACCTTCATGCGGGGATCGCCGCGATGCATAAGGCTCCGGCTCAACGGTGGACAGTTCAACTACTGGCCGAGCGCGCGGGAATGTCGCGAACGAGCTTCGCAGTGCGCTTCAAGGCGACAGTCGGGCTATCGCCGATGGATTACCTCACACGGTGGCGGATGTTGCTCGCGGCAAATCGGCTAATGAAGTCAGGCGACGCGGTCTCCGCGCTCGCTCCGTCGCTCGGCTACGAATCCGAAAGCGCCTTCAGCGCGGCCTTCAAGAAGGTTATGGGAAGTTCGCCGAGCCGGTATCGGCGCCAACATCATACCTCAGCCGATCATCGTGGCTTGCCGCGCGACAATTACGATGAGAAGGTTTCCACCGGTCCCGCAACGCAAGGAGGACACGGAGCGTCGCCGCGATTGCTCGGCAGAGTGGGATAGGCGAAGCAACTGAGCTCGAGCTTCTTCGCAGCCATCCGCGGCTTACGCCTCGCGGACCAAGACATAGTACTAAAGCGTAGATGTCGTGCTCATAGGGTCATGTTTGCGGCCGACATCTATCGGACCGACTGCGTCTGCATCGGCTCGCGCGCATAGCGCGTCGGCGGCAGAGGGGCTACCGCGAGGTTGCCCCGCCGACCTCAATGGGCAATTCCGGAATACAGGGTAAGCGATGGCGCTTCAACAGCTCTGAGCACCGTGCCCCCCGTCTCATCGGGTACTAAATGCGATCGAACACGATAGGCTGAGCACCTTCCCACAATGTCAACTTGCCCAGGGACGGGAGAGTCTCCCGGCCTTCGATGATCGTGAGAAAGTGATTGCCCGCGAGTTGGCCGACTTTGCTCG
>Ga0181534_10001667_pt1 | contig 14297 bp, 14 predicted proteins | sample PEATcosm2014_Bin_37_FD_119758 | JGI IMG/M metagenome (GOLD analysis project Ga0181534, IMG submission 119758) | Peatland microbial communities from MTU Mesocosm Facility, Houghton, MI, USA - PEATcosm2014_Bin17_10_metaG | ecosystem: Environmental > Terrestrial > Soil > Wetlands > Peat | place... | reverse complement strand
CGCTGCTCGACGACCTGAACCGCATGCTCTCGCCACAAGAGCAGGAGGCGCTGTGGAAGTATCCGGACCTGCGCCAGTATCACGCCTCCGCGGCCTGGTCCGTTTTCGCGAAGATCGCGCCGTTCGGTGCCGCATTGGGCCGGCGCTATGGCGAGCCCAAAAGCCTCGCCGACTTCGTGGCCAAGTCGCAGCTCGAAAACTATGACAACGTTCGAGCGCAGTTTGAGGCGTTCAATGCGCACAGGGACGCCGCTAATCCCTCGACCGGCGTCATCTACTGGATGCTCAATAACGCTTGGCCCTCGCTCCACTGGCATCTGTACGATTATTTCTTGAATCCCGCCGGTGCCTACTTCGGCGCCAGGAAAGCCAACGAGCCCGTGCATATTCAATATTCATACGACACGCGCGCGATCATGTTGGTCAATCAAACGCTCACCGACGCGAAGGGCTTGCGGGCGATCATCCGGGTACGCAATCTGGACGGCAGCGTGTCTTTCGAGCGGCGCCTGCAAAACATCAATCTGGTCGGAAACAGCGCGCGGCAGTTGACTGTGCTCCCGACCGTGGCGGGCGCGTCTCCCACGTACTTCGTCGAGCTGGAGCTCGTTGCAGTCGGGGGGCAATCAATCAGCCGCAACGTCTATTGGCTGTCCACCCAGAATGACGAACTCGATTGGGCCAATTCGAACTGGTATCTGACACCGGTGACTCGATACGCGGATCTGACCGCGCTGCAATCCTTGCCGACCGCCACCAGTGAGGTCCGGGTGACCCGGCGGGATGGGGATACAGTCGAGGTCACTTTGGCGGTGCCCCCGTCCTCCAAGGCCGTGGCACTGTTCCAGCACGTCGCCGTTAAGCGGGGAGCGGGCGGCGAGCCCGTTTTGCCGATCTTGTGGAGCGATAACGACGTTACGCTATGGCCCGGTGAATCGGTTACCTTGACTGCGCATTTCGCCACGCCAGGTGCCGAGGCACCGGTAGTCGAAGTGAGCGGTTGGAACGTTCCAACGCAGAGCGTCCCGGTGAACCAATAGGAGAGGGCCTATGCCTGCTGCACCCCACGTCGTCCCCGCTGGGGATTCCCTCGCTAGCCGCTCGGTCGCCCCCGCTGGGGATTCCCTCGCTAGCCGCTCGGTCGCCCCCGCTGGGGATTCCCTCGCTAGCCGCTCGGTCGCCAAGCCAACCCGGAAATTCCACTTTATCTCCGGGTTGCCGCGCTCGGGCAGCACGCTTCTGGCCGCTATCCTCAATCAGAACCCGCGCTTCCGGGCAGGGATGACCAGCCCGCTCGCCGACATCATGGGCGCGGTCATGGCGGAGACGAGCAGCAAAAACGATTTTTCGTTCGATGTCTCCGATAACCAGCGCGTCGCAATGATGCGCGGCTTGGTCGAGAACTTCTACGCGGAGCAAGCCGATGCCGGCGTCGTGTTCGACACCAGTCGGTTGTGGTGCAGCCGCATGCAGTTGCTCGACACGCTGTTTCCAGAGGCAAAGGTCATCGCATGTGTGCGCCAGCTATCCTGGGTGCTGGACAGCATGGAACGGCTGGTGCGCAGGCAGCCGGTCAGTGTCAGCAAGGTGTTCCGCTTCGACACCAATACCACTGTCTACTCGCGTGTTGAGGCACTCACTGATCCACGCGGCATGGTTGGATTTGCCTTCCAGGCCACCAAGGACGCGTTCTATGGCCAATATGCTCCGGGACACCTGCTGCTGTTGACCTATGAGAGCCTGGCGCGCAACCCGTTGGCGGCCATGCGCGCGGTCTATCAGTTCATCGGCGAACCCTGGTTCGAACATGACTTCGAGCAGGTCTCCTACAACGCAGACGAGTTCGATGCCCGCGTGGGGATGCCCGGCCTTCACACCGTGCGCCGGAAGGTAGAGCCGGTGGAGCGCACGCCGATTCTGCCGCGGGAGATTTTCAGCCGCTTCGTGAACGAATCGTTCTGGATGGACCCGAAAAACAACATCAGTCAGGTTCCCGTGATATGACCACAGGCAGAAGCCGATTCCTGGTTGGAGTCGTGTTCTTTGTGTTCTTCGTAATCTCGTTTCTGACGAATATTCTGGGTCCGCTGGTTCCGGATATCATTGCCGGCTTCCATGTGTCGCTCACCATGGCCGCGATCCTGCCGTTCGCGTTTTTCATTGCCTACGGCGTGATGTCGATTCCGGCCGGCTTTGCGGTGCAGCGCTGGGGAGAGAAGAAACTCATGGTCGCCTCGTTCGTGGCGGCAACCGTGGGCGCCCTGAGTTTCGCCGCCATGCCCAGTTACCCGGTGGCCGTGACGTCGCTCTTTGTGATCGGGGCGGGAATGGCTGCCCTGCAGGTTGCGATCAATCCCCTGTTGCGTGTGGCCGGCGGGGAGGAGCACTTCGCATTCAACTCGGCGTTTGCGCAGCTCATCTTCGGCGCTGCGTCTTTCATCAGTCCCCTGGTCTATTCGAATCTCGTAGGTCACCTCGATCCTGCTCATCGCGACCCCGCGGGTCTTTACGGTGTCCTGGGCGGCGTCACTCCTGCAGCGCTTCCCTGGGTATCGATTTATTGGATATTCACCGTGGTCGCTGCTGTCTGTGTTGTACTGATCGCATTGCTTCGCTTGCCGAAGGTAGAGCGCACGGAGGAGGAGTCGGCGGGCACGCTTTCCATGTATCGGCAGCTTTTGCGTAATCCATTCGTCTGGCTGTATTCACTCGCGATCGTTGCCTACGTCGGCTGCGAGCAGGGTACCGCCGACTGGATGTCACCGTTTCTGGAGCGATATCACCATGTCGATCCCCACACGGGGGGCGCGGACGCGGTGGCTTACTACTGGGGACTCATGACGGCAGGTTGTCTGCTTGGTATGGGCCTCCTCAAGCTGTTCGACAGTCGCCGCGTGTTGATAGGATTTTCCATCGGTGCACTGTGTATGTTGTCGGTGGCGCTGTTTGGGCCGGCGGACGCCTCCAAAATCGCTTTTCCCTGCATCGGCTTTTTCGCCTCGATCATGTGGCCCACCCTGGTGTCGCTCGGGCTGAACTCGGTTCCTCAGCATCATGGTCCCTTCGCGGGAATACTGTGCTCCGGAATCATGGGGGGCGCGCTCGTGCCCCTGCTCATCGGCTGGCTTGGGGACCTGTATGGGCTGCGTTTTGGAATGTTGTTTCTGTATGTCACTTTTGGGGTTGTGTTGAGCGTCGGCCTGTGGGCGCGACCGCTCATTCGTAACGCTACCTATGCCGCCGATTCGCAAGTCGTACGTTGATGTGAGCACCGGCCAGCTGCATGTCCGATCCCATGGGTCGGGCCCGCAGCGGCCTTTGTTTTGCTTTCACATGAGCCCGTCCTCAGGAGTGGTGTTTGAGCGGTTCATGAAGGTGGCCGGGCGCGACCGCCTGGTCGTGGCACCTGACACGCCCGGTTTTGGCATGTCTGATACACCCGCTGCCGCTCCTGGCATTCCTGACTATGCCCGGGTCATGGGAGAGCTCGCGGATGCCTTGAAGATTGCGGAGTTCGACGTCGTCGGAATCCACACAGGCTCGGCGATAGCGGCAGACCTCGGTTTGCAGCGGCCACAACAGGTGCAACATATCATCATGGTGGCAGCACCCGTATTTTACGCCGAGGAGCTCGTGCAGTTCCGGGAGTTTCAGGCGGCCTTCAATTACCATTTGGCCAACACGCTGCCGCGCTTGCGGCCGCCGGTATTGATTTTCAATGCCAACGACGCTCTGACCCAACCAACCCGCCGCGCCGCCTCCTATCTCGCCAACGGACGCATTCTCGAGTTACCGGAGTGGGGCGCCGGGTTCTTCGAGGTCCACACCAACGAGGTTGTTGGGCTGGTGCGTGAGTTCACCGGCTGAGCGTTCAGGCTCCGTATCCCACTACGCCCTTCACCTCCAGGAACTCGTGTATGCCCCAATCCGCATACTCCCGCCCATTCCCGGATTGCTTGTAACCGCCGAAAGGCGCATGCGTGTCCCAGTCCGGATAGTTGATGTTGACAGTGCCGGCGCGCAGTTGCGCCGCGACCTCGCGCGCGTGCCCGAGGTCCTTCGACGCGACATACGCAGCCAGGCCGTAGACAGAATCATTGGCTTTGTCGATGGCTTCCTGCTCACTCGTATACGGCAGCACTGACAGCACCGGTCCAAAGATCTCCTCGCGGGAGATGGTCATCTCGTGCTGCACATTGCCGAAAACAGTGGGCTTCACGTAGTAGCCCGCTTCGAGGTTGCCCGGGCGACCCGTGCCGCCGGCTACGAGCGTGGCGCCTTCGTCGATTCCGGCTTGTATCAGCCGCTGGATCTTGTCGAATTGGATCTGACTGACCACCGGTCCGAGGACAGTGGCTGGATCCCGTGGCGAGCCGACGCGATGGGTGTCGGCGACGCTCTTCGCAATCTCCAGGGCGCGTGCATGTTGGCTTGCAGGAACGAACATCCGGGTCGGCGCGTCGCAAGACTGCCCACTGTTGGAAAAACACGCCGCAGTGCCCCGTTGGACCGCGTCTTCGAGATCGGCATCGGCCAGGATTATGTTGGCTGACTTGCCGCCCAATTCCTGTGAGACCCGCTTAACCGTATCGGCCGCCGCTTTTGCAACGAGGATGCCCGCGCGGGTCGACCCCGTGAACGACATCATCGCGATATCCCGATGTGCCGACATCGCTTCACCGACGGTGGGGCCGTCTCCGTTGACTAGGTTGAACACCCCTTTCGGAAGACCCGCCGCGTGCACAATCTCCGCGAACACGATGCCGCTGATCGGCGCCACCTCGCTGGGCTTCAACACCATGGTGCAGCCTGCGGCGATCGCGGGTGCCACCTTGCAGACGATCTGATTGAGTGGCCAGTTCCAAGGTGTAATGAGGCCCACGACGCCGATCGGCTCGCGAAAGATTCGTGTGCTGCCGCGCTGGGAGGCAAACTCGAGCGTCTCCAGTGCCGCGATCGTCGCTTCGAGATGAACCTGTCCGGCCCAGGCCTGGGCCTCACGAGCGAACTTGAGAGGCGCGCCCATCTCGTCGCTCACGGCCTGCGCGATATCTTCGTAGCGCGAGTTGTAGATCTCGAGGATCTTACGCAGGTAGCCGAGACGTACTTCGCGCGTCGTGCGCGCAAACGCCGGAAATGCCGCCTTGGCTGCGGCTACGGCCCGATCAACATCGGCTGCGCTGCCCAGGGAGATTTGCGTGTAGGCGCGCTCGGTCGCCGGATTGATGACGTCCAGGAGCCGGGATGCAACCGGCTTTACCCACGCGCCGTCAATGTAGAAACTGGCATGATTGTTTGACATCGCTCTCTCGCGCTCGCAGCTGGCCGGCTAGTATATCCGATTTCAGGACCCGGCCTGTTGGGAGGTGTTGGTCGCAGGCGTGGTGCGCGCGCGATAGGCCAACACTGAGGCTGAAATCAGAAAATACAGGGCGCCCACCGCCGCATACCCCGCGAGGTTTTGCAGCATGGGTGCCGGCCCGCCGGCTTGTTTCACAAAGAACGCTCCCGCCAGCGCGGATTGCGCACCGCTGAGCGCCATTGCCCATTGCGCGCCGAACGACTTCCAACGTTTGACCGCCGTTCCAAGCTGCAGCAAACCCGACAGCACTGCCCAGGCTCCAAAGACCACGAAGACAGCGGGCATTCCTCGTCCCACCGCGATAGCCATGGCTACGGTCGTTACGGCGCTGACGACCGCGTTGATCGTTTGGGGCTGATTTTTGGCAGCACCGCCGGATCGCTTCGCATCGACGGCATTCGCCAGCGCATCCCACGCGGGGTACAGGACGAGCAACACCCCTCCGATCACTGGCGACGCGGCGCCAACGGTAAAAGCTAGCGCGACCCAAATGAGCGAGAAGCCTGCGCGGGTGAAATAAAGTGTTCGTAACCAGGTAGACATGTGGGCCTCGACCGACTAGTTGGTAGATAAAATGGATAAATTTAAGGGCGCGTCAGACGACGTAGCGCCGGACGCAGAATCTCAGTGAAGAGATCGGGATTGTCATGAGCGCGAGCGGAGAGCATGGCTCCGTGCACGATGGCGATCAGACCCTCTGCTTCTGAACCAGGGGTGCCTTGCAGAACAAAGACGCCGTCCGCAGCGCCTTGCTCCAGCACGGATGAAACCCAGCTCGACAGGTCTGCGAAGTGGCCACGGACCTCTTTCGCGACTTCGGCGGGCAGCGTCGGCAACTCCGTGGCGAGCATCGCGCACACACAGAAGGAGGTGTCCCGATTGCGAAGGCACGTCGCCCAGAAATTGGTGTAGCCCTGGAGCCGCTCCAACGGTCCGCGCGCGTACTGCTCGAGCTTTGCAATGCCGGTACGAGCCTCTTCCCGATACACCGCAACCAGCGTTTTAACCAGATCCGCCTTGCTGGGGAAATGGTGGTGAATGCTCGGCTTGCTTATATGCACGACCTCCGAGATGTCGGCATAGCTGAAGCTGTGGTACCCGCCGACGGCCAGAAGGGCCTTCGCACACGCTACGATTTCACGGGCTTTGTCTGAGAGCTCAATTGCCATGTGCGGTACTCTACCAACTAGTAGGTCGAATTACAAATGCCAGGATCCTCCCCGTGCGGGGATTCTCCCCATCCGGGGATCCACAAGGGCCGCCTGAGGGCAGGGGATGGTGTATCATCCGCCCCCTTTTTGAGAGTCGACCGGTCTACTTCGGGCGACCGGCCGGGGTGATTCTGTGAGCACGACGGGCGACACGCTGGCTCTTTTCGCGGGCAACGCAAACCCAGGGTTGGCACAGGAAATCGCACGCAATCTGCAGACGCCGCTCGGGCGTGCCTATGTAGGCAGATTCAGCGATGGCGAGATCAATGTTGAGTTGATGGAGAACGTTCGCGGACGCGATGTCTTCATCCTCCAGCCGACCTGTCCTCCTGCCAACGACACCTTGATGGAGTTGCTGGTGATGGTCGATGCGTGCCGACGCGCCTCGGCCGCCCGGATCACCGCGGTGGTGCCGTATTTCGGTTACTCGCGGCAGGATCGGCGTCCGCGCGCGACCCGTTCGGCCATTACGGCGCGGCTGGTCGCGAACATGATTTCCGAGGCCGGGGTCAATCGGTTATTGACGATTGATCTGCATGCCGACCAGATTCAGGGATTCTTCAACATCCCTGTCGATAATGTCTATGCGTCGCCCGTGTTGCTGGGTGATGCGTGGAGGCAGGCGTATACGAACAAGATCATCGTGTCGCCTGATGTGGGTGGTGTGGTGCGCGCGCGCGCCTTCGCGAAACGGCTGGACGATTCCGAGTTGGCCATCATCGACAAGCGGCGCCCGCGGCCGAATGAGTCAAAGGTGATGAACATCATCGGTGAGGTTGAGGGCAAGACGTGCGTGCTGGTGGACGACATGATCGACACCGCCGGGACGCTTTGCCTCGCTGCCCAGGCGTTGAAGGATGATGGTGCGCTAAAGGTTGTTGCCTATATTACGCACGCCATTCTGTCAGGCGCCGCTATTGAGAGACTTACGAAGTCGGCTCTGGATGAGCTGATTGTGACTGACACGATTCCGTTGTCGAAGGCCGCCCAGGACTGCGGCAAGATCCGCCAGTTGTCGGTGGCGGCGCTGCTCGCCGAGACCATCCGGCGCATCCGGGACGAGGAGTCGGTCAGCTCGTTGTATGTTGATTAGGTGTGTCCCCACTGGTCGCGGTTGGGACATGTGTTGTAACTACTGGAGATTCTAATGCGTATTTCATTTACTTTCGGAGCTGACGTCCGCGAGACGCAAGGCAAGGGTGCGAGCCGCCGCCTGCGTCACACGGGCAAGGTTCCCGCTATTATCTACGGCGGTCACAAGGACGCGCAGGCGTTGGTTCTCGATCAACAGAACCTGCTGACCATGATCGGTGACGAGCGTTTCTATTCCTCGATCGTGCAGCTGAAGATCAGCAACGGCACGCAGCAGGAAGCAATCGTCAAGGACGTACAGATGCACCCGGCTCGCAACGTCGTCGTGCACGTTGACCTGCAGCGCGTCATCGAGTCCGAGCCGATTCGTCTCAAGCTGCCGATCCACTTCAAGGGTGCTTCCGTTTCCCCGGGCGTCAAGCTCCAGGGCGGTGTTGTGTCGCACCTGCGCGCGGATGTCGAGATCGTGACGCTGCCGAAGGATCTGCCCGAGTTCCTCGAAGTCGACATGTCAGGCATGAACCTCAACGAAACGAAGTTCCTGTCGGACATTCCGGTACCTGCCGGGGTCACGATTCCTGAGCTGGCCCATCGCAACGCTGCGGTTGTGTCGATCCACAGCCCGCGCGCTGAGGAACCGGAGCCGGTTGCCGAAGCCGCTGCCGCCGCACCCGCCGAGGGTGCCGCCGCCGCTCCTGCGGCCGGTGGTGCTGCGAAGGCAGGCGACGCGAAGGCGGATGCCGCTCCTGCGAAGGCTCCCGCGAAGAAGTAAGGGATGTATATGGACCCCGGCGCCGGTTTCTCCGGCGTCCGGGGGCCCAGCATACGGGCGCCAACGCGCGGCCCGACGCGCCGCCGCCGGTGCTCGTCACGGACGGTGCTTCCGGGCGCTAACGTTGGTCAGCGCTGCTGGTTACGATTCGCGGTGGTTGGGTTGTCATGTCAGGTGTGCCCCTCAAGTTGATAGTCGGTCTCGGCAACCCCGGGGCCGAATATGCGCGTACCCGGCACAACGCCGGGTTCTGGCTCGTTGACGAGCTGGCACGGCGCGCTGGCGGGGCGTTTCGGAGCGATTCGCGCCATCAGGGCGATCTCGCCAAGGTCCGGATCGCCGACACCGAGCTGTGGTTGTTGAAGCCCATGACCTTCATGAACCGCAGCGGCGGCCCGGTGCAGAGTGTTGCAAATTTCTACAAGATTCCCGTCGACTGCATCCTGGTCGCCTACGATGACCTGGATTTCCCTCCCGGCATCATCAAGTTGAAGCAGGGTGGGGGCGCGGCCGGCCACAACGGCATCCGCGATATTGCCCCGCAGGTGGGCGAGAATTTCTGGCGTCTGCGCATCGGCATCGGCCATCCCGGTGACCGGTCCGCAGTGTTGAATTTTGTGTTGGGACGACCGTCCGCCGAGGATACGCGCCTCATTGATGAGGCCATCGCTGCCGGCCTGGACGTCGTTCCCTTGTTGATCTCGGATGGCGGGCAGAAGGCGACCCACAAGTTGCATACCCGCAATAGTCCGACTCAGGAGCGATAAATGGCCATCCGCTGCGGTATCGTAGGTCTGCCCAACGTCGGCAAGTCGACGCTGTTCAACGCGCTGACGCGCGCGCAGATCGCCGCCGAGAATTACCCTTTCTGCACGATCGACCCGAACATCGGTGTCGTGCCGGTACCGGATCCCCGGCTGCAGCAACTCGCTGACATCGTGCACTCCGAGAAGGTGATTCCCACCTCGGTCGAGTTTGTGGACATCGCCGGCCTGGTCGCTGGTGCTTCGCAGGGTGAAGGTCTGGGAAACAAGTTCCTGGCCCACATTCGCGAAGTCGACGCGATTGCCCATGTAGTGCGCTGCTTCGAGAGCACCGACATCGTGCACGTGGCCGGCAAGGTGGATCCCATCGCCGATATTGAGGTTATCGACACCGAGCTGGCGCTGGCCGACATGTCGGCTGTCGAACGTGCCATCGATCGGGCGGCGAAGGCAAGCAAAGGCGGCGACAAGGATGCCATACGCAAACACGCGCTGTTCGAGCGCGTGAAAAAGCATCTCGACGACGTCAAACCCGTCCGTGGCATGCAGCTGACTCCGGAAGAGCGACTGGATATCCGGGAGTTGCAGCTGCTGACGGCAAAGCCTGTCATGTATGTTGCCAACGTCAACGAGTCCGGCTTCAAGGACAACCCGCTGCTGGCGGCAGTTGAAAAGCGAGCGGCCGCGGAGGGTGCTGTTGTTGTGGCTGTCTGCGCGGCGATGGAAGCTGAGATTGCCCAGCTCGACGAGGCGGATCGCGCGGAATTCCTCCAGGAGTTGGGTCTCGAAGAGCCCGGCCTCGACCGCGTCATCCGCGGCGGTTACACATTGTTGGGCCTGCTGACCTACTTCACCGCGGGACCGAAGGAGACGCGCGCCTGGACCGTGCGCAAAGGCTCCACCGCTCCGCAGGCGGCCGGTGTGATCCACACCGATTTCGAGCACGGCTTCATCCGCGCCGAGGTCATCGCATTCGCCGATTACATCGCCGGCAAGGGCGAGGCGGGCGCCAAGGAAGCCGGCAAGCTGCGGCTCGAAGGCAAGGAATACATCGTCAAGGAAGGCGACGTGATGCATTTCCGGTTCAATGTATGAGCCCGGGCAGATTTAGATAAGCCTCTGTTTTTGAACTAGATTTGGCAGCCGTGGGGGCCGGGTCCGCCGCGGCGGTTGCACTTTTGGGGTGAGGCTAGGACAATGCGCGCCCCCTTGTGGAAAGGTAGCTCAGCCGGTTAGAGCACGGCACTCATAATGCCGGGGTCGAGGGTTCGATTCCCTCCCTTTCCACCAACATTTCAATGACTTAGCGGGTTGCTTCGCGAGCACCCCAGAACGACGGCGGTTACGCGCCGATTTCCCCGGGGAGCTTGCCGCCGCCGGTGCCGGTTGGATGTTGATTTACAGTGGCTCAGTCCCACCCCGCCACGAGTCTTGATTTCGGGGTAAGTCGCCGTGTGGATCGTAGATCGACAGCTCATCGCCGTCTTCAAGTTGCTGAGTGAAGATCACGACGTTGTTTCCGCCAGCGTGGCGCGTGGATGGAAATAGGATGCCTTTCGTACCGCGCTCGATCGCTATGTCTCCTAACAACCAACTGGGCGGCTCGATTTCTTCGTACAGAGCTAGTTTTCGCCACTCGCAATGCCAATCGGCCCAGAGCTCATCCCACTCCCCGCGCACATAGCCCTTCTGGAAGTCGACGACATGCGAGAGGGCGATTCGGTACGTCACGAGCGTCCCCGGTGGCATCAATGGCTCATGTTGCTGGTATTCGGCGCTCGCGGTCTCGACGTTACGCGACAGGTAAAGTGCTTCGACGCCGGGCCGATTGAATCGACCACCGACTTTGGCTGCGCCCGCGCCGCTTGTGGGCCTATAGGACCATCGGGGCGTGTTGAAACGATAGAACGCTTCGGCCGGTTGTAGCGGCCGGAGTATCACCCACTCGCTCCCGCCTCCAGGCTCTCGATGTACCGGATCACGGCATCGGCTCGTCCTTCCGAGACAAGTGCTTCGGGCGTTTTGTAGTCGAAATCGCCGATGGGATGACTGCGGAACCAATACAGAGCGCGATCGGTGCTGCCTACCAATGCGAATGCAGCGGCGATGACACGAAGGGCGTTACGCAGAAAATCCTGCAGGCGCGGCGAAGCCGGCATTCGGCTTACGGTATTGCGATGAACGTGAGCGAGCTCCGCGAGACGCTGCTGTTCCAAGTCGAGTTTCTGGGCAAAACGCAGGGGCGAAATGATGGGCCTGCCCGGCTCCTGCAAGTCGGCCAAGAACGCATTGAAGTCAGCTTGAGAAGCAGTCGCGGACATAGTGTGCACCTATTGCGCACACTATAAGAACATTGGCGTCTCGACGCAAGATAAAGCAGCGGGGTCCATGCGGCCCCCCGCTCGCCAGCATGAAGCGGGTCGCCGCAGCCTTTAGGCAGACTAAACCGATAAAAAGGCCGTCAGCCGCTGTCCGTTTTACGGGCCCTGCCGCTTGATATATTGGCACACCCGGTCTTCCTGAGGACCCTGTTGACGATCACGTCGAAGAGATGATCCGCACGCGGCGCGTGCGATGGCTGCTCGCGGAGCCAGGCGAGCGCCGCAATTAGCGCGAATAAGTCAGTGCCATTGATGTCGCTCGCCGCCTTGCCATCGGCTCGAGCACGGGCGAGAAGCGCGGCGCCCGCTGATTTCAGCGCAACGCACGAAGCATGAAGTGCGGAATTGGGATCCTCGATGGCAGCCACCATCGGCGTGATGACGCCCTGATGGCTGTGCGTGAACGCAATGGTTTCCCGTATCCAGATCACGAGGGCGTCATCGGAAGCGCTGCTTGTTTCGAGTTGCTTTGCCCTGGCGGTAAGCGCCTCAAAGCCTTCCCGTAGCAAGGCCTCGAGCAGCGTCTCTCGCGTCGGGAAGTGACGGTACAGCGTGCCGAGCCCGACGCCAGCTCGGCGGGCGACATCACGCAGCGATGCATCGGCACCCTGCTCCGTGAAAACCGCACGGGCAACCTCGAGTAGCTGCTCGTAGTTCTTCTTGGCGTCGGCTCTCATAGACTCGCTGGATAAACGGAGCAGTGCTCCGTATAATCGGAGCACTGCTCCACTAACCATACTCTACTTGCGGTGATGGACAAAGCTATGGCGATCAAAACCATGAAAGCAGTGTGTCTGCATGAGTTCGGAGGTCCTGAAGTGCTGCGTTACGAGGACGCACCCGTGCCTGCACTGGAAGAGGGCGAGGTGCTCGTGCGCGTTCACGCGGTAGGTATCAATCCTCCCGATTGGTACCTGCGCGAGGGGTACAAAATGTTGCCCCCCGAGTGGCAGCCCCAGGTGTCTTTTCCCCTTATTCCAGGGACAGACATTTCGGGCGTCATCGCCTCGGTCGCACACGACGTCAAAGACTTCTCCGTTGGCGATGAAGTGTATTCGATGGTTCGCTTTCCCAGCGGCCTTGCCGGAGGCAGCAGGGCCTACGCCGAGTACGTCAGCGTGCCGGCTTCGGAAGTCGGGCGGAAGCCGAAGGGCATCGATCACATCCACGCCGCCGGGGTGCCGATGTCCCTGCTCACGGCCTGGCAGTTCATGATCGATTTGGGCCACGACGAACCAAACCCGCTTCAGCCGAGCAGGCATGTGCCGGTACCGCTGAGGGGAAAGACCGTCCTTGTAAATGGAGCTGCCGGCGGCGTGGGGCACTTCGCGGTGCAGATAGCCAAGTGGAAGGGCGCGCGAGTCATTGCGGTGGCCGCTGGCGAACACGAGGCATTCCTGCGCGAACTGGGTGCCGACGAATTCATCGACTACACCAGGACATCTCCTGAGCAGATCGCGCGTGGCGTCGATCTCGTCATCGACTCAGTTGGCGGACCCAAAACCGGCCGTTTCCTGCGCACGCTCGAGCGCGGCGGAGCCTTGTTTCCGGTATTTCCCTTGGGGTTCTTCGGCGCGGGTGAGGCGGAGAAGCTCGGCGTCACCGTGTCTGCAACCCAAGTACGCTCGAACGGAGCGCAACTTTCCGAGGTTGGTCGCTTGCTCGATTCCGGAACGATTCGCGTTGGCATCGACGGCACGTTCCCACTGGCGGATGCTCGCGCGGCGCACGAGCGAGCAGCGCGAGGTCACATCCAGGGAAAGATTGTTCTCACGGTCGACGCTCGCTGATCGGGTCATCAGAGACGGTTGTCGCCTTCACGCGGTTGTTGCGACAGTCCTTTTGCGCGCCCACGTCCCCAGAAAGCCCAGCCCGGACAGCAGCAGAAGCCCCGCGGCCGGGAGGGGAACGGCCGCGACGTCCGTGTAGGTGCCGTCGAAATGGTAGGTCGCTGCAACACCATCCACTGTGGTATCGCTCATGAGCGCCAGGAAGAGCAGGTTGGACGACTCATCGCCGAGAAACCGGATGGCATAGCCGGGTGAGGTGTTGGCAGACCAATCCGTGATGCTCAAGCTCGCTCCCGAGGCCACCGCCAGAAGCTGATCGAAAGTCATGGAGCTCGAGCCCACGTCCAGGACAGAAGAGGCGCTCAGTTGCAGAGACGCGAGATGCTGACCGTTGGCTCCTCCGGCATTCAGCAGCTGCAGAGTACCGCCCGCGAGATCGAGGCCGCTGCTCGAAGACAGTCGATTCGCACCCTGCAGGGTCAAGGTCCCGCCGGTGACACGGGTCGTCCCGGTGTAGGTGTTGGCGCCCGAGAGCGTCACGTTGCCGCTGGCGATCTCGACACTGCTGAAGTTGGAGATTGATCCGGAGTACACGAAGCCGTTGTCCGCACCGGGGTCAATGGTCGCTCGGTTGACGCCTGTGCCTCCGGCGATGTCGCCGAGAATGGATGCTGCTCCGCCGTTGACCGTGAGCGTGATGGCGCCGCTGCCGCCCACAATGGCCTTGCCACTGCTGGAACCGTCGATAGTGCCAGCGTTGGTGATCTTCACATCGTCCGCCGCGGTTAGGATCGCCGCCGCCGTGGTGCTTCCCGTCTGAATCTGCCCGCCGACCTGGTTGGTGATCGTGTGCGTGAAGCCGCTTCTGAGAGCGGAGCTGAATACGATTGCGGAATCCGAATCGCCCCGGATCAGGCCGCTGTTG
>Ga0181534_10001665_pt1 | contig 14317 bp, 15 predicted proteins | sample PEATcosm2014_Bin_37_FD_119758 | JGI IMG/M metagenome (GOLD analysis project Ga0181534, IMG submission 119758) | Peatland microbial communities from MTU Mesocosm Facility, Houghton, MI, USA - PEATcosm2014_Bin17_10_metaG | ecosystem: Environmental > Terrestrial > Soil > Wetlands > Peat | place... | reverse complement strand
TGTAGAGCCCGCGCTGTTGGATGAGCTGATCATGGCTCCCGCTCTCGACGACCTGTCCGTGGTCGAGTACGAAGATCACGTCTGCGGCGCGGATCGTCGAGAGTCGGTGCGCGATCGCGATCGTGGTCCGGCCCTCCATCACCGACTCGAGGGCTTGCTGGACGATGCGCTCGCTCTCGGTGTCGAGTGCCGAGGTCGCCTCGTCGAGTACCAGCACCTTCGGGTCTTTGAGGATCACGCGTGCGATCGCAAGCCGCTGGCGCTCGCCGCCGGAGAAGCGGTAGCCACGCTCACCGACGACCGTGTCGTAGCCATCATCGAGCTCGGTGATCCGGTCATGGATGTATGCCGCACGCGCGGCCTCCTCCACCTGGGCGTCGGTCGCGTCAGGCCGGCCGTAGCGCAGGTTGTCGCGCACGGAGGCGTGGAACAGGTAGCTCTCCTGCGTGACGACGCCGCAGATCGCGGCGATCGAGGCGAGCGTCAGGTCGCGGACATCGTGCCCGTCGATCCTGACCGCGCCTTCGGTCGCCTCGTAGAGGCGCGGGATCAGATAGGAGATCGTCGTCTTGCCGGCGCCGCTGGGACCGACCAGCGCGGCAAGTTGCCCTGGCTCGACGCGCAGGCTGACCTCGCGCAGCGCCCAGTGCCGCGGTGCGCTGCCGTTCTGCCCGGCGCCCTCGCCTGGCCCATAGGCGAAGCCGACGCGCTCGAGCTCGACCTCGCCCCTGACCTCGCCCGCCGGTAGCTGCAGGGCGCCGGGCTGATCGGTGATCTCGGGCTGCAGATCGAGGTACTCGAACACACGTCCGAATAGCGCCACGGACGACTGTACGTCCACCGACACCTGCAGGAGCTGGATGATCGGTTGCAAAAGCCGCGTCTGTAACGTCGTGAACGCGACGATCGTCCCGGCGCTGAGGGCGCTGCCGCCGTGAAGCTCGAGTCCCGTGACGAGGTAGAGGAGCGCAGGAGCGACCCCGAAGAACGCCTGGGTTACAGCGAAGAAGCCGCGGCCGGTCATCGCCTGGCGCACCTGCAGATCGGCCTGCCGGGCGTTCTCGGTGCCGTAGCGATCGATCTCGCGATCCTCGCGGCCGAAGACCTTTGTCAGCAGAACCCCTGAGACCGAGAGGCTCTCCTGCGTGATCGCGCTCATCTCGGCGAGCGAGACCTGCGTCTGGCGCCGCGCCTCGCGGCGGACGCGCCCGACGCGGTTGCTGAGCACGACGAACACGGGCACGATCGCGACCGAGAGCAGCGTCAGCGTGGGTGACAGGATCAGCATCGCGACGATCGTCGACGCGACCACGACGACGTTCGAAACGACCGAGGACGCGGTCTCGGTGATCGTCGTCTGCACGCCGCCGACGTCGTTGGCCAGCCGCGACTGTACCTCGCCAGTGCGCGTTCCGGTGAAGAACGCCAGTGACATCCGCTCCAGATGCCCGAACAGCCGGTCGCGCAGGTCGCGCATCACTCGGTTGCCGACCCAGTTGGTGTAGTACGTCTGGACGATGTTCAAAACCCCGGTGATGATCGGGATCGCAATCAGCACCGCCACGAGCTCGAACAGGAGCCGGAGGTTTGGACCGCCGCGCGGAAAGAGCGCATCGTCGAACACGACCTTGATCAGGAGCGCCCCTACGACACTCAGTCCCGAGCTGACCACGATCACGGCGACAATCAGCCCCACGCGGGCCCGGTAAGGGCGAAACAACGAGACGATCCGGCGCCCGAGCCGGCCGCTCCCGGCGGTGCCCGACCCCGCGCCGGCGGTGACGCTGGCCATGCGGAGACAGTAGTGCGCGGGCCGAGCTCAGGCAAGACACCCAGGCGCCGCTGCGAACGGCGATTGCCGTGCTCGATTCAGTCGCGTTACTACTCGCTAGATCGGCTCCTCGCACGTCGAGCCGGATGACGGCCCACCCCCTGGCCGAACGGGACTACCGCCAACTTCGTAGCTGCCACGTCAGCGTGGGGCAATTTCTGAGTCGTCGTCACGATCTCGCGTCGGTGTCGATCGTCCGCCGGCTGATCCGCCAGCCCTCCGGCCGACGCGTGACGACTTGGCGGACCTTCGCGGATCCGATGATCGCCGGCGACGCTCCTGCGGCGACCATCAACATCACGCTGTCGACCGTCGCCTGCGGCCCGGAGGTATCGATCACCGCGTTCAGGCTCAGATGCAGCGTGCCGGCCGGCTCGTTGGCCCATACGTCCGCGACTGCGTTACGCAGGGCGGTCCGGCCGTGTGCCGCGCCCATCGCGCCGTCCATCACCGCGTCTTCGGTGAACAGCGCGGCGTACCCCTCCGCATCGCGCGCGGTCGCGCACGCGTCAGCGCGCGCCACGAGTTGGAGGATCGCGACCGAGTCCTCCGCGTCGAGCACGATCCCGGGAGTCTCGGTCATGCGGGCGGCCGCATCGAACTGTCGATCCGCTCTAGGAGCCGATCACCCATAACCGACTTGGGGATCATCGCGGGGATCGTCCGGGGTGGGATCGCGGAGTACACCGTGCCGGTCTGGTCGGCCCACTGCGTCACCCGGAAGGAGATCGCAAGGCTGCACAGGGCGTACGCATCACGCCGGTCGAGCCCTGCGTGGGTGCCGAGCCATGTGATCGCGGTGCGGACGCAGTTGGGAAGCGCCGCGTCAAGCGAGTCTGCGAACGCCATCACGATCCAGTGCGTCGGGGTCTCGATCGTCGGTCCGGATAGCTCGACGCCCTTGCGAACGAGGTACTGCACACGGAGCTCCTCCATTGCCGACTCGATTCCGGTCTGATCGACCACGCCGTCGGACTGCGCGGCGTTCGCGTCGCCGGTCCAAACGCGCGCGCCGGCCTTGAACACCGGCAGGAACAGCGACGTTCCCTCAGTCAGTTCGGCGAGGTCGAGGTTGCCGCCGTACGGTCCGGCGAGGATCGCGCTGATTGGCTCCTCGCCCTCGGGCTCGACGGCGTAGACGCCCATCGACGGGGCAAGCGGAATTCGGATTCCTTCGACGAACTCGGCATAGGACCGGTCCTCGCTGAAGCGAAAGTAGTGGACGTAGGGCTCGTCGAAGTCCGACGGAAGTGCGCCGACTCCTAGCGGAAACGAATTCCAGCCCCAGTCGATTGGCTTGGTGCGCAGCATTCGGCACTCCAGCACGTCGCCCGGCTCGGCGCCTCTCACCTCGACCGGCCCAAGATTCGAGTACGGCCCCGAGGGAAACTGGCGGCGAAGCGGCTCACGGTCGGCGAACGACATCCCGAACTGCGCCTGGTTACCCCATTGGGTCCACGTGTCGGGACACGAGACGATGTCTCCGGAATCGATCGTCAGCACCGCCGGACGAGTGGGATCAAGCGTCCCGGCGCTAATCGACTCCTGGCTCGACGTGAGCACGTGAGTCCTGGGCTGATCCATCCGTCCTCCTCGCTGTGGTCAGTTCGTCGCAGACGGTACGCGCCAGCGATCCGTTTCGCCTCAGTCGAGTGACTGAAGAGCTCGAGCCCCGGGTTGGCAGGCAGAGCGGACCGATCCAGGACCAGTGCTCGGTCACGAGTCCTGGGCGCCGTCGTTCCATCCTGGCGTGTAGAGCGACGCCCAGCTGCCGATCGGTCAGGACTGGAGGAAGGCCAGCAGGTCGGCGTTGATCGTCTCGGCCTGGGTGGTCGGCATGCCGTGGGGGAATCCCGCGTATGTCTTCAGCGTCCCGTTCTGGACAAGCTCCGCCGACAGCGGCCCGGAGTCGGCGTAGGGGACGATCTGGTCGTCGTCGCCGTGCATCACCAGGACCGGGACCGTGATCTTCTTGAGGTCCTCGGTGAAATCGGTCCGCGAGAAGGCAACGATGCCGTCGTAGTGAGCCTTCGCTCCGCCCATCATGCCCTGGCGCCACCAGTTCTCAATGATCGCTTCGGAGGATTCCACGCCGGGCCGGTTGAAGCCGTAGAAGGGACCCGCCGGTAGGGCCCGGTAGAACACTGAGCGGTTGGCGGCCAACTGGGCCTGGAGATCGTCGAACACGCTCTTCGGCAGCCCACCCGGATTGGCGTCGGTCTGCAGCATCAGCGGCGGCACCGAACTGATCAACACAGCCTTCGCGACGCGACTCTCGCCGTGACGGGCGATATAGCGCACGACCTCGCCGCCGCCGGTGGAGTGCCCGATGTGGACGGCGTCCTTTAGATCCAGATGGGTCGTCAGTGCGGCCAGGTCGTCGGCGTAGTGGTCCATGTCGTGACCCTCGCCGGTCTGCGTCGAACGTCCGTGCCCGCGCCGGTCATGCGCGATCACGCGGTAGCCGTGCTGCAGGAAGAACAGCATCTGGCCGTCCCAATCGTCGGCCGACAGCGGCCAGCCGTGGCTGAAGACAACCGGCTGGCCCGAGCCCCAGTCCTTGTAAAAGATCTCGATGCCATCCGTCGTTGTGATCGTGCCCATCGCTGCCTCCTCCTGTGCTGAGTGGTCCGGAATATCGCCGCTGGCCGTCCCCTCAGCGATCGTGAGACGGTGACAATAGAACCGCAGGCTCGGAGCGGGAATGCCCGCTTGCGTCGAAGTTGACGGTCTTCTTGACGAGCCGCAGACCGAGCACGTCCGCATCGACGGCGTCGTTCGTTCGCGTGTCGGCTGTGATCGTCGTGATGTGGTGGTGGCCCTGAAGGCGCGTGTTGAGTCCCGTTGGTCGAGTCGGCGTTGTCAGAACGCGAAGCAGGCCCCGGCGAACGGGTCGTTCGGTCGCGTCCAGCGTTCAGTCGGGAGGTGGACGTGCGCGGCACACGCGGTCGCGCCCCCGCTCGGTAAGACGTAGGGCGCGGCGGTGGCGTACGGGGTCCAGTCGGGAACCGCCGGCGGCGGTGGGGGCGCGAACTCGGCGAATTCCCGGTCGCCGTGGACGATGCGGCCACCGACGACGGTCAGCACGGAGCTGATATGCCGGATCTGCTCGTCGGGGATCGACAGGTAGTCGTCGGAGAGCACCGCCAGATCGGCAAATGCCCCCGCGGTGAGTGTCCCCTTGCGGTTCTGCTCGCCGGAGAACCAGGCGCTGCCGTGGGTGTAGAGCCGTAGCGCCTCCACCCGGTCCAGGCGACGATCGGCCGACCATAGTTCGGTGCCGCCGACGGTGCGACCCGTGACGAGCCAGTAGAGGGAGACCCAGGGGTTGTACGACGCGACCCGGGTTGCGTCCGTGCCGGCCCCGACGGGCAGGCCGCGGCTCAGCATCTCTGGCACTGGCGGGGTTCGGTCCGCGGCGTTCTGGCCGTAGCGCTCGATGAAACGCTCACCGGCGAACGCCATGCGGTCCTGGATAGCAATTCCGCCGCCGAGTGCGGCGATCCGCTCGATCGACGCCTCCGAGACCGTCTCGCAGTGATCGAAGAACCAGCGCAGGCCGTTAAGGCCCACGCGCTCGTCGACCCGCTCGATCACGTCGAGGTAGGCACGGACTGACTCGTCGTAGGTGGCGTGCATTCGAAACGGCCAACGACGCTCGACCAGGAAGCTGAGTGCCTCCTCGAGCTCGCCCTCCCCGCCGGCCAGCGGGTCGGGCCGCGGCTGCTCGAAGTTCTCGAAGTCGTAGCACTTGTAGCGGATCATCTCGCCGACCCCGTTCACCCTAAGCATGTCGTCGCCAGCGTCCGGGGCGGTCATCTCGGCCCAACGGCGGAAGTCCTCGAGCTCCTCGCCGGGGCGCTGCGTGAACAGGTTCATCGCGATTCGCACGGTCAGGAGGTCATCCTTCGCGAGCTGCTGGATCACGCCGTAGTCGTCGGGGTAGGCCTGGAAGCCGCCGCCCGCGTCGATCGCGCTCGTGATCCCGAGCCGGTTCAGCTCGCGGAAGAAATGGAGTGTCGACACGACCTGCTGTTCCAGCGGCAGCTTCGGAGCGCCCGCGATCGCCGTGTACAGGATGCGCGCGTCGGGCGTGGCGATCAGCATGCCGGTCGGGTCGCCGCTGGAGTCGCGCTGGATCTCGCCGCGCGGCGGGTCGGGCGTCGCGCGCGTGTAACCGAGCGCCGCGAGCGCGGCGCGGTTCAAGAGCGCTCGGGTGTAAAGGTGGAGGACGATCACAGGCGTGTCCGGCGCCGCGGCGTTGATCTCCGTGAGGGTCGGCAGCCGCCGCTCGGCGAACTGGAACTCGGACCAACCACCGATCACCCTGACCCACTGCGGCGCGGGTGTACGGCGCGCCTGCTCGGCGAGCATCCGCAGCGCGTCGGCGAGCGACGGCACGCCGTCCCAACGCAGCTCCATCAGGTAGTTGAGGCCGCCGCGGATGAGGTGGAGGTGCGAGTCGTTCAAACCCGGGATTACGGTCCGGCCACGGAGGTCGATGTCGCGCGTGTCAGGCCCGCGGTAGATCTCAACCTCGGAGCGGCTGCCGGCGGCGAGCACCCGTCCGCCACCGAGAGCCAGTGCGCTGACGGTCGAATGCGGACCGGCGAGCGTAACGACCCTGCCCGAATGGAGGATGAGTTCGGCTGTGTCCATGTCGTTCGCTTCTCCTAGGTCTGGAGCGCCGAAACCGGGCGCGGTCGTGAGTCAGGGCGGCGGCGACGCGGGCGAGACGGTGGGCCTGATATTCGGTCGGCCGCGATGGTCGCCGCCCGACGCCCACGAGGTACCGTACGGGTTGCGGACGGCGGCGGCAACCGCGTTCCCCAAGCCCTATCCCAATCCCGATCAGCTGGATCAAGTTCATGCTCGGACTTCAGCGTGACTGGGCGCGAGGTGAGACGTATCCTGGCGTGATCGAGATCGCAAGCGAGCATGGCGGCGCCTACGGTGTCGGCCTCTTCTACGCGCACACCATGCTGACGCCGGAGACTGCGGCAGCTTAGTGTCCTTGGCGGCCCGCGATCCGATCCTCGTCCTGGGCGCGACCGGGACACATGGTGGCGCCGTTGCCCGCGTGCTCCTCGGCGCGGGCATCACGGTTCACGCACTCGTCCGGGACCCGGGTTCCGATCGGGCCCGGGCGCTCGGCGGGCAGGGGGTCAGGCTCGTCCCGGGCGACCTGCTCGACCGCGCCTCGCTCGTGCGCGCGTTCGCGGATGTCGCCGCGGTGTACGCCGTGACGACCCCGTTCGCCAACGGCGCCCACGAGGAGGAGCGCCAGGGCGAGACGATCGTTGCCGCGGCCGTCGAGGCCGCCCTCGACTGGCTGCTACTCGCCTCAGTCGCGGCAGCGGTCAAGGCGCCCGTGCCCCACTTCCGCAGCAAAGCGCGTACCGAGCAGCGGCTCGCGGCGACGTCGGTGCCGTGGACCGTAATCGCGCCCAGCTACTTCTACGAGAACGTGCTGGGCTCGCGGGCGGCGATCATGGAGGGCCGGCTGCCGCTGGCGCTCCCCCGCGACCGGCCGCTGCACCAGGTGAACCTCGTCAACCTTGGCCAGCTCGTCGTCGCCGTGCTGGCCCGCCGGGACGAGCACCTTCGTCGGCGAATAGAAGTCGCCGGTGACGCCCCGACACCTGACGCGATGGCGGCGGCGCTCGGTGTTCGCTACGAGCCGGTGCCGCTCGAAACGATCCGGCAACGCAGCGTGGACCTTGCCGCCATGTACGCCTTTCTCGCCGACGAGGGCTATGCGATCGATGTCCCACGACTCCGCGCGGCCTATCCCGAGGTCGCGTGGACAAGCTTCGCGGACTGGGCGCGGCGAATCGATTGGACCTCGCTGGGCTGAGCGCCGTCAGATGAACGACGCGCCTCTGGTCGCTCCGTCGAGTCCTCGAGGACGTCGTCCGTCCGGTGGACAGCGCATGCCTAGGACGCACGAAGCGACATTGCGGCGACGATGGCCCGACACCCGCCCCTGCAAAGGGGCTCCGCTTGCCGCTAAGGTCAGGCCGTGACTGACGATCGCCGCCTGATCATCCAGCTGCCCCGCGGCGGTGCCGTTGAGCGCCAGCTCAGCGCAGATCCGCCGCCTAGCCTGGTCGCCGGCGACATTGTGGTCACCTCCGGCCCCACCGACGCTCACGGCAACCTCGAAGCGCCATCGGCGGGGGAAGTCGTGCTGTCGCTGCCATCGCCGGAGGCGCTGACCCATGCGGCTGGTGAGGTTCGCCGCGTGATCGACCGGGCTGGCGCAGGCATCGAACCTCTCGTGGTTCTCGTTGAGGCCGCGGATGAACTGCGCGAAGACGAGCTCGCAGTGGTCATCGAAGCGGCTGCTCACGCCCACCGCGCGGTCATCCTACGGATCGTCCGCAGTGCCTGATTGCCGTCGGCGCACGCCCGCCTAGGCAGGATCTTCAGAGCTGTAAGGACCGTCCTCGCCGCGCACATCGCGGTAGCGACTGTCGAACAGCTCCAACACTTCAGTGACGTCCGACGGTCCCGCAACCTTGTGACTCACCTCGCGCGAAGCGGGATTGGAGTCGGCCGGTTCGGCGTCCCCGTGCTCGACCAGCTCGTCGTGCTCTTCTAGCGAGAAGCTCAGCGTTGCCATGCCGCGCTCGCGATCGAGGACGCCGAGCTCGAAGCGCTCGTAGCGCACCACCGCAGCACCGTCGGAACGTCGCTCGATATGCACACCAGGCCACGTGTCAAGCTCGTTAGCGATCTCATCAACGAGTGGGGTCGCGCGCGACACGGTCTGATCCTATCCTCGAAGAACGCCAGCCCTCAAAACCGCTGGGCGAAGGTGTCGAGGTTTGCTTGTCCCGTCGGAATAACTCGGCAGGCATGACGCGGCGCGGCAAACGTTGTTCCGGGCGCGAAGGTCGCGCTGGATGGTTGTCTCATCTCTCATGCGAGCATGTCACGGACTAGTGGGATTACCCGTGTGCCGTACAGCTCGATGCTACGCATCAGATTCTCGTGGGGTAGTCGTCCCGCGCTGTATTTGAGATCGAATCGTGTCAGCCCCAACGCTTTGGCGGTACTCGCGATCTTGCGGGCCACGGTCTCAGGTGACCCGACATACAAAGAGCCGCCGGGGCCAGCGTCACGGTCGAAGTCGGCTCGCTGCAATGGCGCCCAGCCGCGCTCAGCGCCAATTCGATCGCGCCCCCGCTTCATGTGGGGCCAGAGCTCATCTCGGGCCTTGTCATCGGTGTCGGCTATGTACCCGGGTGAGTGCACGCCAACAGGCAGTGGCGGCGCGTCGAGCGCTTCGAGCGCCCGGTGGTAGAGATCGACGAACGGCACGAACCGCATCGGGTTGCCGCCGATGATCGCAAGCATCAGTGGCATCCTGTAGCGAGCTGCCCGCGCGACGGACTCAGGGCTTCCGCCAACTCCGATCCACGTCTTCAAATGTCCGGACTCGGTGGTTGGGTAAACGCGTTGATCGGCGAGCCCGGACCTCGTCCTACCGCGCCAGGTCACTGGCCGCTCCGTTAGCAGCTCAGCGAACAGATTCACCTTCTCCTCGAACAGCTCCTCGTATTGGCTGAGCTCGTAGCCGAACAGTGGGAATGACTCGGTGAACGAGCCGCGACCGAGGATCACCTCCGCCCGACCATGCGCGACTGCGTCAACTGTGGCGAAGCGCTCGAACACGCGCACTGGGTCGTCCGAGCTCACGACCGTTACAGCGGAGCCAAGGCGGATCCGGCTGGTGCGGGCAGCGATGGCTGCAAGCACGACCTCCGGCGCTGACACTGCGAAGTCATCGCGGTGGTGCTCGCCGACGCCGATAAAGTCGACCCCTAGCCCGTCAGCGAGCACCGCCTCCTCGATGACGTCCCGGATCACTTGCGCGTAGGAAACGGGATCACCGTCGGCGCTCTCAGTGACGTCACCAAACGTGTCGAGGCCCAGCTCGAGTAGGTGTTCCTGGCTCATGCGATTGCAACCAGCCTACGTGCCGACGGTCAGGCGCGCTTGAGTCAGCGACTGTGCGGACCGGCGACAGCCCGCACGCGAAGCGCGACAGTCAGCGGGGACCTCAGCGGGCGCGATCTGCTCCACCACGACGATCTTCTGCACCCGAGCATCTGGACATTCATCGCTGGGCGTGGGCGATCGCTCCGAGCTGGCGCCAGACGATCAGCAGTGTGAGCCCGGAACCGACAAAGGCGAACCAGAAGGGACCACGACGCCCCAGTGTTGGGCGATCGCCCCGCGTGTGGTGCGTTAGGTGGCTCGCGCGAAGGCTGCGAGCAGGCGCTTGGCGGCGGTGTGGAAGCGTGCTGGGTCGCGGTATGGTCGTGCGACTAGTAGCGCTCCCTCGAGGCCTCCAAGAATCACCTGGGCGCCTTCGCCGGGATCTCCGTCGAACTTGAGCGTCTCGTCTGTCCTGCCCTGCGCCAGGACATGCGTGAGCCAGGCGTGGTTGGCGTCAAAGAAGCGAACTATCGCGTTGCCCATCGCCTTGGGGAGCGTCTCGTATTCCGCCGCGAGCATGCCGCACAGGCACATCCGGCCGTCGTCCAGGACACCCGAGTAGAGCGCTGCGTACGCGGCGAGCTTGTCGCGAGCATCCGCCTCGCCGCCGTCGATCTCCTCCAGCGCGCTTGCGAAGCGTTCTGCGTAGCGCTTGATCAGCGCTTCGCCAAGCTGGGCCTTGCTCGGGAAGTGGTAGTGGAGGCTCGCCGTAGTGATGCCCAGCTGCTTGGCGATGTGCGCGTAGCTGAAGCCGTTGAACCCGCGAGTCTGGGCGAGCGCCTCGGCCGCGTCGAGGATCCGGTTCGCGGTGCCGGCGTCGGTCTGATCCACGTTCATCCGCTAGCCGCCGTTTCGCGGACCTGAAAGCACCTTGACATCCTATCTACTAGAAGGTAAGACTGGCTCATTGATTGTTCAAAAGGGGGGTCCAATGCAGTCGACCGAGCACAAGACCTTCGAGTCGCCAGACGAAACACGCGAGTTTCCCAACGGCCGCGCGGAGATTCTGCAGGTCGCCGGATCCGACATCGGCCGGCTGGTGCTGGAGCCAGGATGGCGCTGGTCCAACGACGTCAAGCCAATCGCCCAGACCGACAGCTGCCAGGCGCCGCACTTCCAATACCACGTCAGCGGACGGCTCGCCATCCGCATGGACGACGGCACCGAATTCGTCGCCGGCCCCGGCGATATCACCTCGCTCCCCAGCGGCCACGACGCATGGGTGGTCGGTGAGGAGCCGGTCGTCGTCGTCGACTGGTACGGCGCCAGCAACTACGCCAAGCAGACCTGAGTAAGACACCGAGCGAAAGAGAGGAACGATGAGCCGCAAGATCGCCGACTGCCGGCGCTTCGAAAGCGACAACAACTGCTCACTCACGATCATCGGCGAAGAAGACGAAGTCATCGCCGCCGCAGCGCAACACGCCGCGACCGTACACGGCCACCAAGACACCGCTGAGCTACGCACCCAACTCCGGAAGCTGCTCGAACCCGAGAGCAGCTATATCCCCCTCACACGCCAACCAGAGCCGTTCCCCACCAACTAGCAGTGGCGGGCTCATGCGCCGGACCGGCAGCGTTACTGCGCGTGAGGGGCTGGTCGAATGAGCAGCCGATCGGTAGACGTCTGAACGAAGCCGCAGCTGAGGTAGAGGTTGCGGGCGGCGTCGGTCTCGAAGCCGACCTTCAGGCGGCGTCCCCCTTCGCGTGCGAGCCGATCGAGGCCGTTCGATAGCAACATGCGGCCGAGGCCCTGTCGCCGGTATGCGTCCTCGACGCGCATCGGTTCGAGGAGTCCGACGAGCGTCGTGTCGTCGCGTTCAGCTGCCCGAGACCGCGCATCGGCTCGCTTCGCACGACCAGGTTCGCCAAGTGTATTCGGGTCGTCCTCCCGCGCCGGTATCCGTGCTCGCGTCCAATCCTCCGACCGAAGCCGCAGGCGCTGCGCGTTCGCGTTCCAGTGGGGACTGCAGTGCCGGTACGCGCCCCCTCAGGTCGCTGCTCGTGTTCTTGCGTCGCCCGCTGTCTCCCACGAGTCGCGCTGCGCCGCGTACACTCGGTGAACGGTGGCAGCCAGTCGGATTGCGCGGTGCGAACAGGGGCTCGGTTAGCCGCTGTGCGGCGTGGAGCCCCGAGGCGCCTGACGGCACCCCTCGCTGTGGGGGCGGCGATTGCGGCTGCGTCGCTCTGCTGCTTCACCGCCGCGGCCGCCGGGACGGCGAGATCGAGAGCCGTGCCGCGGGACTCGGGCTTCGGCTCCAATTGGACCACCTACCACGGGACTCCTGAGGCGACCGGAGTCCACGCTGCCAACACGAAGCTGCTGCCTTCGCGGCCGGCCTGGACCTCGTCGGTCCTCGACGGGCAGCTCTATGGCGAGCCGCTCGTCGCCGACGGTCGCGTTGTCGCGGCGACCGAGAACGACACCGTCTATGTGATGGCCGCGCGCAGCGGGCGCGTTCTGTGGTCACGCCACCTCGCGAAGCCCGTGCCATCCGGTGACTTGCCGTGCGGCGACATCTCGCCCGAGGTTGGCATCACGGGCACCCCTGTGATCGACTTGAGGCGCAGTGAGATCTTCGTCGACGCGGACACCCTGATACCCGGCCCGTCTGCCTCTCACGGTGTGGAAGCGTCGCACCGTCTATTCGGGCTCAACCTGTTCACCGGCAAGGTCGAGCTGGACGAGTCCGCGATGCCGAGCGTCGGCGAGGACCAGCTCGCGCAGCTTCAGCGGCCAGGGCTGGCGCTCGACCACGGTTTCGTGGTAATCGCCTACGGTCAGAACTCCGGCGACTGTCCTGGCCCCAACGGTCCCGCCCACGGCTACGTGGTCTCGATCCCGGAGCGGGGAGGATCGCTCCACTACTTCCAGATCGGCAGCGGCCGCGATCGGGGAGCGGTGTGGATGGGCGGCAGCTCTCCGGTCGTCGACCCTCACGGGAACGTCTACGTAGCGAGCGCTGACGGCTACGACCTCGGCGCGGGCCAGCCCTACGACGACAGTGACGCGGTGCTCGAGCTGTCGCCGACCATGCACCTCGAGTCGATCTTCTACCCGAAGGACTGGCAGATGCTCAGCGCCGACGACCTCGACCTCGGGACCGGGGATCCCGCGCTCGTGCATGGTTTCGTGTTCCAGGTCGGCAAGACGGACACCGCCTATCTCTTGCGTCAGGGACATCTCGGCGGCGAAGAGGGCGAGGTCGCGTCGCTTTCGGTGTGCAGTGGCGACCCCGACGGCGGACACGCGGTGCACGGCTCGATCGTCTACATACCCTGCCCGAACGGCGTGACGGCGGTCAAGGTTTTGACGAAGGCCCCGTACCTGAAACGACTCTGGACCGACAACGACGGCGCGGCTGGCGCGCCGATCATCGCCGATGGACTCGTCTGGACGATTGGCGGCGACAACGCGGTGCACGGCCTCAACCTGGCCAACGGCGACGAGGTCGTCTCGATCCCGTTCGGCGGGTATGCGAACCACTTCCCGACGCCTTCGGTCGGCGATGGCCTGCTGCTCCTCCCAGGCACCGACCAGGTCTTCGCCTTTATGGGTCCGGCCGGGCTGCCGCCGCGGCCTGGGAGCTGAGACGTGCCTGTTTGCGGTTCGCTTCGAGCGGCCGCGGGTTGGGATGATCCGCCTAGAGCGGTGGGACTTGTGCGACGACCTGACCGTGATAGAGGTGATCCTGGTCGCTGCAGCCGGCATCAAAGAAGAACCGCATGCTGTCGCTGCGGACGCCGTTGTAGCTGGCGTACATGGTTATGTGTCCGGTCGTGCCGACCGTGCACGCGGGATCCGTGCTCGCGGTGACCGTCAGGGAGGTCTTGATGAGGTTCCCCGGGTAGCCCCACATCACCGCGTAGTGGGACTGGTAGGTGATGTGCGGTCCGACCTTGATCGCGATCCTGCTCGCAGGAGCGTGAGTGTCCTGGCAGATCCTGCCGGAGATCCAGTTCGTACTCAGATTGACGTCTCCCCAGCCCCAGGCGAAACCGCTGCCGCCTCCGGGGAACGACTGCGAAGCGTGGAATCCCCACGGCGGGATGCCGCTGCCCGGCGGGATGCCACTGCCCGTGTAGTTCGCGTAATGGGCGCAGTTCGGGAGGGGAGCTGCGTGCGCCGAAGCGGCCAGGGTAGCCGAGCCCACGGCCAAGCTAAGGCACGAGATCGCAATCGAGCCGATCGGCCGAAATATCCGGACGCGCGACACGCGAGTCGGTTTACGGGGACTGGCCGGCCCCCCCAGAGCGGTCATTCGCCTATCCAGTCGCATCGCTAATCCTTGGTCGAGGGTCGGCGCTGCCATCAGATCCACTAGCGCGCGCTCGACCGGTTCTCAAGCATCGGTCGCAGCCTGGCTCGACGTTAGTCGGCGATCCGCCGCTGGACCGTCGGGCAGCAGCGGCGGACCGCGACAGCCGCTTCGGATACCTTGCTGACGAGCACGGTCCGCACTGGCAGATGGACCAGCT
>Ga0181534_10001664_pt1 | contig 14319 bp, 12 predicted proteins | sample PEATcosm2014_Bin_37_FD_119758 | JGI IMG/M metagenome (GOLD analysis project Ga0181534, IMG submission 119758) | Peatland microbial communities from MTU Mesocosm Facility, Houghton, MI, USA - PEATcosm2014_Bin17_10_metaG | ecosystem: Environmental > Terrestrial > Soil > Wetlands > Peat | place... | reverse complement strand
TGAAGCATCGGGTTTACGGGCGCGCGGGCGAGCCCTGCCTTGTGTGCACCACTCCGATCAAACGCATCGTCATCGGGGGACGAAGCAGCCATTATTGCCCGCGATGCCAGAAGTGAAGGAATTCAACGGCTGCCGCAGAAAACTGCTTCGCGCTTCTGCTAATCTTTGTGAGCCATGCCAGATTTCTCCATCGCGGTCGACCTCGGCGGGACCAACCTGCGCATTGCGGCCATCAGCCGCGAGGGAAAGCTTCTTGAGAAAGTCACTCTGCCGGCGAAAGTTTCCCGCGGTCCGGATCCCGTCATTCAGGAAATGTGCAGCTCCATTTTGCAGCTTTGCGGGAAATATCGACACCTGGGGAAGTTTCTTGGCGCCGGCCTTGGCATCCCGGGGATCATCGATTTGCCGACCGGAACGCTACGAAAATGCGCCAACCTTCCTTCGTTTGAAGGATATCCCGTGCGCGCCGAAATCGAGCGCCTCCTCTGCGCCCCTGCCGTGCTCGAAAATGACGCAAACGTAGCTGCGCTGGGCGAGCAATGGTTGGGGGCGGCTCGCGGGGTTGCCAACGCCGCCGTCATCACCCTGGGAACGGGCATTGGCGGCGGACTGGTGCTTGGCGGGAAAATATGGCACGGCATGAACGGCATGGCCGGTGAATTTGGTCATGTCACGGTTGAACCTGAAGGGCCGGAATGCGGCTGCGGCAGCCGGGGATGCGCAGAGCGTTATGCTTCGGCGAGCGGTCTGGTGCGCATGGCCCGGCAGGCCATTGCCGCCGGAGAGGCGCCCTCCCTGGCCAAAGCCGCAGCGTCCGAGACTGGACTCGATGCGCAGTCGCTGTACGCTTTGGCGATGCAGGGGGACGAAGCTGCGCGCCGGATTTTCCAGCTTTTCGGCCGCTATCTCGGGATCCTTCTCGCCGGCATGGTCAACGGTTTGAATCTTGAAATGTATGTCATCGGCGGCGGTGTGGCGCGCGCGTGGGATGCCTTCGCACCCGGAATGTTTGAGGAGTTGCGCAGACGATCGGTGGTGTATGCGGCAACCGCTCCGGAAGGACCGTTCGCGGCCGAATCCACCATCACGCCTGGCTCATTGCCAGCGGTGGCCAGCGCCGCTCGGCGAGAAACGATCGTGACCCGCGCCCTGCTGGGAAGCGATGCTGGACTGTACGGCGCCGCCCGGGTGTCGGCGATGGCGGGCCGGGATTCACCCGGGAATTCAGGCGAAGCTTCCCCCATCGCCGGCAACTCAGACCAGCTTCAATGAAAGTCGTTGTGCCGCGTCCAGGAAGGCCCGATTCTGTTCCGGCCTTCCGATGGTGACCCGGATGGCGTGCGGCGCGCCCCAGGATTCCAGCGGCCGCACCGCGATGCCCTCCTGTTGCAGCCGGTCAGCAAAATCGCCGGCATTCTTCCCTAAATCGCAATACACGAAATTGGCCGCAGTCGGAGCCACGCGATATCCCAGCGCCAGCAGACCCGCCGTCAGATCGCGGGACTCGATCGCGTTATTCTCTACCACGCGCTGAATGTGCAGGCGGTCATCGAGCGCCGCCACCGCCGCGGCTTGCGCCACCGAGGAGACGGAGTAGGTGTTGCGCAGGCGGGCACAATAGTCCAATAACTCCGCCGGCCCCAAGCCATAGCCGATGCGCAATCCGGCAAGTCCGTGGGTCTTGGAAAAGGTCCGCAGCACCACCACACTGGCGTTCCGGCGAACATAGTCCAGCGATTTCGAATAGACAACCCGGCGCAGCGCCGCGAAATGCATGGCAAATTCGTAATAAGCCTCGTCGAGCACCGCGACGACGTGGCTGGGAAGCCGCTTCAGGAAGCGCTCGACCATGGGCGCCTCCAACATTGTGCCCGTGGGATTATTGGGGTTCGCAAGAAACACGATGCGGGTGTTCGAATCGATGGTGGCGAAGATTTTCTCCAGGTCAAATCGGTCGTCCCGCATGGGAGCTTCAACCAGACTGGCTCCCGCGGCCTGCACCACCATCGCGTAGACGACAAAAGAGCGTTGGCTGGTCACGGCGTTCAATCCCGGCCCCAGCAGAGTCTGGCATAACAGGCCTAGTATGCCCGTCGAACCCGCCGTAACCAGAACCTGCTCGGGCTGCACGCCATGATGCTCAGCCAGTTTGTGGCGCAAGAGGGCGCAATCGTCGTCCGGATAGGAAGCCGTGCCGGCCAGCATTTTTTGCATGGCATCGATGGCGTGGGGTGACGGCCCGAAAGGATTTTCGTTCGAATCCAGCTTGATGAGTTGTGGTCCCCCTCCCGCCTGGGACGGGGCCGGGTCGCGCACTGCGGCTGGACGCAGGTCGCGAGCCGCTCTTGAAACCAGATCGAAAAACCGGCTCATGCTCTGTGGCTCATGCCAGGGTTGTCATGCTGGGTTGTTCATGCCTGGCTAATGCGTTTCTTGGTTCATGGCTCGAGGCTGCGTGCTCATGACGCAACCGAAGGCTTGCTTCGCATCATCGGTTTGCCGCACGCGGTCCGCAGGCGATCCACTTCCTGCAAGGTGAGCGGGCGGAATTGTCCGCTGGGCACGTCGAGCGCGAGCGGGCCATAGCGAACCCGCTTGATCTTCTCCACATGGTGCCCGACTTTCTCGAACATGCGCCGGATTTCCCGGTTTCGCCCTTCAATCAAGGTTACTTCGAACCAGGGATTGTTTGCCTCTTTGATCAGCCGGACGCCGGCAGGAGCCGTTCGGACGCGGCGCCCATCTTCAGTCTGGATGGAAACTCCCCCGCGCAGCTTTTCCAAAGCATCGGCGCTAGGCACGCCGGCGACTTTCACTACATAGGTCTTCTGCACCTGGGAAGCCGCTTTCATCAATTTATTGGCGAGCGCGCCATCATTGGTCAGCAACAGCAAGCCTTCGCTGGCATAGTCGAGTCGCCCTACGGGATAGACACGCTTCTTGACTCCGCGAAGCAACTGCATTACCGTCGGCCGTTTTTCCGGGTCGCTCACCGTGGTTACATAACCCTTTGGTTTGTTGAGCAAGAGGTATACGTGCAATTCCGCCCCTTGCAGCAGTTTCCCATCCACACGAATGTGGTCGACCTCCGGGTCCGCCTTGGTTCCAAGCTCGGTCACTACCGTGCCATTCACCTTCACGTGGCCGGCGCTGATCAACTCCTCGGCCTTGCGCCGGGAGGCGATTCCGGCTGCGGCAATTATTTTTTGCAAACGTTCGACCGGCATTTCTCTGAGCCTTCCCAGCTCGCTTTACGATTCCTTCGACGCCGCGGACTCGGAAACCGTCTCTTCCAGGGGCGCAGTTGCGGCGGATTCGTCCTCTTGCGAGGGGGCCTGCGGCAAACCCAAATTGCCTTGCGCAGCTTCCTCCGCCGGAAGCATCTCCCCCTGGAACGACTCTGCAACCAGCTTCTCGAACTCCTCCATGCTGGGCAGTTCGTTCACGTCCTTCAGTCCAAAACGCATGAGAAATTCCCGGGTAGTCTTGTAGAGAATCGGGCGTCCGATCACCTGCTTGCGGCCAGCGGTGGTGATCAGCTTGCGTTCGAGCAGGGTGGCAATCACCCCTCCGGAATCGACTCCGCGAATCTCGCTGATTTCGGGCACCGTAGCCGGTTGTTTGTAGGCGATCACCGCCAGCGTTTCCAGCGCCGGGAGGGAGAGCCGGATCGGCGGCTTCAGGCTCCTGGCGAAACTCCGTACCACTTCATGCTGCTCCGGTTTGGTCGACATGCGATAGCCGCCGGCGACCTGACGGATCTCAATCCCGTGATCGGGGGCGCCGTAGTCTGCCACCAACTCTTCCAAAACCGCCCGCACCCGCGACTTCACCTCCGCGCCTTCTGCAGTAAGCGATTCTTGGACGATCTGGATCATCTGCTCCGTGGTGATCGGAGTTTCGGTGGCATAAATAATCGCTTCGAGCTGGGCCTTCAAACTCATAATCAAGATCAAGATCAGTGAACCGTAATAGCGATCAGTGGCTGGTCGTTGAATTCTTTGCCTACCGCCAATCGTCGCGCACCGCGGCCTGCTCGGTCATCACCGCCTCGAATGCGGTATGTTTTCGCACGGCTATTTCCCCGAACATCTGCTCCTGCCGTACTTGAACCGCCTGCAAGCGCACCATTTCCAGCAGCGCGAGAAACATGCACACCAGCGCCTGGCGCGACGGCATGCTCAGCAAGAGCCGTTTCAACCGCAGGGGGCGCGATTCAATCTCCAGCCGCTTGCGCAGATAATCGATCATCTGCCCCACCGTCACCGTTTCCTCATTCACGTTGATGACCGGCCGGGTGCGCATGCGCTCCACAACCTGCTGGAAAGTCTTGACCAGGTCAATGACATCCGCAGCCATCTCCGGCTCGGCGCCTTCGGCGTCCATAAATTCTTTCAGAGCGGGATTGCTCAGCACGGCTTCTTCAATCTGCTGTTTCTGCAACAGCATTTGGGCCGCTGACTTGAACTTCTCGTGCTCCAGCAGCCGGTTCACCAGTTCGGTGCGGGGATCCTCCAACTCTTCCGCCTTCGCCGAGGGATCGCGCGGCAAAAGCATCTTCGACTTGATGTGAATCAGCACCGCAGCCATATAAATAAAATCCGCCGCCACGTTCACATCGAGCTCGCGAATTTTCTCCACGTAGGCCAGATATTGCGCGGTGATTCGCGCAATCGGAATGTCGTAAATGTCGATGTCTTGTTTGCGAATCAGGTCGAGCAGCAGATCCAGCGGGCCTTCGTAAACATCGGTCACCGAAACTGCGAATGGAGAGTCGCTATCCTCGGGCGCCGGCAAATTCCCCTCGGCATGCCGCTTGAGCGTCGCCGCCGGCGTTGTGCCTGCGGAAGGAGCGGGATTTCCGGCTCCGATGGCGACGGTATGTTCGATGCTATTCTCCATCGGCCTTTACCGGGGGCTCGTAAGCCAGCGACATTCCCATCGCCCCCCGAACATCCTCCATGGTCTCGCCCGCTACCTTGCGTGCTCTCTGGGTGCCAGCTTCCAGAATATCCCAAGCCAGCCGCGGATTTTCCTCGAATTTACGGCGCCGCTCCTGCATGGGATGGAGAAGCCGCACCAGCCCGTCGGCCGCCCAGTTCTTGCACTCAATGCAGCCAATGCCCGCCGACCGGCAGCCGGCATAGACTTTGTCCATGGTCGCGGCATCGCTGAAAATCTTATGCAGATCTCCCACCGGGCAGACATCGGGATTCCCCGGATCGCTCCGCCTCACCCGCGCGGGATCCGTCACCATGGTTTTCAGTTTCTGCCGCACCAACGCCTCCGGATCGGTGAGAAGAATGGCGTTGCCGTAGGACTTCGACATCTTGCGGCCGTCGGTGCCCGGCAGCTTGGGTGAGCGGGTCAGTAAAGACTGCGGCTCGGGGAAAACTTCTCCGTCCTTCCCGTAGAAGCCGTTAAACCTGCGCGCGATCTCCCGCGTCAGCTCCACGTGCGCCACCTGATCCTCACCCACCGGCACCACGTTGGCTTTGTACATCAAAATGTCCGCCGCTTGCAGCACCGGATAGCCGAGAAAGCCGTAAGTTCCCAGGTCTTTGTCTTTGATGTTTTCCCGCTGCTCCTTATAGGTTGGAACCCGCTCCAGCCAGCCCAGGGGCGTGATCATGGAGAGCAACAGATGCAGCTCGGCGTGCTCCGGGACATGCGATTGAATGAAAATCACCGACTTCTCGGGGTCGAGTCCCGCCGCCAGCCAATCGAGCGCCACTTCTAGCGAATTCTGCTTCACCCGTGAAGTGTCTGCGTAGTCCGTGGTAAGCGCGTGCCAGTCCACCACGCAAAAAAAACAGTCATATTCATCCTGCATACGCACCCAGTTGGCCAGCGCTCCCACATAATTGCCCAGGTGCAATTTACCGGTGGAGCGCATGCCGCTGAGCACGCGCTTTCGCAAATGGGAGGAAGGCGTCATCCGTTTACCACGAATCTTAACTAAGCGATTCTAATTAACGAGTCTCAAGGACCCAGCGGCTGCCGCGGCGGCCAGTTGCAATGGTTGCAGCATTCTGCAGAATATTATCGATACTATCACGCAGGGCTTGAATTGCGGGGCGCGCCTTCAGCGCGTAGTAGGGCCACCGTTGGAAACTTGTTCTGTTTGGCGTCATCCTGAACGGAGCCGCTTTCTCAGGCGGAGCAAGGGATCTTCACGAAGGGGTCCAAAAAGGCGCATGCCGGTTTGAGCCACCACCCCGGGAGCGGATGCGTCCCCTATGTTTTATAATTCGCGCCAGTCTTTCACCGGAACCCCGGAGAAACCCATGAAGCTTTATCCCTGGAATAGCGTTCTCGTCTTTTTTCTACTGTCCGCCGCAGTTGGACAATCCGCCGCTCCCCTCCCCGCCTTTGATCTAATCATCAGCGATGGCCACATCATCGATGGCACGGGATCGCCATGGTATTCCGGCGATCTCGGCATTCGCGACGGAAGAATTGCGGCGATCGGCAATCTCTCCGCTGCTCCTCGCCAGCGCACCATCAATGCCGCCGGAAAGGTCGTCGCTCCCGGATTCATCGACATGCTGGGCCAGTCCGAACTCACCATACTCGTCGACCCGCGCCTGCCGTCGAAAATCTACCAGGGCATCACCACCGAGATCAGCGGCGAAGGCGGCTCTGTTGCTCCCCTGAACGACGCCATTATCCAGACCGATCAAAGCGGGTATATGCATTACCACATCACTCCCGATTGGCGAACCTTCCGTCAGTATTTCGCGCGCCTCGAAAAACAGGGCATGGGAATTAACCTCGCCAGTTACGTGGGGGCGACGCAGGTGCGGCGGATGATCCTGGGCGATGACGATAAGCAGCCCGTGCCCGGGCAACTCGAGGAGATGAAGGCTCTGGTACGTGAAGCCATGAAAGACGGGACCTTCGGCGTTTCCACTTCGCTGGAATACGCTCCCGCGCCTTATGCCAGGACCGAGGAACTGGTCGCGCTCGCCGCCGAAGGTGGGAAGTTCGGCGGCATCTATTCGACCCACATGCGCAACGAAAGCGACTCCGTGTTGGAAGCCATCGACGAAGCCCTGCGCATCGGCCGTGAAGCTTGCGTCCCGGTGGAAATCTGGCACCTCAAGGTCGCCGGTAAAAGCAATTGGGGCCGCATGCCCGAAGTTGTGGCAAAGATCAACGCGGCACGTGCCGCCGGCGCTGACGTGACCGCCGATACCTATGCCTATACTGCTTGGTTCAACGATCTCTCCGCCTTCATTCCGCAGTGGGCGCACGATGGCGGCCCCGCGAAGCTGGTCGAGCGCCTCCAGGATCCGTCAACCCGCCAGCGCATTCGCAAGGATATGCTTACGCCTTCGAAGGACTGGGACAACGAATGGCAGGAGATCGCAGGCTCGGATGCCGTCATGATCGGCGTGGTGGAGAATCCAAAAATCCTCCCGCTCGAAGGCAAGCGCCTTTCTGAAATCGCCAAGCTATGGAATAAAGATCCCATAGAAGCGATTTTTGATATTTTGATCGACGATCCCAGCACCGGCGTCGCCGTCTTCGGCATGTCGCAACCCGATGTCACGCTGGCTCTCCAGCAGCCCTGGGTCGCCATCGACAACGATTCTCCCGGAACTTCCCCCGAGGGAATTCTCGGCCAGGAGCATCCTCATCCCCGCGCTTATGGAACTTTCCCGCGCATCCTGCGCAAATACGTTCGCGAGGAAAAAGTTCTCACCCTGGAAGACGCGATCCGCAAATTCTCCGCTCTGCCGGCGCAACGTCTGCGACTCACCGATCGCGGCGTGCTCAAACGCGGCATGTGGGCCGACGTTGTGATCTTCGACCCCGCCACCGTGCGCGATCTCGCCACCTTCGACAATCCCAATCAGCTCTCACAAGGCATGGATTATGTGCTGGTGAACGGCGTGCCGGTCATCGAGCAGGCGAAGATGACGGGAGCCTTGCCGGGGAAAGTTCTGCGGGGCCCGGGCTATGTGCCCTAGTTGTGGAAGAGCGGCTCTTCAGAACCGCGTAAGTCCTGTCAAAAGATCGCAGGCTTCAGCCCCGGTGGCAGTCATTCCGATCCGAGTCAACTTTTTCCGCAGCCACTTTTAGCCCCGCTGCACAATCTCAATGCGATCAATAGCCCGCCAGTGTAGTGCGTCGAGTGGTGATCATTAACGTTGCGGCGTCGTTCCAGCGCAAGTTTTTGCGTCCCGCGATGGATTACAGGACGCGCTGCTAGTTCGTCTTGCCTTCTTCGGATTTCAATCGAGCCTGGGTTTCGGCGCTGGAAGTCCGCGTAACTTGCGGTTCCGCGATACTTCCCGTCAGGCTATAGAACCGCTCTCCGCCCCCACCGGTTTTGGCCTGTGCTTCGGGAATCAAGGTTAGATTCAATGCTCGTTCCCAGGAAGCCGACCCGCTGATCTCAAAGACTTCGGCCGGGGATGTCAACTCGCTCCGCTCGATCTCCAGCTTCCCTTCGCGCACCGCTGCCCCCCCCTGCCATTGAGCAATCTCCAGCGGCCCGCCCCCGGCGGTCAACGAGAGATGAGGCAACGTTGCGTCGCGAACCTCGAAGTCGATCCGCCCATTCGCCGATTTCCAGAACGCCGCAGAATCCCCGCCTGAGGCTTCAATCTCATAAGCTCCCCGCGCCGTTCCCGCAATCCACGGGTCCTGCATCGCCATGGCGACTTGTTCAAGCGAAATTCCGGCCAGCGTTCCCGAACCGACATAAGCTGGCGGCACCGCTGTCAGGTCGACCTGCCAGTCACCGCGATGTTTGCCTCCCAGCAGATCCGCCCGCAAATCCCTAACTTTCATCTTTCCCCGGTCGAAATCTACCGAAGCGGAAACGTGTTCCGCACTCAGGTTGCGGAACCGCAAGCGCTCAACCTTTAACTTCCCCGATGCCCGCAGATTCTTCAAGAGCGAGGGTTTTGCCGGCTCCTCCGGGGAAAGCACCTGATACCAACTTCTTCGCCTCGGTTCTGCTCCCAACCACTCGGGCAGGCTGCTGGCTTGCATTTCTTCCGCGCTCAACTGAAAATGAGCCACGCACGCCCCCGGGGCTCCGCAGCCGCGCGGCTGTTCTACCCAGCCGGTCCACGCCGAACCCGCAGCTCGTGCGCTCAAATCCTCTACCCGCACTTTGTCTGGCAAAAGCCTGAGCCTGCCGGAAGAAATCTCAATTGGCTCATTGATCCCGGCTATCGAGCTTCGAATATTATGCAGCTGCGCCGTACCCTCGATTCTCGGGGAGGAAAATCCGGCGATACTCGACGTTGCATTTTCCGCCCAGGGTCCGGTAATCTGCAAATCCAGTTGCGCTGTTCCCTCCAGTTTTGCGCCTGTCGCCGGCAAGCCGAGTAAACTCGCAACCCGCAAGGTGTGGGCGACATCGCAATCGCCGCGCACCGTCATCCCGTATCGCGAAACCTCCGCCCAGCCGCGCGCTTGCGCCAGTGGACTTCGCCCCAGCGCCACCGGGAACGGCCCATACTCCATCCGCACTGCGCCGTCATCAAGGTCGCGCTTTAGTGCAAACGGAATATTCACCGACGTCACTTCTACTTTGCCGGAGGCCGACTGCAACCGCAGGTTCGCGACCTGGCCGCGCCCCTCGACCTCCCCGCCCCACCGCACCGTCCCGTTTTCTTTTACCGCGAAATTGCCCTGCACGCTTCCGGTTGCCACCAGATCCGGCGGCAAGCCCGCCTTGGCGCGCCGGGCCAGTTGAGCCACCAGGCTCACCGGAAGGTTCTCGATGTTTAAGAATAGGTTCAATTGATGGAATCCCGGCCCTCCCGCATCGCCATGCAACGCGATCATGCCGCTTCCCACCGGCGCCGAGCAAAAAATCTCTCGCATTATCCCCTCCACGCTGCGATACCGGCCTTCGCAATGCGCTGCCAGATCGAGCCCTTCGCTGGTCGAAATGTCATAGCGATGAAAATCGCGCAGCTCCGCCTGGGTGGTGGTTTGCAGGCTGGCGGGCGTCCCGCTTAGTTCGGCCTTCACATTCACTTCGCCCCGCCAGCCCTGGTCGCTGCCGGAAGCCAGTTTGCTGAGTTGTCCTAATTGAGCCCGCTGCCATTCCACGCTGAACTGCAGTGGAGTTTCCCGCAGGCTTCCGGCGCGCTGCCAAGTGCCGCTGATGCGGATCTCCCCGGTGTCGCTCAAATTGGTGTCGGTGCGCAGCGGTTGCGCTTCCAGCCGCACTCCCCAGGCATTTTCCGACTCCTGCCACAAGGCAAAATCCGCGCTCTGCAAGGCATAGGGTTTCTTCTCCGCCCCCGCCTTAAAGTTGATCCTTCCCGAGCTGGCCTCGATATAAGGAAAGCCCAGACGCGACTCTGTCTTGGATTTCGCGGTGGGCGCCAGCGGCGTTTTTGCCGTGTGCTCCAGCAGGCTCTCCCAATTCCACCGTCCGTCTTCCCGCCGCACTAGGTTCAGGCTGGGTTCCGTCAGCTCCAGCCGGGAGATGTCCAGCCTCCCGCGCAACAAGGATGTCAATCGCACCACGGCGGTGACTTCGGGTGCGCGCAACATGGGTTCCGCCCCGAAAGCGGGGTCTTCATAGATAACCAGGTTGTCGAGGTCGAAGCCCGGTCTTGGCAGGAAGCGGAGGTGGACCGAGCCTATATCGGAGGGGCGCGCCACCGCCCGGCTAATGGCCTTGGTAATCCGGCTCTTCAGGCGGGAGGCGCCCGGGCGCGCCAGGAACAGTCCCATCAGAATCGCCAGCGCAGCGACCGCGATCCGCCGCTTGATGGAGAATGATTTCACTTCACCACTCGGAACGTTCTCCGCCACCGGGTTTCGTCAAAGAAATGCAGCACCACGTGCGCCAGAAAACCGATACGATCTCCCACATCTGTCTTACGATACTGATCGGCCGGAGTTTCAAACGACCAGTAAATAAACATCGGCCGTCCAATGATGTTTTCCTGGGGAATAAAACCCCAGAACCGGCTGTCCAGGCTTACATCGCGATTGTCGCCCATGGCAAAGAAATGCCCCTCCGGCACCACCAGGTCGTCTCCCTGGATGTGCATCGGCAACTCCGGTTCCCAGCAGGGGTACACGTTGTAGCTTTCCGATGGCGGCACGGCGGGAAAGTTGTCCCGGTACGGATTGGGGAAGGCCGCCGCATCCTGGGAATGAATCACGTACGGCTCCTTTAGCTCTTCGCCGTTCCGGTAAACGTTGCCATTGCGCAGGTGAATACGATCCCCGGCTACTCCCATGATCCGCTTCACAACATACAACCCCGGCTCGCAGGGCGCCAGGAAAACCACAATGTCGCCGCGCCGCACCTGCCGGTAAGGCAGCAGCGGCCCTACCCAGTTGGTTCTGGGCGCGAACTGGATGCGATTCACAAACACATGATCGCCAATCAGCAGCGTGTTCTCCATAGAACTGGAGGGAATCTCGAAAGCCTGCACCACAAAAGTGATGATGAACAGCCCAGTTACCAGCACCGCGGCCAGCGAAGACAGAAACTCCACCGTGGTCTCCCGCGGTTTCTCTACGGCTTCGTCCTTCGCCCGATTCTTTGGGTTTTCTTTTTTCGCCACCGATCCATCCATTCCGTTCCTCTACCGCAGAAGACTCATCTTAGCGCATCGGACTAGTTCACCAGCCGGAGAGTGCGCTTCCAGCGTGTAATCTGAAAAATGTGAGTCAAGGCGTAGGCAAAGTGCGCCAACTTGCCTGCCGTCGAACGCGGCGGCTCGGTCTCCTCTTCCGGTTCCCGCACGGACCAGTAAATCATCAGCGGCCTTCCAATAATGTTCTCCAGCGGCACAAAACCCCAGTAGCGGCTGTCATAGCTGTCGTCCCGATTATCTCCCATCACAAAATACTGTCCCTGGGGAATGATCAGTTGGCCGTCATCCACTAACTTGCGAAGTTGCAGCCACCACTCCGGAGTTTCGCCGGCGGCCACGTCCAGCCGCGGAAAATTGTCGCGGAATGCGTCATTAACGGGTCGGGTGAAGTGCGCATATGGCTCCCTCACAGGCACTCCATTCACCCAGACCTGTTTGTTGATTAACCGCACGCGATCTCCGGGAACCCCCACCACACGTTTCACAAAATGCTGCGCCGGGTTCACGGGATAGTGAAAAACAACAATATCCCCGCGATGCACGCGGCGATACGGCATCAGCCAATCTCCCATCCCCTCTCCGCCATAACACAGCTTGTCGACCAGCAGATAGTCGCCCACCAGCAGGGTCCTCTCCATCGACGGAGAGGGGATTTGAAAAGCCTGCACGATAAACGTGATGACAAAAGCCGCGATCACCACCGTCCCCAGAAGGGATTGCAGCGAGCCCGTGATTCCTCCGCCTATGTTCCCCCATCCGCCGACCCCTGAGGCAGCGTCCCTCGCCCCACTCGCGGGCGCGCCGTCCCGGCCTTCCACTGAGCCCGCTGCCGGAGTCTGTTCCATCTGCGCTGGCAGGGCCGAAGGCGGGTCCGCTTCCGCAGGAATCTGTTCCGCCACTGGATCGTCCGACAGATAATTTTTTCTGGAATTCATTCCCACCAACCGGCGCCGCTACCCCTGCTTGCTCGCCATCTTCTCCCCAGACCGCGCCACCTGGGTCAGGTTGCTCCGCTCCCTGTTGGGGCGCGACACCAGATATTCCAATAATTGTCGCGCCGCATCCTGCTCCGCCGCCTTTTTCGTCGTACCTTCCGCTCGCCCCACGAATTCCGCTCCATCGCTTCCCTGCTTCGTGTTCAATCGTACTTCCACGGTGAAAGTCTTCTTGTGCTCCGGCCCCGCCTGTTGCACCAGCACATAGGAAGGTTGCGCCATCCCCAGCCCCTGCAAAGCCTCCTGTAGCGCCGACTTGAAGTCCGTCATCGGCAGGCTTCCGCCTCCACGCGCCATGCCCTCCAGTTCCGGCCCCAGAATCTCCCGCAAGATGAATTCGCGGGCTGGCTGCATCCCCCCATCCAGATAGATCGCCGCCAGAATCGCCTCCAGCGCGTCCACCAGCACGGCGGTCTTGCTGCGTCCCCCGCTTTTTTCTTCGCCCCGGCCCAGCCGCAGGTAGTCGCCTAAGCGAAGCCGCTGCGCCACTCGGATCAAATGCCGCTCGCTCACGATGTGAGCCCGGAGTTTTGAGAGTTCGCCTTCCCGGAAGTGCGGAAACCTCTGAAACAATTCCTCGCTCGTCACCAGCGACAAAACCGCGTCCCCTAAAAATTCCAGCTGCTCGTTGTCACTGACCCGGAATTTATTTTCTCCCGCCTGCTGCGACTCCTGCTCGCGCGCCTGCGAGCTGTGTGTCACTGCCTGCTCGATCAATGGGCGCCGCCGGAAGCCATAGCCCAGCGCACTTTCCAGGTCGTCGATCTCCCGCTCCTTCATGTCCATCCTGCCGCCGGGAAGCTGGGCGAAATCGGTGAGCTGGCCGGCCGACTTTCGCGCATCATTTCTTCTCGGGAGCGTCCGGAATTCCGCCGATCAATTGGATCAGGCGGCTTTTTTCGTTGCGTGCCGCCTGCCCCGCGTTGGTTTCCGCCTGCGTCAAATCCACCGCCTGGTTGGCATACTTCAGCGCTTCCGGATACTTGTTCTGCTGATCCAAAGCCAGCGAGAGGCGCAGAACCGCGACGGGATCGGGCTGCTGCGGGAAGGCGTCGATCGACTTCCGCAAATTGGCCTCGGCCTGTCCCCAGACTTTCGCGTTGTAGTCCAGCGTCCCCAAAATCGCGTAGGCCTCGGAGCGCAAATATCCCTTGTACGCGTCGATCTTCTCCGGCGGTTGCCCGGCGGTCGGAACATCCGTATCCACCGTCACCAGCGACCGCTGCGCGTCCTTCCGCGCCTCGGCAAGCTTCTGCTCCCGGTCGATATCCGTCTCCTTGGTGCGCTCCGCCAGAACCTGCGCCACTCCCAGCAGCGCCTCCGGGTCGTCCGCATCGAAGGTCAAAACCTTCTGCGACGCGGCCAGCATCTTCTCCGCATTGTTGGCCTGCTGGTAGAGGTGCATCACCGACTTGTAAAGCAGCGGGCGCAATTCGCTGTCGGGAAACTTTGCCGCAAAATCGTCCGCCGCCTTTTCCTGCGCGGCCGCATCGGTAAGCGCCGCCGCCGTCTTATAAGCCTCGAATTCCGGCTGCGTCTTGGCCTGGGGCGGGCGTTTGCCCGCCGGCGCCGCCGTTTGACCGGCCGGCGTCGTCTGCGCTGCCGGCTTCGCCTGCCCCCAACCCGCCAGTGACATCCCCAGCACTGCCGCCCAAATCATGATGGCTGTCCGCTTCATGCTTTCTCCTTGATGTTCAGAATCTTGATGTTCAGAATCTTGATGTTCAGAATCT
>Ga0181534_10001663_pt1 | contig 14335 bp, 11 predicted proteins | sample PEATcosm2014_Bin_37_FD_119758 | JGI IMG/M metagenome (GOLD analysis project Ga0181534, IMG submission 119758) | Peatland microbial communities from MTU Mesocosm Facility, Houghton, MI, USA - PEATcosm2014_Bin17_10_metaG | ecosystem: Environmental > Terrestrial > Soil > Wetlands > Peat | place... | reverse complement strand
CTGCTTGCGCCACCAAGGCCATCTGCGCGGCAGCAGCGCACGCCTCCATGTCGCCGCCATCGCAGGCCTCCCCCAGGTGGGCCAGTTCGAGGGCGCTGAGGGTTGCCGCTGTACCCGGCGGGCTGGTTGTTCTGATTATTGTGGCGCTCATCGGTGCAGCAGCCCTGTCACGGTCGCCATTATCACGCAGCAGAAGCGCTACGGCCCGAAAAGGTCCGGAAATGGGGTTGTGGGAAGTTGCGGCCGCACGGGGCCGCGCCTGCTTCGCAACGCCGGGTCATTGCGGCAGCTCGCGTTATTTTAACGCTTAGGGGGCTGGCAGCCTGCTCGGCGGTTGAACTACTGCCGCTGCGCGCGACTCCTCTTGACATTCTAGGAGAGTACTCCTAGAATAGCTAGAGGAGTCATCATGGGAAAACAAGTCGACATCCTGCAAGGCACCCTCGACATGCTGATCCTGAAAGCCGTCTCCCTCGGACCGCTGCACGGGTACGGCATTCTGCTCCGCATCCAACAGGTTTCGAGGGACGCGCTGCAGGTTCCGCAGGGATCGCTCTATCCGGCCCTTTACCGGCTGGAGCATCGCGGCTGGATCGCGGCCGAGTGGGGCGAAAGCGAAAACAAGCGCAAGGCTAAATACTACAGCCTGACCGGCGCGGGCCGCAAGCAATTGAAATCCGAGCGGCAGGAGTGGAAGCGGCTGGCGGCGGCCATCGGCGACGTGCTGGCCGCGGAACCCGAGGAGGCCTGACATGCTGGCGCAAGCGCGATCGTGGTGGCGGGCGGTGACCGGGCAGTCGCGCCTCGCGGGCGAGATGGCGTCGGAGATGGACGGCCACATGGAGCGCTACGCCGCGGATCTGGTAGCCGGCGGCGTCGACCCCGGCGAGGCGCGGCGGCGGGCGCGGATCGAATTCGGCAGCACGGCCGCGGCGGCCGAAGAGTGCCGCGAGGCGGTGGGGCTGCGCTGGCCGGACGAGCTGGCGCGCGACCTGCGCTATGCCACGCGGGTGCTGCGCAAGAGCCCCACGTTCACCGCCGCGGCGGTGGCCACCCTGGCTCTGTGCATCGGCGCCAATACGGCCATCTTCAGCGTGGTGGACGCGGTGCTGCTGCGCCCGTTGCCCTATCCGCAGCACGAACGGCTCGCGGCGGTCTCCAGGTTCTGGAAGGAGAAGGGCGCGAGCGGCGACAACACTCCTCAGACCGGAAGCACTTGGGAAGCCGTCCGGGATGGCGCCACCTACCTGGACTCTGCCGCTTTCAGCGATGGTTCGAAGGGCGTCAACTTCACTGCCGGAGGCAGCGTCGAGTACGTCCAGCAACAACGCGTCTCGGCGGGCTTCTTTCGCGTGCTGGGCATCGCTCCGCTCATCGGACGCGAGTTCTCCGCGGATGAGGACCGCAAGGGCGGTCCCGCTGTCACGCTGCTGAGCTATGCGCTGTGGAAACGCATTTTCCACGAAGACCCCACCATCGTGGGGCAGGCGGTGACCTTGCGCGGCGAGCCGTACACCGTCCTGGGCGTGCTGCCCGCGAGCTTCCGAAGCACCGCTCCGGCCGACCTCTGGACGCCGCTCCGGCCCATTGCCAATGGCGAAGGCGGAGGCTCGAACTATCACATCGTCTCCCGCCTGCGGCCCGGCGCGACCTGGGCGCAGGCCGACGCGCAGATCGAGGCGGTCGGCGCGCCAGTCTTGCCCAAAAGCCTTGATAAGGTGCGCCTGCGCTTGATCTCCTTCCAGCGCGGCTTGACCTCCGACGTCCGCAAGCCGTTGCTGATGCTGTGGGCGGCGGTGGGACTGGTCCTGCTGATCGGCTGCGTGAATATCGCCGGGCTGCTGCTGGCGCGCGCCGCCGGACGGACCCGCGAGATGGCCACCCGGATGGCCTTGGGCAGCGGCCGCGCGGCGCTGATCCGGCAGATGTTGGCCGAGAGCGTCCTGGTGGGATTGTGCGGAGGCGCCGCCGGAGCTGCCCTAGGATGGCTAGGAGTGAAGGGTCTCAAGGTGCTCGCGCAAGACAGCCTCAACGTGTGGCAGACAGTGGATCTGAACTGGCGTGTGCTGGCCGCCGCCGGCGGCGCATCCATCGCAGCCGCCATCCTGTTCGGCCTCTACCCCGCCATGGTGGCCAGCCGGATAGAGATCCGCGCGGCGCTGGGCGAAGCCGGCCGCGGCGTCGCCGGCGCACGCAATCCCTGGCCGCGCCGCTTGCTGGTGGCAAGCGAGGTGGCCCTGAGCGTGGTCTTGCTGGTGGGCGCCGGACTGCTGATCCGCACGTTCGCGCACCTGCAGGGACTCAATCCCGGATTCGACGCCCACGGTGTGATCAGCGCCAGCCTTTCCTTGCAGGATGCCCGCTATGCGACCAGCCAGAGCGTCAACCGGCTCTTCGACCAAAGCCTGAGCCGCATCCGCGAGCTGCCGGGCGTGGAGTCCGCGGCCGTGACGCTCAGCCTGCCCTATGAGAGCACGCTGAATACGGGGCTGCGGCGTCTGGACGGCGTCCATGCGGATGCCGCCAAGGAATATCAGATCACCAACTTCTTGTACGTTACGCCGGAGTACTTCCGCGTGCTGCGCATTCCACTGCTGCGCGGCCGCGTCCTCACCAGTGCCGACGCCGGCGCCACCGCACCCGTGGTGATGGTCAGCGAAGCGTTCGTCAAGATGTACTTGCGCGATGACCAGCCGCTCGGCCGGCACCTGGACCTCGGCTTCGGCGATCGGCGTGAGATTGTCGGCGTCGCCGGAGACGTCCAGCAAAAGAGCGGTTGGGGCGAAGAATACGGGCCCGTGGCCCCCGTGCCGGCCGTTTACGTTCCGGCCGCGCAGACCGACGACAAATTCCTGCAACTGGTGCACGGATGGTTCTCGCCAAGTTGGATCGTGCGCACAGCCGGACCGCCGGAGGGCGTGATCGCCGGAATGCAGCGCGCGCTCGAAGCCGTGGACCCGCGCCTTCCCTTTGCGGGCTTCCACAGCATGGAGGATGTCCGTTATCGCGCCCTGGCCCAGGAGCGTTTTCAAGCGGCGCTATTGGGGGCGCTGGCGGGGCTGGCGATGCTGCTGGCCGCGGTCGGAATTTACGGATTGATCGCCAGTTCCGTTGCCGAACGGACGCGGGAGTTGGGCATCCGGCTGGCGTTGGGCGCGACCGTGCCGCAAGCCATGCGCGCCGTGGCGCTGCCGGGAGTGGTGCTGGCGCTGGCGGGAGTGGCCGCGGGTTCCGTGCTGGCCGGATTCGCATCGCGCATCTTGGGCCATGTGGTGTGGGGCGTGCGGCCGGGCGATCCGCTCACTTTTGTAGCGGTAGGCGTGGGTTTGCTGGCCGTGGCTGCCGCCGCAAGTTTTCTGCCGGCGCTGCGGGTTACGCGGCTCAATCCGGCGGAGACATTGCGCCAGGAATAGTGCGTCCGTTACGGTGCGGCAACCTCGACCGGTTCCGAGAGCTTGCTCTCCTTCTCGTTGCTCCTAACCGCGCTCACGGCGTAGCGGTAAGTCTTGCCGGATTCGATCTTGTGGTCGCTGTACGCGGGCAGCACCTGCGCGTCGGCCAGCATTTCGAAAGCGGCGCTGCCCAGCGCGCGGTAGACGCGATACCCAACCACGTTCGGCTCGGTGTTGCGCTCCCACACCAGTTCGATGCTGGCTGTGGAAGGCACCGCCGTGAGGCCCGCGGGCGCGGCGGGCGCGAAATTGTCTACCGGCGTGATGGCCGCCTCGGGCGACAGGTCGCTTTGCGCTTCGCCTTCTCCCACCTTGACCATGGACTGCACCAGGTAGCTATACGGCTTGCCGAACTCGGCGGTGGCATCCGTATATTCGGGCGTGGGGGATCGGCCCAGCGCCCGATATTCCTTTTCATCCGGGCCGCGCCGCAACACCAGGAAAGAGCTTCCCGCGCCCCGCCAGGTGAGCCGCACGCCCTGCGGCACGGCTTCGGCGCTCAAATCGCGCGGCTGTTCCGGCGGGGCCACCACAGTAATCTCCGCCGGGACCGACCAGCCGGCGTCACGGCCATTTGCGCCGATCACCTTGACCGCGATCGTCACTTGCTTGCCGATCCACTCGGCGGCCGGGATGCGGTACTCGGCGATGCCGTTCGCAATCGTTCCCCCGCCCACGGCTTTGGCGCCGGCGGCCCACGCTATGGCATTAAATGGGCCGCTGGGCTTCGGCGCAAGGCGCAGATCCAGCCGCACGCTCTGTTTGAGGATCACACCTTCCGTGGTATACACCGGCAAGGTGACGTGCGCAATGATATCCGACCCCCGCTGCACCGCGGCCAGGTTCTCGCCGCGGCCCGGAATGTTCATCAGCGGGGGCAGTGGCTCCCCGATGTACCCGCAGCCGCACAAAAGCAGCAGGGATGCGGGGAGCCACACCAGTGCGCGCAGCACTGAATCGAGCCTCATTGTTTCAAGGCGATCGATTCAGGCTGGCTGCAATTCGGCTGATTGCCGGCCCCCATTACGCAAATCGTCAGGTTTGAGGTCCCTGGCTGCAGATCGGCCGGCACGGCGACATTGACCTGTTGCAATCCCAGGAATCCGGGCGCCGCGCCCGCGTAGAGCGGAACAAGGTTACCGAGGTTCTGAATCGTGACCGTGGCGGCTGCGCCCGAATCCGGCATGCCCGTGAGGAAGATTTGCAGAACCGACCCCAATGGCGCCGGGTTCCCGGGCGAGTTCACCGTATTGTCCTGATTCAGCACGCCGGGCGTAAAGAGGGCCGGCGAGACGGCCGTCAGCGGAACGGTGAATGGGGCGCTGCTGACACTGTCGACGGTTACCACCATCTGCGCGGACGACAGGCCGCTCAACGCCGGCGGGATTCGCAGGTTGACCTGTTGCGCGCTGGTATAGAGCAATGTCGCCGGCAGTGAATTGAACGCTACCGATACGTTTTGGCCCGCCAGGTTGCTTCCCCAAACGGTGGCAATTTCGCCGGGCACCACGGGTCCGGAATGGAAATCGGCCCCGTCGGTAATGGAACCGACTACCACGGCCGGCGCGGGCGCGGTCACGACGAAGGTTAGCGGAAAACTCTGGCTGCCCGCGATGGGTCCGGCATTAATCACCACCGTAGCTTGGTAAGTGCCCGGCGCGAGCCCGCTCGGATCGACCAGCGCTTGAATCAGCTCGTTGTCGATCCCGAACGGATCGGTGAACGACACCCAGCCGGAGCCGTTGGTATAAGTAACGCTGGCCGACCAGTCGAGCACGCCACCCCGGCTATCCCGAATCGTGAGATTGCCCGCCGCGACCTTCTGCCCTCCGGCAACGGCCGTGGCTTTCAAAGGCGTGGCCGTCACTTGCAACTGCGGATAGTAGGAGGCGTTGCAATCTCCGACGACGCCGCAATCCGATGGCGGCGTAATCGCCACGAAGCGCGGAATCGGCGCCGTAGTCGACGCTGTAGCCACCGTGGAAACGGGGGCCAGCGACAGGCTGCCGGTCGACATAGACGGCGGGCTATTGGCCGGAAGAGAGTAGAAGTTCGGAATCTGCGCGCTCTCGACAGCGGACGGGTCGGCGGCGACCACTTCATACACAGCGTAGCCCGCGCCGTTGGTGATGGGTACCGGGTTCGCGCCGTTCAGCACCAGCACTCCGCTGCCGCTGGGCGCGGGCAGAGTGGCTAACGTGCCGCCCGTGCCCGTCGCATCCGAATTCAGGACGCGCACCAGCAACAGCGTTTGGCTGCCGGGAGTGTACTGGCCCACGGTGGCGGGTGTGCCGAGATCGCCGCCGGCCGTGGGCACGATGGCGCTCGATCCGGCTACCGCATCCGGAACATAGATAACCTCGCCGGCAGGGACATTCGCATACGAGAGCAGGAAGCGCGTGCCGGTGTCGCTGGTGGCGTTCTTCGGTTGGAAAGACGCCGGGAAGCCTTCGGTGACGCGAGTGGTTTCTTCGGCCGTGCCGGCGGCGAACAAATTGCTCAAACTAAGGGTGGAAGGTGTCGGCGAGCCGGTGCAGGCGACGCCGGAATCCATGCTGGTTGCCAGCAGGCCCTGGTGCCCGATGGCCACGCCCACCGGATTGCCCTGCAGCGGCAGCGATCCCCCAAGATAAGCGTAAATGAGCGATTGCTGCTGGAGGCCGAGTTGGTTCACGTTCGCGCGAATATTGTCGATTACCAGCGAAGCGGCGCCGCTGGAGGGGAACGTAAATTGGAAACCATTGAACGAGATGCTTTGGTTGGCGACCATGCCGGCCACCCCCGATGGAGTGCTTCCGGTGCTGGTATTGATGCTCAACGTTGCGTCCGTGGAGTACCCGTTGGCGTTAATGCGGTTGGTGATTGAAATCGGAAGGGTCACGCTCAGGCTTCCAGTGACGGTCGCGCCGGGCGAGCCGGTGCATTGCAGGACGATATCTCCGACCTGCTCTGCCAGTCCTTCGGAGTGTACGATGGTTGGCGCGGCGGAAACCGCGCACGTAGTGGGCGCTTGGGCGTAGGCGCCGGCGCAGAAAAGGATGAAAATGATAAGGCCGAATGGCCGATTAGTATGAGTCCACATGCAGCCATTGTAACCGAGTCGCGGCGGCCGGGGCTTGCGCCACTAGCCCCGCGGGCAGCGCGATTGCCGGGCAGTTTCGTGCCCATTTTCGCGGGTCTTAAGGTTCTTTCCGGCTCCGGATGCAATAGATGGCGAGGACCATGCCGGCGCCGCTGATAGCAGCCCCCCAAAGCGAAGCCGCCAGCCGCGCTTCGCTGGTGGGCAGAAACGGATTCAATAACCACCACGTCATCGACCAGGCGCAGCGAGGAAGGAGGAGGAAGGAGGAGGAAGGGGAAGGAGGAGGACGCAAAGCAGAGGGCGAACGATGCGATCGAAGGTACCACGGCCAACGAGCAGCTTAGCCCAGCTGGCCTTCTCGGAAAACCAAACAAGAGGGTGTTCGTGCAGTCTCTTTCCCGCTGAAGGGAACGCCGCTCAAGGAGGTCGCGCGAGGCTTTACCCAGACGCGATGTCCTGATAGGACTTGGTACCCTGGCTGTAGGAGCAGCAATGACGGCTTCGACAACTTCACAACCAAACACAGGAGGGGATGGCATGCCAACGGTTACAACCAAAGACGGCACACGAATTTTCTACAAGGACTGGGGCCCGAAGGCCGCTCAGCCGATTATGTTCCACCACGGCTGGCCTCTGTCGTCGGACGACTGGGACGCGCAGATGCTGTTCTTCCTCGCCAACGGCTATCGCGTCGTCGCGCACGACAGGCGCGGTCACGGTCGCTCCTCGCAGGTGGATAGCGGCCATGATATGGACCATTACGCGTCCGACGCCTTGGCGGTCGTCGAGCATCTCGACCTGAGGAACGCAATCCACGTCGGCCATTCGACCGGTGGCGGCGAGGTTGCACGCTATGTTGCCAAGTACGGCGAGCCTCAGCGGCGCGCAGCCAAGGCCGTGCTTATCGCCGCCGTTCCCCCGCTCATGGTCAAGACCGAGACGAACCCCGCCGGCACGCCGATCGAAGTCTTCGACGGCTTCCGTAAGGCGCTGGCTGAGAACCGGGCGCAGTTCTTTCTGGATGTCCCTGCGGGCCCGTTTTACGGCTTCAACAGGCCCGGCGCGAAGGCCTCGCAGGGAATCATCCAGAATTGGTGGCGCCAAGGGATGATGGGCAGCGCGCTCGCGCATAGCGAAGGCATCAAGGCTTTTTCTGAGACAGACCAGACGGACGATCTGAAAGCGATCATGCTGCCGACCCTCGTGATGCAGGGTGACGATGACCAAATCGTACCCTACAAAGACGCTGCATTGCTGCAGGCTAAGCTGCTCAGGCATGCGACGCTCAAGATCTACCCGAGTTTCCCGCACGGCATGATGACCACGAATGCCGGCGTGATCAATGCGGACCTCCTGGCATTCATCCGAAGCTGAACCGCTTACATCATCAAGCCATCAGGCATCCGCCCGCGATCTGAAAATCGGGTTGTTCGTGCCGAGCTACTCTGGCGGGAACTGTGTTGTATTTGCGGGATCGTCACAGCTTGATGGCGCTCAATCTGCGGTAGGTTTGCGCTTCGTTCTGAAGCAGTTCTTGCCGGTTTGACGGCAGGAGTTGCACTTGGCGCGGGTAGAAGAAAGTGACGATCAAGAAAAACGACAGAGAGACCGTTAAGAAGGAAGCTACCGAAGCGGAAACGAACCAGAACTAGCTTCGTTCCCGGAGATCTTCCCCTCCGGGAGGGCGCCGCACTCGGACCAGCAGCCAGCGATACCGCAGTGCGGCAATCTCTTTCCGGACTCGGCTAGTGTTTAGCCGGAGCTACGTGCCCATGTCCATCCCGGGCTTCGTTGCCCTGGAAGTGTGCACTATCAATGCGCTTTGACGGCTCGGCTTTCTCGCCACGTTTCGGCGCGGGGCCCTTATAGCCGTGTTCCGGATGGAGACGGTTATTCACGTTGCCCTGGAAGCCGTTGGCGCCATGAAACCACGGGCCGGCGCCAATGAAGCCATCCCCGTTAAACCACTCCGGACCGTAGTAGCCAGTGGGAGCACAGGCGTACGGAGCGGTGTCATAATAACCATAGGGACAGTCGGGGGCCACGCCGATGTCGACGCTGACCTGAGCCTGTGCTCTGGGAGCGGTAGCCGTGAAGCCGATTCCTGCAACGGCAGCTAACGCTAGAAATGTAAATCCACGCATTAAATTCACCTCGCAACCGTAAGAGCACGTGCCCGGCCACAAGGCGATTCGCTCAATAAGCCGCCGATTTCATTGGGACGGTAGCTTGGCTATGGGATCCGCGCCGTAGGCCGATAGGCCTTTGACGAGCGCCAGGAAATCGCCATTGGCGCGCTTCCACGAAATCTCGCTCACGAGGTGCTCCCGGGCTGCCAGTATACCCGAATCGACGCTCAATCGCTGCAGTGAGTCCAAGGCCATTTGGGCGCCCAGGTTTGCGATCCCCATCCCCGAAGCAAAGCTTCCTTCCGCCCGCGATCCATCGTCGAGAGTGGTGCCGCTGGCGTCAACCCATTAGGCGGTGTCGGCCAGTGCCGCGTTCCAGTCCGCGTCCGCGCTTCGCTGGATCCGGTCGAACACTGTCAGCAGCCGCTTCAATTGGAATGCCCACCCAGCCTCTATCTTCATGAGCATCGCGACGTGCTCGGGGCGGCCCTCGACCGAGCCGTCCTCCCACTGCACGCAGGTTACGGCGAACGAGCGCACCTCGGCGTCCAGATCGTCGGCGGGGACTGGTTCGGTTCTTAGCGTGACGACCTCTACCCCCCCGACGGGCACGAGCGGCGGGCGAGGCGATAGATCCTCCGCTGTCTCCACCGGGCCGCTCCGCGAAGTCATGCAGAAGGCACGGACCGCCAGTGCGCTCAAGTCGCGTTGTTGAAGTCCACTTTTATGTCGCGCACCCGCCGCGATGATGGCTTCCCGTGTCTGTCCATGTCCGTTTCTCCCCGTCCGAACTTAACTATCCGCCTGTTCCCCAACCCCGTTGTTACTCCGGCACCAGGTCATACCGATGGCTCTTCGGTTGCGCGGCGGCCCGCTGCTGTGCGACAACATCCACCTCCAGCGTGTCCAGCGCATCGACCGCGGCCTGCAAATGCGCGGGCGGCAGAGTCAGACTGTCGAGATTCACTCCCACCAGGCGCCAGCGCGCGAAATGCACCACGTTGTGCCGCAGGGTCAGATCGTGCACCGCGGCGGCCTGCTTCGCCATGGGCGTCGCCAGCGTGGCCAGGTTCACGCCCTTGGCCCATTCCTCTTTGCTGAAAGTGCCCACCGCTTCGCCATCCATCTTCAAGGTATATCGGGCGGCGGTGAGGCCCGTAACTTTCAGCGGTTCCTGGTCCATCGCTTCCACGAAATCCGATGCGCGCAGGGCCAGCGCGACTACCGCGTCGTTTGTATCGATCGGCATGGGCAGAGATTCATCCACCTGCGTCCAGGAAAGGCGGTCACTCACCGCCAGATCCGTCACTTGCGTGTTGGCGGCGGTCACGATGGAAGGCTCGGCCGCGTCGATTTCCACCGCCGTGACAATGGCCGGCGCCTGCCACGCTTTCAGCAGCGCTTCGGCCATGAGCAGGTGGCCGGCCGGCGCGGGATGCACGCGGTCGGGAACCAGCTTCTTAGCGTTTTCGGCGTCCAGTTTGCTGGCTTTCTCCAGCGCCGCCACCACCGGTCCGTTCAGGTCGGCCAGCGTGAGGTTCTCTTCACGGGCCAACTGCTTGACGAACTCGCCGTAGCGCACCAGCACCTTGTTATAGCCGCCTTCGAAAGTGGGCGGGCGGGTCACATCGTCGTAGGGCGAGGGCTGGATCAGGGTGATACGAATGCCGGGCAGCGCGTCTTTCACGCTTTGCACGATGTGCCGGTACCCGGCAGCATACGTATCGAAGATCTTCTGATCGAACGCGCGGTAGCTCCCATCGTTCATGCCCAGCATGATGGTCATGACCGACGGTTTGTAGGCCACCACATCGCGCGGCAGGCGCACGTCGATCGCGCCGGCGCCGCCGCCGGTGACACGGTCGCCGCCTACACCGGAGTGCACGAAGCTCACCTTCATTTGGGGGAAGCGGGTGACGATGTACGTCTCGACGAACGTGGTATACAGGCGCTGGTCCGTGATGCTATCGCCGTAGAACACCACGCGGTCGCCATCGTGCAAATAGAAGTTGGCCGGCGGCGCGGCAAGCGCCGGTGGGAGCCATGGGCACACTGCCAGGAAAAGGCCAACTATTGCGGTACGTCGCGGAATTTTCATGATGCCCACAGTATAAGTACAAAACAGCTAGTCTGGTAATAATGCCAAAAGCTGCGCTTCTCATGATGGCCCCGCTAACGTTGTTCGCCCTCGACCTGATGCCCGTGCCCGCAAAAATCCAGCCGGGCGCGGGACGCATGCGTATCGACCGGAATTTCGCCTTCGTGCAGTTGCATGGATATCGTGAGCCGCGCCTGGAAGCGGCGGCCGCCCGCCTGGTGGAACACGTGGCGCTCAAGACCGGAATTCCGATGGCGCCTGCCAGCGGTGTGCATGCGCCCGACGCGCCGCTGGTGGTCTATTGCGATCATGCCAGTGCCCCCGTCCAATCCGCGCAGGAGGATGAATCCTACCGGCTCACCGTCACATCCGTGGGCGCGCGCCTGGACGCTCCCAATCCGCTCGGCGTGCTGCGCGGCATGGAAACCTTCCTGCAACTGGTCGACCTGGATGCGAACGGCTTCGGCGCGCGGGCGGTGACCATCGAAGACCATCCGCGCTTCCCCTGGCGCGGCCTGATGCTGGACGTCGCGCGGCACTGGATTCCGCTCGCGGATGTGAAGCGCACCCTCGACGGCATGGCCGCAGTGAAGCTGAACGTGTTCCATTGGCACCTCTCGGAGAACCAGGGTTTCCGCATCGAAAGCAAGCGTTTTCCCAAGCTGCAGGAAATGGGTTCAGATGGCGAATACTATACGCAGGACCAGGTCCGCGAGGCGATCGCCTACGCCCGCGAGCGGGGTATTCGCGTGATTCCGGAGTTCGATATGCCCGGCCACGCGACCGCCTGGTTCGTGGGGTATCCGGAGCTAGCCAGCGCGCCGCCCCCCGGGCCGGGACCGTATCCGATCGAGCGCCTGTGGGGCATCTTCGATCCGGCCATGGACCCCACCCGCGAGGAAACCTACCAGTTCCTGGACGAGTTCATCGGCGAGATGGCCGCGCTGTTCCCCGATGAGTACTTCCACATCGGCGGCGACGAAGTGAACGGCAAGCAGTGGGATGCGAACCCGCGCATCCAGGAATTCATGCGCGCGCACGGGATCAAGGGCAATGAAGCGCTGCAGGCTTATTTCACGCGGCGCGTGGAGAGCCTTGTGGCAAAGCACGGGAAGAAGATGATCGGCTGGGATGAGGTTCTGACTGAGGACATGCCGCGCAACGTCCTGGTGCAATCGTGGCGCGGGCCGAAAGCGCTTGCCGATGCGGCGCGGCAGGGCGTCAGCGGCATCTTGTCGAGCGGATATTACCTGGATCTGGGTTACTCGGCGGCGCACCACTACGCCGTCGATCCGCTGGGCGAGGGCGCGGCGGATTTGAGCGCGGAGGAGAAGCAGCGCGTGCTGGGCGGCGAAGCGTGCATGTGGTCGGAATTCGTGACGCCGGAGCTGCTGGATACGCGCGTCTGGCCGCGCATGGCGGCCATCGCGGAGCGCTTCTGGTCGCCCCAAAATGTGACCGAAGTGGCGGATATGTATCGCAGGCTGGGCGCGGTGAGCCGCGATTTGCAATGGCTGGGCCTGAAGCACGTTTCGGAATACGAGAAGATGCTGGCGCGGCTGGCCGGCGGCGGTCAGGTGGCGCCCGTGCGCACGCTGGCTGACGTAGTGGAGCCGGTGAAAGACTATGCGCGCGAGGCGGCGCATCCTTATGATAGATTCACCCCGTTGAACCGGCTGATCGACGCAGCGCGCCCCGATAGCGAAACGGTGCGCCGATTTGCCGCGCTGGTGGACCGGATGGGGGCCGACGACCTGCCGCGGATCCGCGAGTGGCTGACCCTGTGGCGCGATAACGATGCGCGCCTGGCGCCGGTACTCTCCAATTCAGCGCTGCTGGCGGAAGATGCAGAGATTTCCAAGGATCTGGCGGCCATCGCGGAGGCTGGTTTGCAGGCGCTCGACGAAAAGCATGACCCGGCATGGATTGCGGAAAAGCGTGCGCTACTGGACCGCGCCAAACGGCCCAGAGCGGAACTGCTGCTGAGCGTGGAGCCGTCCATTCGCAAATTGATCGAAGCCGCTCGGTAGGGGTAATAAAAAGCGGGCGCGTTTTGGGTGAAAGGGGTGAGTGCGCCCGCTTATCGTAACGGGGATTTGCCGATAAGACTGCGGTTTTTCAAAGATGGTTACAGGGGAAGCTTAGAATTGTAATCTTTCGCACGATTAGGAGGCGATACAATCGGAAAACATGATGATGATGAGGCTCTTGATCGCCTTGGGAGCGGCTACCCTGTGCGTCGCCGGTGTCGCGGCGCAGGCTGAAAAGTCCGCGGAGCAACCCGGGGAAAACCCACCTTTGCAGAATACCGGCAAGCCTATGATCGTGGATTACCACTGCGGAGAGGAAGACATTCGATTGGCCGGTTTGGCCTGCACGATAGAAGACCCCTGTCCCGTATTTCTGGAGCTGGCGTCGGTGGAGGCGGTGGGAAATCGAATCTTTGCCGCGGGCAACATCCACTCGTCCACCACCACGCTCTCTTCGGTGCTGTTGTCGAGCGGCGATGGCGGCAAAACATGGCGCGAGCCTTACGAGCGCTTGCACCTGGCGGGACTCGACCGGATCGAGTTTATCGATTTCGAGAACGGCTGGGTGAGCGGCGAAGTGCAGCATCCGCTGCCGCGCGATCCGTTCCTGCTGGCGACCGCGGACGGCGGCAAGACCTGGCAGGCGCGCCCCATCTTCGCGGAACCGCAGTTCGGCTCCATCCTGCAATTCTGGTTCGGCTCACGCTCGAGCGGCAGCATGGTGATCGATCGCGGGCGGACGGGCGAATCCGGCCGCTACGAGATGTATGAAACTCCCAACGCAGGCGAGACCTGGATGCTGCGCCAGACCAACGAGCACCCCATCCAAATGAAGCGGGCGGGCGGGACCGCGGATGCGGACTGGCGCTTGCGCGCAGACGCCGCCAGCAAGTCGTACCAAATCGAACGGCGGACCGGCAATGCGTGGCACGGGATCGCGGCGTTTTCGGTCTCAATCGGCGTTTGCAAGCCGCCGGAGCTGCCGGCCACGCCAGCGCCGGAGTTGCCTATAGCCCCTCAAAGATAGCGCTGACAGGGGTGCTGAAGCCTGGCAAGGCGTCGGAATCTTCGAGAATCTGGTCCTGCTCCAACGTCTCCGCGTGGCCGTTGGGGTGATGGATCTGGATCGTGCGCACCTCCAGAAAGATCGCCCAAACTGCCTTGCTTCCATGCTTCAAATACAGTCGGATCTTGGTTTGCAGGCGGTTCGCCGTTTCAGAGGATACAACTTCGATAGCAAGGTCCGGCGCACCGCGAAGAAGCTCATTGGTGTCCCGCTTGAGGCGCTCGCTGCCTAACACGCTCAGGTCCGGCGCCTGTACGGTTTGGTCATCCAGCCGGTAGGCCGACTCGACAAACACTTTGCCCGCCCTGTGCTGAACAAGCCAGGGGACAAGAATTTCAATCAGATTCGCTTTCGCGGTTTCATGTGCGGGTCCGCCGCTCGGCATGTCAACGACCTCTCCGTCGAACAGCTCGACCCGCTGTTCCTCGAAATCCGGCAGAGTCAGAAACTCGTCGGCTGTCATCGGCGCCGTGGTGGT
>Ga0181534_10001662_pt1 | contig 14340 bp, 7 predicted proteins | sample PEATcosm2014_Bin_37_FD_119758 | JGI IMG/M metagenome (GOLD analysis project Ga0181534, IMG submission 119758) | Peatland microbial communities from MTU Mesocosm Facility, Houghton, MI, USA - PEATcosm2014_Bin17_10_metaG | ecosystem: Environmental > Terrestrial > Soil > Wetlands > Peat | place... | reverse complement strand
GTTTCCATCAACCAGCTCACCATCGTCGTCGGCATTTTGCTGGCACAGGTAATCAACTGGTCGCTGGTCCGACATCTTGGCAGCGAAATTCTGGCCAACCTTGGATCCAACGCCACCGAAACAGCCAAAGATCAATTCATCCGCGACTCCTGGTTTGGACAGCAGGGCTGGCGCTGGATGTTCGGCCTGACCGCCGTGCCATCTCTGCTGTTTTTCATCGGGATGTTTTTTGTTCCGGAAAGCCCGCGATGGCTTGCCAAAAATGGAAAACCGGAGAACGCAAAATCAATTTTGAAAAAAATCGGCGGTGAAAGTTACGGCGTGGCGGCAATGGCGGAGATCAATTCCACGCTGGCGAGCGGGGAAATCCAGCGTGTCCGCTTCGCCGACTTGGTCGATCCCAAAATGGCGAAGGTCCTGGTGCTCGGCGTTGGCCTGGCGGTGTTCCAGCAATGGTGCGGTATCAACGTGATTTTCAATTACGCCGAGGAAATCTTCAAGGCGGCAGGCTACGACATTTCGAGCGTGTTGAGCAACATCGCGTGGACCGGCTCGGTGAACCTGGCGTTCACATTCGTCGCGCTCGGCGTGGTGGACCGCGGCGGACGGCGGCCGCTGATGCTGTTTGGCGCGGCGGGACTGGCGGTCATTTATCTGGTTCTGGGTTTCTGCTACCACGCGTCCGTGACCGGCCTGCCGATGCTGCTGCTCGTGCTGGCAGCCATCGCGTGTTATTCCATGTCGCTCGCGCCGGTGACATGGGTGGTTATCTCGGAAATTTTTCCAAACCGCATCCGGGGAGCAGCAATGTCCGTCGCGGTAAGTGCGCTGTGGATTGCGTGCTTCATCCTGACCTACACATTTCCGATATTGAACGCAAAGCTCGGCTCGGCGGGAACTTTCTGGCTTTACGCCGCGATTTGCGTGCTTGGTTTTATCTTCATTTTCTTCAAACTGCCGGAAACAAAAAACAAATCGCTCGAACAGATTGAACGCGAACTCGTGGACTGACTGATTTATCCCCAAAATATGAAACGGATTACCATCCTCTCAATTCTCATCGCGGCTTGTTGCCTGGCAACCACCCACTTGCGCGCCGTTGAAACCCTTCCGCTCGCCGGCGAATGGCGCTTTGCCCTCGACCGCAACGACGTGGGGACGAATGAGCAATGGTTCGCCAAGGATTTGCCGGACAAAATCCAGTTGCCCGGCATTCTCCAGGCACAAGGCTACGGTGATGAAATCAGCACAAACACGCCGTGGGTGCTGACGCTCGGCGATGCGTGGTGGAAAATCCAGCCCGCGAGCCTGCGCGACCATTTTTCGCAGCCGGGCCATGTGGAAGTGCCGTTTCTTTCCCAGCCGCCGAAGCATTATCTCGGCGCGGCGTGGTATCAGCGCGACATAGACATTCCCGCCGGCTGGCAGGGCCGCCATTTCACGCTTTTTCTGGAACGCGCGCACTGGCAAAGCACGGTCTGGGTGGACGACAAGGAATTTCCCGCAAACAACAGCCTCGTCGCGCCGCACATCACCGACCTCGGCGAACTCGCGCCGGGCAAACATCGCTTGACCATCCGCGTGGACAATCGCCTGCAACTACCGGCGCGAGGTCACTTGGTGGATTCACACAGCATCTCCGATTCCTTGGGCGCGGCGTGGAACGGCATCGTGGGGAAAATTGAATTGCGCGCAACCTCGTCGGTGTGGATTGAGGACGTCCAGGTTTTTCCTGACGAAACGAACAAATCCGCACTTGTTAAAATACGAATTGGAAATGCAACCGGCAAAGCAGGTTCTGGAATAATTTCTCTCGGATCAACACCAGAGGATCGCACCAAAGACATGGATTATATGTTTGTAATGTATCCACATAAAATAACCTGGGATACAAACGAAACATCGTTTGAATTTATGCTTCCTCTTGGCAATTCTGTTCAATCTTGGGATGAATTTCACCCGAATTTATTTGGATTGCATCTCGAATTGAAAGGCACCTCGGTTGACGATTCTGGCTACATGGTTTTCGGCCTCCGCGAAATTACGCACAACGACAAGGACCTGCTCATCAACGGCCGCCCCGTCAACCTGCGGCTCACACATGACGGCGGCGAATTTCCGCTCACGGGTTATCCGGCGATGGATGTCGAGTCATGGAAGAAAATCATCCAGACCTGCAAGGATTATGGGTTCAACGGCATCCGCTTCCATTCGTGGTGCCCACCCGAAGCCGCGTTTGAAGCCGCCGACGAGCTGGGTTTTTATCTCCAGCCGGAATGCGGCTTATGGGCCGATTTCGGCAGCCCGGAGATGAAGCAGTGGCTGAACGACGAAACCGCGCGCATCCTCGCCGCCTACGGCAATCATCCGTCGTTCATTTTACTTTCGCCGAGCAACGAGCCGCGCAATTACTCGCGCTTCACGCCGCAATGGGCCGCCACCAATTATCTGAATGACAACCGCCGGCTGTATTCCGCCGGCACCGGCTGGTCCGACCAGTCGCAGGTCTTTGGCGGCGCGCAATACGCCTCGCTCGTCCGCTTCGGCGACGGCAACCTGCGCAACACCTCCGGCTGGTTCGGGGGCGATTATCGCGACGCGCTCGATACCGTCCACATCCCCATCCTCGCTCACGAGGTCGGCCAGTGGTGCGCTTATCCCGACTTCGACGTGATGAACAAATTCACGGGCTACCTGAAGCCCGGCAACTACGACATCTTCAAATACATCGCGGAACAAAATGGCGTGCTGGACGAGGACAAGGATTTCGCGTGGGCGTCGGGACGTTTCCAACTTGAATGTTACAAGGAAGAGATTGAAGCGAATCTGCGCACGCCCGGCCTCTCCGGTTTTCAATTGCTCGACCTGCACGATTATCTCGGCCAGGGAACCGCGCTCATCGGCGTCGTGGATGCGTTCTGGGAGCCGAAAAGCTACGTGACGGCGGCGGAATTCCGCCGCTTTGCCGGCCCGACCGTTCCGCTGGCGCGCCTCGCCAGTCGCATTTATACCAGCGATCAAACTCTCGAATCGGATGTGGAAATCTACAATTTCGGCGAAAAGCCCATCGCCGGAGCAGTGCCGCAATGGAACATCGTGAACTCCGCCGGCCAAACCGTCGCCAGCGGCGAGTGGGATTCACGCGAAATCCCCATCGGCAAAAACATCCCGCTCGGCAAGGTTTCCGCGGACTTGTCCAAGCTCGCCGCGCCGGGTGCCTACAAACTCGTGGTGAGCCTGAAAGATTCATCCGTCGAGAACGACTGGAATTTCTGGCTCTATCCGGCGCAGGTGGACACGAACACGCCGTCCGATGTATTGGTGACGCGGAATTGGAGCGAAGCCGCGACCAAACTTGCCGCCGGCGGTAAAGTCCTGTTCATGCCCGGCGCAGGTGATCTCGATCCGACAAAATGTCCGCCCATGAAAAACGTCCCGGTGTTTTGGAACATCCAGATGACCGTCCGTCCGCCGCAAAATCCAAATGCGAAATTCGACGCCATGCTCGGTCTGCTTTGCGATACCAATTCCCCCGCCCTCGCGGAATTTCCCACCGAACCGAATTGCGACTGGCAATGGACCCAGCTCGTGAACAATGTCCGCTCGGTGAACCTCACAGCCGCCCCGCGCGAGCTGAAGCCGATTGTCTGGGCGATTGACGACTGGAATCGCAACTGGAAGCTCGGCGTAATCTTCGAGTGCAACGTCGGGCCGGGCCGCCTGCTGGTTTCCGCCATCAATCTGGACAATGAGCGCGGCGGTTCGGAACTGCTTCAATTGCGCCGCTCCCTCCTCGATTACATGGCCGGAGACAAATTCAAACCGGCGGCCACACTCACGCCGGAGCAGGCTGGCAGTCTTTGGACTGGCGGAAGCAATTCTTCCACGTCATCGGAACCCGTCCGCAAGTTTGACCCGGACTTGAACGACGGAACAATTCCGGCTCCGGCCAAGCAGTGATTTTCAGCGCACCTTGAGCAGCACGCAGCCGTGCGGAGGAATTTCGGCGGCGAAGTTTGCCGCCTTCTCCAAATCTTTTCGCAGCCACAAATCACGGACTTCGGGCGCGGAATCAAATCCAAGCTTTTGCCACGCATAATCCAATTTGGCGCTTTCGTCCGTGCGGTTGAAAAAGCCCACGGCGAGCGATCCATCGGCCAGTTTCCGCGTCCAGATTTCCGCCGTCTGTCCCGCTGCGAAGATGCGCCGCGCCGGTTCGCCGAGCGGGTCCTGATCCACCGCCAGCACTTCGGGATTCGTCAGCAGCGCCGTCGTCCAGTCGTCGTTGTCCGGCAGGTTCATGCCGAGCATGAGCGGCGACGGCGCGAGCGACCAGAGCGACATCAGCGTGAGCTGCTCGTCGCGTGTGAAATGCGTCCAGTGCGGACTGCCGTCAATCTTCGAGCGGATGGCGATGTGGCCGAATGGAATCATGTCGGCATCCGGCCAGTGGCCGGGGCCGCCCGCGCCCTGCCATTGCGCGATGAGGTCGAACTGCGCGTCAATCTTCTGCCAGCGATCCCAGAAATCGCCGGAGATGCGCCACAGGTTCGCGTTGGCCGCGATGTGCCCGGCGTGGCTGGTGGATGTCGGCCCCGGTGACGTGCTGAAAACGATGGCGCGTCCGCATTTGTCAATCGCGCGCCGGATCATCTCGATTTCCGCAGTGTGGTAAGGCGTCGAAAGGTCGTCCACCTTGATGTAGTCCACGCCCCACGACGCCCAGAGCTTCGCACAGGAATCATACCACGCCTGCCCGGCGGCGTTGTTGCTCACGCCAAACATGTCGGGACACCAGACGCATTTGTCGTTGGTGTTGCCGGCATCGGCGGCGGTGAACTGGCCGTCCAGAAGTTTCGTTCCGGCAAGGACGGCCTGACGCGGTATGCCGCGCATGACATGGATGCCGAATTTCAAACCCATCGCGTGCAACCGGTCGGCGAGCGGCTTGAAACCAACGCCGTTCGTGGCGGAGGGAAAACGGTTCGGCGCGGGCAGCAACCGCCCAAATTCATCCGCCGCGAGCGCCGCGCCGGTGCGCGTCCGGTTCAACAACCGGTCGTCGCCGGTCGGCAGCGGGTCATACCAGCGGAAATCAACGACAATGAACTGCCAGCCGAGCGGTTCGAGATGTTCCTGAAACCACGCCGCATTCGAAAGCACCTCGGATTCGACAACCGAGTCGCCAAACGTGTCGTAGCTGTTCCAACCCAGCGCCGGCATCAGCCCGGGTCTGCCCGCATGGATGATTTCGCTCCCGCCCCCGGCTTTGGCGGCGGCAACAATCTGCTCCTCCCGCGCCGTGAGATTGGTGTTCGGCGACTCAATCTGCGCCGACGCGGCAATCGCCGCCAATAACAGCAGCGGGGACAACTTTGTAAATCTCATGGCAATTTTGCGCCCGTCCGCCAACACCGCTATTTGCTCGTGATTTTGATGGTGGCAGACTTCAGCCCGTCGGCTTCCGCCTCCAGCTTGATGGTTCCCGGCTCGCCCGCCTTCGCGCGCACAATCACCAGCGCCAGCCCGTTGAAGGCATTGTGCTCCGGCGCCTGGAACGGTTCAAGGCTCGTCGGGTCGCCGTCGTCCGTGGCGACGATTTCGCCCGGCCCTTCGATCTCAAACTTGATGTGGTTGTTCGAGCGCGGCACAAGCAATCCATGCTTGTCCGCCACGGTGACGGTGATGTATGAAAGATCCTGGCCATCGGCGGCGATTGTCGCGCGGTCGGCCTTCAACGTCAGTTTCTCCGCCGGGCCGGTCGTCTTCATCTCGTCGGTCGCCCATTTCTTGCCGTTCTTGTAGGCGACAACCTTGAGCGTGCCGGGTTGATAAACCACGTCGTCCCAGTGCAGCCGGTATTCGAGCGGCCCCTTCGTCTTCATGCCGAGCGATTTTCCGTTCAGGAACAATTCCGCCGAGTCGCCCGAAGTATAGACATGGACGGGCGTGACCTGCCCCACGCGTTCCGGCCAGTTCCAATGCGGCAAAATATGCGCCATCGGCAAATCCGGACGCCAGCGCGCCTGGTAAAGGTAATACCGGTCCTTCGGAAAACCGTCGAGGTCAACGATGCCGAAGTAGGAGCTGCGCGACGTCCGGTCATAGGGCGTCGGCTCGCCGAGATAATCAAAGCCCGTCCAGACGAATTCGCCTGCGACGAACGGATATTGGTCCTGCCCGGCGAATTCCACTTCCGGCGGCGTCGCCCAGCGCGGCGCGTAGAGGTCGTAGGAACTCATCTGGAAGTTCGACCGTATCATCCCGCCGGACTTGTTCGTGGTGACGGGGAAAAGATACTCGCCGCGCGAGCTGATGCACGACGCCGTCTCGCTGCCAAACAGCGGCTGGTTGGGGTTGGCCTCGCGGAACTTCCCGTATTCCCACGGTTTGTAATTGTAGCCGAACACGTCCTCGTTCGTCCCGAAGCCGTTGTAGCCGGACTTCACGTCGCTGTTCGCCGAGGTCGTCGGGCGCGTCGGGTCCTCCTGATGCGCGATGGCCGTCAGCTCCGCCCCGATCCAGAAATTGGTCGGCCGGTTCTGCTCGCCCACCTCGTTGCCGATGCTCCACAAAATGATTGAAGGATGATTCCTGTCCCGGCGCAATTCCGCGCGGAAGTCGCGTTCATGCCAGTCTTTGAACAGCAGATGATAATCGTTCTTCGTCTTGCCGTGCTCCCAGCAATCAAACGACTCGTCCATCACCAGCATCCCCATCCGGTCGCACAAATCCAGCAGCTCCGGCGACGGCGGATTATGGCTCGTCCGGATGGCGTTGCACCCGAAGCTCTTCAAAATCTCAACCTGCCGCTCCAGCCCGCGCACATTGATGGCCGAACCCAGCGGGCCGAGGTCGCTGTGGTCGCAAACACCGTTCAGCGGCACGCGTTTCCCGTTCAGCAAAAATCCGTTCGTGACCGTGAACTCGATTGTGCGGACGCCAAAAGGCGTCTCGTAGCTGTCCACCGTCTTGCCGTCCTGCAAGATGGTCGTGGCGACGACATAGCGCTGCGGCGTCTCAACGCTCCAGAGCTTGGGATTGGCCAGTTCGATTTGCGACCCGCTCGTGCCCGACTGGTGCGCGGCTATTTTCAACCCGTCAATCGCCAGTGCCGCCACCGACGGGCCTTTGCTGCCGTCCGCGTTCAGCTCGAATATCTCGTTCTTCACCGAGACATCCGCGTCCGCGTCCGCGTCATTGTCCACATCCACCCGGATTTTCACCGTCGCCGCGTTCGTGCTGGCTTCCGGCGTGGTGACATAAGTGCCCCAATGCGCCACGTGCACCGGCGCCGTCTTCACCAGCCACACATTCCGGTAAATCCCCCCGCCCGGATACCAGCGCGACGAATCCGGCGGATTGTCCAGCCGGATGCTCACCACATTATCCCCGCCAAAATCCACGAACGGCGTCAAATCCACCCGCCACGACGAGTAACCATACGGCCAGCCGCCCACAAACCGCCCGTTCAGCCACACCGTCGCGTAGGACATCGCGCCGTCCACGTCCAGGTAAATTCGCTTGTTCTGGTCCGATTCCGGGATTTCAATCGTCTTGCGATACCACGCCACGCCGGAATAGGGCAGCTTCCCGGTGGCGCCGGGCAACGCCGGGTCGAACGCGCTCTCCACGCCCCAATCGTGCGGCAGGTTCACCACCCGCCAGCCGCTGTCGTCAAATGCCAGCGACGCGAAGGAAATCCCCGTGGCCGGCGGATCGTCCGGCCGCACCGCGGGCGCATTCGTCGTGAACGGATTGGCCGTCGGCAAAATCCAGTCGCGGATGAACTTGTAATCCAGGTTCGTTCCGCCCTCCGGCGCGTCCCCCTTGAAAAACCGCCAGCCCGCATCCAGCGAAATCCGCTCGCGCGGCGAATCCGCGGGCGCGGCCATCATCGTGGCAGGCAGGAGGAACAAAACAGCAAGTGGGAGCAATTTGGATGCGTTCATAATTCGTTTGAGTGCGAAGCTTCTACCAGCTTTCCGGCTCCTGCGCAACGTCCGCATGACATCATTTCATGTAGCGGCGTCCTGCTCCAGATAGGCGCGAGCGACCCCGCGAAGATTCAGGTGGAAACAATCAAATAGCTGCGCGCCGCCCTTGCGCGCTCAATAAGAACGACGCCTGCGCATGAAAAATCAGTGTGGACGTGGCGAATGAACAGATTTAAGGTGAAACCGTGAACCGGAATAGACCGAACATGGAAAAGGATAGGCTGAACAACCAGCCGCCTACTAACTGTTAGGCTGATTATGCGTCTCGTGATTTTGCCAATTATAGTCAGTTTGCTTGCTGGATGCGGCACGACTCCCAAGGCATATCTGACGACGCCCACGACAAAGGCGGCAGTTGCTGCGCCAGAAGTCATATCAGATCCAATTGACCGTCTTGTGGCTAGACTTTCACCACCACCACCTCCGCCACCTCAAATTGATTATGACCACCCGAGGATCGTAAACGGAATCACGATCTATGACTACAAACCTTATGCGATTACAAGCACTGGCGGTTGGGGCGGCGGAACATTTTCGATTATAGATTTACCCGCCACCGCTTCCGCAGAAGAGGTGGCAGTAGAAGTTATGCGGAGGTGGGAGTTTTCGAGCTATAAGATTTTGAAGATTCGCCAAGTTTACATTCCAAGCCGTTACGGTGATACTGGCCCACCGACCACAACCGCAGTGCTTGTATCCACAAACGCTGGCGAGAAGATTGCTCTTTTCTTTTATAGCGGGTCTGTCATCAAGTGGAGTGTTCGAGTTTATGATGTTGAGCCATCGGCCTAATATGAGGATAGGCTGAACGGGCGGTTGGCAGGTGACAACATTTCGAGGGGTGATTACCCGGCAAATCCGGTTTTGGCGTGATTTAGCTCGTAATTCAGAATGGAAAGGCAATAAACCGCCGCCGTCTCCACCCGCAGCACCAGCTTGCCGAGTGTGACCGGCTGCGCGCCGGAATTTTCTATCGCCTTCAATTCTTCCAGCGTGAAATCACCCTCCGGCCCTATCCAGACGGCGGCGCTTTGCGGCCCGCGCCCGTGCCTGGCCTGAAATTCCTCAAAGCATTCGCGCGGATGCCGGCGCGCGGTCTGCAACGAACCGACGAGGGACAGTTCGATCCTCTCCGGGCGCGCGAGAAACTTCCCAATCGTCACGGGCGTCTCGATTTTTGGCAGCCACAATGCGCCGCATTGTTTGATGGCTTCAATCGCCACCTGCTGCCATTTGTCGGTCTTGTCGGCGGCGGCTTCGTCATCAAGGTGCGTCGCAACCCGCTCCGTCAGCAGCGGCACGACGCAGCTTGCGCCCAACTCGACGGATTTCTGGATGATGTCCTCGATGATCTTCCCCTTGGGCACGGCCACGAGCAGCGTGACGGGGCAAGGCGGCGATGGCGTGAAGTTCTTCAGCGACACGGAAAGCGCGACGGCATCGCGCGAGCAATTGTCCACCGTGCAAAGGAATTCATTCCCGATGCCGTCCAGAACGGACACCATCTCGCCGTATTTCACGCGCAGGACGCGCAGCGCGTGGTGCGCCTCGCGCCCGTCCAGCCGCAGCGCGGCCCCGGCGCAACGTTCGGGCGGCAGATAAAAGCGGTGCATGGCAGTTATAAATCGTTCTCGTCCTCATTCTCGTCCTCGTCCTCGAAAAAATCGAGGACGAAGGACGCGGACGAAAGCGAGCATGAGCATTTACCGGAACAAACTTTTGGCCTTCTCAAAAAAGCTTTTGCTGATGGGGTTGACATCTTCGTCGCACAGCGCGGCGAACTCCTGCAGCTTGGCCTTTTGTTCGGATGTCAGGCGCGTCGGCACCTCCACCTGGACGCGCACGTGCAAATCGCCGTGGCCGTGGTCCTGGAGGCTTTTTACGCCCCTGCCCTTGACCCGAAATGTGGAATGCGACTGCGTGCCGGCGGGGATTTTGATCACCGCCCGGCCATCGAGCGTCGGCACTTCGATTTCCGCGCCGAGCGCGGCCTGGATGAAACTCACCGGCACTTCGCAGAGCAGGTCGTCGCCATCGCGCTGGAACATTTCATGCGCCTTGACGTGGAGCATCACATAAAGATCGCCCGTCGGCCCGCCGCGAAGCCCGGCCTCGCCATTGCCGGACGAGCGCAATCGTGAGCCGCCGTCCACACCGGCGGGGATCCGCAATTTGATTTTTGAACTGCGTTCGCGCCGGCCCTCGCCGTGGCAGGATTTGCACGGCCTCTCCAGAATGCGCCCGGCACCCTTGCAGTTGGGACACGTCTGCGCGATGCTGAAAATGCCGCGTGACATAAGCACCTGTCCGCGCCCGCCGCAGGTCGAACACGTCCGCATCTTTGAGCCGTCTTCCGCGCCGGAACCACCGCAGGTTTCGCATTTGTCGAGCTTGGTGACGGAGATTTCCTTTTCGCAGCCGAGCGCGGCTTCTTCGAGCGTGATTTCCAGATCGTAACGCAAATCATCGCCGCGCTGTGGTGCGGACGGGTCGTGGCCGCCGCCAAAGAGATTTTCAAAAATGCTCCCGCCGCCCGCGCCGAAGACCTCGCGGAAAATGTCGAACGGATCGTGGAAGTTCCCCGCACCGCCAAAGCCGCCGCGGTTCGCGCGCTGGCGCGGGTCGAACGCGGCGTGGCCGTATTGATCATAGGCGGCGCGCTTCTGCGCGTCGCTCAACGCCTCGTAAGCCTCGCCGAGTTCCTTGAATTTCTCCTCGGCGTGCTTGTCGCCCGGATTTTTGTCCGGGTGAAATTTCACGGCCAGCTTGCGGTAGGCCTTCTTGATTTCCTCCTCACCGGCGTCGCGGTTCACACCGAGGACTTCGTAATAATCGCGCTTGGACATGGAGAAGTTCGAATTGCAAATTACGAATTTGCCGCGGGTTTTTTGGCAACCATCACGGTGGCCGGGCGCAGCAGCCGCTCGCGGAGTTTGTAACCTTTGCGCAATTGCTGGCTGACGTGGCCTTCGGGAATTTCAGAAGTTTCCTGCTGCGAGACGGCCTCGTGCAGCGCCGGATCGAACGGCTTGCCAGCGGCGTCAATTTCTTCAAGGCCGGTTTCGGCCAGAACCGATTTCAATTGCTGCTGGATCATCGCAACGCCGGCTTCCAGCGACGCGAGCTTGTCCCCTTTGGCGGTTTGCGCGGCGGTCTGCGCCATCTCAATGTGGTCGAGCACGGGCAGCAGCTTTTGAATCAGGGCGGCGGCGGCGGATTGCGCGGATTCGATGCGTTCGCGCGCGGCGCGTTTTTTGAAATTCTCGAAGTCGGCGGTCGTGCGCAGCAGCCGGTCCCAGTTTTCATCAGCCCGGGCCGCGCGCGTTTTGAGTTCCTCGATTTGTTCCGGAGTCAGCACGGCCAGCGCGACCGGCTCGGCGGTGTCCGGCTCGGCGTGTTCGTTTTTTTTGGTTGCTGACTCGTTTTTTTTCATGTTGTCGTGTCCGCGCAAATCAGCGCGGGCGACAAGCTAGACGATTTTCCGGCGACCGGCAACCCGGATGAAGCGGCGAGTTATTTCGGCGGGACGATTTTTTGGAATTCCGGCAGGTTGCGCAGCGCGTCGAAACGCGGGTCGGCGCGGTTGGTCGCGGCCAGATCGCCGGCATTGGGGTTGGCCTTGAGACGTTTGACGTTCAAGTCCATGGCGATGCGCAAATTGTCGAGCGCCTCGCCGGTCCTCCCCATCACGGCATCGAGCGTGGCAAGGTCGTAATAGGCCTCCGGGCGGGCCGGCTCGGGCGAAAGGACGGCGCGCTTTTGAACCACGGCCACGAGTTTGTTCAGATAGCCGTTGCCCATCTTAAAATACAACTGGGCGAGGCCCGCGACTTCATCATAGGAAATCGCCGGGTTGGCGAGCGCCTGGTCGAACAGGGCGATGGCATCGTTGGTCCGCTGCATTTGCAGGTAGGCGCCGCCCAGCATCAGCAGGTTTTGGACGTTGGTGGGATGGCCGTGCGCCTCGGTTTCCATTTGTTGCAACTGGGTGGTCACCTGGGCGTTGCTGGCGGTCTGATCGGCAATCTGCTTTTTGATCTGCTCGATTTGATCAATCACGCCGGCGATCTGGCCGTTGTATGGGTCCAGTTTGAGGCAGGTCTTGGCGATGATGAGCGCGTCGTCGAAACGCTGGAATTGATAGAGGAAGTTCACATACCGGATGACCGCCTCCGGGCTGTAAGGACAGAACGCAAAGGATTGTTTGAAGGCGAAATCGCACTCGCGCCGCAACGCCTCCATTTCGGCATCGGTCTTCGGGCGGTAGGGCAGGTATTTCGGGTCGGGCGGCGGATAGGGCGGGCTGGGACGCGACAAGTTCAACCGCCAGGCATAAATGCCGGCCTGCGAACTGCGCAGCTTGGAGAATGCCTTTTGCGCGTCGTCGTCGCGGATGAATTTCCGGTCTCCAGTGAACCCGCTGTAATCGTTGCGCAGATATACTTTCTCCACCCAGTCGGCAATTTGCTGGACGCTGGTGTCGTAGGTGATCCAGTTGCCGATCATCCGCTCGGAATATTTGCTCCAGAATGCGTGGTCCCGCTTGTAGACGTCGTCGGGCAGCGTCACGATGGGATCGCGGTTGATTTTCATGATGATGCCGAACGGCGTCTCATAGGGATACATCCAATCGAGCGGGAAGCTTTCCTCGACGTAGAAATCGTTGGTCGGGTTGTGGTCGAAAATCACCCGGCACAGCAGCCCGTTGATCATCATGACAGCGACCTGGCCGGAGACCGAAACCCGGCCGCTCGCCGGGTCCACGTCCACGTCCTCGCCCGGCTGGAGCCGGTTCTCCAACTGGCGTTGCGCAACATCCCGCGTGTAATCCGAAAAGCTGCGCTCCGAATCTTCAGGCGATGGTATGTAAATCTCCTTCGGCGGATAGACGCCTTCCTTGCGCCAGCGCGCTTCGATGGCCGCGCCGCGTTGCGTGAACGGCTGGTCCAGTGTTTTGAAAAGCAAACTGGCGACGTCTTCAACCAGGGCGTTTCCTGAATTGCCGCTGCCCAAGTCACCGCCCGTCGCAATCGTTCCCGCAGGAACCAAGCCTCCAATGGCCGCAATGTATTTGAAAAACCGGCTGAAGAACGGCGGATCTTGTTGCGCGCTCCGGAAATACTGCGCGCGAAGATAATCCAGATAAGTGCCGTCGGCCAGCGCGTTCTGCGTGATGAGATAAACGTCGCGACGGTCGAAGGCCGGGTCCATCGGCTTGTCCTTCGGCGGGACGAAGCTTTCGCAGAAAATCATGTAGGTCGGGCAGAACCGGCCGGGATCGGTGCCGCCAAAGAGGATGGTGTTGCGCGTCATCTCCGGATAGACCAGATTGCCGGTCTTCGGGTCTTTCATCATCTGTTCGCGCAGCTTGGAGTCGTAGCTGAACTTTCCGTCCGGCCCGACAAACGGCGGCGTGAACATGTCATGCCCAAACCAGTAACCGAACCAGTGGTTGCGTTCCTCACCCTTTGCCCAATGAGTCAGACCCGAATACACCGGCATCGTGGCGAACAGGCACAAGGTTATCACCATCGGTGCGCGGTTGCGATACACCAGCAGGCCGCCGATGAAGGCAACGACACCGCCCGAAACCAGCAACGCCCCCCAGACTGGAAGACTGTATTGGTTCTGGACGAAAATGCGCGGCAATGCCTCGCAAACTTGTGCGAGGCCCAGCCGGTCTTCACCGGAAAAAGCCAGGAACATCGAAAATCCCACCAGCAGCAGCGTTCCGCCGCCGAACAACCAGACCAAAAAATCGTCATCCGCATTGGTCTTGGATTTTTTGATGAACCAGTTCGCGCCCAAGGCCGCCAGGATAAAAGCCGCGGTCATGCTCAAAAACAGGAACAGGGTGTTCAGATAAGTCATTGCCCCGACTCCGCCGTAAAATGTGGTGCCGACGCCGTCATAAAGCACAACAAGCGCCGGTAGCAGCGTAATCGCTCCCAGCATGAGGCCGACGGACCGGAAGCTGCGGTAATGCGTGGCCATGTAAGACGCCAGCAAGGCCAGCCCGTAACCGATCATGATGGCGACCACGGCGTGCCCTGCGGTGAAGAACACCTTGTTCTCCTCCGCCGACTGCCGGTCGGGCGTCGTGTTCATCAAAACGGTCAAGAGGATGCCGACGCAGAAATACATCGCCGTCAGGCAGATGATCCAGGCCCGCTCCCGCTTTTGCATCTTGAGCAGGAAAAAGAACGGCAGCAGCGCGACAAACAGAAAAACCCAGCTGAACGAGCCGGCCAGGCCGCTGATGACCAGCCCCAGTTGCTGGAGGAAGTGCATCGGGTCATGCAAAACATCCGTCGGGTTGGCCTTTTCATACTGGCCGCGGGAG
>Ga0181534_10001661_pt1 | contig 14345 bp, 11 predicted proteins | sample PEATcosm2014_Bin_37_FD_119758 | JGI IMG/M metagenome (GOLD analysis project Ga0181534, IMG submission 119758) | Peatland microbial communities from MTU Mesocosm Facility, Houghton, MI, USA - PEATcosm2014_Bin17_10_metaG | ecosystem: Environmental > Terrestrial > Soil > Wetlands > Peat | place... | reverse complement strand
GGTCACTTTCGATCACTTCTGAGGGTGGGAGGAGTCCTACGGGGAGCCCCGGATCCGACAGGCCGGGCCTGGATAGGGTGGCGCCCATGAACGCCGAGACCGGTCTCCTCGATCTGGTGGATCTCGACCGTTATCCCCTGGCTGACCTGGCCGGACCGGTCGGTCGAGCGGTGGTGACTGAGGCCCGGGCCCAGCTGGCGGCCACCGGCGCCGCCGAGCTCCCGGCTTTCGTCAATCCCCGCGGCGTGGCCGCCTTGGTGGCCGACGCCCAGGTCCTGGCCCGGCGGGCCCATCATTCGGGTGGCCTGGGGACGGCTTACCTCGAATATCCCGATTTCGAGCTGCCCGAGGACCATCCCCGCCTGCACTTCGCCCCCTACGCCGTCTCGGCCGTGGGCTACGACGTGATCCCGAGGACCTCCCCGCTACGACGGATCTACGAGAACGACGCCCTTCTCGGTGACGTGAAAGCGTTTCTTGTCCGCCTCACGATCCACACCAATCTGCATGCCGTTCGGAATCTCACAGTGCTCGTCGATGATGGCCCCTTCGATGACGCAGTTCGCGCCGATCTCGACGTGCGGCAGAATGACCGAGCGATTGATGCTGGACCGCTCATCTACACGAACGTCGGAAAACAGAAGCGAGGAACGGACGATGGCGCCCGAAATGATGCAACCGCCGGAAATCACGGAGTTGATGGCCGTGCCGCGGCGCCCCTCCTCATCCAGCACGAACTTCGCAGGCGGCTGCTGAATCTGGTACGTCCAGATCGGCCAGTCCTGGTCATAAATGTTGAGCTCCGGCTTGACGTGCACGAGCTCGAGGTTGGCGTCGTAATACGCATCCACGGTTCCCACGTCGCGCCAGTAGCTCTGAGCGCGCGTCTTCACATCCTGGAACGGGTAAGCGAACACCTGCAGGTTGTTGCCAATGGCCTTCGGAAGAATGTCTTTACCGAAGTCATGTGACGAGCTGCTGTCAGCGGCGTCCTCGGCGAGCAGTTTTTCCAGCAGCCGGGTGTTGAATACGTAGATGCCCATCGAAGCCAGGATCGAGCCGGGTCGTCCGGGCAGGGTATCGGGGACCTTCGGCTTTTCGGAGAACCGGGTGACCCGGTTCCACTCGGTGGCTGTGAGCACACCGAAATGGATTGAATCGGCGGTCGGGACTTCCACCACGCCCACCGTGATGTCGGCGCCTTTCTCGACGTGGTAGGCGATCATCGGACCGTAGTCCATCTTGTAGATGTGATCCCCCGCCAGCACCAGTACATGCTTTGGACGATGGGACAGAAACAGCTCCATGTTCTGATGCACGGCGTCGGCGGTGCCCATGTACCAGCGGGGCCCCATCTGCTGCTGTGCCGGAATCACTTCGACGAACTCGCCGAATTCGCCGCGCAGGTAGCTCCAGCCGCGCTGCACGTGCTGGATCAGGGACTGCGCCTTGTACTGCGTGAGAATGGAAATCTGGCGGATGCCGGAGTTCACGCAGTTCGAGAGCACAAAATCCACGATGCGGAACTTGCCGCCGAAGGGAGTCGCGGGTTTCGCGCGATGTGCGGTCAGATCCTTGAGCCGCTCGCCGCGACCGCCCGCCATGATAACTGCCAACGTTCCGCCGGTGAGGCGGCTCACGTAGCGTCCGGATGAAGCTCGTGCAGGCTGTCGAGGCATGAGTCGCTATTTGCTCGTTGTTGGTGCGCGAAGGTAGTCCGAACTAAACCTGATCAGGGCTACCCGCGCAAGGTACAAATTCCACAATTCAAAGCCATTTCATCAACCCCAGCTCATGGGGATGCGACAGAAGCTCGTGCCACGGGTAAATGCGCACTTCGGTAGCAAACTGCCCGCACTCCTGCAGCGTCACATCGAGCGCGAACACAGCCGCACCTTCGGACTGCTCACCGGTCGATTTGAACGCCTCGCGCCAGAGCCCCTCAGGCTCGGGATGACCATAGGCTGACAGCGGCGGCGCACTAGTGTCCACTTCCGGCAATCGCCTGCGTGCAACAAATTCCACGCGAACGTCACCCGGCTGCAGTCCGTTCAAGCCCGCAGCCACCTTCAGACGCAGGCTCTGCCCACGAGGTACATCAGGCGCTGCATCTTCGATCAACCGCAAGCTCACCTTGGCCCACGCCTGACGGACACGCTGCTTCCAATCGGCAAGCTGGCGGGCACCCGCGAATCCATCGGCCGCGAGCCTGCGATACTGCTGAGCCGCCGGCTGGTACAGCCCACGCGTATAGTCGAACAGGACGCGATCCATGTTGAATCGGGGAATCACCGTGCTCATGGCGCGCTTGCTGCGCCGGACCCATTCGGGTGAATAGGCGCTGTCCTTGCGATCGTAATACAAAGGCACCACTTCCTCCTCGAGCGCATCGAGGAGCATCTCCGCTTCCAGCGCATCGCGCCGTTCCGGGTCCTGGACATTGGCCGGAGGAATACCCCAACCGTTGTCATTCATCCAGCCCTCCGCCCACCAGCCATCGAGAATGCTGAGGTTGAGTTTGCCGTTGATCGCCGCCTTCATTCCGGATGTGCCGCTGGCCTCGAGTGGGTAGATCGGATTGTTCAGCCACACATCAACGCCCGAAACCAGCCAGCGGGCCAACTGCAGGTCGTAGTCCTCGAGAAAAATGATGTGGCCGAGGAAATCCGGATGGGTCATGAGCTGCCGGACTTCGCGCAGGACCTGCTTCGCGGGCTCATCGGCGGGGTGCGCCTTGCCGGCGAAGAGCATGAGAACTGGGCGATCCTCGTTGCGCAGAAGCTTGGCCAATCTGGCGCGATCGCGCATCAGCAAGGTCGCGCGTTTGTAAGTAGCGAACCGCCGGGCGAAACCAATCGTGAGCACGTCAGGGCGCATGGGGTCGAGTAACCGGCTGACGTGACGCAGCTGCCCCGGACTCAGACCCTTGCGGGCAAACTCGCGCTGCAACCGCTCGCGCACGCTCGACAGCATTCGCGCTTTGACGGACTGCGAGGTCGACCAGTAACGATCGTCGGGAACCTGCTCGAGGCCATTCCAGAACTGCACGTCCCGCAGCCGATCGCGCCACTCCCGACCCAACTCGGCATCCAGGAAATCCGCCCAGGTTTGATGAAGGAATGTCGGCACGTGCACGCCGTTGGTGACGAAGCCGATGGGATTCTCTTCGGGACGGATCTCCGGCCACTGGTCCGCGACGATGCGGGAGCTCACCACGCCGTGTATCCGGCTCACTCCGTTCACGCGTCGCGTTCCGTTCAACGCGAGCCGGGTCATGTTGAACAGTCCGCCGACCGAAGGCGAGCGCCCGAGATCGAGAAAGCGATCCATCGGAATCCCCAGCTCGCGTACAAAATCGCCGAACACGGAGATCATCAGGTCGTGTGAGAAGGCATCGTGACCGGCCGCTACGGGTGTATGCGTTGTAAACACACAATCGGAGGCCACAGCTTCCAACGCCGCGGGAAATGGCAAGCCTTCCGTGAGCCGCTCGCGCAACAGCTCCAGAATCAAGAACGCCGCGTGGCCTTCATTCAGGTGCCAGACTGCCGGAGCGACCCCGAGCGCGCGCAAAGCGCGTGTGCCGCCGATTCCGAGAATCATCTCCTGACGTACGCGCGTTGACTCATCACCACCGTAGAGTCGATGAGTGATGTCACGATCGGAGGGGGCGTTCTGTGCGCAGTTGGTGTCGAGCAGATACACTGGAACGCGGCCGACCTTAGCTTTCCACAGTCGCGCGACCACATCACGACCGGCAATCCGCACGGTGACCTGCACCCACTCGCCGTTGGCTCTTAACGCGGGTTCGACAGGCAGGTCGCGAGGGTCGCGCTCCCGATACTCCGCAAGTTGGTTACCGTCATTGTCGACGCTCTGCGTGAAGTAACCCTGCTCGTAGAGAAGCCCCACAGCAATGAAGTTCGCGCGGGCATCGCTCGCCGACTTGCAGTAATCGCCTGCCAGCACGCCCAGGCCACCCGAATAAATCTGGAAGCTCTCGTGAAAACCGTACTCGGCGCAGAAATACGCCACCAGGGGTGCGTCCGCGGCGGGCGGGGCAGCTGCCGAGAGATAGGCGTCCTGAGTCGCGAGGACCTGGTTGTAGCGAGCGAGGTAGACGGGATCCTGCGCGACTCGATCCAACTTCTCCTGGCTGACGCAACGCAGCATGAGGCGCGGATTGCCGCCGGTCTGTTTCCACAGCTCCCGGTCGAGGTCCTCGAACAGCGCCCGCGACGGCCGGTGCCAGCTGAAGAACAGATTCCCCGCCAGCTCCGGTAACCGGGACAGGCTGGCGGGCAGGACCGGGGTGACCTCGAGCAGCACATTTCTCATGGAATTCCGGCCTCTAGGCAGCAAAGAGCCGCGAGTCTAGCAACCTTCCGCGACCAACCGTGGCTCCGACGCGCCAGTATTGGTTGCTGACCCCTATTGGCAACTTCACAATACCGGGGTGGACGACAGCGATGCACGCAAGTTTCAGAAAGACCTCAACTCAGGGTTGGTGGCGCTGGTGCTGCTGGGTGTTCTCAACCGCAGCGCCGAGGATCTGTACGGGTATGAGATCGCCAAGCGACTGCAGAAGGCCAACGAAGGCGAGCCGTTGTTCAAGGAAGGTACGGTGTACCCAGTGCTCCGCGCGTTGAGTGCGAACGGGTTGCTCACGAGCCGCATCGTTCCGTCCTACGCCGGACCCCCGCGCCGTTATTACCGGATCACAGAAGAGGGCCGCGCGGTGCTGACTGAGTGGAGTGGCATTTGGCGGCAGACCCGCGATTTCGTCGATCGATTCATTGAAGGAGGAGAGAAATGAGCAGCGCCCCGCGATCCATCGAGGAGTACCTCAGACAGTTGCGCGAGGCACTAGACGGAGCGGAGCATTCATTGGGATCGCACGAGTGCTGGCGTTAGGTGAGGGGCGTCTGCTGGAGGCGATCGCCGGTGAGCGCATGCCGCGCCGACCGGTTCACCCGGGCCCCCAGGCCGGAGTCGCGGCACGCATCGGGGAAATGCTGAAGGATCCCCGGACCTGGACTACGCTCGGCTACCTGCTGCTAATGTTGCCGGTGGGGATTTTCTATTTCGTGGTGGCGATTGTGGGTATCTCGGTGGCGGGATCATTGGTGGTCGGGCCCTTCCTGGTGCTTGCCCAACACCTGGGTTGGGATTTCAACGACGGCGTGTCCGTCCTCCAACCGGCGATTCTCGGGACACCGCTGGTCGCTCCCTTTCTGGTGGCGTTGGGGGTGGTTATTTTTACAGCACTCATGCACGCGGCCCGGGGACTCGGCCGCACCCAAGTGTTTTTGGCCCGCGCATTGCTGGTGAAACCATGATGGGGGTGCGTACGTTGGTTGCCCTGGCAATGACTGCACAGGCTGTTACCCAACAGCCGTTGCCAACAACCCCCCTCAAACACGGCTGCCTCGCGAGCGGCGACGGTTATCTGCGCACGCAGATCCGGGGAGCCCTGAATCTCGATGTGAGCCTGAAAAACGCCGAGCTCGATTGCGACGGGGGCCCCCGTCCGGACGGCAGCGGGATCCGGGTGAGTTTTGCCGGGCCCGTGCGCTCCGACGGGCGGCGCTTGAGGATGGTGTTTGGTGTCGTGGGCGCCAAGGAGGGCTCCTCCGGTAAGGAGTTGGCGACCAATTTGACAATGATTTTCGAGGGCGAGGAGCGGATGTTTGCCAGCCGCGGCGACGATAAGTGCACCGTGGATGAATTCAGACAAGAAAGAATAGGCGCGTTGGGAGGCCACACACGGAGCTACCGAGTAGCCGCAAAAGGCTTCTGTATAGCGCCTATCGGCGCACTCAACGGTGCAGAATCCGTCCTCGTCAACAGCTTCGATTTCATGGGCAGCGTCACTTTCGAGGCTCCAGAAGGCCCAACCTAGTGTTTCTCAACGAATTAGCCTCACGTTGCGAATCGACCACAAGCCTCCTCCAGCACCGCACCTCAATGGGGCGGCACGCCGTTCCCTGCACCTAAAGGCATCTCTTACCGCATGGTCCGAGACCATGGTCCCAACTTTTCGGGAACCCTAGATCGGTTGGCAGGTGTTGCTTTTTTCCAAAAATTGTTTTGATGTTGCCTAAGCACTGCTAACATCCGAGCACGCGACACCATTTCGTCCCCAGCGGAACGGTTCGCAAACACAAGAGAGAGATTGTCGTGCGGGTCTGCCCCAGCAGACCCGCCCGGCTCCATTTCGTCCGACGGTTCCAACCGTTTGCAGGAGGATTCAATGACCAGATCCAGTAATCAGGTCTCCAGTGCCGTTCGCCGCACACTCGTTCTGAGTGCTGTCGCGGCCGCGGGCGCTTACGGAGTACCTGCGATGGCTGCTGACGCAGATGCGCCGGCCGCCAGCGAAGCGCCCATTCAAGAGGTCGTCGTCACCGGTTCGCGCATTCAGTCGCCCAACGTGACCGCCATCAGCCCCGTCACAACAGTGTCGGCGGCAGACATCACCGCGACGGGTTTGACCCGGACGGAAGATATCCTCAACCAGTTGCCGATGGTATTCGCAGGTCAGAACTCGACCGTGTCGAACGGTTCTGACGGTACTGCGTCAGTCAACCTCCGCGGCCTGGGTCCTCAGCGCACGTTGGTTCTCGTCAACGGCCGCCGCCTCGGCCCCGGCCCGGGCAGCGGCTCGAACGTTTCTGACATCAACGAGGTTCCCGCAGCTCTGATTGAGCGCGTAGACATCCTCACCGGTGGTGCATCCTCGGTGTACGGTGCCGACGCCGTCGCGGGCGTCGTGAACTTCGTCCTGAACACCAAGTTCCAGGGCGTGCGAATTGATGCCAATTACGACTTCTATCAGCACACCCAACACAACGCCGTGAGCAGCGTTGTTTCCGCAGCCGGCGATGCATTGCCGGACCATAGCGTCAACACAGGCTTCGGTAAGAACGTTTCCATCCTGATGGGATCGAACTTTGCGGACGATCGCGGCAACGCGACTTTGTACGCGACGTTCGACAAGAAGGCGCCGGTTCTGCAGGCCAAGTACGACTACTCGTCCTGCGTTCTGGACTCCACCAAGGCCGGCAATTTGAAGTGCGGCGGCTCGGGCACCTCGGCCTCCGGCAAAGCCGGCGGTTACTTCCAGGCTTATGCGGACAAGGCTCACGGCGGCGCGCCACTGTTCACCAACACCGTGGACGGCCAGTCCGGTGCATGGCGGCCGTTCACGAGCAGCGACCTCTATAACTTCGGTCCATTGAACTTCTATCAGACTCCCAACGAGCGCTGGACCGCGGGCGGATTCCTGACCTTCGACGTCAACTCGCACGTGACCACCTACGGTGAAGTCATGTTCCAGCGCAATACGTCGTCTGCACAGATTGCGGCCAGCGGCGACTTCTTCCAACCCTCGTTTATTCCCTGTAGCGACCCGCTGCTGACGGCGGAAGAACGCGCTTCCATCTGCTCGGCTGCCAACCTCGCAGCTCAAAGCGGTACCAGCGGCGCAACACCAAGCGGCATCAATATGTACATTGGTCGTCGTAACGTGGAAGGCGGCGGCCGCGTCGCTCAGTTCCAGAGCGACAACGCCCGCCTCGTTCTCGGCGTCAAAGGCAACATCAACGATGCATGGCAGTACGACGCTTACGTACAGCGCAACACCGTTGATTTCAGCAACCGTAACGACAACTACTTCAGCAACGCCAATATCATCAAATCGCTGAATGTCATCACCGACCCGGCCACCGGCCAACCGGCCTGCGCATCGGCGGTCGACGGCTCCGATCCGGCTTGCGTGCCGTGGAACATCTGGACTCCGGGCGGCGTCACGAAGGCAGCGACGAATTACCTGTCGATTCCGCTGCTCGTCGAAGCGACCACGACCGAGCAGGTGGCCTCCGGCTCCATTACCGGCGATCTCAGCAAATACAACGTCAAGTCGCCCTGGTCCGAAGACGGCATGGTCGTCAATATCGGTGCCGAGTGGCGTGGCGAGTCCGCGGATTTCACGCCGGACTATCAGAGCTTGCTGGGCAACGCCGCAGGCGCTGGTGGACCGACGGCTCCTGTACATGGTGGCTTCACCGTTCGCGAAGTCTTCACGGAAGCCAGCGTGCCGATCGCGACACACCAGGTGTTTGCGGATTCCGCGTCACTGACGGCCGGTTATCGCTATTCCTCGTATAGCGAAGGCTTCAAGACAAACACCTACAAAGTCGGCGCCGAGTGGGCCCCCGTCTCGGACGTTCGCGGGCGCCTCAGCTACCAGCGCGCGGTCCGTGCTCCCAACATTTTCGAGCTGTATCAGGCTCAGACAGTTGGACTGGACGGATCCAAGGACCCTTGTGCAAGCACGCCGGGCACCTTGCCCGCCGCGTCACCGGCACAGTGCGCGCTCGCGGGCGTCACGACACAATACGGGAATATCGGCTCCAACCCTTCCGCCCAGTATAACGGCTTCATCGGCGGCAACCCGAACCTGAAACCCGAGACGTCGGATACTTATTCGGCGGGTATTGTGCTGCAGCCACACTGGGTGCCGAACCTCGTGGTGTCGGTCGATTACTTCAACATCAAGGTCAAGGACACCATCGGCGCCATCGGCGAAGACACGATCCTGTCCCAGTGCGTCGCCACCGGCGCACCGATCTACTGCTCGGCGATTCACCGCGACGCCAACGGATCGCTGTGGAAGACCAACAACGGCTATGTAAACGACCTGAACGTCAACTTTGGATCGCTGTCCACTAAGGGTCTCGACGTCAAGGCCGACTATCGTCAGCCGTTGCCGGCCTTCGGCTCGCTGACCTTCTCCCTGGAAGGCACGAAGCTGATTGCCCTGAACACACAACCCCTGACGGGCGGGGATACGTACAACTGCGAAGGCTACTTCGGGACAGTGTGCGGCGCCTCCAACCCGGGCTGGCGCCATGTGTTCACCACGACGTGGTCCACTCCGTGGTCAGGCCTCGATGTGACCGCGCGTTGGCGCTATCTCGGCCAGGCGAAATCGGAACAGTACTCCAACGATGCGTCGTTGGCGGGAACTCCGTTCCCGGGAACCGCCAACATTCCGGCGTATAACTACATCGACCTGTCCGCGATGATCACCGTCTACAAGGGTGTGCGTCTGCAGGTTGGTGTCAACAACATTGCCGACAAGGATCCGCCAATCATCACCTCCGGTGGCGGCGGCTTCGGCTCGGACTGCCCGACGATCACCCCGAACGGCAGCTCGTGCAACGGCAACACCTTCCCGGGTACTTACGACGCATTGGGACGATTCATCTTCGCCCACGTGTCGGCACAGTTCTAACTCGAGAAGTTGCTGACCTCAAACGGCGGGCCACGGGGCCCGCCGTTTTTTTTGGAGCGGCCGCTCAGCGCAGACGCTTGACCCGGTGCTCGCGACCGGCAGCTGTCGCCATCAGGTAGGAACCGAAGGTGGCACGCTTGATGGTTACCTCATCGCCTTTGGCGAGAATCGGATCGGACTCGGCGAGCTGCCAGATGGCGCCGCCCTCCAGCCAAATCGTTTCCTTGCCATAGCCGTCGTATTTGAGATCGACAACCTTGCTCGTTACGGCATCGATGCCGGATTTCGGCGCCGCCGGGTGTTCCGCCTTGTACAACCCGAACGCCTCGGCAGTGCCGGGAGCCGGGGTGCCCGCGGCACCGGCGACTGGCGTGGTGGCGGCCCCAGCCGTTGAGGTCCCGGCGGCACCGGGGGCTGGCGCAGGTCCGGCCGCGGGCGGCGCGGGAGCCGCCTTGCGCGGGCTCCCTGCCACCGGAGCGGGTTGCGCGGATGTTGGTCCCACCGCTGCGGGTGGTTGCGTCGCGGCGGGTTGCGCCGGTGTTGGCTGAGCTGCAGCGGCCGCCGGAGCGGCTTGCGGCTGGCGACCGGCGAGCTTGTCATAACAGGCGAGCCGCTCAGCCTGAGTCTGGATCGCAGCGCAAGTGTTGAGATCGTTCGCGAACGAAGCAGACGCCGCAAGGGTGGCTGCCGCAGCAAGAGTGCTCACCCGCCACGCGCGTGGAAATCGACTAGTCATGCGACACCTTCAGGCCCTGAGCCGTAGTAGCTAACCACTACATCAGTCGCCGCGCGAATCAGATCCTGCTCGGCTACGGTGAGGAACGGATTCCAGATATCGAAAATCAGCACGGCGCGCGGCGCGTCCGAGCGGTTCCACGCTTCGTGCTCAACCGTGTCATCAAACACCCAGGCTTTTCCCGGCACCCACTCTCGTGTCTCACCGCCAACACGGAAGCCGCAGTTCGGCGGTACGATCAAGGGCAGATGCACGGTCAAACGGGTGTTGGTTACACCAGTGTGCGGCGGAATGTGTGTATTCGGCTCGAGCAGTGAGAAGAACGCGGTCGGGCCACGGCCGGGCACGTCGCACTGAGGTGCCTTCGCCAGCAACGCCGCCGTGCGCGGACATCGGGCGAGATGGCCGGCCTGCGGCACGCTCTGATTCCACAGAAAATACGCACTCCAGCGCCGCGACTGATTGAGCTCCTTCCACTGATCGAGCGGCAGTCCCTTCTCGGGATAAGCAACGTACGGCTCGAGGCCGGCGCGGTCAGCTACCAGCACTGTGGTGAGCTCCGTACGGATGGCCTCGGTGCCCGCCTCGATTTCATCGAGCCAGGGAAAGTCCTCCCGATCGAAAAATTCCACGGTCGGTATTTCCGGGAAATACATGAAGGTCGGCTGCGAGTTGTAACGTTTGCGCTGGCCGGCCAGAAGCTCGATGCAACGGTCGACGCGCTTGTATCGGCCGCCTCCGTGCTGAGCGCGGATTCCGGCCAAACGCTCTTCGATGGCAGAGGCCAGCGCCGCGTCATCGAGTCTGACGACCTCACGAGCACGGTCAACCATTGCACTGACGGCCGCCGGCACGGCCGCTCCGGCCGGAATGGTCGCCAGAGCATTGCGAAAAGTGCGCGCGGCATTGCGCGGATCGCCCCGCGACTCGATCAGAGCCCCTTTCTGCAACAGGGAGGACAGGTGGCGCGGCTCCAGAGCGAGAGCTTTCTCGATCGCCTCCATCTCGGCCTGTTGCTGGCCGAGCGCATTCAGGCTGGCCGCCAGATTGGACCACAGGGACGGATGCCCCGGATCGGCCTGCGTGGCCCGCTCAAAAAGCTCGCGGGCCTTAGGCGCATCGCCCCGCTGCATCATCCGCAGACCCAGCTCGTTCAACACAGCCGGGTGTCCCGGGGCCATTTGCGCGGCGCGCGCCAGAAGCTGGTCAGACTCGTTGCTGCGCCCGGCAGCGTTCGCCGCCTTCGAGGACTGAAGCAGCCGGAGGACACTTCCGTCGTCGACGGCCGCGGGATTGACGTTGCTCAAGAACTTCACCTAAGGTGTTTCGTTGCGGCAATTCTAGCGCGGGTCGTGAATGGAGGGCGCGTTGACGGGAGATAGTGCGGCAGTCGACGCGAAGTTGATGCAGGTAGCGGCCCTGCTGGACAGCGATCCAAGCGCCGCGGCCCATGAGGCAGCCAAAATCCTGGCGGAACACCCCGGTCACCCGGTCGCCACCCTCCTTCTGGCCACCGCCCGACGCAGTCTGGGCGACCCTTCCGCGGAGAGCGCATTTCGGGATCTGGCCAGCACGCAGCCCGACTCCGCGCTGATCCAGTTGGAGCTGGGACAGACGCTGCGTAAGGAAGGCAAGCAGGCAGAAGCGCTCGATGCGCTCCAGCGCGCGGTGGACTTGGAGCCAAATCTCGCGGAAGCCTGGCGCGAGCTGTCAATGATCCACGCTATGCGTAGTGACAGCGCAGCGTGCGACACGGCTTATGACAACTACGTCCGGCTCGCCGACCCTGAAAAGCATCTTGCGGAAGCTACCGCTGCCTACACTCTGTCGCGCCTGGATGAAGCTGAGAATCTCGCTCAACGTCACCTCAAAAGAGATCCGCACGATGTCGTCGCACTCCGTGTGTTGGCGGCGGTGGCCGGCGATCGTGAAGATTACGTAACTGCGGAGCGCCTGCTGGAGCGCTGTCTGGAGTTAGCACCGGGCTATCGGGCCGCCCGGTTTGATCTCGCACGAACCTACTTCAGTCAACAGAAGGCGGAACCGATGGTGCCGCTGCTCGAGCGACTGTTGGTCACCCGCCCGGATGATGCGTTGGCCCGCTCACTGTTGGCTTCGGCCAAGAGTTTGCTCGGGCACAACGATGAGGCCCTGGCCATCCTCACAAAGTTGGTTGCCGAGAATCCAGACAACGAGCGCGTGCAGCTTGCCTACGGCCACGCGCTGCGGTTTGCCGGCCGCTTCGCGGATGCAGTCGCGGCATATCGGCACAGCGCGGCTCTGCGTCCAGAGTTTGGCGAAGCCTACTTCAGCCTGTCCAATCTCAAGACGTTCCGCTTCACCCAGGCAGATATCGACGCCATGCTGGCACAGGTGGCGCGCGAGAGCCTGGGCCAGGAGGATCGCCTGCAGTTCGAGTTTGCGCTCGGCAAGGCGCTGGAGGATGCCGCGGACTATGCGCGGGCCTTCGAACATTACTCGCGCGGCAACGCGTTGCGGCGGGCTCAGGCGATTTACAGCAGCGAAGGCAACACCCAGCTCGCAAACCGGACCATCACGTTGTTCACGCGAGAGTTCATCGGCGCGCGCAAAGGTTTCGGCAGCCAGGCCCCGGACCCGATCTTCATAGTCGGCATGCCGAGGGCGGGATCCACACTCATTGAGCAGATTCTCGCGAGCCACTCCCAGGTGGAAGGCACCCGCGAGCTGCCGGACATCTCCGGATTTGCTCTCGAGCTCGGCATCCTGTCCCAGCACGGTCAACCGCCGGCGTACCCACAGTCCCTGGCTCGCTTGTCACGCCGAGAGCTTACCGCACTCGGTGAACGCTATCTGGAACAGACGCGGGCGCACAGACTGCGTGGCACGCCCTACTTCATCGACAAGATGCCGAGCAACTTCTTTCACGTCGGGCTCATTCAACTGATCCTGCCTAATGCGCGCATCATCGACGCGCGACGCTCGCCGCTCGGCTGCTGCTTTTCCAACTTCAAGCAGCACTTCCAGGCGGGCGTGTGGTTCAGCTACGACCTGGAGGACGTCGGCCGTTACTATCGCGACTATGTGCGGCTGATGGCGCATTTCGATACGGTCATGCCGGGCCGCGTGTACCGTGTTTATTACGAGAATGTGGTCGCCGACCTGGAAGGCGAAGTGCGCAAGCTGTTGGACTATTGCGGACTGCCATTTGAGGAGCAGTGTCTGCGCTTCCATGAGACACGGCGCGTCGTGCAGACAGCCAGCTCCGAGCAAGTGCGCAGGCCGCTGTTCGCGGACGGCGTGGATCAGTGGCGTAACTTCGAGCCGTGGCTAGGTAAGCTAAAAGCGACACTTGGCGAGCTCGTCGACGAGTATCCCACCCGGTAAGCGTTAGTGGCGCCCCCGGCTGCGCAGAATGCTGTAGTTATGCAGCGCATCGGTGGTGGAGGTGCTCAGAATTCCCCGCCCCTGCAGATACACGTACTGGCGCTCGAAATCGATGGTGATCGCGCCCACCGTCCCCAGGATGTCCATGCCGATGATGAGCGCCGGCGCGGCCCGCAATTGCCAGACCTGGAAAATATGAAAGTCTCCGTACGTGAGTGTCACGTCGGTGATGCGCAATTGTTCGATCGCGATGGGCGGCGCGACCTGAGTTTCGCCCTGCACGACATCCGTAGTGGCCCCATAGACGGTAGCAACAGTGAGCGGCCGACCAGGGTGCGGGCCCATATTCATCGCATCACGCAAGGCAAGATTGCCGAGCGTTCGCTCCGAGCCCGTATCAATGACGGCGATGACACTGACTCGTCCAACATGCGCGGGTATGGCCAGAAGTCCGCCGTTGATTCGTTTCGCCCGGATCCGCGTGTACCCCAGCGGAGTGCGGCTGCCGGCGGCATACGAAAGTGTCACCTTGTTGTGTTCGAAATCGACTGACAGCACCTGACGCGTGAGACCGGCGACGCCGAGGATTCCATCGGCACCGCCCATGAGCGGCGCCCACAGCACGGGAAAGCTCTCGGCTTCAAGTGTCAAATCGCCGGAACGCAGGCTGGACACCGGGACGGCCGGCACCAGCGCCGTCCCCGTAATTCCGCTGACTTCAATCTGCGTCTCACCCGCCGGTTCGAGATTCAACCTGTGCACGAGCTCGGGAGCCATCGTCGAGCGGCTGGCCCCGGTATCAACAATGAAACGGAACGGCCCCTGACCGTTGATGGTGACCGGCACGAGAATGCGGCCGATCTGATCGAGACGCGTGGGGATCGCGAGCTGCGGCGCAGCCGGATTCGAAACAGCTGAGTCTGCGACTTCGGTAGCACCGCGTGC
>Ga0181534_10001659_pt1 | contig 14348 bp, 13 predicted proteins | sample PEATcosm2014_Bin_37_FD_119758 | JGI IMG/M metagenome (GOLD analysis project Ga0181534, IMG submission 119758) | Peatland microbial communities from MTU Mesocosm Facility, Houghton, MI, USA - PEATcosm2014_Bin17_10_metaG | ecosystem: Environmental > Terrestrial > Soil > Wetlands > Peat | place... | reverse complement strand
TTTTCGCTCAAATGGAGGAGGCCGGCGATGGTTCGGGCTTGCGCAACAAAATTGTTGCCGCGCTCGAAGCGGCCTACGGCCAGAAAGAGAGCGGCATCGGCCCGCAGGTCATGCGCTACATCGAAAAAGAGGTGATGCTGCGCACCCTCGATCAGCACTGGCGCGAGCATCTCGCGGCGATGGATTACATGCGCCAGGGCATTTTCCTGCGCAGCTACGCGCAAAAGAATCCAAAGCAGGAATACAAGCGCGAGGCCTTCGAGCTGTTCTCCGCGATGTTGGACCGCATCAAGTTCGATACCGTGACCACGGTGTCGAAGATCCAAGTGCGCAGCCAGGCCGAGATCGAGCGCGAGGAGCTCGAGCGGCAGCACCGGCTGGCGCGGGCGCTGCAGGCGCAGCACGCCGAGGCCGTCTCACCGATTCAGACCCTGCCGGGCGGCGGTGAGTCCGGCGGCGCCGAGCCACCGCCGAGCGGTGGCGGCAATGTCATGGAATTGGACCCGCGCTCGAGCGCTCCCGCCGCGGCGCCTTTCGTGCGGCCGATGCCAAAGGTCGGACGCAACGAGCCATGCCCCTGCGGCTCCGGCCGCAAGTACAAGCATTGTCACGGGGCCTTGCAGCAAGCGAGCGGTTGAGCCGGTCGCCGTTGAGTACGGCGGATCCCCATCCGATCATTCACGTCGTTGCCGCCGCAGTGATCGACGCCCATGGCCGCGTGCTCATCGCCCAGCGGCCGCCGGGCACGCACCTTGCGGGCGGCTGGGAGTTTCCGGGCGGGAAACTCGAGCCGGGCGAGGAGCGCCGCGCGGGCCTGGCGCGCGAACTACACGAAGAGCTCGGCATCACCATCGGCGCACCCAGGCCGTTGGTACGGATACGCCACGCCTACCCCTCGCGGGAGGTGCTGCTCGATCTGTGGGTGGTGAGGCGGTACGGCGGCGAGCCGCGGGGACTCGACGGCCAGGCGCTGCGCTGGTGTGCTCCCGAGGAGTTGGCCGCGGCGGATCTATTGCCGGCCGATAAGCCCATACTGGCGGTACTGCGGCTCCCGGAACGCTTGATCGAGGCGTCGACGCCCGAGTACCGGGTGGGGGACATCGACTACCGGGTGGACCTCGGCTACCGGATGGACCCCGGCCACGGGGTGGACGCTGACGTGCCGGCGTTGGCCCCCGGGGGGCGCGCGGCGCGCGATGACAGGCTTCGTGGCATCCATTGTTCGAGCGCCGGGGAAGCAGTGCGGGCGGCGGGAGGCGGCGCCGACTTCCTGGCGATGCGCGGCGAGGTGTCGAGGGAGGCGCTCGCGGCCTTGTGCGAGTCGGTGCCGATACCGGTGTATGCCCGGGGACTCGATCTCTACGAGGCCTGGTCGCTTGGCGCGACCGGTACCAACGAAATCCCCGTCTGAACGGGTCGCCCGGCTCTCAATTGCGCTGAGACCTATGCACGGCGGCGCAAGACATAATCTGGTAGTTTTCCGGTGATGTTCAGCTCAATCGGCTCGAAATCCGCTCTGGTTTCGCCCCTCGATCCGCTCGATCGAGCGGCGGTCGGGTACGTGGGTCTGCCCCTGTTCATATTCATCGTCGGATGGTTCGAATGGTGGGCGGCGCTGCCCCTCGCGGCGTGCACCGCGTACGCGCTGAGAGCGCTGTTCGCGCCCGGGCCGGGCGCGGTCCCCCGCATCCCCGTGACCCGGCTGCAGGTCATGGTCGCGTTGAGCGTGGGGTGCGCATGGACCGTGTTCGGAGGCACCGATCATCTGGTCTTCGCCAATGCCGATTGGCACATTCGAGATGCCGTATTGCACGACCTGGTCGCCTCGCCATGGCCGCTGGGCTACGGCCTGCTCGACGGGCACGAGACCTTGCTGCGCGCGCCGCTCGCGTACTACCTGCCGGCGGCCCTCGTCGGCAAATCGGCCGGATTGCCCATGGCGCACATGGCCCTTGCCCTGTGGACCGCGATCGGCGCTTCGCTGTTTCTCCTTCAGGTTCTGTCGCTCACGCCCTCGCGCCTGGGAACCGCGGTGCTGGTCGCCGCCATCGTGGTGCTGTTCAGCGGGCTCGACATCGTGGGCAGTCTGTTGAACGATGGGCCGCGCTTTCGCGCCGATTGGAATATCACCACTCACCTGGAGTGGTGGGCCGGAATTTATCAATATTCGTCCATGACCACGCAGCTGTTCTGGGTGCCCAATCACGCCCTGGCCGGATGGATCATCATCGGCCTGTTGTTCCGGGATTCGCGCGCTCCCTCGCTCCTCACCACTCTGCCCATTCTGGTCGTCGCCGCCGCGCTCTGGTCACCCCTGTCGGCGCTCGGGCTGGTGCCGTTCGTTCTGTGGAAAGCGGGCACCCATATGTTTCGCGACCGCAATTTGCGCCTTCTGCATCCCCAGGTGTGGGCGCCTGCACTGGTAGTGGGGCTCGCGGTAGGAGCTTATCTGGCCCTCGATCCCGGTGCCATTCACAAGGGCATGTCGTTGGGGAATGATGCACCCGGCAACATCGCCATGGATTTGTTGCGGCAGGCGCAATTCTTTCTGCTCGAGGCGGGCTTCATCGGTCTTGCCATCCTCATGATTCGACGCTCCGGCGAGGCCGTGCTGGCGCTGATCATTCTCGCCGTTCTGCCGTTCGCCTATCTGGGGCCGGCAAACGATCTGGTGATGCGCGCCTCGATACCGAGCCTCGCCGTCCTCATGATCGCGGCCTGCCTGGCACTGGTCCAGCAGGGCGAAGATCGGCGCGACGCGCGCAAGAAACTCGCCCTTGGCGCGCTGCTGATCGTTGGGGCGGTGACGCCGGCGGCCGAATTCGCCAGGGCCGCCATGCTGCCGGCATGGCCGATCAACATGGCAGCCACGCTCATCGGCGCCAACTGCGGCGGCTTCGCACCGCATTACGTCGCGCGTCTTGGGGGAGAGGCCATCGTGCATGTGCTGCGTCCCGCGAATCGCCTTCCGCTCGGGCCTCTGGGGCGGGAATCCTGCGACAATCCCGCATACGATTTGATGTGGGGAGATTTGTTGAAAACACCGAAGCCCCATCTGACTCCTTTGACTGACCGCCTCCGGCCCACCTGAGACCATCGTGCCCATCATCGACTCGCATGCTCATTCCCCGGCTGCCGATCCCCCTCTGTTGGCCGGAAGCCTCGTCGCTGCCGATGGCGGGCGCTCAGGTCCGCCCGTGCTCGCTCTGAGCGTGCCCGATGCGGAGGGTTTCATGCGCTTCGCGCCCCTCGCGCCCGCCGGCAAGACTCCCCCTGGCTTCGGTCTCGCGCTCGCGGCATCCGACTTCACTTCCGGCGGACTGTCGGGCTGGTTGAGGCTGGACAGAGTCGGATGGCGGTACGTGGACGGCGCACAGACCCTGGGGTCCCTCAAACCCGCGAGCCTGGCAAGGGTGCACCGGGCGCTGTGCACGCAGGAGGCACGCACCTATGCGGATCTGGCACACGGTGACAAGGTGTTCGTGCCCGGGCGCACGCCGGTACCACCCTCCGGCAAGGTCATCGGAGCCAGGGAACTCGAGCTGCTGGTCGATGCATCCCTGGATGGATGGCTGACCACGGGCCGTTTCAACGACGCCTTCGAGCGCAAGCTGGCCGCATTTCTCGGCCGCCGGCACGTGCGCACCACCAATTCAGGCTCCTCGGCGAATCTGCTGGCCATGACGGCACTGACGTCGCACTTGCTCGGCGATCGCGCCCTGCGGGAGGGCGATGAAGTGATCACCGTCGCGGCCGGTTTCCCCACCACCGTCAATCCGGCGCTGCAGAATGGGCTGGTGCCGGTGTTCGTGGATGTCTCGCTGCCGACCTACAACATCGACCCGCAACGCATCGAGGCGGCCGTCTCGCCGCGCACCCGGGCGATCATGATCGCCCACACGCTCGGCAACCCCTTCGATCTCGACGCCGTCATGGACATTGCCCGCCGCCACAATCTGTGGGTCGTCGAGGACTGCTGCGATGCGCTCGGTGCGACTTACCGTGGTAAGAAGGTGGGTACGTTCGGCCATGTGGGTACGCTCAGCTTCTATCCCGCGCACCACATCACCATGGGCGAGGGGGGCGCGGTGTTCACCGACGATGACCTTCTGCGGCGCGCCATGGAGTCGATCCGCGACTGGGGGCGCGATTGCTACTGCGCGCCGGGAAAGGACAATACCTGCGGCAAGCGGTTCAAGTGGCAGCTCGGCGACCTGCCCGCAGGCTACGACCACAAGTACACGTATTCTCATCTCGGCTACAACTTGAAGATCACGGACATGCAGGCTGCCGTGGGTCTCGCACAGCTGGAACGCTTGGAGTCCTTCATCGAGGCTCGGCGCCACAACTTCCGGCACCTGCGGGCGCGACTTGCACCGCTCGCGGACCGTCTGCTGCTGCCCGAAGCGACTCCCGGGAGCGATCCGTCATGGTTCGGATTCCCGATCACGCTGCAGCCGCAGGTAACGCAGACCCGGGAGCAGCTGACCGGCTTTCTCGACCGCCACAAGATCGGAACGCGATTGCTGTTTGCAGGGAACCTCACGCGCCAGCCGTATTTTCGCAACCGGGCTCACCGGGTCAGCGGTACGCTCGAGAACACCGACCGGATCATGTCGCGCACCTTCTGGATCGGCGTCTATCCCGGACTCAGCGCCGCCATGCTGGATTATGCGGCGGATAAGATCATCGAATTCTTCGGCAAGTGATTGCCGCAGCAACCAAGGACCGCTCCAATGTTCAACGCGATGAGAAATAATGCGGATGCGCAGCGCTTGACGGCGCAGCTGTGGCTTCAGGAAATGGCCGAGCATCGCCAGACGTCGGAGGCCACGTCTCACAGCGCGCAACAGGCGTTTTGCGACGTGGTGGCCATACTGGAGAGAACCGTGCGCCGCGATGGGAAGATTCTGTTGTTCGGCAACGGCGGAAGCGCGTCCGATGCGCAGCATATCGCCGCCGAGCTCGTGGTCAGATACAAGAACGATCGCCCGCCGATCGCGGCCCTCGCGCTGACCACCGATACCTCGACGCTCACCGCCTGCGCGAACGATCTGGGTTTCGACACCATCTTCGAGCGTCAAATCGAAGCGCTCGGCCGCACGGGCGACGCCGCGTTCGCCATTTCGACCTCGGGCCGCAGCCCCAATGTACTGCGGGGACTTCGCCAGGCCAGGACCATGGGCCTCGAGACAGTGGGTCTGTCCGGAGCAATCGGCGGCGAGCTGCGCGAAGTCTGCGACTCGCTCATCGTCGTCCCGTCGTCCATCACCGCCCGTATCCAGGAAATGCACATCACCATCGGCCATATGATCTGCAAGGCCTTGGAAGAGCGGCTGGGCCTGGTGTAGGCGCACGATCTCATGGCAAGCCAAGCGTCATTCCAAAGGACGGCCGAAGGCGGCGAGCAGGCGGTATGCCGCGGCGTACCCCGCAGCTGTCCAGTGTGTGCCGGCCGCAGCGGCGCACCCGTATTCGAGAACAGGATGGTTGCCTGCGCGGGCTACGATTTCAGCACGTCCATTGTTCGATGCGGGTCCTGCGGCGCGGCGTATGCCGGAACCGCTCTCGAGGCGGCGGACTTGAACCGCTACTATTCGACCCTGTCGAAGTACGACACTCTGCGATCGCCGGCCGACATCTCCGCCATGGATCGGGAACGCACCGAGCTGGCGACGGCGTTTCTCTCGCCATTTGCCGCCTCGTTCGGCGGCATTCTCGATGTCGGATGTTCATCGGGCGTACTGCTGCACGCACTGCGCGGGCTGGGCGTCAAGCGCGTATACGGCATCGATCCCGCCGCGGACGCCCCGGCAAGGGCAAGAGCGCTATTCGACGTTCCCGTCGCACAAGCGCAGGCGGAGTCATACGGCGATTACGGCAGCTTCGACCTCGTATGTCTGATGGCCGTGCTCGAACACCTGCTCGATCCCGGCAGTCTGCTGCGCGAAATCGGCAGCCAGATGCGGCCCGGCGCCCATCTGCTGATCGAAGTGCCGGATGCGGGCGCATTTGACCGGCCGGGAGACGGCCGCGCAATCGAACCCTTCGGCGAATTCAGCAACGAGCACATCAACTTCTTCTCGATCAGCGACATCAGCCGGCTGGGCGGATCGGCGGGATTTGAGGTGCGACATTGGAAGACGGTGCGCCTCGATGGCGGCGCCCCGGGCCTATTCGTGCTGCTGCGACGCACGGCCGACGGCCATGAATTGCCCGCGGCCGACCCCGGCAGCAGCCCGAGCCGGTTGAATTCGATAGATTCGCTGCCAAGCTACGTGGCGCGGTCCAGGCGCGCATTGGACGAGGTCGAGAGACGCATCGAAGCGCCGTGCCGTGGACCCGTTCTGATCTACGGGGCCGGAAATCACACCGGCCGCCTTCTGGCCCAGTCCCCGTCGCTGGCGCGCGCGCAGGTGCTCGCGGTGTTCGACCGCAATCCGCACCTGCGAGGCGAGTGCATCGGCGGCCATCCCATTGTGCCGCCCGACCGCCTGCGGGATTTCCCGGATGTTCCCGTGATAATTTCCACGCTCAACGCGCGCCGCGAAATTCACGCCGCCCTGACGGCCGCCGCGAGACAGCCGGTGATTCAACTCTACGACTGATGCCCCATGGACAATGCCATCGCCTTGACGGAGTGTTCACCTGCGGTACCCGGCGAGATTTCCCGCTCGGGTCTGGATATGCGCGAACTGCGAACGCTGGTGCGCGCCTCGGAGCGTGATCTGGCAACGCTTGCGGGCGGCTCGATATTGATCACGGGCGCGACGGGATGGTTTGGCATCTGGCTGATGGACTCGCTGTGCTGCGCAGACGATCTGCTGCGGCTCGGAATACGAATAACGGCCGTGTCACGCAATCCTGACAGGTTCAACCAGAGGTTTCCGAGATTTGCCGGCGATCCCCGCATCAGCTGGGTAACGGCCGATGTGCGGGATCTGGAGCCGATGACACCGGGATTCACCCATGTGATTCACGCTGCAGCGGATACCAGCGTGGGATCGGACCCGCTGGCGCAGCGGCGGTTGTTCGACACGATTGTCGACGGCACCCGCCGCACGATAGCTGCCGCGGGAGCTTCATGCAGAAGCTTCCTGTTCCTGAGCTCGGGCGCCATTTACGGCCCGCAGCGCCGGGACCGCGACCGCTTCGAGGAAAGCGCAGCCGATGATTCCGGCGGTCCGCCGCCGACGGACGCCTACGCGCGGGGCAAACGCGCCGCCGAGCAAATCTGCACGGCCGCCGCCGCGGGGGGGCTTCCCGTGCGGATCGCGCGGTGCTTCGCCTTCGTCGGCCCCCACATGCCGCTGGATCGGCATTTTGCCATCGGCAATTTTATAGCCGACGCGGTGAGCGGACGCGACATTTGCATCAAAAGCGACGGCCGTTCGGTGCGCTCCTATATGTACATGACCGACCTCGTTCATGCGCTGGTCTCGATTCTCGCGAAGGGGGAAGTTGACCGGCCATACAACGTCGGCTCGGACGTCATGGTGACGATCGAGGAGCTGGCGCGCCGCGTGGAACGAGTCGTGGGCGGCCGCGGCGTGACGATCATGGGAGCGCCCTCCGATCCGAACGACCGCTACGTTCCGGACACGACGCGCCTGCGCACCGAGCTCGGCTGTCTTCCGCAAGTGTCGCTGGAGGACGCAATCGCCGGAACTGCGGCGTGGTGCCGGGCGCAAAATGGCGGCTCGATGCCATCATGAGTTTATGCACCATATTTCGGGACCGGCTGAGGAGAATGTCGTGAACGTAAACATTGCAGATCGAGCCATCGGGAACAACAATCCCTGCTACGTGGTTGCCGAAATCGGGATCAATCACAACGGCGACCTCGAGCTTGCAAAACGGCTCATCGACGTCGCCGTGTCCGCCGGTTGCGAGGCGGTAAAATTTCAGAAACGCACGGTCGAGGTGGTCTATTCGGCCGAGGAGCTCGCCCGCCCTCGCGAAAGCCCGTTCGGCACCACCAACGGCGAACTGAAGCGAGCCCTTGAATTCGGCACGCAGCAGTACCGGGAGATCGACGCGCACTGCAAGAAAAAGGGCATCGTGTGGTTTGCCTCTCCGTGGGATGAGGCATCCGTCGACTTCCTGGAGCAGTTCGACGTGCCGTGCCACAAGGTCGCATCGGCCAGCCTGACCGATGATCAATTGCTGCGGCGGATGCGCGCAACGAAGAAGCCGATCATTCTGTCCACCGGAATGAGCACGATGGCGCAGGTCGATCACGCGGTGGAGGTTCTCGGTCGGGAGAACCTCATCATCCTGCACGCCACCAGCACCTATCCGGCCAGCTACGACGAATTGAATCTGCGCGTGATCCCCGTGCTGGCGAAGCGCTTCGGCGTCCCGGTCGGGTATTCCGGGCACGAGACCGGAATCGCGTCATCCGTCGCGTCCGTCGTGCTCGGCGCCCGCATGGTGGAGCGCCACCTGACCCTGGATCGCGCAATGTGGGGCAGCGATCAGGCAGCCTCGCTCGAACCGAATGGAATTCAACGCCTGCTGCGTGACATCCGCCTGATCGAGACGTCCCTGGGCGACGGCGAAAAGCGTTTGCTCGCCCGTGAGGTTCCGATCATGGAAAAGCTGCGCCGTGTCGGACTTTGAAGGCCTGGCGACGGTCGACGCGATCGTCATGGACGTGGACGGAGTCCTTACCGACGGGACCTTCGCGTGGAGCGAGTCCGGCGGCGAATCGAAGCAGTTCTCATTCGAGGATGTCATGGGATTGTCGCGCGCGCGCAAAGCGGGATTGACGCTCGGCCTGATCTCGGGCGAAGACAGCGCCTTGGTGGACCGGTTCGCCGAGAAGGTCGGAATATCGAATGTGGCAAAGGGATGCAAGGACAAGGGCGCAGCGCTGCGCCGCTTCGCGGAAACGACCGGAATTGCATTGAACCGCACGGTATTCATCGGCGACGATGTCAATGATCTGCCGGCGCTCGCCATCGCCGGATTGAGCGTCGCACCGGCAAACGCCCAACCCCCGGTCAAGGCGGCCGTTGCCCTGGTCCTCGAGCGCGCGGGAGGCCGGGGCGCCGTGCGGCAGCTCATCGAGATGATCTTGGCCGCCCGCGCGCCCGCCGCGGGTCGCTAGCGATGTGGCGATGCGAGGGTAAATGGGGTTACATGAACATATGAATCAACAAGCCCCGCGGCCGCTCATCTGCGTGCTGACGCCCTGTTTCAACGAAGAGGAAAACGTCGAGGCGCTTCACCAACGCCTCAAGGATGCATTCGCGCAGGTGCCCGATTGCCGCTTCCAGCACGTGTTCATAGACAATGCGTCCTCGGATGGGACGGTCGAGCGCATCAAGACCATCGCGAGGAGCGATCCGGCGGTCAAACTCATCGTCAACAATCGAAATTTCGGCCATGTTCGCTCGCCTTTGCACGCGTTCTACCAAGTCGCGGGAGACGCGGTCATTACGATGGCCTCCGACCTCCAGGATCCGCCCGAACTGATTCCCCTGTTCGTTCAGAAATGGCGGGAGGGCTACAAAGTGGTCATCGGCGTGAAACCCAGGAGCCGCGAGACGGCGTTGATGGGCCACCTGCGCCGCTCGTACTACTCATTCGTGGGCCGCATCTCGGACGTACCGCTCATTCCAAATTTCACCGGCTTCGGGCTGTACGATCGGGAGGTGGTCGAGACCATACGCTCGATCGACGATCGTTACCCGTATTTCCGCGGGCTGATTGCCGACCTGGGCTATCCGCGGGCCGAGATTCCCTTCCTGCAGCCGCGCCGCAGCCGCGGTGTCACGAAGAACAATTTCTACACCTTGTACGACATCGCGATGCTCGGGATCACCAATCATTCGAAGGTCCCGCTGCGCATCGCCACCTTCTGCGGATTCGCAATGTCCATCGTCAGTCTTCTCATCGCGCTCATTTATCTCGCTGCGAAGCTGATGTTCTGGAGCAGCTTCTCCCTGGGCACGGCGCCGTTGGTGATCGGCGTATTTTTCCTGGGCGCGGTGCAGCTGTTCTTCATCGGCATACTCGGGGAATACATCGGAGCGATCCACACGCAAATACACAAGCGGCCGCTGGTAACGGAGAAGGAGCGCGTCAATTTCGAAGACTGCACGGTGTCCGATGCGCCCGGTAATCATCGGACCTGATATGTTCAGCGATGCCTGGCGTCACTCCCAAAAGCTGAGATTTTTGGTGGTTGGGGTTTGGAACACGCTGTTCGCCTATCTGGCGTACGGCACTTTGTACATGATTCTTCACAACCAGGTGCATTATCTGTTGATCGGCATCATGTCGCACGTGTTGACGGTCAGCAACGCATTCATCTGTCAGCGTTGGCTGGTGTTCCGTTCCCAATCGGCATGGCCGGGGGCATTCCTGCGGTTCAATCTCGTTCAGCTGGTGGTTCTCGCCTGTAGCTTGGGCGGGCTCGCGTTCCTCGTGGAAGTGCTGCACCTCCATCCGCTGCTCAGCCAATCGTTGGTCATTGCAGGCGCCATCGTCGGGAGCTACGTCATGAATCGCAACTTCTCATTTCGGACATGACATGAAGCTCGGCATCATGCAGGGGCGGTTGGTGCCGCCGGAGGCGCGGCGCTTCCAAAGTTTTCCCCGGGCACGGTGGCGGGACGAATTCGCCATCGCGGCGGCGGCGCGACTCGATACCATCGAATGGATATACGATGCCTACGGGGAGGATGTGAATCCCCTGGCGTCGGATGAGGGAATGACCGAGCTCGGCAGACTGTGCGCCCTCCATGGAGTCGGGGTCGAGTCGGTGTGCGCCGACTGGTTCATGGATTTTCCGCTGGTGGGCATCGACGCCGCGGCGGCGCGGCCCCGGTGGCAGCGTCTGGAATGGCTGATGAAGCGTTGCGCGCAGCTGCATATCAACCGGATCGTCGTTCCGTTCGTCGACGCATCCGCAATCCGCAGCGCGGCCGACTCGGATGCCGTGGTCGGCGGAATCAATGCGCTGAGCGCGCTGATCGATGCCACCGACGTCGAATTGCATCTCGAGGCGGCGCTGCCGCCCGCAGACTTCGCGGCGCTGTTGGGCCGCATCGGGCATTCGCGCGTCAAGGTGAACTACGATTCCGGCAACAGCGCATCGCTGGGATACAAGCCGGCGGAGGAGTTCGCCGCCTATGGGGAGCGCGTGGGCAGCGTGCATCTGAAGGATCGCCGGCTGGGAGCCGGCACGGTGCCGCTGGGCGAGGGCGACACCGATTTCGGCACGCTGTTCACCGCCCTTGCGGCCGCGCGCTATCGCGGCGACTTCATCCTTCAGGTTGCCCGGGGACGCGAGGGGGACGAGCTCGATTGGACGCGCGGCAACTGCCGTATCGCGCGCCAAATGATGGCGCGCCTGGAGCCAACATGATCGACAGTCCGTTCAATCTGACAGGCCGCGTTGCGATCATCACCGGAGGCGCCGGGCTGCTTGGAATGTCCCACGCACGCGCGGTTCACGCGGCGGGCGGCATACCCGTACTTCTCGATATTGCGGCGCCCCCGGCGGAGCTGCTGCGCGGCCGCGCCGGTTTCGATGTTCCCTGCCTGACTTGCGATATCACCCGCGAGGATCAGATCCGGGATGCGCTTGGCGCCATTCTCGAGCGGCACGGCCGCGTCGATATCCTGATCAACAATGCCGCGAACAATCCGAAGGTCGAGGCCGCCGGAGGATTGAGCAATTCGCGGCTGGAGAGCTATTCCCTCGAGCACTGGCAGGCGGATCTGGCGGTGGGTCTCACCGGCGCCATGCTCTGCAGCCGCGTGTTCGGCGCCGAGATGGCGCGCCGCGGCAAGGGGGCCATCGTGAATATCGCCTCCGATCTGGCCCTCATTGGGCCAGACCAGGCGCTCTATTCGGTCGAAGGCCTCACCGCCGATCAACAACCGGTCAAGCCGGTCTCCTATTCGGTGGTCAAGTCCGGCTTGATCGGCCTGACTCGATATTTGGCGACCTATTGGGCCGCCGCCGGCGTGCGCGCCAACGCTCTTTGTCCCGGCGGCGTGGAAAATGGCCAGGATGCGGTGTTTCTCGCGCGCATCGCGCAAAGAATTCCCCTCGGACGCATGGCCAAGGTCGACGAATACCAGGGCGCCGTGCTGTTCCTCTGTTCCGATGCGTCCTCCTACATGACCGGGGCGGTACTGTCGGTCGACGGTGGTCGCACGGCATGGTAGGCGTTCCCGGCATGGTAGGCGTTCGATGAAGCTGTCGGATTACGTCCTGAAGTTCGTCGCCGATCTCGGCGTGAAACACGTCTTTCTCGTGACGGGGGGAGGGGCAATGCACCTCAACCAGTCTCTGGCCGGCGAGACGCGCCTGCAGGCCGTCTGCAATTCTCACGAACAGGCTTCGGCGATATGCGCGGAGGGCTATGCGAAGGCGACTCACGGCCTCGGCGTGTGCATGGTGACGACCGGTCCGGGAGGCACCAACGCCGTGACCGGCGTGGCAGGCGCGTGGCTCGACTCGACCCCGACGTTGTTTCTTTCCGGACAGGTCAAGCGCCCGGACCGCATGTTCGACGCGCATACCGGGTTGCCTCTGGGCATGCGCCAACTGGGCGTGCAGGAAGTCGACATATGTTCGATAGTCAGACCCATCACCAAGTACGCTGAAACGGTGCTCGATCCGGCGGATATCCGCTATCACCTGGAGAAGTCGACCTATCTTGCGATGAACGGACGGCCCGGCCCCGTATGGATCGACATTCCTCTCGATGTTCAGGCGATGCCTGTCGAGGAGGAGACGCTGCGGAGATTCAATGCCGCCGAATTGCCGGATCCGGGGCTGCTTCTGGGGACCGCGGATCTCACCGCGGAAGTGCTCCGCGCCATCGACGTGTTCAACACGTGCGAGCGTCCGCTGCTCTTCGCGGGCAACGGCATCCGTCTGGCGCGCGCCGAAGCGGAATTTGAAAGCCTGCGCAAGCATCTCGGCATCCCGACGGTTGCGACGTGGTGCGCGGCGGATCTGGTCCCCTCCGATGACCCCGCATACGTGGGCCGGCCCGGCAGCGTTGCCGCACGGGGCGCCAACTTCGCCCTGCAAAATTCGGATTTTCTGCTGGCCGTGGGCGTCCGGCTCGACTTCGCCATCACCGGCTACGCGCCCCAGAATCTGGCGCGTGAAGCTCACAAGATTGCCGTCGACATCGACGAGGCGGAGCTTCGCAAGCTCAAGGGGCATCTGCAGCAGCCGGTGTGCAGCGATGCCAAGGTATTTCTGAGGGAACTCCTGAAGCACAAGGACAGGATCAGACCGCGGTCCTTCGAGAACTGGCTCGGGCGCTGCGCCGATTGGAAGACGCGCTACCCGGTGGTCACCGACGAGCACCGAAAGCCCGAGGGGCCGGTGTCGATATTCAATCTCGCCGAAGTTCTGGGCAACGAGGTGAAGCCCGAAGACCGCCTGGTCGTCGGCAACAGCGGCTCCGGCATCGAAATCTACCTGCTCGCCTGTCCCACGCCGCATTCGCAGAGGCTATATCATACGGCCGGGCTGGGTGCGATGGGCTACGCGATCCCGATGGCGATCGCCGTGTCGATCGCCAATCCCGGGCGCGAAGTGATCGCCGTCGACGGCGACGGCGGTTTCATGTTCAACATCCAGGAACTCGAGACGATTCACCGGCTGAGGCTGCCCATCAAGTTCTTCGTGCTCAACAATGACGGCTACAGCTCCATCCGCGCGTCGCAGACCGCGTATTTCGGCAAGGCCACCATCGGGGCGGATGCGCGATCCGGTCTCACCATTCCGAATTTGTCGAAAATCGGCGCGAGCTACGGCCTCGACACATACGTCATCGAGGATCAAACCGATCTTCGCGCCGAAGTCCGCCGTGTACTCGAGATCAAGGGCCCCGTGGTCTGCGATGTCCATGTGCTGCCGGACGAGGTGCGGGCGCCGCGTCTGCAAAGTTATCAGAGACCCGACGGCAGTTTCGTATCAAAACCGCTGGAGGATCTCTTTCCGTTCCTGCCTCGAGAGGAGTTTCTCGCGAACATGATCGTCAAACCCTTGCCCGAATGACGTCCACGAAAATGACCGCCTACGCCGATGCGCTCAAGACAAGCTCGCTTTTCAGCCTGGAGGGCAGGACCGCCGTGCTGACCGGCGCATCCGGGTTTCTGGGACGCACCTTCGCCGTTGCGCTGCTGGCGAACGGCGCCCGGGTGATCGCTCTGGGGCGCAGCGAGCGCATCCTGAGCGAGGCCGCCGGCTGGGCCGACCAATTCGGCGCGGACAGGATTTCCGCCCATCAAGTCGACATGTACGATGCACCGGCTCTCGATGCGCTCTGCAGCGCGATAGCACAGGGCGAAAGGTCGATCGATGT
>Ga0181534_10001658_pt1 | contig 14351 bp, 13 predicted proteins | sample PEATcosm2014_Bin_37_FD_119758 | JGI IMG/M metagenome (GOLD analysis project Ga0181534, IMG submission 119758) | Peatland microbial communities from MTU Mesocosm Facility, Houghton, MI, USA - PEATcosm2014_Bin17_10_metaG | ecosystem: Environmental > Terrestrial > Soil > Wetlands > Peat | place... | reverse complement strand
GATGGTCACGCGCTTTCCCGCCATCAGCCCGTCGAAACCAACCTGCGCCACGGCGGCCGCGCTCATCACCGCTCCCGACCGGAAAAGCGGCGTATCCTGATTGCCGGCGGTGGCCGCGAAGTTCGTTTCGGTCGGACCCGGAACCAGAGCCGTCACTGTTACCCCGGAACCGTGCACTTCTTCGGCGAGGGCTTCGCTAAACGACAGCACGAACGCCTTCGATGCGTAGTAAACAGCCATCAACGGGCCGGGCACATAGGCCGCCGTCGAAGCCACGTTCAGGATCTTGCCGCTGCGCCGCGCCAGCATGCCCGGCAGAAACAGCCGGGTCAGATGCGCCAGGGCGGCCACGTTCACCTGGATCATGCGCGCTTCGACTTCGTAATCGAGCTCCGCGTATGCCCCGCGCGCGCCGAAGCCCGCGTTGTTCACCAGCGCGTCGATCGACACGCCATCGAGTGCTGCGAAGAGTCGCGGCGGCGCGCCGGGATCGGCCAGGTCGGCCGCCATCACGCGGGTCTCGACGCCGTGCAGGCGAGCCAATTCCGCGCTCAGCGATTGCAGTTTGTCCGCGCCGCGCGCCACCAGCACGAGATCGTACCCATGCGCCGCGAACAGGCGCGCGAGTTGTTCGCCGATGCCGCCGGATGCGCCGGTAATCAACACAGTGGGTTTCATATCAACGATAGGCTATCAGCTATTCGGCGGCTGGGCGCTGCCGGCCCCCAAACTCGACGCGCAAAACCGCAAAACTCCCGCCTTGGAGTGCCAGGGCAGTTGGCCGGCATTGGCCAATTTCGCAATGCCGTGGACCAGCGACCATGCCTGGTAAGCCAGCCGCTCCGGATCGCCGGCGGGCATCTGGCGGGTAACCTGGCAATCCCGTACGAAGCCCAGCAGCGTCCCAAAGCAGCGCTGGGCGGCGGCCGCGCACTCGGGATACGCGGCCGGGTCGCGCGGCGCGTCGAACATGGCGGCGAAATGTTGCGGCCAGCGCAGGGCGAAATCCACATAGGCCAAACCGCTGCGCCGCAGGCGATTGAGCGGGCTGGCCTTCGGTCCGCCGCGCGCCATGGCCCGCGTCAGCCGGTCGAAGCCGTCCGTGGCCACGGCCGCCAGCAGATCGTCCCGGTCCCGGAAATGGCGGTACGGCGCGTTGTGCGAAACGCCGGCCCGCCGGGCCGCCTCGCGCAGCGTGAAGCCCCGCGGCCCGGTTTCGGCGATCAACTCTACCGCCGCCTGCAGCAGCGCTTCCTTCAGGTTTCCGTGATGGTAGGGCCGGGCGGGAGGCACACCTGTACCATACCAAATAATGTTGACAGCAGCAACTTTCCGGTGGTACAATGTTGCTGATGTCAACATTAACTGTGGATCGCGAAACCATCCCGTCAAATACCGGCGTCTCCTACAAGCAGCATCCGCCGGCGGGCGAGTTTGACGCCATCGTGATCGGCTCCGGCATAGGCGGCCTGGCGTCCGCGGCCCTGCTGGCGCAGCGCGCCGGAAAACGCGTGCTGGTGCTGGAGCGCCACTATACCGCGGGCGGATTTACGCACGTCTTCCACCGCCCCGGATACGAATGGGACGTGGGCGTCCACTACATCGGCCACATGGGCGCCGGCGCACCCATGCGCGCGCTGTTCGACTCCATCTCCGAAGGCCGCCTGCAGTGGAACCCCATGCCGGAAGTCTACGACCGCATCCGGATCGCGGACCGTTCCTACGATTTCTTGAGTGGCGCCCAGCGCTTCACTGAGCGCATGCGCGAATACTTTCCCCGCGAGGGCGCGGCCATCCGCCAGTATATGGCCGAAGTGCACGGCGCCGCGCGCGCCAGCAAATTGTTCTTCGCGGAGAAGGCCTTGCCCGCGCCCCTGGCTCGCGTGGCGGGACCGCTGCTGCGCCGCCGGTTCCTCGGCTACGCCCGGCGGACCACCGGAGAAACGCTGGCCCGCCTGACCGGCAATCGCGAGCTCACTGCGGTACTGACCGGCCAGTGGGGCGACTACGGCCTGCCGCCCAACCAGAGCAGCTTTGGCATGCACGCGATCATCGCCGAACATTATCTCGATGGCGCGTTTTATCCCGTGGGCGGCGCATCGCGCATCGCCGCCAGCATCGCGCCCACCATCGAGCGCGCCGGCGGTAGCATCCTGGTGGGCGCGGAGGTGGACCAAATCCTGCTGGACGCGCAGAACCGGGCCACCGGCGTGCGCATGGCGGACGGCCGCGAACTGCGCGCGCCCCTGATCCTCAGCGACGCGGGCGCCTGGAACACCTACGCCAGGCTGTTGCCGCCGCATGCGCCGGGCCGTGCGCGATCGCTCGCGGAAATCGAACGCATTCCCAATTCGTCAGGTCATCTGTGCCTCTATGTGGGGCTGCGCCGCGATCCCGGAGAGCCGGAATTCGGCGATACCAACCTGTGGATCTATCCCAGCGCGGACCACGACGCGAATCTGGCGCGCTCCACGGCCGACCCGGAGCAGCCCTTTCCGGGCCTGTTCATCTCCTTCCCATCGGCCAAGGATCCCGAATTCGCCCAGCGGCAGCCTGGACGCGCCACCATCGAGGTGGTCACGCTTGCACCCCACGGCTGGTTCGAGCGCTGGGCGGACACGCGCTGGAAGCGGCGCGGCCCGGATTACGAAGCGTTCAAGCAAAGCCTGGCCGCACGGCTGCGTGCGGAACTGGAGCGGCATGTGCCCGCGGTGCGCGGCAAGATCGAATACTGCGAGCTTTCCACGCCCCTCTCCACACGCCAGTTCGCCAATTACCTCCAGGGCCAGGTTTATGGGCCGGCTTCGACGCCCGCGCGCTTCGAGTCGCGCGCCCTAAGCCCGCGGACTACCGTAAGCAATCTTTACTTGACGGGTGCGGATGTGGCCATACTCGGCGTCGCCGGCGCGCTCGCAGGCGGGGCGCTGGCGGCATCCGCGGTGTTGCGCAGAAACCTGATGGCGGCGCGCTAGCAGGTTGGAGGGCGGGCTTGAGCCCCGCGTGCCGGGTTTTCGACTGTGCGCGGGTCCTCCAGGACCCGCTCCGAACTGGCCGGCGTGGACGCCGGCCGCAGGCAAACTTGTCCGCAGCCAGGAAGCCCCAAGCTAAACTGGTGAGGTGCTCTCGCCTCTCCTCCCCGATGTCCGCACCCACGTCGACGACCTCGCCCGCCAATTCGCCAGTGCGCAACCCTTCCGCCACGTCGTGATCGATCCCTTTCTCGATCCCCAATTTTGCCAGGAGCTGATTGCCCAATTCCCGCCCTTCGAAGCCGGCGACGCGCGCAACGAGAGCGGCCACATGGCGGGCAAATCCGTGAACCGCGGAATCGCCCGCCTGGGCCCCGCCTACAGCCGCTTCGACCACCTGATGCGCGATCCCGAATTCCTCGCGTTCATCGGCCGCATCACCGGCATTCCCGGCCTGCTCTACGACGAGGAATACATCGGCGGAGGCACGCACGAAAACCGCGATGGGCAGGAGCTCGATTCGCACGTGGACTTCAACTTCCATCCCCGCCACGGCTGGCATCGCCGCCTCAACCTGATCGTCTTCCTCAATCCGCATTGGGAGGAAGCGTGGGGCGGTTGCCTGGAACTGCTGCGCGAGCCATCCGCGGATACCGCCGGCGCGCGTCGAATCGTGACGCCGCTGGCCAATCGCGCCGTCATTTTCGAAACCACCGAATCGTCCTGGCACGGCTTCCGTGTCATCCGCACGCCGCCCGGCCTGGGGATTTCGCGCAAATCGCTGGCGGTTTATTTCTACAGCCGCGAGCGTCCCGCCGCGGAAATCGCGCTCTCGCACGGAACGTTTTATTATCAGCGCCCATTGCCCGCGCACATCCAGCCGGGCTACACCCTGCGCGAGGACGATGTAGCGGAAATTCGAAAGCTGTTCGCCCGGCGCGACGGCCACATCCGGTTCCTGTACGAGCGGGAGCAGGAGTTCACCGCGTTCCTGGAGGGAATCAACAGGTGGTCCGCCTTCCGCATCGCGCGCGCGCTCATCTGGCCGGCACGCGCGCTGAAGAGGGTAATTGGAAAGTGAGCGGCATGGACACATCGCCTGTAGCCGTCCATTCCGCGCCTCGCGTCGGCGTCGCAGCGAACCCGGCGCTTTTCATCGCATCCGGGTCGTGGCCCAGAGCGGTCGCGAATACCCGTCCCTTCCCGAAATTCACCGTCCACAACATCGGTTGATCCAACCGCGCTCCGGGAATCGGCTGCTTTTCGCCCGCCGTGTATCGCGCATGATCGGCCCAGGCTGTGGCCAGCACATGGTAAGCGCCTTCCGGTTGCCACTGCAGCTTCGCGTACAACTCATCGTTCGACTCTGTAAAGGAAGCTGCCATGCCCCGTGTGACAGGGTGTTCCTTGTCCTCGATCTCTACCGTGAAATCGTGGCGCGCGGAGTGATGCCCGTGCTGCGGCCGCCAATTCCCGCCGCACAGCTTTTCATACTCCGGCCAGCCGTTGAAGGCCGCCGCGGAAAAGTGATAGACCACCACGCCTTTGCCCGCACGCACGAATCGAGCAACGCGTTGTCGGCGCGCTCGCCCCGACGCAGTTCCGGACGGTTGCTGTCGTAGTAATTCAAGATCGCTACATAGTCGGGAGCCAAGGTCTCGGGTCCCGCGCCGCGGAACTCCTCGGTAATGCGGACTTCGAAGCGGCCGGTGTCCTCGAGCAATTTGCGCAGGACCGGCGTCGTGGCCCTCCAATCATGGCCGTTTTGCCCGGTGATAATCAGCGCCTGGATCTTCCGCGCAGGCGTCTGGCCGGCGGTGGCTGCGGCGGCCAACAGGATAAAAGACAAACATCTCCTGAACACGACCGTATTGTATCGGGTGTCCTAGCGCACGTTGGCCTCGCAAATGGTTTTATGGGTGACCCTTGCGCCACTTCCGCACTTCACAGTCGCGCCTTTGGCGCACTCAAGGCGCCGTGACCGCGTTCGCAATCTTGAATACGACGCCAGGGCCAAACATGAAGGGGCCCTCGGTGGAGCTGCCGCCGCTACTCGCAGTTCCGTAAAGGTTGCCAGAGGCATCCAGAGTCAAGCCGGCGTAAGGGTACCACCCATCCAACCCGGAAAAGTTGTGCAGGACCGTAAGCTGCCCCGATGGGCTTAACTCGAACACCACTCCCCCACCGCCTGAACCGCCATAAGCGGTCGTGCCGTAAAGATTACCGGCTGCGTCGAGGATCACCCCGCCAAACGGGTTTGCCCCATAAGCCGCGCTGACCGGAAAGTTGTACAGCAAAGTTCCTTGGCCCGTGGCATCGACTTTATACACCGATCCTTCGCCAAAGCTGGCTCACTGCCCTTTTTGTGGTTCGTCTCCGGGCTGAGCGTCGGCGTCGAAATCGATTTCATCGATGCATGCCTGTCGCGGGGAGCGTGGCTCGGTGTGCCACGCATCTCCGCGCAACTCGACCTGGCTGAGCTTCTCTACGGCGAGACAGCGCCACTCACCCGTTCGTTCTGGCACCCTGGGTAGGCCACTATGGCTGCCACCGCCGAACGGATAGCAGAACGCGTGGAGCGGGCCTGACTTGCGCCCCAACACATGGGACAAGCAATCGAAGCAGGCCATCATAGAGCGCCACCACCGGCCGCCTGCGGGCAGCTGCAAGACGGAGGAGGTCATAGATCTCACTCACGGCTTGTCCTCTGGCCGCCTGCGGAGTCATATCTCCTCAGGATACGCCACTCCATGAAGGTCAATTGGAGTCCGAGCCTAGTGGCCGGGAGGAAATAGCGCGGGGACTTTAAGAAAAAAGACCGCGCAACCCAATATAAATACCCAAAGCCTCCGCCAGAAACAGCAGACAAGCAGTGACCACGAAAGTCGTGCCCCAGAACCCGGCGGCCTGCGCCACCACGTGGTCCGGACCCATGGCCACAAAGTGATGATACAGCCCGAAGACCAGCGACCCCGCCATTGAGGCCGCCAACAGTCCGAATCCGAACCGCTGCCACCGCGTCCACAGCAACGCCATAGCCAGCAACGGACCGGCGAGAATCACAATCGCCACGAAAAGCTTTTCAGCCGCGCTCAGATCGATGTGCAACACCAAATGGGCCGCGCCGTGCACAAAGTTGATCGGCAAGTTGACAAGCACGACGGCTGTCCCGTACCGCGCGCCCTTACTGGCATCGTTTGGCACTGAGTAGCTCCTTCTCCTCGTCCAGCAGCCAGCAACCGGGCGCGGTGGCGTTGGCTAACTCGGTTCCGTTCCAGTTGATCTTCACCGGCAGCCACGGCTCCGGCAGCGTCAGTTTCATTTGCGTGATACCGCGGCTGACTACTTCGACCTCCTGTAGTTGCGGCAAGAACTGCGCACGCACGCGCGCGGTGACCGGCTCAGCGCGCGGCGCGGTCTCGATCTTGGTTTCCAGCCGGATGTGCTCCTTGCCGCGCTGAACCATGACCACCACCGGCTTCTCCTCGAACGTCCGATACAGGATTTGCGCGTACGCCGCGGCGTCGCTCAGCTTCTTGCCGCCCATCTCGACAATGCGGTCGTTGAGCTTGAGCGGCCCCGTGTATTTCTCAGGCAGCGACGCGACCAAAACGCCCGGCCCCGGCTGGGCTGCATCGTATCCGAACGGCCCGATCGCCAATCGGGCGCTCGATCCCAGCGGCTGCACGCGCGTGGAATCCAGCACATCGTTGGCTTCGGCGGGATCGAACCTGGTGACCTCCATCCAGTAGCAATGTGTGAACAACGGGCTGCCGGTTTCGCAATCCGCCGTGGTGGGGAATGGGTCGCGCTGATGTGCGGCAAGCCATTCGAAAATCTCCGCGGGCTTGGCCGCGGCCGGCTCGCGCCACTCCAGATTGAAGCCGGCGGACTGAAGCTTCTTGCCCAGAGGCTCCTCTTCTTTGTTCGCAAACAGCCACAGGACCGGCAGGTTGGTGGTGTTGGCGGCGAACAGGCGATGGCTATCGATGGCTGCGCGCGGGCTGCCTCCCAAGGCCACTGCGGCGGCCCAAAGATCCGGCATGCGCGCCGCCACGTAGAATAGCGTGGAAACGGCCCCGCCCTGGGCGGCGAGGTAAACGCGATTGGGGTCCACTGGCAGCCGCTTCTCGGCTTCTTCTACTTCGGCAGCTATGGCTTTGAGGCGCTGATCGGGGGTCTTGCCGGCGCTATCGCTGGAGGGCTGCAGAAACTGCCAGCCGCGCTCCTGGCATGCGGTTTGCCAGGTTTTCGCATCGCCACCCAGCAGGACCAGGAGGTCGGATTTGGGGGTTTGCGCCGCGGCGGGTAGGCCGAGGAGTACCGCCAGGGCTAGAATGGCGAAGGGGCGGCCTGAGAGGCCGCCGCAGGCCGAGGGCCTGCCCCACATAGCAGCCACGTCACCGCACCAGCCGGGAATGGATACGTTTGGCCAGTTTTTCAATTTCGTCGGTCTTCTTCAGGCTGGAGATCGAAAGCACATGACGGTCGTTCTTCTCCAGCTCTTCCTTCAATTGTCCCGCCAGTTCAATGAGCTGGGCCACATCCTTCAGGTCCCTCTCGTGATCGGCCTTCAGGATTTCTTCCTGCTGGGCCTTGGTGGTGGGCAGCGGCGCTTCTCCATCCGTAGGTGCCTGGTGCGGATACGGCCGTGCCTGCGGCGCAACCAAGGGCGTCAGGGCCAATGCCAGGCCCGCCACGACTGCATAACGCATGGCATAACGCATTAAGAGTTTCATGGCTGGTCCTTGTACGAGTAGCTGGTATCGATGCTGGCGTATTTGGCGCCATCCAGTTCGACGTACGGATAGACGAAATAGTTCAATGGCGCGCCTTGTTGCCGGGGCTCGAGGATCAGGTCGCGGCCCTTGCTGAACTCCACCCGGTTCTCGTCGTGCGCGCCGAAAAAGTACTCGCGCCGCGCCGGATTCTTGGCGGCTTCCGACGCGTCCACCGGCACCCAGCCGATACCTTTCGCGTAGAACTCCGCCCAGCAATGGTAGCCGGCGATTTTGCCCGCGCCTCGATCGGCGGGCAGCGGAAAGCCAATGGCGAACCGCGCGGGGATTCCCACGGCGCGCGCGTAGCCGATGAAGATGGCATGGAAATCCGTGCAATTGCCGCGGCGCGCGTCGCACGCGTAATAGATGTCGCCGTTGCCCCAGCCTTTTCCGGTCTTATCGTATTTCACGGTGGCGACTACGTGATTGTAAATAGCGCGCGCCATTTCCAGATCGGTCTTGGCGCCGGCCGCGTCCACCACCTCGCGCGCCCAACGCCGAATGGTATCGTCGAGCGGCACCAGGCGGTCGGGTTGCAGGTAACGCCCCAGGATTGCCGGCTCGCTGCCGGTTGCCGAAGCCGCGGCGAGCGGTTGAATATGCTCCTTGCGCACGGCATCAAAACGCATGGCGACGGTGATAGATGGCTCTTTGGGATCGGTTACGCGAACATGCACGATGCGGTTATCTTCCGTGCCCGTCGAAATGTCGTACCTGTAGGGGGTATCCACATTCAGGTTCGTGATGCGCTGGAAGCCATCGTCATGCGGCGCCGGTAGCCAGATATCGACCTTGTGCGCGCTGCCGGGTATGTCCTTCACGGTGACGGCGTATTCGAAACCGAACGAGCGCTCGCGCGGAGCGGGCAGGTTCGCGCAAATACCCATTGCGCCAACCAGGGAGAGTGCGAAGAGAGTGCGCATAGATTTATTGTATTGGGTTATGACTCGACGAAAGATTCTGCAGGCCGCGGGCGTGGGAGCCTTCGCTTCCTCCGCTCGGGCGGACGCCGCGGGTACGCCGAAGCTTTGCCTGGAACTCTCGGGAAGGCTCCAGGCAGCCGCGCTGGATGAAGCCGGCATGCGGCGCGTGAAGCAGCTTGGCGTGGATCACGTGGCTATGGGTGGTCCGCCCATTCCGTGGGAAGAATCCGAGATCCGCGCGCGCATGGAGCGGTTGAAAGCCGGCGGCCTGACCCTGGGCAATATGATGATCGGCGGCTTTCCGAACGCCATTTATGGAAGGCCGGGCCGGGATGAAGAGATCGAAAAGGTGCGGCAATCCATTCGCGCGGCCGGCAAGGCGGCTCTGCCGGTAATCGAATACAACTTCTATGCGCACCGTTTGGTGGAGGGTTACTACGAAGAGATCGGGCGCGCCGGCGCGGGCCTGACCGCTTTCGACTACGACCGCGTGAAGGACTTGCCGCCGCTCGCGGGCGAGGGCGCGCACTCGCTCGAAGAAATGTGGAGCAACGTCGCGTATTTCCTGAAGGCCGTCGTGCCGGTGGCCGCCCAATCGGGCGTGCGGTTGGCCTTGCACCCCAACGATCCGCCGGCGCCGCTCAGCCGCGGTTCCGGGCAGATCATGGGCACCGTGGAGGGGTGGAAGCGGCTCGTCGGCATTGTGCCCAGCCCGTCGAATGGCATCACCTTCGATTGCGGCGTCACCCGCGAGATGGGCCAGGATCCTGTGGAAGTCTGCCGCTATTTCGGGTCGCGGGATGCGATCAACCACGTGCATTTCCGGAATGTGCGCGTGCGCAAACCCTACGAGAAGTACACGGAAGTATTTCTCGACGAAGGGCAGATCGACATGTTCGCGGTGATGCAGGAACTGGTTCGCCAGAAATATCCGCGGCTGATTTATCCGGAGCATCCGCGCGCGCTCGACGCCGACCGCGAACGGACGGACTTTCATCCCTACTATCCTGGCGGCGGTGGGTATGTGGGTTACGCGTATAACGTAGGCTACGCGCGGGCCATGCTGCAGGCGGCGCAGGCGCTGCTCAGCCGGTCATAGCATCAACAAAGCGATCTTCTTGCATCACGGGCACGGCCGCACTCACCGCGTGTTCGGCGGCCACTTCCACGTCGCGCGCGAAACCGCGCTCCACCAGTTCTTTGCCCGATATGCTGCGCGCCAGCGCATCGTGCAGATTATGCTGGAAGCGCTCGAATGCCGCAATGGCGGTTTCGGCCTCGGGCGATGGCCGGCCTGGCAGACTGGCCAACAGCGCGCCCGCGCCGATCAGATCTTCGATCCCCGGGCGAAGCGTTCCATCGCCCCACTGCTCTCCGGCGGGAATCACGGCCATACGTGAGCCGCGGGCGCGCGCATGGGCGGCGACGGCGCGGCAGTTTCGCAGGCAGGCCGTGTAGATCGCAGGGGCATTAGCCATCAAACAAAGAGTGCTCCCGTTCGGCGAAGGCAGCACCAAGGCGGTTTCCGACGGGAGCGACTGCAAAGATGGAGGCGAGAGCGAATAGCCGCCAGCGGACCGCGGCCCCGCCAGCACCGCCCCTTTCGACCGAGCGAAAGCTTCGGCGGAACTGTCCCGCCAGCGATACGGCAGCACGGACGCGCCCCGCGCGACCGCCACGTCCACGGCTGTGGAGAACACCAGCACGTCGATCACAATCAGCACATCGCTCGCCGGCGCCAGGGCTTGCACCCCTGCGAGGCCCCATTCGCAGCGAAGATCGTATTCTGTCTGGTCCCAGTGCACGGGAATCTATGCGGACAGTTTTTCCAAATCGGCGGGCTCGCCGAAGCGGAAGCCTTTCAAGTTTGGATCGATGGAGCGTAGCAGACCGGTGAGCACCCCGCCAGCGCCCACTTCGATGAATCTTTCGACGCCCTGCGCCGCGAGGCGCTGGATGGATTCCACCCATCGGACTGGGTTGGGCACCTGCTGGTATAATCCCTGCCGTGCCTCCGCGCCGGTGCGCACTTCTTGCGCCTGCCAGTTGTTCACCAGCGGACAACTCAAATCCGAGAAATTCGTGGCATTCAAATCGGCCGCCAGGCGCTCCTGGGCGGGCTTCATCAACGCGCAATGGAACGGCGCACTCACCGGCAGCAGAATGGCGCGTCGCGCGCCCGCGGCCTTGGCCAGATCGATGGCGCGGTTCACCGCGCCCGCGTGTCCCGCGATCACCACCTGGCCGGGAGCGTTCAGATTCGCCGCGCTCAGCACTTCCCCCTGCGCGGCCTCTTGCAGCACGCCATCCAGCGCGCCCTCGGGCAGGCGCAGCAGCGCAGCCATTGCGCCCACGCCGGGCGGCACGGCCTCCTGCATGTATCGGCCGCGCTGGCGGACCAGGCGCACGGCATCCGCGAATTGCAGGCTGCCGGCTGCTACAAGCGCGGAGTATTCGCCCAGGCTGTGGCCGGCCACATCATCCGGTGCGAAGCCGCGTTCCGCCAGCACGCGGAAGGCGGCGGTCGAAACCGTAAGCAGCGCCGGCTGGGTATTCTCGGTCAGCTTGAGCGCATCTTCCGGACCGTCGAAACACAGGGTCGAAAGCGCGAATCCCAGCGCGTCATCGGCTTCGTCAAACACGGCGCGAGCCGCCGCGAACTGCGCGGCAAGACTCTTGCCCATGCCTGCATATTGCGATCCCTGACCGGGAAATAGAAGGGCGGTTTTCGGTGTCAAAGGCGATTATAACCGTCCGGCGAATTTCGGATACACTACTCTTTTCAAGGAGGCATCCATGCTTGTGAAATGGGCCGTACTTTGTGCTCTGTGTGTTCCCCTGCTGCCGGCGCAGGAAAGTTCGGCCGGCGCGCCGACCGGATTGCGTTGCGAATACCTTACCGATCCGGTTGGGATCGATGTGCCGCAGCCGCGCTTTTCATGGGTGCTGGAGCACGCCGCGCGCGGCGAAAGGCAGACGGCGTATCAGGTCCTGGTCTCGTTGAAACCCGATGCGCCCGCCGGCGGCGAGTGGGATAGCGGCCGGGTATCGAGCGGCCAGTCCGTACACGTGGTCTACGCAGGCAAGCCGCTTTCGAGCGGGCAGACCTATTACTGGAAGGTGCGCTACTGGGATAGCGCCGGCCAGGCCAGCCCGTTCAGCTCCGTGGCGCGCTTCGAAATGGGCCTGCTGGAAAGTGCGGATTGGAAAGGCAAATGGATCGGCGGCGCGAACCAGGTGCGCAAGGAGTTCGCGCTCCCTGCCCGTGCGGTGCGCGCCCGCGCCTATGTCGCGGGCCTGGGCTATTACGAGCTGCGCATCAATGGACACAAGGTCGGCGATCATATGCTTGACCCGGCCTGGACCACTTATGACAAACGCGTGCTCTACACCGTGTACGACATCACCGAGCGGTTGCGGCCCGGCGCGAATGCGGCCGGTGTGATGTTAGGCGAAGGCTGGTTCAAATCGCGCGCGTTGCGCATGCAGATTCACGCGGAATTGGAAGGCGGCCAAAGCGTGGATGTGGCGACAGACGGATCGTGGAAGGCCATGCCCGGACCGATTCAGTCCGATAGCGTCTACGACGGCGAGGTCTACGATGCGCGCCTGGAAACGCCCGGCTGGGATCGTGCGGGTTTCGACGATGCGCATTGGAAGGCCGCCAGCCTCATCGACGGGCCCAAGGGATTGCTATCCGCGCAGATGATGCCGCCTATTCGCGTGGTGGATACGATTGTCCCGGTCAAGATGACCACCACCCATCCCGGCGTCTACATCTACGATCTCGGTCAGAATATCAGCGGCGTGGTCGAGATGCGCGTGCGCGGACCTCGCGGAACGCGCTTGCAAATGCGCCACGCGGAGTTGCTGTATGACGACGGCACGCTGAATGTGGAGAACCTGCGCGCCGCCAAAGCTACCGATGTCTATACTCTGCGCGGCGACGGAAGCCTTGAGGTCTATCAGCCGCGCTTCACTTACCATGGGTTTCGGTATGTGGAACTGACCGGCTACCCGGGCGCGCCTAAGTTCGACACCCTGCGCGCCAAAGTGGTGCATTCCGATGTGCGGCCCACCGGCGGGTTCGCCAGCTCGAAGCAGATTTTGAACCAGATCCAGCACAACATTACCTGGGGCATTCAGGACAACCTGCACAGCGTTCCCACCGATTGCAACCAGCGCGACGAGCGCATGGGTTGGATGGCGGACGCGCACCTCTATGCCGAGACGGCCATGCTGAATTTCGACATGCCCGCTTTTTATACGAATTTCCTCCGCGACATTCGCGATGTGCAGGGCGCCGACGGCACGGTCACCGACACGGTTCCGCATCGCTACGGCAGCCGGCCGGCGGACCCCGCGTGGGGCATGGCGTACCCGCTGCTGACCTGGTATATGTACGAGTACCATGGCGACCGGCGCATCCTGGAGCAACATTTCGACGGTGTGAAAGCGTGGACTGACTACCTGCGCACCCGCAGCCGCAGTGGCATCGTAGATTATAGTTACTACGGCGATTGGGTGCCCATCGAAAGGACGCCGGGCAGCTTAGTTTCCACTTTCTGTTATTACTGGAGCGCTGACCTGGTCTCGCGCATGGCGCGGATTTTGGGAAAGGGCGCGGAGGCGGAGGCTTACCGGAAGCTGGCGGACGAGATCAAGGATGCGTTCAATGCCAAATTCCTGAATGCGGCCACCGGCTTGTATGGAACGGGCTCGCAGACCGCGCAAATCCTCCCGCTGTTTCTGAATATGACGCCGCCCGACCGGCGCGGGGGCGTGCAAGCTGCTTTGCGCGACGACCTGGTCTATGCGCGCAATACGCATCTGACTACCGGCATCCTCGGCACTAAGTATCTGTTCCCGCTGCTGACTGACACGGGTAACTCCGACCTAGCTTACGAACTGGCTACCCAGACCACTTACCCGAGTTGGGGTTACATGATCGAGAACGGCGCAACCACGCTGTGGGAGCTCTGGCAGAATAAAATGGGGCCTTCCATGAATTCGCACAATCATCCGATGTTCGGCAGCCTGGGCGCTTGGTTTTATAACGCGCTGGCGGGCATCAATTTGGATGCGGCGAAGCCCGGCTTCGAGCGCGTGGTGATCGCGCCGCAAGTGGTGCGGGATTTGAAGTGGGCCTCGGGCTCGCTCGATACCATTCGGGGTACGGTGGCGTCTTCGTGGAGCCGCACGGACAACGGGTTGCGCCTGGAGGTGACTATCCCCGTGGGTAGCGAGGCGGAAGTCCGGATTCCGGAGTTGGGTCTGGCGCCGATGATGTTATCCGAATCCGGTCGCGGGATCTGGAAGGACGGCAAATACCAGAGCGGACCGGCGGGAGTTACAAGCGCGCGTGAAAGCGATGGGGCCTTGGTAGTGCAGGTTGGGTCGGGAACCTATGCGTTTGCGTTGGCCCGCGAGTGAATGGCAACTTGAGGGCCGGCACGGGCAGGAGCGCAGGCCCGACTGGCGCGCGGGAGCGGGTGCAACGTCGCCGGAATTCGCGGAATCATGTTGCATCGTGTTGCATTCGGTTGCGGCGGCGGCGGGTGGGGGATCGTCAGGCTCGGGGTCGCGTTCAATGCCGTAGAGGCCAGCCAGGCTGGCGTAGTCCTTTTCGATGATGGCCGAGTCCATCAGTTTTTCGTCATCGGGATCGGGGGACGGCT
>Ga0181534_10001656_pt1 | contig 14357 bp, 14 predicted proteins | sample PEATcosm2014_Bin_37_FD_119758 | JGI IMG/M metagenome (GOLD analysis project Ga0181534, IMG submission 119758) | Peatland microbial communities from MTU Mesocosm Facility, Houghton, MI, USA - PEATcosm2014_Bin17_10_metaG | ecosystem: Environmental > Terrestrial > Soil > Wetlands > Peat | place... | reverse complement strand
GACCAGGCTCGGTGACTCGAGCAGCATCTGGGCGTCGAGCAGCTTGTGGCCATCCATGGCGCGCAACGCCTCAATCTGCGACTGACCTCGAGCGCCGGCGAGTTCTGCGAAGCGGGTGCCGATGGCTTCACTCTGCGCCAGTGTTCGCGGTGGCACGCCGAAACCGGCCGTGCCGCTCTGCTGAATGGCACGGGCAAACAGGCCTTTCGCGCGCGGCGACAACATGAGCAGGCCGACGTCCTGGCCCCCGGCGGAGTGGCCGCCAATAGTGACTTTCGTGGGATCTCCCCCAAAAGCGGCGATGTTGCGCTTCACCCATTCCAACGCCGCGATCTGATCCATCACCGCGTAGTTCCCGGAAGCCCCGTGCCCCGACTCGCGTGTGAGTTGCGGGTGCGAGAGGAATCCAAACACCCCGAGTCGATACTGGATAGTCACCATGACGAGGCCGCGGTCGGCCAGACCGGAATTGATCTCGGAGCCCGGTGAGCCGGCCCAGTTCCCACCCCCATGGATCCAGACGAATACGGGCAAACGGGCCTTGCGGCCCAAGCGCGGTGTGCGGATGTCCAGATATAGACAGTCTTCCGAGCTCCGCTCGGCGTCGGCGCGGTTCCAACCAACATAGGCCTGCAGGCAGGGAGCGGCCGGTTGGGTGGCCCGGAATAGTCCCGCGGGCAGGGTGGTTGGTTGCGGGGCTTTCCAACGCAATGACTCGACCGGCGGCTGGGCGAAGGGGATGCCGCGGAATACGGCACTGCCGCTGGGTGTCCACGCGCCCTGGACCTTGGTGCGCCCCAACGACACGGTAGGTGGGGCTTGCGCGGCGGAGGCGGGTGCCATCCAGAGCAGCAGCCATTGAATAAAGAAAGTATATATAATTAAGCGACGCATATGGCTGATACTCACAAAACCGACGGCGCCATGGAAGAGGGCCGCGATGGTGGCATCACGCTGTCCGGTACGAACCTGGAGCGGGCGGGGGACCACAATCAGCGCGTGACTTTGCATGCGATACGGGTCAACGGGCCTATTACCCGGACCGACCTGGCCGACATCACCGGGCTCACGCCGCCGGCCATTGCCAATATCACCAAACGCCTGATGCAGGACAACCTGATCAGGGAAGCCGGGCGCGTCCGGGGTGCCCGCGGGCAGCCTCCGATCAAGCTCGTGATCAACCCGGACAGCTGGTTCTCCATCGGCGTCAACGTTGATCGTGACCATATCACACTCGTTGTGTTGGATTTCTTGGGATCGGTGCGCGCCAAGTCCGCGCGGGAGATCTCTTTTGCGCTGCCCGCGACTGTCAGGACGTTCTTCCAGCGATCGGTCGGGCACTTGTTGGAGAAGGCGGGAATCAACGCCTCCCAGTTGGTGGGGATCGGTGTCGCGTTTCCGGACGATATCCAGCAGGCCGCGCTGCCCGAACAGCCGGAGGAGTATTCGGCCTGGAGCTCGGTTGCAGTCGCGGAGCTGTTCAACCCCGCGTTGAACATACCCGTGTTCGTGGAGAACGATGCCGCCGCCGCCGCCATGGGCGAGCTGCAGTTTGGGCGCGGCCACCAGTACCAGAGTTTTTTCTACATTCTGATCACCGCCGCGCTGGGAGGCGGCCTGGTCATTGACGGCAGCTATTTCCGGGGCGCCAACGGGCGCAGCGCCGAGCTCGGCTGGCTGCGGGGCCACGATGGCTTCTCCACCACCCGGCAGCTCCAGAACATCGTGTCGCTGTCAGCGTTGTATACCCGGCTCGCGACCCAGGGTTATCGGGTGTCATCGCCCCGGGGCCTGACACGCCTGGACGCGGGCGGCCGGCGGCTCGTGGGCGACTGGGTGGAGACTTCGGTCGAGGCGTTACTGGAGACGTTGCTGGCCATCAATTGTTTGATCAATCCGCAGGCGGTGTTGATTGGGGGGCGGCTGCCCGCGAGCATTATTGAAGACCTCGCACGACGGTTGAATGAGCGCCTGGCACCGTATGCGGCGACCATGCCGGCGATTGCGCCGGTGGAAAAGGCAGTGTTGTCGGATGATGCGCCCGCAGTCGGGGCAGCGATACTGCCGTTCACTCACAGGCTCCTGCCGACCCGGTCGGCATTGATGAAGGTTTCAGGGGGTAGTCAAATTGGACGCGAGATCTGACAACAAGCTGCGGGCGGCGTTTATTGCCGTCACCACGCTGTTTTTTGCGTGGGGATTCATCACGGCGATGATCGATCCGCTGATTCCGTCGGTGCGTGCGATCTTCAGTTTGAGCTATACCCAGTCGATGTTGACGCAGTTTGCGTTTTTCATGTCGTATGGAATCGTCTCGCTGCCGGGTGCTTCGCTGGTGGCGAAGGCCGGTTACAGCCGCTCGATCCTGCTGGCGCTGACCGCCATGATCGCCGGGTGTCTGTTCATGCCGGTGGCGACCTACCTGCAACGCTATGAGCTGGTGCTGGTTGCGCTGTTCGTCATCGGCTCCGGCATCACCGTGTTGCAGTTGGCCGCGAATCCGCTGGCCGCGGTGCTCGGGGCTCCGGAGCGGTCACACTATCGATTGACGTTGTCTCAGTCTTTCAACTCCCTCGGCACGGTCATCTCTCCCTACCTGGGCTCAATGCTGCTGCTGCGGGGAGGGGTGTTTGCGAGTAACGGTGCCGCAGTGGATGAGGCGGGACGCGCCGCGTCCTTGCACAACATCGACACTGGCTTCCTGGCCATTGCAGTGATGCTGGTGTTGCTCCTGGTATTCATCTGGCGCTTTTCGGGTCGGTTGAACAACTCCGCGCCGCCACCTGCACCGGCGCACGACTCCGTCCTGCACGCGTTGCAGTCGCGCTGGGCCCTGCTGGGGGCTGCTGCCATCTTTTTATATGTAGGCGCAGAAGTGTCGATCGGCAGTGCCCTGACCAACTTCTTGCACCAGCCCGAAATGCTGGATGTCACGCTCGACCGGGCCGGACAGATTTCGGCCGTCTACTGGCTCGGGGCGATGATCGGGCGGTTTGGCGGCAGCGTGCTGCTGACCCGGGTGCGCGCCACCTTGCTGTTGTCGGCGGCTGCCGCGGTCGCAGCGATCCTGTGCCTGTGCGTCAATCAGGGAACTGGCACAGCGGCTGCGGCCTGTGCGCTGGCGATCGGGTTATGTAACTCGATCATGTTTCCCACGATCTTCACGCTGACCCTGGAGCGCAGCTCTGCCTCCGCGGCCGGGACCTCGGGACTCCTGTGCATGGCCATTATCGGCGGTGCGATCATTCCTCAGGTTGCAGGACGGGTCGCGGATGCCTCAGGCTTGCATGCTGCGTTCCTGGTGCCGATGGTGGCGTATATCGCCATCACTGTCTTTGCCATGAGCGCCGCGAAAGCTCGCGTTTTTGACGTCGCCCAGGCGGCCGGCACTGTTGCGCACTGAAAAAGAGGTCTCCTGATGAAGATCGATGTCACCACTGAAGAGGCGCTGCCAGTCGCTGCAGTGGAGGCGGCTTGTGCGCAGCTCACGAGTTGGCTCGTGGGGGCCGCCTATCCGATTTGGTCTACGCGCGGCATCGACTCGGTGAGGGGTGGTTTTCAGGAGCGGCTGACGTTGTCGGGCGAGCCTACCGATGATGCTCGGCGGGCCAGGGTACAGCCGCGGCAGGTGTATGCGTTTGCGCGCGCTACATCATTTGGGTGGAAAGGTGACGCCACAGGTGCGGTCACGCAGGGCCTCAGTTTCTTTCTGACGCGGTATCGCCGTCCTGATGGACTGTTTCGGACGCTCGTGACACCAGATGGTATGCCTATTGATGACCGGGTGCTGCTGTACGACCAGGCGTTTGCACTGCTGGCGTTCGCGACCGCGTCTCCGCTGTTGGGGAGCTCCTTCGACCTGGCGAGTGAAGGGGAGAAGCTGCGGAACGCCCTGTACACGCATTTGAAGCGGCCCAATGGACCTGGGTTTGAAACAGGACTGCCTCATGGTCCCCCTTTACTTTCAAATCCTCACATGCATCTGTTGGAAGCTGCGCTTGCGTGGGTTGACGTGGGTGGCGGCAGCGAGTGGGTCGCGTTAGCTGATGAGCTCGGCGAGCTCGCGATCTCGCACCTGATCAGCCCTGCCACTGGCATGTTGCATGAGAGCTTCGATTACTCCTGGAAGCGGACGTCGAATGCGGCAGGACGACTGATTGAGCCAGGGCATCAGTTTGAGTGGTCGTGGCTGCTCATGCGTTGGGGGCAGCGTCGAGCCGATGTTCGTGAAGCTGCATGCAGATTGATGGAGGTCGCTGAGGCTCATGGTATCCACGGCGGTGTGGCTATCTACGAGATCTTGAACGACACGACCGTGCACGACGGGTCTGCGAGGCTTTGGGCACAGACCGAGCGCCTGCGCGCGGCCGCCCTCGCGGCGCGGCTTTACGGCGACGCCAAGTACTGGCGGCGAACTGCGGAAGCCGCCACCAGCTTGCTCCGATACTTCGCTACTGACGTACCGGGGCTTTGGTACGACAGGCTATCGCCTGCGGGTGAGTTCAAGCGCGAAACGGTTACGGCCGGCAACCTGTACCACATCGTGGGCGCTATCTTTGAGTTGGGCGCGCTCGTGCGGTCGTTGGGGCAGTAAGGTGCGGTGCGTTTTGGCGGCATCGGCACGCGCTCTCTCGCAGCGGATTGCCGGCGGCAAGCTCGCCGGTGTGATCACTGAGTGCGTTTCCCCTGCGCCGTTGGCGAGCATCGGCGTCGTAGTCATTTTGGCGCTGTTGGCTATGACTGCTCGCGCAGACGATGCCAGCACCCACCAAGCCGACATCGACAAACTCATTGCCAAAGGCACCGCCAACTCCCTGGCCGCGGCCGCGCTGATACAGCAGTTCGGCGCTGAGTCTGACACTGGCGCCTACCGCCTCGTCTCCCGCGCAGTACAACTCGCCCCAGACCGACGCGATCTCGCCTGGCTGGCGGTCCGCTTTTGCTCCAGCTCGGAGGATTGCAACGAAGCCATCCCCGAGAAGCATCTGCACGACATCGACCCCACCAACGGCGTGGGCTACATGTCCGCTTTGACACGCGCCCAGCGTAAAAATGACGTTGCCGGAGTGGATGCCGCCCTCGCGGCAATAGCCAACTCCGACAAGTTCTACGTTTACTTCGCACCCCTGATCGCTGCCACGGCCCCAGAGCTCGCGGCGGCCCGGCACCCTGGCGGTTCTCCATCCAGCAAGGAGACCACCCGCGCCACAATGGACATGACAGGCATCGTCGCCGGCAGCCTCCTGCCCCCAACCCTGTCGTTCACCTACTCCTGCAAAGGTCTCGCTCTCGAACAGATCGCCGGCCGCCTGGACCTCTGCCGCCGCGCGGCCAAGACTATCGCACAGGCCGACACTCTCCTCGTCGAAGGCCTGGGCCTGAGCTACCAACACCAACTATGGCCCGTCGACTCCTCCGAAGGCCGCGCCATCACCGCCCAGCGCCGCGTATTCCAGTACCGCATGGAGGAATACAATCACATCGGTATCTCTGCATCGAAGCTCGAGGAATACCCGGCAGACGCCCTGGAAACCCTCCGCACCCACGACCGACAGCAGGATGTCGCGCTGTTCTACTTCGCCAAAGCCGGCACCCCCAAAGACCCACCCGCCAACTGGAAAAGCCAACTCCCCGAGCGCGTACCCTGAGCTAAGTCGCCTCCGAGTGGAGCGTATCCCGCTCCAGATCCATCAGAAAAGTCGCAACCTCATCGCGCGTCCAAAGGCCTTGCATCAATAGCGCCTGCAGCAGGCCCGTGAGATGGGCTCGCAGAACGAAAGCCAACACGGTGTGAGGATAGCGCTCCAGCGTGTTGATGAAGTCATTCAGCTCGTCTGCGCATTCTTCAAACGTGCCGGGTGTTGAAATCATGGACATGGTGACTTTCCAGGTTGGTTGATGCGTCACCATACAACGGCGCGCGTTCCGCGTTTCTGGGCAAAGAGGCAGGCAAATTTGCGCGCCGGTGTGATGCGTGCGGCTAGACTGCGCGCTCGTTGAAACACAAGGAGGATTGTCATGCACAGCTTCAAGTTGCTGGCCGTTGGAAACCTGGCCCGGAATCCCGAGCTCGTGGCCAAGGGTGACACGTTGTATGCGAAGTTTCTGCTGGTTGGAACCGACTATGCAGGGCGGGACGAGCAGGGCGCTGTCCGGGAATACGTTACGAGCCTGTGGTTTACCGCCTTCGGCGCGATGGGCGAAGCCATTGCGAAGAACGCCCTGAAGGGCGACCAACTCATTGTCGAGGCGCATGTCCAGTCCAACAACTGGGTCGACAAGCAGGGTGAGAAGCAATATGACCACTCTTTTGTTCTCCAGTCCTTTCGGTTTGGGGCGCCTGGCCCGGCCAAGCGCGAGGAATTCGATGCGCAGCGCGGCCGCGTACGGGAAATTCCGGAGGAAGGCTGAGTTTATGACCCGAATCAAACACATCCCTCTGTCCGTCCTGCTGGCTGCGAGCACCCCGCGACTGGTGTTCGCGCAGGCTTCCCCGTTTCTCACTGGAGTGACTTCGCTCCAGGAGAATATCCTCGAATGGCTGACCCCGGTCGCCATTATTCTGGTCATGGTTTTAGGCGGCATGGCCATGGCAAACCGAATTTCATGGGGATGGTGTATTGCCGCCATCTTTGGAATCGCCATTGCGTTCGGAGCCCCCCAGATAGTGACCTGGGTACGCGGCATGTTTGGAGTCTGAGCCATGAGTTCCCAACAGCCCGGCCTGAAGGTCGATCCATTGTTCGTCGGTGCTACCCGTCCACCTATGCGGTGGGGGGTGAGCTATTCGGCCCTATTGTTCAACCTCGTTTTCACGCTGGAGGCATTCCTACTGACGAAGAATCTGCTGACGCTGCTTTGTTGCGTTCCAATACATGGAGTTCTAGTCATTCTGTGCGCACGGGATGCCCGGTTCTTCGATCTCGTTCTGCTCTGGGGCCGTACTCGGTTGCCGGCTGCTTTCGGGAATCTCCGGGTTTGGCGAGCGAGCAGTTACAGCCCCTTGCTCATTGATGTTCCGTCGCGGTTTGGATTCCGCCGTAAGAGGGTGACGTCATGGTGAGACGTAACCGGATGTCCGCGCTCCGACGCGAGCCTTCTGCTGCCGAAAGAATCCCGTGCGTTGCCCACGTAGCTCCCAACGTCGTCAAGACAACATTTGGTGACTACCTGCAAGTAATTCGTCTGGGAGGTGCCAGCTTCGAGAGTGCTGATGACGATCGCATCAACACGTGGCACGAGCTGCTCAACGTGCTGTGGCGGAACATTGCGAGCCCGAATGTGGCGCTTTGGACTCACATCGTACGGCGCCGTGAGAGGGCAATGGCGACCCCGGAGCGCATAGGGGGCTTCGCCGATGCCCTCCAGGACAAGTACGCCCGTCGTTTGGCCGGAGAGACTCTGATGGTTAACGAGTTGTTTGCTGCTGTGGTTTACAGGCCCACAGCTGGCTTGGCGACCGGCACAGTCTCACGACTCCTGACCAAAGCACAAAAGGCGGGCTCGATATTGGGTCTGACCGAAGCGTTGGAAGCCTGCGACAAGCTCGCCCAGACACTGCGGGCTTCATTGGCGCGTTATGAGCCCGAATTGCTCGGGGCGTATCGGGCGGGTGGAGGTTGGTGTTCGTCCTTGCTCGAGTACTTAGGTCTACTGGTGAATGGCGAGTGGCGCTGTGTGCCGCTGCCTCGTTGCGCCGCGAGCGAGGTTCTGGCGACGAGCCGCCTGTTTTTCGGCAATGAAGCGATCGAATACCGCACTCCCAGTGAGACTCGGGTGGGCGCAATGCTGGGAATCAAGGAGTACCCCACTCCCACAATGGCGGGGATGTACGACCGTCTGCTGTCTGCTCCATTTCCGCTGGTGCTCACACAGTCGTTTGCGTTTTTGGCCAAGCAGACCAGCCAGGGGCTTCTGCAGCGGCAATTTCATCGCATGATGAATGCTGGTGATTTCGCTGTCTCTCAGGCAGATGAGCTGAAAGACGCCCTCGACGCCCTGACCAGCAACGATTTTGTGATGGGTGACCATCATTTTTCCCTGCAGGTGTTGTGTGACGTGGCAGATCAGCACCCTGGTTCAGATCGATTGAAGGAGCTGAATGATCATGTTGCCCTGGCTCGTGCGCTGTTGGCCGATACGGGGATGACAGTAGCGCGGGAGGACCTGGCGCTGGAGGCGGCGTTTTGGGCGCAGCTGCCCGGCAACTTCCCGATGCGACCGCGCAAGGCTCCGATCAGCTCGCGCAACTTTGCCGCCATGGCGCCGTTTCACAACTTTCCAACCGGGCGTGCAACAGGGAACCACTGGGGCGCCGCGCTCACGGTGCTCATGACTGCAGCGCGTTCTCCTTATTACTTTTCCCTGCACGCGAGCGACCCCTCTGATCGCGAGGGCACGGGCCCGAAGGATACCGGCCATACCTTCATCTGCGGTCCGACCGGTTCAGGCAAGACTGTGTTCATCGGCTTTCTGCTCGCCATGTTGGACCGCCAGGGTGTGACCCAGGTGGTGTTCGATAAGGATAGAGGCCTGGAGATCCTCGTGAGGGCGTTGGGTGGGGAGTATTTGCCACTGTCCAACGGCATTCCGACGGGCTTCAACCCGTTGCAACTTCCAGAAACCGCTGCCGACCTCGAGTTTTTGAAGACCTGGCTGAGGACCCTGGTTCGGCCGGGTGCCGGGCGTCCGCTGACTGCAAAGGAGGAGGCGGACCTGGATCAGGCGCTGCATGGAACTTTGGCACTCGATCGGTCAGTGCGTCGATTGTCGCGGCTCATTGAGTTTCTGGATCCCACGGATCCGGAGGGTGTGTATGCGCGGTTGATGCGTTGGTGTGAGGTGAGTCGGGGCGATTATGCGTGGGTGTTTGACAATTGCGAGGACTCTGTAGTGCCGCGGATGAAGGCTCATCCGGTCGTGGGATTTGATGTCACGGACTTTCTGGATCACGAGGTGGCGCGTCCTCCGGTCACGCTCTATCTGTTTCATCTGGTTCGCCAGCTTCTGGATGGACGCAAGCTGGTGTGCTGGATGGATGAGTTCTGGCGGTTGCTGGCCGACCCCGCATTCGAAAGCTTCGCGAAAGATGCACCGAAAACATGGCGCAAGCTGAATGGGGTGATGTGTGTGGCCACCCAGAGCGCGAGCGATGTGCTCGACAGTCCGATCAGCCGCACGCTCATTGAGCAGACACCTACGAAGGTGTTCTTCCCGAATCCCAATGGAAGCTCAGCGGAGTACCTGGGACTCGGGCTGACCGAACGTGAATTCCGGCTGATCAAGGAGCAAATCGACCCGGGTGCGCGCCGCTTCCTCGTGAAGCAGGGTGCACACAGCGTTGTCTGTCAGCTCGACCTCGCCGGTTTCGATTCGGAGTTGAGCGTGATTTCCGGCCGCCTCAGTGAAGTCAGGCGAATGGAGAGACTCATCACAACCCACGGCCCCCGTCCAGCGAACTGGCTGTCCTCGTTCATGGATAGGAGCCAGTCATGAACCAAGCTGACGAGTCTTTGCCACGCGAACGCGTAGCGAATCGACAGCCGCGTACGGTGTTTACACTGCGGTTTGAGTCTAGGCCGTTGCGTCTCGGGACGGTGCTGCTGGTAGCTTGCGTGGCCGGCCTGCTTCCCGCGCCGGAGGCTCATGCGCAGTTTGCTGTCATTGACGTCGGTGCTATCACTCAACTGATCACCGAGGTCGAAATACTGCAGGACCAGCTGACGACGGCCCGGGCTCACCTGGCACAGGCTCAGGCGGAATATGAATCCATTACCGGCGGACGCGGAATGGAGCAGTTGCTGGCGGGCGCGCCGCGCAATTATCTGCCGACAAATTGGGCAGACCTGCAGGCCGTCATGCAAGGAGGCGGCGGCTTTGGCGGGCTGGGTGGAGGAGTTGCGGCCACCCTGGCCATCAACAGCATTCTCCCTGATGCCTCCCTGGCTCTCCTGCCGATCGATGTTCGCAAGGAAATCGAGGCCCGGCGTCGGCTGACAGCGCTGCAACAGAATCTCGCCCGACAGGCACTTCAAACCACCAGCGAGCGATTCGACCTGCTGCAGCAGCTCATCGCTGCGATCCCCCGCGCGGCTGATCAGAAAGCAGTGCTCGACTTGCAGGCACGCGCGTCAGCGGAAAACGCAATGCTTCTGAACGAGCAGAGCAAGTTGCGAACCCTGACGGAAGTTGTCCAGGCACAGGAGCGCGCTACTGAGCAGCAGCTGCATGAGCGCGCGGTGTTGGGACAGGGCCAATTTGTCACGCGCTTCCAGCCGGTACCGTGAGAGACCCCCGTGGGATTCTTTGAAACCTTCTGGACCTGGCTGAACGAGCAACTGATCCAATACGTAGGTGACAACACAGCAAAGGTGTCAAATGCCATGGAGCCGGCGATTGCCACCCTTGCAACTCTCTACGTCATGATCTGGGGCTATCTGCACCTGACGGGCCGGATCGAGGAGCCTTTCGTCACAGGTCTCAAACGGATCCTCACGTTGGGCGTGGTCCTCGGAGTCTCATTGAAAATGTGGCTCTATAACACAGTGATAGTCGATACGTTTTATAACGCACCGGCGCAACTCGCCACCTGGATTATCGGCGCTTCCGATCCCGTCAAAACAGTGGATTCGATCTGGGAACAGGGTGGCACTGTCGCTGACACTCTGTTTCGCAACGGCGCCAATTTTATCATTGGTGGCTTTGGGTATGTCATTGCTGGAGTCGTGGTGTGGATTCTCATTGGAGTTCTGTGTGTCTACACCATGTTCCTGATCGCACTGTCTCACATCGCGTTGGCAATTCTGTTGGCGCTCGGCCCGTTTTTCTTCGCGATGGTGTTCTTCGAGAGCACAAAACGGCTGTTCGACGCGTGGCTCGCTCAGTTGGCGAACTACGCACTGATCACAGTGTTGACCATTCTGATAGCGGCATTGCTGCTGCAAATCGTGAACAACTACGCGACTCAAACGGCAACCCTTGGGCCGGCGATTCAGATAGTGGATGCCATCAACATGGTTCTCGTGTCCGTGCTCGTATTCCTGTTTATGCGGCAGGTCATGCCAATCGCTGCAGGTCTGGCGAGTGGCGTGGCTCTCAATACCATGGGGACAATGAGTCGCGCGGCCACCTGGAGCATCCGCAAAGGGACTGACGCCCGACGACTTGGGACACGGGTCATCACGGCGATTCTGACCCGGGGCGCTGGCTGACGCGAACTTTCAATTTTTGCATAGCCAAGGAAGGCTCATGAGAATGCTATCAATCGTTGGTCTGATGTTCGTTCTGGGTGCGTGCTCGACCCAGACAGTGAAGTGTCACGGTCCCTCGAGGCCCATCAACAAACCAATCGCCAGCGGCCACCCAGCCTCGTCTGATTCATCCCATACGGGGTCGCGACCATGAAAGCCGACGCGGCGCTGGAGCGCTACCTCGAGGACGCAGTGTCCTGGGACATCGACCGGCTCGCGCGAACCAGGCGAAGCGAGCGGATGGCTTGGTGGGTTGCCGGTGCGGGTTGGATTTGCGCAGTGGCCGGCTCGGTGTCGATGGCTCTTTTAACGCCGTTGAAAGGTGTCGAGCCGTTCGTGATTCGCGTGGACAACACCACTGGAATCGTCGACGTAGTGCCGGTCTTCACAGGGCATGTGCCCATGGAGCAAGCCGTTACTCGATATTTCCTGACTCATTACATCACCGTATGCGAGCGCTTCAATCTCGTCACTGCAGAAAGCGACTACCAGGAATGCGGCGCATTCCACTCTGCCCAACGCAACCAAGCCTGGTATGCCCTTTGGAACACCACAAATCCGCGATCCCCGCTGAACGTTCACAAGGACGGCAGCACCGTTCACGTCGAAGTCGAGTCAGTCAGTTTCTTCCGCCGTTCCAACGGAGTAGAGGACCTGGCACAGGTTCGCTATCGCAAGTCCGATCACCCGATCGGTGGCGCAGCCGAACACACCACTCACTGGATCGCCACCATCCAGTATGTCTATGGGAGTCCTTCCAAGGACGCAGCCACTCGAAGGTGGAATCCTCTGGGGTTCAAGATCGTTGAGATCGGCTCGGAGCCTGAGGTTCTGGCCACGCCTGCTTCATCGGCCAACGCTGCCTTTGCGGGGTCGGTGCAATGAAATTGCTCGCACTGCTAGCCGCCGTGTTTCTCTACGTCAGTCAGACGCTAGCTGAGACGGTTCCGACCCGAGGTGTCGCGGATGCCCGCATTCGGACCGCTGCGTACGACGCAAATGAGGTCTATCGCATCCAAGGCTACGTCGGTTACGAAATCGACCTGCAGTTTGAGCCGGGCGAGTCCTTTGTGGGTATTGGAGCAGGGGACATCGACGCTCTTTCGTTCGTGTCGCAAGACAACCATCTCTTCATCAAGCCCAAAGCCGCTCGCATCAATACGAATTTGACGGTGCTGACGACCCGCAGGCCTTACCAGTTCGTCTATACCGCATCGCCGTTACGCGCAGATACCGCCGACCCTGAAGTGATCTTCGCAGTCCATTTCAGCTATCCCCGAAACAACGAAGACGTCATTGCCGACGGCGTGAATCGCCTGTTTCAGCAGTCAGATTCTGAGCGCTCGCGCAACGTTGACTATTGGTATTGCGGTAGCCCGACGATTCAACCCACCGCCGCCTCGGATGACGGGATACATACACGACTGCGCTTCGCAGCCAAGGCCGAGCAGCCGGCGATCTTTGTGCAAAATGATGACGGCTCCGAATCCCTGCTGAATTTCAGCATGGAGGCGGGCGACGTGGTTATTCACCGGGTGGTGCGGCAACTCATTGTCCGTCGTGGGCGACTCACTGGAAGGATTTTCAATAAAGCCTATACAGGCTCTGGCGAACGCCTCGAGTCTGGAACGGTGTCGTCGAGCGTAGAACGCGTCGGCGAAGGTCGTCGTCCATGAAGCATGGCAAGAAACATCGTCATGGTGACTCCCCGGCGATGCCTGACGAAGTCAGAGGCGAGAGAGGTACGCCCTCGGTCAGCACACAGAGGTCGCTGCAGTCGAGAGTCAGCAGCATCATGGCGTGCGGGCTCATGATCATACTCGGCGCTGCGATGTTGACGTGGTACTACTCCGGCGCGATTTCCAGACACTCGCGTGAGCAGCGGAACGCTCAGGCTGCCGTTTCGCATCGAGCGCAAGGGGAGATGCCACTGCCGGCACTTACTGGTTTTAACTCCTATAAGACGTCCGCTGGCGACGCTTCACGCCCGGCTCCTGCGCCATCGACTGTGTCAACGGAATTGATTGCACCCGCGCCGATAGTGGACGTACCGCTGATGCAATCCAACAGTGCAGCGGCACCGGCTCCCCACGCGTACAAGCGAAAGTCTCCGGAACAATTGGCACTGGAGCGATTGTTGTCTGGTGCCGCCTTTGCACGTGAGTCAAATGCGCGGGCTGCGATGGCCAGCTTGGCAAACGCCAGCGTCAACACAGATGGGCGGGACATTCTGACGTCTGCTTCCTCTACTCCGTCGGAGGAGGGTGCGGGGCCGGATCTTGGTGCGTTGCTACGTCCCACCGCCATTGCATCCGCGCGGGCCAAAGTGCTCCCTACACAGCGATTCCTCCTGTCGAAGGGCGCATTTCTAGACTGCACGCTGGAGACTGCCATCAACTCCACATTGCCAGGAATGACGACGTGCATCACCGCTACGGACACATTCAGCTCAGATGGCACTGTCGTATTACTTGAGCGCGGAACCAAGTTGATTGGTGAGACTCGCGGGCAGGTGCAGCAGGGCAGTGCACGTGTATTCGTGCTGTGGACGGAAGCTCGGACCCCCACCGGCATTGTCGTCCCACTCGATTCGCCGGGTACGGACGAACTAGGCCGCTCCGGGTTGCCCGGTCAGGTCAACCGGCATTTCTGGGATCGATTCGGCTCAGCCATCCTCATTTCAACATTGGATGGGGCCGTGCAGGCGGCGGCGGAATCCGCCGGTCGTGGAGGCGGGCCTGTCATCTACAACCCTTCTCCCTCTGAAAGTGTGATCACCGATGTTCTGAAGAGCACCGTTAACATCCCACCGACTGTGACCAAACGTAACGGAGACCGTATCCAGGTATTCGTTGCGCGCGACGTCGACTTCAGATCGGTTTACGAGCTGCGCACGGTTGCCAATGGGCACTGAGGTCGAAATGTTAGCCGATTCCAAGCCGCCGCAGTCCGACGCAAAGCCCCTGGGCGTTGATCCAGGTCGTGCGCATTCGGCAAACGCTTCCAGCACGCCGCCCGCGGTTCCGCCCGCTGGCAGCAGTGATGTGTCTGCCTTGCGCCTGACCCTACGCTCTTTAGAGCCATTGCTGTCCAACCCGGACGTCACCG